>ENA-ORXR01000044-ORXR01000044.1-marine-metagenome-genome-assembly--contig:-NODE-44-length-174446-cov-9.553613_pt1 | contig 174446 bp, 150 predicted proteins | sample MGYA00237866_ERZ511479 | MGnify/ENA metagenome assembly ERZ511479 | reverse complement strand
TGCCATAGGCGTGAGGATATATAGTATTTCTTCACGAAGACTTGCGCCGTCCATGCGGGCAGCTTCAAGGATTTCGCCCGGAATTTCTTTGAAATAAGTGTAGAGCATCCAGACGATAATCGGGAGATTGACCAGTGTTAGAATAAGTGTCAATCCGATTTGAGTGTCGAGAAGCCCGAGCTTTATAAATATCAAATAGATGGGATACATGACCCCAACGGCGGGAAGCATCTTTGTTGATAACATCCAAAGCAAAATATTCTTAGTTTGTTTGGAAGGCACAAAGGCCATTGACCACGCTGCAGGGAGCGCAATGATGATACCTAATAGTGTTGATCCGCCCGCAATGACGATAGAATTCCACAAAAACTTGAGGTAATTCGATCGCTCCATAACGTCCGAATAGTTCTCTAAGGTCCAATCGAAATTTAGAAAAATGGGAGGGTCGGCAATCGCGGTGGCTTCTGTTTTAAAGCTGGTCAATATCGTCCAAAGAATAGGGAAGAACAGAAGCAAGCCAATCGACCAAGCGGCCATTGTATAAACCATTTTACGCGTTGGAGTTACGATGCGTGCCATTATACTGTCCTCAATCGTCCAAGTTCTTACCGACGATACGCATCAGGAATATCGCCACGATGTTTGCAACAATAATTGCGTAAACACCGCCTGCCGAGCCGAGGCCAATATTCTGGCTTTCAAGAACGCGCTGGTAAATTAAATAGGTCAGCGTACGCGTGCCAAATGAGCCTTGCGTCGTTACAAAAATTTCTGCGAAAATCGAGAGAAGAAATATAGTTTGAATAATAACAACGACAGCAATCGGACGACCCAAATGAGGCAATACAATATGCCTGAACCTTGCGAGCGGTGATGCGCCGTCCATTTCAGCCGCCTCCAACTGTTCCCCGTCTAAGGATTGACTCGCCGTCAATAAAATCAGCGTGGCGAAGGGCAGCCACTGCCAGGAGACGATCAGAATGATCGACATGAGAGGCGCTTGTGCGAAAAAATCGAATGGCGCGACGCCCACCGCCTTGGCGGCGTAGGCGAACAGGCCGCTGACGGGGTTCATGAACATGTTCTTCCAGACCAGTGCCGAGACGGTCGGCATGACGAAGAACGGGGCGATGACGAGAATTCGCACGATGCCCTGGCCCCAGATTGGACGGTCCAGCAACAAGGCCAGCAGGACGCCGCCGCAGACAGTGATGAAGAGCACGCCGCCGAGCAGCATCAGGGTGTTGCCGATAGCGGCGAAAAAGGCCGGATCGGTAAGGAAGTACCGGTAGTTGGCGAGGCCGACGAAACTCTCGGTCCCTGGACTCAGCAGGTTGTAACGCAGCAATGAAAAATAGACCGTCATTGCCAGCGGCACGATCATCCAGCAAAGCAGCAGGAAGACGGCGGGCGAGACCATGAGACGGGCAGTCGAGCGGGAATGGTTGGTAGCCATGAGTGAAACAGCTCGGTTGTTTTGTCGATGCGTCGCTATTTTGATATCACGGACCACCTGATGAGGCAATCGCTGGCGATTGCGTTCACTGGGCGGAGCGGCGAGGGAGGTTTGAACCGGCGGACGTGAAGCTCGGTGGAAACAGTGGCGAGGTCCGACTGGCGGACCTCGCCCTTGTCAGCTGAACTGACTGACTGGAAAGACCAGCCGGATTACTTCGGGTAGCCCGCGCGCTTCATCTCACGCTCGGTCAGTTCCTGCGCAGCGGCCAGCGCGTCGTCGACGCTGGTGCTGCCGGCAAGTGCTGCAGAGAACTGCTGCCCGACAGACGTCGCTATTCCCTGGAACTCCGGGATGGCGACGAACTGCACGCCGACGTAGGGCACTTCATCCACGGTCGGGTTGGTCGGGTCGGCCGCGTTGATGCTCTCGAGCGTCATTGCCGAAAACGGTACTTTCTGGTATTCGGGGTTTTCATAAAGCGAGGTACGCGTGCCTGGGGGGACGTTTGCCCAGCCCTCGTTCTCGGCAACGAGTTCGAGATAGCCCTTGGAGGTTGCCCAGGCGACGAACTTCTTGGCCGATTCCTCGACGTCGGTGCCTGCAGGTACTGCAAGCGACCAAGCCCACAGCCAGTTTGCGCGCTTGCCAAGCCCATTGTCCGGTGCCATGGCAAAGCCGACCTTGTCGGCCACTTCCGAGTCGTCCGGATTGGTCACGAAGGAGGCCGCAACCGTCGCATCGATCCACATGCCGCACTTGCCGGTCTGGAACAGGGCGAGATTTTCGTTGAAGCCGTTGGACGATGCGCCTGGCGGGCCTGCGTCGTTCAGTAGATCGACGTAGAAGTTGAGCGTGTCTTTCCAGGGTTGCGTGTCGAACTGCGGATTCCAGTCCATGTCGAACCATCGTGCGCCGAACGAATTCGACATCGCCGTGATGAACGCAGCGTTCTCACCCCAGCCCGGCTTGCCACGTAGACAGATACCGTAGACCTCGGCATCCTTGTCAGTCATCTTGCGTGCTGCGTCGGCGATGAACTCCCACGTCGGCATCTCGGGCATTTCGAGACCGGCCGCTTCGACCAGGTCAGTGCGATACATGACCATCGAGGATTCACCGTAGAACGGTGCGGCATACAGCTTGTCATCGACTGACAGGCCGCCGCGGATCGCGGGCAGGATGTCGTCGATGTCATATTCCTCATCGAAATCGAGTTCTGTCAGCCAGCCTTGGTTGGCCCAGATCGGCACTTCGTAGGTGCCGATCGTCATGACGTCGTACTGACCGCCTTTGGTTGCGACATCGGTGGTGACGCGCTGACGGAGAACGTTCTCCTCGAGCGTGACCCATTCGAGTTCGATATCGGGGTTGTCTTTCGTAAAGTCGGCGGTCAACTTCTGCATGCGAACCATATCGCCGTTGTTCACGGTGGCGATCGTCACCGTTTCGGCAACAGCGCCGAACGACAGGCCAGCAGCGGCGATAGAAACGGCTAACGTCGTCTTGTTCATTACTCTCATCTGAGCTCCAAAGTCCCGATAGTGATTGTCGTAGTTCGACAACAGCACCAATGTACCGACGTCACAGATGCTCGACCAGTACTGCTATGGCCGACATTGATACTTTAATGTCGATTTGTGACGCTTGAGCGCACAATCGCGCAAGAATCAACAGGTATATATATTATGGAAGGCCGAAACGTCGAGAAGTATCTTGCGTGCAAGCGCGAAATCAGGATCTTTTCAAAGTCTTGAAGGACATATACATGTCAATAGGGAATGAGACGTATGATCATCCGAAACAAACCTGATCACGCTATCCAGCCGGTATTTCTAGAACGCTTCAGCCCGTACTCGTTCGACTCGACTGCAGCGGTCAACGCGACGGATGTAGCGGCAGTGTTCGAGGCGGCACGGTGGGCGATGTCGTCCTACAACGAGCAGCCCTGGCGGTATATCGTCGGTGCCAGAGGGCGCAGCGACGAGGTGCGCGAGCGGATTCTTGCCGTGCTGGTGGAACCCAACAGGGTCTGGGCGACGCATGCGCCCATTCTGGCGTTGGGGCTCTATTTGCCACAGTTCGAACATAACGGCAAGCCTAACAACGCGGCACAGCACGATCTGGGCGCTGCTTCGGCCTGCCTGACGATCGAAGCCGGCGCACGTGGCTTGATGGTTCACCAGATGAGCGGAATCCTGCCGGATGAGGCGCGTGAATCCTTCGCCTTGTCGCACATGTACATCCCGCTGACCGCGCTGGCCATTGGCAGGCCTGGCCCCAATCCGGCACTTCCCGACGACTATGCCAGTCGGGACGAACGCGAGCGCACGAGACGCCCGATCGATGAAAGCCTCCTGCTGGGCGGGTTCTGATTTACCGGGCGGTTTCCGAACTCGGGCTTTCCGGATCAGGCCGTCTCGGTCTGCCGGGGTAACACCCAGTCGGCGCGGGGAAAGTGGCAGGTGTAGCCGTGCGGGATGCGTTCGAGGTAATCCTGGTGCTCAGGCTCTGCCTCCCAGAAGTCGCCGACGGGTACGACCTCGGTCACGACCTTGCCCGGCCAGAGGGTCGAGTCATCAACATCGGCGATGGTCCGTTCGGCCTCTTGCCGCTGTACGTCGTTCACATAGTAGATGGCCGAGCGGTAGGACAGGCCACGGTCATTCCCCTGGCGGTTCAGTGTCGTCGGGTCGTGAATCTGGAAGAAGTACTCGAGAATGCGTCGATAGTCTGTGATCGTGTCATCGAAGACGATCTCGATGCCCTCGGCATGGTCACCGTGGTTGCGATAGGTCGCGTTGGCAACTTCGCCACCGGTGTAGCCGACGCGGGTCGAAACAACGCCTGGCTGCTTGCGAATCAGATCCTGCATGCCCCAGAAGCAACCGCCCGCGAGCACGGCTCTCTCGTTTGCCATCGTCAGACTTCCTCTACCTGTTCGAGATATTCCGCATAGCCTTCGGCTTCCATCTCGTCCCGGTGGACGAAGCGGAGCGATGCTGAGTTGATGCAGTAACGCAAGCCACCGTGCTCTCGTGGTCCGTCCGGAAAAACGTGTCCCAGATGGCTGTCAGCATCGCTTGAACGCACTTCGGTACGGACCATGCCGAGCGAATCGTCACTCAGTTCGCTGACATGTGCGGGCTCGATCGGCTTGGTGAAACTCGGCCAGCCACATCCCGAGTCGAACTTGTCGGCCGAGGCGAACAGTGGCTCGCCGGATACGATATCGACGTAGATGCCAGGCGCCTTGTTGGTCAGGTATTGCCCTGTGCCCGGCGCTTCGGTGCCAGACTTCTGAGTTACCCGAAATTGCTCGGGCGTGAGTGCCGCGATAGCCTCTTCGTTGCGCGTGTAACGTTTCATCAGCCTCCCAGTGGAATTGCCTGGCGCAGCGCCACGGACATTCTCGGCCGCCGCGCCGCTCTGAGACAGTGTGGGGTTCCTCCTGAAGTACCACAAGCATCCCGAGAGGAATGAGGCAACGAGTCGGCCGACAGTCTGGCCTCGGGTCATTGCACGGTCCGCTGGTGAAAAGCTGCTACACCGTACGCCGCGCTAGACCGCTTTCCTGATCATCTGCCTGGCGATGTGATCGGCTTGACGAATGGCCAATGCCACTATCGTGAGCGTGGGGTTCTCGGCGCCACCGGTCGTGAACTGGCTGCCATCCGCGATGTACAGATTGGGTATGTCGTGAGATTGCCCGTTGGCATCGCATACTCCGTCGTCGGCGTCTGCGCTCATCCGGTTGGTGCCGAGATTGTGTGTCGATGGATAGGGCGGGGTGCGGAAGGTTCGCGTGGCCCCGGCAGCGCGGTAGACGGCTTCACCCTGCGTGAAAGCATGTTCGCGCATCGCGATATCGTTGTCGTGATCGTCGAAGTGGACGTTGACCACAGGCAGTCCGTGTGCGTCCTTCAGATCGGTATTGAGCGAGATCCGGTTGTCCACACGCGGCATGTCCTCGCCGACGAGCCACATGCCCGCGAGGTTGGCATAGCGGTCCATCATCCAGGTGAAGTCCTCGCCCCAGGCACCCGGATCGAGGAACGCCGCCATGAACGGCAGACCGAGCGCCAGGGTTTCCATCTCGTAGCCGCCGACAAAACCGCGCTTCGGGTCGTGCACCGACTCGTCCTGAATGATGCCTGCCATCGTCGTGCCCCTGTACATGTGCACGGGCTCGTCGAAGGCAGCGTAGACCGAACCGGTCATGTGTCTCATGTAGTTGCGCCCGACCTGACCGGAGCGGTTCGAGAGCCCGTCCGGAAACATCGAGGATTCCGACATCAACAGCAGGCGTGGCGATTCGAGTGAATTGCCGGCGACCGCGACGGCCCGCGCACTCTGTCGTTGCTCGTCGCCTTTCTCGTCGAAGTACACAACGGCTGTCGCCCGGCCGGTGTCATCGTGTTCGATGCGCGCAGCCTGACAGCCGGTACGCAGTTCGAAGTGGTCGGTTTGCTCTGCGGCCGGAATCTCGGTGTAGAGCGTCGACCACTTCGCACCCGACTTGCAGCCCTGGAAACAGAAGCCGAGTTGCATGCACGAAGCGCGGCCATGCCGTGGCCGACTGTTGATCGCCATGTTGCCCGTATGCACCTTTGTGTAGCCGAGCTTTCTGGCACCGGCATCCATGATCTTGTAGTTGTTGTTACCCGGCAATCCCGGAATGCCGTTGGTGCGGGTCACGCCCATCTTGTATTCGGCCCGTGCGTAATAGGGTTCCAGGTCGTCGAGGGTCAGCGGCCAGTCCAGCAGATTGGCACCGATCACGTCGCCGTATTCGGTCTTCGCTCGAAACTCGTGATCCTGGAAACGCAGTGATGCGCCGGCCCAATGTGTGGTCGATCCACCGACCGTCTTGCAGATCCACGCGGGCAGGCCCGGGAAGTCCTTGGCAACACGCCAGGAGCCGGACGTGCTGCGCGGGTCCAGCCACGCGAGTTGCGAGAAGGACTTCCATTCATCGTTCAGGAAGCTCTCGCTCGACTCACGTTTCCCCGCCTCGAGCGTAACGACGTCTACACCTTTCTGGGCAAGCTCGTTGGCAAGTGTGCCTCCGCCTGCACCACTGCCGATAATCACGACCACGCTGTCGTCGCTGTGCTCGAATGTCTTCATGGTCGACTCCTCACGTTGCGGCGGTTGACGAGCTGTTGCCTGGGGGACTATTGCACTGGAGGGCTGGCATCAGCCGGCGGGTCAGGCAACCAGGCGAGATCGTCGAAGCCGCGGAACACGTATCCACCCTTGTTGAAAGCCTCGCCCTCATAGCCGAAATGTGCGTAGGCGAGATCGTTGTCGTACAAGGAGGTGATGCAACTGCCACGCACTGTAAGAAACAATTCGCTATCGGTTATCGATTGCACAGCGGTGAGCTGTGCATCTGCATCGGCTGCCAGCCAGTCGCCATTGGCCGCCTCATCGAGCGCAACGATACCTTCGCGGAAGGCGATCGCGACGGCCGAATCGGTTTGTGCGTCGTCGCCTGCTGCCGCCGTATCCAGACCTTTGACGGCGAGTGCGTTGATTGCCTCGGGCATGTTCTCGTGTGGGAAGATCACTTGTGTGAGCCGTAGAAGAACACGTGCTTCACGGTCGTCGAAAACCGTCATTTCCGCAGCCCAGGAGCGCGATGGTGCCAGCGTGGCAAGCAAGGTGCCTGTCGCGAGCGAGCCACTCAGGATGGCTGTTCCCTTGAGAAAGGAGCGCCGGGTCAGTGCTGGTATACAGCTTGAGGCAACCGCCGATAGGTGCTGATCAGAATCGTCTTGATCAGCTCCGGCGTCGATTGCCCGGTCGGTCAATTCTGCGACGGCGTGAAGAGGAATGACTGGTCGCATCGTGGTCGATGACATGACTCGTATTCCTCGGTGTGGAACAGGACTTGATTGGAATCCGGGCAGGCCTTGTCGTCAATGGGACCTCCGTACCAAACAATGGGAGCCGGATCCTACGCACCGTTACAAAGCAGGTGATCGAACTTGTGCAGACTTCATCATCGAGTCGAACACCGAGGTTGCCATGTCCGTGCTTCCCGCCTTGCCCTGTGAATTCTCCCTTTTTCTGATGTCGCTTCGACCGACGGCAATCGCGTTTTCAATGCCTGGGCTTACGGTTGATTTCACCGCGTCTGTACTCGAGGATGGCGGTTAGTTCGAATCGATCTGTCAGAGGTTGTCGGCGATGCCGTCGCGCGGTTTCGAGCGCCGGCCAGCCTGAGCATCGACTGGCGGCCGGTCGAGAATGCCGTCTGGATCTTCGGCCACGCCGGTCAGTTCGGCATGCTGATCGACAACCTACTCGAGAACGCCTGCCGACACGCCTCCGGGAAAATCATTGTGTCGATCAGCGCAGAAAGGGGCGAGGCGAGGCTTGATGTGGAGGATGATGGCCTTGGCATGTTCGTTGGCTGAACGGGAACGTCTGGTGCGACCATTTCAGCGAGGTGATGCGCCGGCAGCGCAGCCGACAGGTCGATTTCATCCTGCCGGTCATGGTCTGGGGCTCGCCATCGTCGCGCAGCTGGCCGCCTGGCATCGAGGTGCATCGTCCATCGATGCGTCACCCTCGCTTGGTGACGCGCGACTCGGCGTGACGTTTCAGTTCTCGAGCTGTGAGTTGTCGATCTGATCAGACTTTCGATGCACCCCAACATTACCGCTTGGGTTTTTCGGTGAACTTAGGTTCACAAGTTGCGACTGATTGCTATCCTTAAACCAAGATGAATTTCTGGACCGTTCCGTGGCCCGCGCTTACCCATTGACCGACCTCGTCAAGCTCGTCAGGGCTTATGGCGTACTTGCCGGCACCTCCGACATGGATCGCGTCATTGCAGGCACCTTGCCGCGTGACTGGATAGCCTCGGAAGTCGAACACTTCGTGCCGCTGTCGGCGCTGCCGAAGGCGTTCTTCGAGACCCAGCGTGGACGTGATCTGCTGACCGCAGAGTTCTATACCGATCACGACATCGATCCGGAATTGATCCGGCCGGCATCGGTCGACATCACCGGTGCGCCCATTCGCATAAACACGAATCGCTTGCCGAAGCTGGAGCCCACCATCCATCAGGCGGTCCTCGCTGCCAACATGTTGCTCGGCGTACGGCTCTACGGTAATCACGGCAAGGGCATGAAGTCAATGAGTCACGACATGATCGTGGCCGCCATGCTGCAGACAGCCATCAACAAGCCCTTTCGCTACAGTTCCATCAGTTCTGAGGAACACGAGATCGTCGATGATGCCTACCTGCTGACCTGGTTCGGCGACCGGGTCGCAACCCACGTTCGCACGCTTGCCAACGCCATCACGCGCTTCGAAGCGGCCATGGCCGCGGGCAATCCACCGCCGGAAGCCGATACCCCGGAACTCGCCACCTCCATTGCCGCTGTCATGGCGAGCCGTCTCCGATTGACGGCGCGTGCGGCGGGCGACCATGTCCTGAGTTTCATGTCACCGGCGCGGCGCGCGAACCTCGCGGCCATCGGCGTCGATTGCGAGGGAGATTTCCCCGAAAGACCATATCTCGAGCTGGACTACTACCGCACGGTCGCGGCCTTCGCGATGAAGGGGGTCGATCACTACGCTCTTCGCGAGCCGCTGCGCAATACCTTGATCCTGGCTGTCCGGGACGCACTCGATGATCCCTTGAAACGCGAACGCCTGACCGGGCGGCGCGGGAAAGCAGTCCACGAAGTGCACATCAACTTGCCCGTCATGGAGTACTTCACAGTCCCCGAAGCACCCAATTCCATCGAGGCTGTGCATATCGCGAGCCTCGAGATGATGCGCTCGCTGGAGAAGGGTCGCCGCAAGTCGTTGAGCACGATGTCGGCACACGCCTTCCGGATTGCCGCGATATCAGAGCGGGTACTCGGCCGCGCGCTCGAACCCGTCATCGTCACACTCGCGCTGCTGCACGATGTCGTCGAAGACGGTTCGTTGCGAGTTACGGGTTACGGCCATTCACTCCGGAAGATCCAGTTCCGGTTTGGTGGGCCCATCGCCGCAATGGTCTCCGAGCTCACCGACTCGTCTGTGCACACGGCCGGAGCCAGCAAGGCAACCCTGACGCTGAAGCAACCCCATCTGCTTCCGCCGCAGGCGCTCTATAACGGGGACCGGTTCACGGCCATGCAGCTCGAGCCGACCGGTCAGGCCGAGCCTTACACCCTGTCCGGCATCGTCATCAAGTTGCTCGATACCGTGGTGTCACTGGAGGAGGGTATCCGTGATCCGGAACTGATGAGCGATCACTGGCGTCACAGCGGCGCGCGCATCTATTGGGCAGAACGGGTTCGGGGGGCGATCACTCATCCACTCATGGAACGCATGGTGCTTGAACTCAAGAACAGCAAGAGCGACCCCAAATACCGCTCACGGCTGCACCATGTGAATACGGTCAGGTTGCGTGCCGGTCGCGCCTTGCTCAACACGGTGATGTCATATGAAGACATGTATGCGACGCAGAACCTCGCCATCCTTGCTTTCGAGTACGGGCTCGACGTCCATCAGCGGGATCGACTGCTGACCTTGTTCTACGACCGGAACGTCGATGAAGCGCACTTCAGGGAGCATGCGCTGGTTGGCCTGCTGGACGACAGGCGGCTGGACGAAGCGCTGCGTTGTGGGCGACTGCCCGAGCTTGGCTACACGACCCTCTATCCGAAGGATGCTACCGCCAGTTCGCCGCGCTGCGAGGAAACGCTCTTGCAATACCGTGCAAGCGCCTTGCGTCGGCAGGAAATACGGCATGAACTCAGACTCGACACGGTGAGCAAGTTGAACGCTCTGACGCTACGTCAGGAAAAGGTGCTCCGTGTGTTCGACGCGCGTATCGGTCGGTTGAAGGGCGATCCGAGAGTTGAGGCCGAGCCGGCCGGTGCGGTCGCCGCAGCGAGTGCATCGGATGGTCTCGCCCTCGAGACCCTGGTACCACCCTTGCGGGCCATCGGCTGCTAGCGCCGGTAACTTCGCTGCGAAGAACGTTCTGAATCGGTCTCCGGACCAAGCAGCCTCGGCACTCGCTCAGCCCAGGTCGCGCATGCCCTTGGTCGGCGGTGGAGATTTGCGAACGGTCGGTATCGCATCGAAGGCGACATTCTCTGCACCGTTGTAGACGAGGAAGTGTCGGCCTTTCGCGCGCGCGACCATGGTCATGCCGATCTCGCGTGCAAGGTCGAGACCCATCTCGGTGACACCGGAGCGAGACAGCAGGGCCGGTATGCCCATGAAGGCCGTCTTCATGACGATCTCCGAAGTCAGCCTGCCGGTGGTGTAGAAAAGCTTGTCACCCCCATCGATTCCGTCGAGCCACATGCGCCCGGCAATGGCGTCGGCCGCATTGTGTCGCCCGACATCCTCGATGTGCATCAACGACTCGGTCGCGTTGCACAGACCGCAGCCGTGGACGGCTCCGGAAACCCGGTAGACGTCATTGAGCTTGCCGACTGTCCCGATGAGCTCGTAGATCTCGGATTGCTTCAAGGAGGGCCGTTCAAGCTGAACCTCGTAAAGCTTGTCGACCGTGCAGCTGAAGATCGTGCCCTGCCCACAGCCGCTGGTCACGATGCGACGTTTCATCTTTTCCTGCCAATCGCTGATTCCACCGCCACTCTGCGTCTCGACGTCGACCAGTTCACGCTCCCAGTCGACCTTGACCGAGCGTATCTCCTCGATGTCCTCGATCAGCTTCTGGTTGCGGATATAGCCGAGGGTCAGTGCCTCGGGTTCGGTACCGAGGGTCATCAGCGTGACCACTTCCATGCCGTCGACACGAATCGTCAACGGCATTTCACCGGGAACGTGAACATCGACCGATTCACCGAACTCGTTGATCGCCGTGACGCCATGCGCCGGTTGCAAGCCGGCTTCGGTCATTTCCGGGCGATAGTGCGGAGGGGGAGCTTGCGCGTTCATCGGGTCGGACTCAGGGATCATGGGAGAGAGTGTTGCACAGCCGCCGCTCGCGTTCCATGCATGGCCCCTCAGCCTGAGCCTCGAGGCTTGCTCGTCAGCGTCAGCACGAGCGCGTAGTATGCGAGCGAGCCGGCGACCCGCCATCGCAGAAAATGTTGTCTTACCACCAATGTCGACTGACGAGAATGCCTGCTGACGCGAAAAGCCCCATCCGTCTGGAGCTGGCGGTAACGGTTCTGCTTGATAAGCGAACGATAGCGCGACGCTTCTGGTCCGTGCCGGCCTGGTCGCTGGCAGGTGTCGTCGCGGGTGAGGCGCTGATTCATCAGTCGCGAAGCGGACGACAGATTCGAAGCGCCGCGGATGGCAGCGAGAGCTGGTCGTGGTCCGGTTACAAGGTCACGCTCTACAAGGATGCTTGTGAACGTTACTGGCACGCGTTGATCGGTGATGCGCCCAAGGTGTATGTCGTCTGCAAGGAGGCAGATCCGAGTGAACCGCGCGAGCCTCTGGTCGTCACGATCGACTACGACGAGGCGACCGCCTTCGCCGAGACCGATGAGCTGGTGCTCTCGGCGCCGATTCCAGGGGATCTCTATCGGTACATGGAGGCGTTCGTTCTCGAGCATTACCGGCCGCAGAAGTTCGAGAAGCGGAAACGTCGAAACTGGACTGCCGAGAGCGAAAAGGAGCGGAGACGATCATGAGTTCGACACCGAAGGCCGGGGACGACAAGCTTGCGAACGGTGCGACAGGTCGCGGTGCCGTTGGGCAAAGCCGCGTCGACCGTGTCGATACGGACGGCCGCGTCGATGATGAGGCAGAGGGTTTTCTGGGGCGCTGGTCTTCGCGCAAGCGCCGGGTACGCGAAGCGGGCCGGGATTCGGAATTCGGCCAGTCGACGGTGGGTGAATCGACCATGGTCGAATCCCGACCGACCACGTTGGGTCTCGACGCCGGTGAAAGCGAGCCGACGGCAGATGCCCGTTTCCACGTGGATACGGCGGTGCAAGTCCACAGTGCGGAAACGCCCGTCGAACAGGCGCCAGGACAGCCAGGCGATGCAACCGGGAATGCACCGGCGAGCTCTGAAACGAAGGCTACGGATGACGAACGCCTGTTGAGTGACGAGGACATGCCTGCTCTTGACACACTCACATCCGACAGCGACATGTCGCCGTTCTTCAATCGGGGAGTCACGGCTGCCGTGCGCCGGGCGGCCTTGCGACACGTGTTCAGTCTGCCGGTCTATAACGTGCGCGACGGACTGAATGACTACGACGGTGACTACACCGTATTCGAACCGCTGGGTGACACGATCACCGCCGACATGAAGTATCACGCGGCACGACATGAACGTGATCGCCTGGCCCGCGAAGCAGAAGAGGCGGCGGAACAGGAACAGCGCGTGAATGCCGATGCAGCAGCGAAGGATGCGTCACGATCGCAGGAAGAATCCACAGCTGCGGAGCCTGATGCTCCGGAAGAGCATGACGCCGAGAGCGAATCCGAGGAGGATCAGCTCTCGCGAGAGCTGGCCGCGCGAGATGAAGACGACATGGATGCGAGTTCGGAAGCGAATGGGGCCGGGAAACAGATCTCTGATGTTGAAACACCGACAGGGAGCGGCGTGTGAGCGGGCCAGATAAATCTGGTTCGGTCGGCGTGCCTGAGCAGGCTTCAGCTACCGACGCTTCTGTGGACGAAGCTAGCCCTGTCTCCATCCTGAAGACGATCGATTTCGCCAACGCGCGCCAGCGTCTCGACGAGGCTGCCGCGCGACAGACAAGCACGGTCAGCTACCGTTCCGAAGGGCACTGCCTGATCATCGGTGAGCGCGCATCTGCCATGGCGGCGGCCGACCGATTTGGCGAAGCTGGCGCGACGGTCGTGTCGATCGTGCCGGATCTGACAAGACCGGCCAAGGCACTAAGTGATGCAGGCCTTGCAGTATTCAGTGTCGGGTCGTTGTCGCTACACGGGTATCTTGGCGCTTTCACGGCGATCGGGCGTGGCCAGAATGGCGACCAGAGCAATGACCAGAGCGGCGACAAAGGCAGCGGCAAAGGCAGCGATCCGGGTGCGATCGGGGAACTTGACCTGGGGGTTTCGGCACGTCGCCCGAGCGCCACCTTCGACTGCGTTCTCGACCTCTCGCCCGAGCCGCTCCTGAACGTGGGCCTGCCGCCGTTCGGTTACCAGCACGCGCCGCTGGGGCAAGGCATCGATGCGGCTATCGACTCGCTGTCCGAGCTGATCGGTGAATTCGACAAGCCGCGATATTTTGACTACGACCGGTCGATCTGTGCGCATTCGCGCAGCCGGCTGCCGGGTTGTAACCGTTGCATCGACGTGTGCGTCACCGGCGCGATCTCGTCCGTCGGCGACGGCATCGAGGTCGATCCTTTCCTGTGTCAGGGATGCGGAAGTTGCGCAACGCTTTGCCCGACCGGCGCCATGGTCTATGCCTACCCGAAACCGTCGGATGCCATCGAGCGAACGCGAACTCGGCTTCGCGCTGGTTCGTTCGACACCTTGTTGCTGCATGACGAGTCGTCCCAGGCTGTGGTCGATGTCGCAGGCTTGCCTGCAACTATCCTCGCGTTGGCTGTTGAAGAAGTCACGGCCTTCGGGATCGACTACTGGGCGTCGATCCTGTGTGCCGGGGTCTCGCGAATACTGGTGTTGTGCAGCGCATCAGAAGATGATCCGAATCGACACGCACTCGAGGAGCAAGCCGATCTGTTGCGCGCGCTGCTCGCCGGACTGGACGCAGGGCCCGATGTCATTCAACTGATCGATGTCGCCGGGCTCGATGATGTCGACCGCTTGCCGACGGGGCCCGACGCATTGACGGCCCTTGCGCCTGTGAACTTCGTGACCCACGATGACAAGCGCGCGACCGTACGTGCGGCGCTCGACAGGCTTGCCGAGGGTCTGGACGGTGAGATCGGCGATGTCTGTGCACTGCCGGCCGGCGCGCCGTTCGGCCGGATAGTTGTCGATACCGACGCCTGCACCTTGTGCATGGCCTGCGTGTCGACTTGCCCTGCAGGGGCGCTGCTCGACGGTCAGGAGACGCCGGCGCTGCGCATGGTCGAAGCCAATTGCGTGCAGTGTGGACTCTGTGAGCAGGCCTGTCCGGAGTCGGCCATCGAGCTCGAGGCCAGGTACGTCCGCGACAGCGTCGCCGCGCGACGAATTTGCACACTGCACGAAGAAGCGCCCTTCGATTGCATCGTCTGCCGCAAGCCCTTCGCTACGCAACGGATCATAGACACGCTCATCGGCAAGCTTTCCGCGCACTGGATGTTCGGTGAGGAGCATGCTGTGCGGCGCTTGAAGATGTGTGCGGACTGCCGGGTCAAGGACATCTTCACCCGGGAATCGGGTGGTATCGATGTTCATTCCGGTAGCGACAAAGTCGATACGTGAATCTCTGGACAATTCTAGATTAATGACGCAGACTATCGGGTGATATGAATCTTCCGAATTGACGAGAAACGTGCCAGCGCTTGCCATCAAGAGCGAAGAAGCCTTCATCCGCGATGAGGCTCACGCGCTACGCGCTGGTGTTCACGAACTCCTCGGCAGCCTGCTTGCGCAGCCGCCTGACGAGCGCATGCTGACTCGGTTACGTGGCATCGGTGACGTCGACGCGTCAGACGGTCCTCTGGCGATGGGTTGGCAACTGCTCAAGGCAGCAGCAGAGGCGGCCGACGCGGAGGCACTTCGACACGAATACACCGCGCTTTTCATCGGCGTCGGGCGTGGCGAGCTGGTTCCCTATGCGTCGTGGTACCAAACCGGCTTCCTGATGGAAAGACCGCTCGCGGAGCTCCGCCAGGATCTCGCTCAGCACGGCATCGAGCGGCAGGACGGGATTGCCGAATCGGAGGATCACATTGCGGCGGTGTCCGATGCCATGGCGCTGATTATCCGCGCGGGCGACGAGATTCCCTTCGCGACGCAGCGGAGTTTCTTCGAAGCGCATCTCGCCCCCTGGGCGGGGCGGTTCTTCGACGACCTGCAGGAAGCGTCGTCGGCAGATTTCTATCGTTCGGTGGGATTCTTCGGCTCGAGCTTCATGGCTGTCGAGCGGCAAGTGCTCGGCTTGAATGACTGAAGTGCGGCGACAACGCAGCGAACGGCGCACTAAAACATGGCGAATGGCGAGCGTCATGGCGAGCAGGCGGATCCACCACGGCAGGCAGAATGGCGACAGGGACGACACGAACAAGTGCGGCATGAAGAGTGCGGCACGAAAAGCAGAGCACCATCGACTTGGCGAACACATCAGAGGAGCGACCTGGATGAGCGATAAAACTGCATCGAAGGCGGCACGGCCTGCGAGCTTCATCAACGCTCGTCGGAGAGGGTTTCTCCAGGGTGCCGCCGTCGCCGGCAGTGCCGCCGTGGCTGGGCCGGCACTGGCCGAAGCCGACATCGTCTCGCCGACAGCCCTTGACAGCGAGATCACCGTCCCTACTGGCTATCGCGAGACGGATCACATCCGCGAGTACTACGCCAAGGCGCGGTTCTGAGCGAGAGGAGACAAAGACATGAAACTGACGCGAAGATCCGTAGACGAGCAAGCGCAAGCAGCCACCCACTCACCTGACCAGGGGCTGCTCGGCGTCGCCGTCGACCGGCGAACCTTTCTGCAGACATCGGGCCTCGCGGCTGGCGGAGCGGCGGTTCTTGCCGCCGGCGGCACGGCCATGCTGCAGAAGGCCCGAGCGGCCGAGACGATGCCGAAGGCCGATATTCCGACTGAGCTCGCGCACTCGATCTGTACGCACTGCTCGGTTGGTTGCGGCGTCATTGCCGAAGTTCAGAACGGTGTCTGGACCGGGCAGGAACCGGACTATCAGTCGCCCATCAACCTGGGTGCGCATTGCTCGAAGGGCGCTGCTCTGCGTGAGCACGGTCATGGGGAGCGACGGCTCAAGTACCCGATGAAGCTCGTCGGCGGCAAGTGGGAGCGCGTTCCCTGGGCGCAGGCGATCAACGAGATCGGCGACCAGATGCTCGCGATCCGCGAGGAATCCACGGCCGATTCGGTCTATTGGCTCGGGTCGGCCAAGCACAACAACGAGCAGGCCTACCTGTTCCGGAAGTTCGCGGCCCTCTGGGGATCGAACAACGTCGATCACCAGGCGCGCATCTGTCATTCGACCACGGTGGCAGGTGTTGCCAACACCTGGGGCTATGGCGCGATGACGAACTCCTACAACGACATGCAGAAGTCGAAGGCGATGTTCTTCATCGGCTCGAACGCGGCAGAGGCGCATCCGGTCGCGATGCAACATGTCCTGAAGGCCAAGGAACTCGGTTCCAAGCTGATCGTCGTCGATCCGCGTTTCACCCGCACGGCGGCGCACTCCGACCAGTTCATCCAGATGCGACCGGGCACCGACGTCCCGGTCGTCTGGGGCATGCTCTGGCACATTTTCGAGAACGGCTGGGAAGACAAGGAATACATCCGCCAGCGGGTCTTCGGCATGGACGATGTTCGAGCGGAAGTCGCCAAGTGGACACCTGCCGAAGTCGAGCGCGTCGCGGGCATTCCCGAAGCAGAACTCAAGCAGGCGGCACAGACCCTGGCCGAGAACCGGCCCGGCACGATCGTCTGGTGCATGGGCGGTACCCAGCACACCATCGGCAACAACAACACGCGCGCCTACTGTGCACTGCAGCTGGCGCTGGGCAACATCGGGGTCTCGGGCGGTGGTGCGAACATCTTCCGCGGCCACGACAACGTGCAGGGTGCGACCGATTTCGGTGTGCTGTCACACACCTTGCCCGGCTACTACGGATTGTCGGAAGGTGCCTGGAAGCACTGGTCGGGCGTCTGGGATCTCGAGTACGACTGGGTCAAGAATCGCTTCGACCAGAGCGATACCTACGAGACTTCGGCCGACGACACCGGCATTCCCCCGATGAACACCGCAGGCATTCCGGTCTCGCGCTGGATCGATGGTGTGCTCGAGGAAAAGGACAACATCGCACAGAAGGACAACCTCCGGGCGATGGTCTTCTGGGGCCATGCTCCCAATTCGCAGACGCGCATGCCGGAGATGAAGGCAGCGATGGAGAAGCTGGAATTACTGGTCGTCATCGATCCGTATCCGACCGTCACGGCCGTGCTACCAGACCGTCAGGAAGGGATGTATCTCTTGCCTGCGTCGACACAGTTCGAAACGCGAGGTTCAGTCACCGCATCAAACCGTTCATTGCAATGGCGGGACCGAATCATCGAACCCTTGTTCGAGTCGCTGCCGGATCACACCATCATGCAGAAGCTCGCCAACAAGCTCGGCTTCGGTTCGGAACTTACCAAGAACATCGAGGTGGGCGAGAACGACGAGCCGAATGTGGAGGACATTACCCGCGAGTTCAACAAGGGCATGTGGACGATCGGGTATACCGGCCAGAGCCCGGAACGTATCAAGGCCCACATGGAACACCGAGGAACATTCGACACGACGACGTTGCAAGCCAAGGGCGGTCCCCTTGACGGAGAGTATTTCGGCATGCCCTGGCCCTGTTGGGGAACCCCCGAAATGGCTCACCCGGGCACTCCGAACCTCTACGACACGAGTAAGTCCGTGGCCGAGGGCGGGCTCAATTTCCGCGCCAGATTCGGAGTCGAGTACGAAGGCGAGAACCTGTTGGCCGAAGACAGCTGGTCGGTCGGTGCGGAAATCGAGGATGGTTATCCCGAATTTACCGCCGACATGCTCAAGCAGCTCGGCTGGTGGGGCGACATGACCGAGGAAGAGAAGTCTGCGGCCGAAGGCAAGAACTGGAAGACCGACCGGTCTGGCGGTATCCAGCGCGTTGCCATCGAGCACGGTTGTGCGCCTTTCGGCAATGCGAAGGCGCGGGTCAAGGTCTGGACCTTCCCTGATCCGGTTCCCGTGCATCGAGAACCGCTCTATACGAACCGGCGCGATCTGGTAGCCGACTACCCGACCTACGAGGACAGGAAGAGTCACTACCGGTTGCCCACACGTTACGCGTCCATTCAGGCAGAGGACTACTCGACCGATTTCCCGCTTATCCACACCTCGGGAAGGCTGGTCGAATACGAAGGCGGTGGCGAAGAAACACGATCGAATCCCTGGCTTGCAGAATTGCAGCAGGACATGTTCGTCGAGATCAATCCGGCCGATGCCAATGACATCGGCTTGCAGGACGAGCAGATGGTCTGGCTGGAAAGCCCGGAGGGAGGCAAGATCTATGTGAAGACCATGGTCACCGATCGTGTGGCTCGTGGTGTCGTCTTCACGCCCTTCCATTTCGGCGGCGTCTACGAAGGCAAGGATCTCGAAAGCAAGTATCCGGAAGGGTCGCATCCGTATGTCAGAGGCGAGTCAGACAACGCGACGATGACCTACGGCTACGATTCCGTTACCCAGATGCAGGAGAGCAAGTGCTCGCTCTGCAAGATCACTGCGGCCTGAGGGGGCGACGACCATGGCCAGAATGAAATTCCTGTGCGATGCGGAGCGCTGCATCGAGTGCAACGGTTGTGTCACGGCTTGCAAGAACGAGCATGAGGTGCCGTGGGGTGTGAACCGGCGACGCGTGGTCACGCTCGACGACGGTGCACCGGGTGAGAAATCCATCTCCGTGGCGTGCATGCATTGCAACGATGCGCCTTGTCAGGCGGTCTGTCCGGTCGATTGTTTCTACACGACCAACGACGGAATCGTCCTGCATGACAAGGACCTTTGCATCGGTTGCGGCTACTGCTTCTATGCCTGTCCGTTCGGAGCACCGCAATACCCGCAGCAATCCAGTTTCGGGGCGCGCGGCAAGATGGACAAGTGCACTTTCTGTGCGGGTGGCCCAGGCGAAGAGGATCTGTCTGATGCCGAGTATGAGAAGTATGGCCGCAACAGGATCGTCGAAGGCAAGCTGCCGCTCTGTGCCGAGATGTGTTCGACCAAGGCACTGATTGCAGGCGATGGCGACGAGGTCGCCGACATTTATCGCGAACGCGTGCTTCGTCGTGGTGGTCGACCGCAGACCTGGGGCTGGGAAACGGCTTACGACCAGCAAGGATGATCCATGAGATGTCGCGTCTGTCCAGGGTGGGACTTCTGCTCGTCTCGTTGTCACTCGTCGGTTGCACCAATCCGTTTTCACCGGGCGCGTCGAAGGCTGGTGTCTACAAGGGTGCTACGGATACCTTGGTGAACAATGCAGACGAGCGGGCGGCGGCGCTCAGTGAACGATTCGAGCTCATTCAGAGTCGATGACCGAGCATAGTCGATGACGCACAGACCTGGTGACAAGCAGACTCGGTGACTACGGTGGCTGTTGACAATACCCATGAGGGGAAGCGCGAATGGACATGACTCGTTCAGATGACGTCGATCGTCCCGTTTTAGCCGATCGCGCCGACAAGCCACGGATGAGTTCGGCGCGAAAACGTCTGATCGCGCTGTGGAGTGTTCTGGCGATCGTGGCTCTTGCGTTGATACTGCCGATGGGCAGCTATTCGTTGCACTGGCTCGGTGTCGAGGCGCACGCTCAGGAGTCGGCCGGTACAGCTGACGCGGCGTCGAATCCCCGGTCGAACTACTGGCGGGCGGTGACCGATGGCGTTAGCGGCTACTCGTCGGTCAGCGGGCCGGGTGCGAACATTCTCATCGAACGCGGCGGCAACAACTGGCAGGCACTGCGTAACGGACCGGTGACCCGGATTCTCCCGTGGGTCATTGTAGGCATGGCAGTGGTGCTGCTGCTGTTTCACCTGATCTTCGGCAAGCAGAAGCTCGAGCGTGCGCCGACGGGCGCGAAGATAAAACGTTGGGGCGGGTTCGATCGCCTGGTGCACTGGGTCACCGCCGTCTCCTTCATCGCGCTGGCGGTTACCGGCCTGAGCATGTTGATCGGTCGCGTGGTCCTTATCCCGATTCTTGGAAAGGCGGGCTTCGCGCTATGGGCTCAGGCGTCGATCACCATCCACAACGTCGTCGGTCCTGTCTTCAGTCTGGGTATCGCCTTGATGATCGTGCTCTGGATCTGGCACAACTTTCCCGCCAAGGGTGATCTGACCTGGCTCAAGCAGGGCGGTGGCATGTTTTCGCGCGACGGCAACCACGGTGAGCATCCGCCGGCCGGTCGCATGAACGCCGGTGAAAAGATCTGGTTCTGGCTGGTCGCCGTGTTCGGCGTCCTGGTCTGCCTCACCGGCTTCGTCCTGGTAGCGCCGATATACGGCCTGGAAATGCCGTTGCTGGAAGGGATTCGTCCGGAAATGCGCGGCGCCAGCATTCTGCATGCTGTCCTCGGTATCGGCTGGACGGCTATCGCGCTCGGTCACATCTACATCGGTACCGCCGGAACCGAGGGCGCTCTCGAAGGTATGTCCACGGGATATGTCTCGGAAGAATGGGCGATGCAGCACCACGACCGATGGCATGCCGAGATGGTTGAAAAAGGAGAAGTCATCCCTGTTGGAAGTGTCGATCCTGCGCAATCGGAACGGCATTCTGACGGGCAGGGTACTATCGGAGGCCCGGCCGCTGCAGGTTGAATCGACCGTCGGAAAGCGCTTTCCCGACGAGATCATCGTTGCGCTTCATGAAGCCGGAATCACGCTCGGCTGTCTGCCGGTTCGCATCGACGATGCAGACTGGACGGCCGCGCTGTTTCTCGTGCTGCCGCCGGATAGTCCCTGTGTCGTCGACGACGTACTGGCCGATGGCCCCTTTGCGGTATCGCTCGAACTCGATCTGCACGAACACGAGAATGCGACCGTCATCGAAGTCGATATCGACGTGAAAACGCCGGTCGAGCCGGTCGGTGGTGCGGTGTTCTTCCTGACCGGGCACAGCAGCGCCCATTTCGACGCCCTGACACTCATGTCCAGCCAGGCTGAATTGCCACTTTTCATTGGCGATGCCTATTGCCGGCTACTGGCAAGCCAGCGCATCCCGCTCGGTCATGCTGAACGGACAGGGTTTCGTACCTTGCTCGACGAGGCGGTCGGGCGCGATGCCGTCATTCGCATGAGTGGCCGTTATGATGCCGGCACCGCGTTCGATGCGGTCGTCGCGGAGCGTGTCCCCGTGCGACGCCTATTCGAGTTGCCGCAGCCGGCGCCACCGCTACCGACGTGACGCGAGTCGTACTGCTCGTTCTGCTGTCGCTCCCGCTGCCGTGCTTCGTCGAGCCCGGGCTTTCCGCCGAGTCCGGGCTTTCGGGTGAGTCGGGCAATGCTCGCTGGCAGAGTGCCATCGCCAACGACGACGCGGCAATGCTCGCTCGGCTACTCGATCAAGGTTCACCCGACGCGCTGCTCGAGCAGACTGCCGACAATGGCAAGACGGCATTGATGGTCGCAAGCAAGGTGGGCGACCTTGTCTTGTTGCGGCGTCTGGTCAGTGCGGGCGCGGCGGTAAACGATGTGACCCGAACCGGTGGCACGGCGTTCATGTTCGCTGTTCTCGGTGATCGTTTGCGAATCGCACGCTGGTTGCACGATCGTGGTGCCGAACTGGACTCGCGGGGGTCGAACGGTTGGTCGGCGGTGACGATTGCGGCCGCCAAGGGACTGGTCGACACACTCGACTGGTTGCTCGTCGCCGGGGCTGCTCCGGATCGTGCCGATATCTACGGCTTCACGCCCTTGATGAGAGCAGTGGATAATTCGCACGAAGCGGTGGTACGCCGTCTGCTATTGACGGATGCGAATGTTGATGCGATGGATGAGCAGGGCAATTCAGCACTTCACCACGCCGTTGCCAATGGTGATGACGGGATTGCGACCTTGTTGGTGGAAGCGGGCGCAGACAATTCGCTGGCCAACAGGGCGGGCATGACACCGCGAGCCATGGCCGAGCAGTCGGCAACTGACAAGCCGTTCAGCAGCGCGCGGTAGACGTCACGCGAGGGCGTCATCGATCAAGCCGTGTCGTGCGAATACGCGTCGCGCCTCCGCATAGCCGATATCGCTGATCTCCGCGTACCGCTTGAAGTCGAGCAGGGCAATGCCACTGACCGGTGGCTCGACCAGTATGTCGATCATGGCGCGAGTCTGGTTGAGCCGATCGATACCCTTGATGTCGGTCGAGCGCAGCAGGGTTTCGGCAATGCGTGGATAGCGAATGGCCGGGCTGAACGGATTGAGGCGGGAGCGGAGCACTTGCCAACCTGAAAGACAGGTGCCGAAATCGTAGTAGTCGAATTTCTCCGGCACTTCGCTGACGTTGACGCCGATGATGCTGCCGGAACCACCCAGCCGTTCGTGCATGACGTCGACCGGGAAGGTGTTCAGTACCGCACCGTCGATCAGCAGGTCGCCGTTGGCGGTGGGGACCGGTGAGAACACGCCGGGCAGGGATATCGTTGCTCGTACGACTTCCCAGAGCTTGCCGGTCTCGTGCACCACCTGACGGCCGTCGGCGAGGTTCGACGATACCGAGAAGAACGGGGTCCAGAGGTCCTCGATGCGAATATCACCATAGACCTCCTGGCAGAAGTGGGTCAGCTTTGCGGACCGCATCAACGCAGACATGGGCAACGTGTAGTCGAACAAGGCACGCCGATTGGCAAAGCGTGCCGACATGCGTTCGACGGTCGCGACATTCTGACCGAGGGCCAGCGAAGCACCGAGCAATCCGCCCATGCTCGAACCGCCGACGACGTCGACCGGAATCTGCTCTTCCTCGAGCAGCCTTTGCACACCCAGATGTGCGTAGCCGCGCGCACCGCCGCCGCTGAAGACGACGGCGCGAGCACTGCCTTGCAGGCGCCGGGCCAGACGCTCGAAGTGCGTGGCGTCATCGAGGCGCACGTGATGAAAGCTGTCGAGTTCACGCGGAGCCAGCCACCGTCGAGTGTCGGTGGGCCGGACGGTATCGGCGGCATGCAGCAGCACGAGATCGATTCGCGGGGGGCTTCTACGCTGGCCGAACAGGGAACTGAGTTCGCGCTCTACCTCGCGACGTGCGGGGTCCGCGTCCGTCCCACCCTGCCCGAGCAGCAACACACGGTCCGCGCGATTCAGCGTACGTCGGGTCCATGCACTGAGCTCTGTGTCGGCGACATAGATGATGGGTCCGCCCCGATTCTCCTTGTCGTCAAGCCATTCGGCGACCGCACCGCTGAACGGATCTTCAAAGGTCGTTGCTGACGCCCCTCTCTTGCCGTACAGCGTGTCGAAAGTGCGTGCGTCGAGTATCAGTGGATCATCATTCTGCCGCAGGGCGCGTCGCAATTGATTCAGAAAGCGCTTGAGGGAGAGTCGCCTGTCGAGTGGTATCACCACGAAATTCGTGTCGGGGCGACGTGCGCCGATGCTGTTCAGATCGGTGACATGTCGACGTACGACAAGGCGCGAAAGCGGCAAGAGCAGATCGGCGCGCGGAGCGATGATGCTTTCGAATTCCGATTGTGGAAGGCGCGCCACGGTCGACTCGCGGGCCGCGTGCACGGTCGCACTGCGACGCGTACCCGCCAACAGCGCGAGTTCCCCGACCGACTCGGGAGCATGGACTTCGGCAGTCTGACGTCGCGCCGGATCGTCGCCGGTTTCCACCAAGAGCCGGCCGGAGACGACGACATGCAGACCATCCGGTTGGTCACCCTGGTAGAAGAGTGTCTCGCCGCCTCGGTAGTGATGCACGATGCTCGCGTCGAGAAGGCTGTTCAAGGTGTCGACGTCGATCGGACCGAACAGATCCAGAAAGGCGCGTGCGAGGGTTGTTCGACGAGACAGCGTGGCGGCGGTGTCATAGACATGCGCGAGAATGTCCGGCGCGATTCCGGCAAGTAATTCGAACGCGAAGCGTGGCAGAAAGGCCGCACGTGTCGATTCGACGGCGACGGCGCTCACCAGGTGCGCACCGCCATTGAGGACAGCGAAGTCACCGGCTGTCTCGCCACGCTTGCGTGATTGCAGACGGATGGCGGGCATCGGCATCTCTGCGGTCGCGTCCTGGCGGACCTCTACGCCAAGCTTGTCTTGCGTGTCTGTCGGTCCTTTTGATTCCTGCAAACCCGCCCTTGGCATGTCAAGTCCGAGTTCTCCACGAACCACGAGATACAGTCGCTCGCTCGCACGCCCGGCTGTGAACAAGGATTCACCAGGAGCCAGATCGATGAAGCCGATGTGCTGCTCAAGGCTCGACCAGCGCTCCTGCTCGATCGATGCGACCAGCGCCAGCGCGCGCAATTCGCGCAAGAGTTCGGGGTGGCTATCGAGCTGAATCAAGGCGCCTCGTTGCGCACGCGCCTGTCGTGTTCAGGCCGAACGGGGCTTTCGGCGGGACGCATGTCAACAGCGGATCTGTTGCTGTGAAAAATCGCTCGCAGGTATCGCGACGGCCTGCTCGCCGCTCAATGCACTCACATCGCTGACTCGATGTTCCATTTTCAGCCGAAACTCGAAGGCATCGAAGAATTGCCGGTAGCGGTCCGCTCCCAGACTTGCCGTGGCAACGAGTGTGCCATCGGGATCCACGTCGAGTGCAATTGCCGCCAGCGGCACGGGCGCGGGACCGCTCAGGACCGCTGCACCACCTGCTGGATCGTAGACGCTGCGCTCCGAACAGCAGCTGATCAACCCGGCTTGTTCCTGTCGAACGCCCTGATCGTCGGTAAACACGACAGGTTCGGCGCGATAGGTGATGTGGCTTATCGCTCTGGCTGGATGTGACATCTTGTGACTGCAGATCGCCGAGAAGGCGACCACGGATGCGTCGTCACCGAGCCCGCCTGGCCAGCTGCCCGCTGCCGTGCCCGAGCCCAGCCGGAGCAGAAAGCACGGCGTCGTGACATAGGGATAGTGAAAGATGTGCGCGTCGCCCGGCACGAGCGATGCCAGCTTGATGCCGTTCTCGCGCATATCGACCAGACGACTGCGCGGCCAGTCGCCGGTCTTCGCGGTCGACGCGTTGACCGCCTGTTGCAGTGCAGCGGCTCCACTGAGCAGGCCACCGCAGAGGCGATGGAAACGGCGTCGATCCATATCCAACTCTCCAAAGGACGCACTCGAGCGTTGCGATGCGAGAGTATAGCCAAACTGCTTGCAGGCTCGCCGGGGATGGCGGGGTCAGCGCGGCAGAAAGGCCAGGTCGCCGAACCATGCTGTTGCATCCTGATTGCTGTTGTCACCGTCGACCATGACCGCGTAGCCACTGATCCTGTCGACCTGCTTGCCGAAAGCGGCCTTGAAGTCAGCGCGGACGTCGCGGCGATGGCGCACCCATTGCCCGACACCCCCGGCACCGGTGTTGGCGGCGATCATCATGGCTTTTTCGGTAAAGGGGTTGGGCCAGCGTTCATCGACCATGGCCTCCGACGCCCAGACGTAGTTTATGGCGAGCGTCTCCCAGGGGAGCCAGCCGGTACGTGCGACGACATAGACTCTCGCCGGGAAGTCGTCGCCGGCTTTGCTGCGCTCGTCGATCATGGAATACACCTGCGCCACTTTCCAGGACCATTCAAGTATCGGAAATCGGCGGAGATCGATTTCACGCTCGCGATAGAGGATCGACGCGCTGCTCTGTGTGTCGGCTCTCAGTACGTTCACGCCATTCTCTACCACGAGCTGATACTTCGTGTTTCCGGCGAAGCCTCGTTCCTTCCAGTTACTGAGCGTCGCGTCGGGAAATTGCCCCGGAATATCGATCGGCGTGGTCGATACCGGAGTCGGCCAGGCAGGGGCTGGCCAGACGAGCAGGCTGAGGGCCAGCGCGCCGGAGCGTGTGGCATGCAGAGAAAAATTCGGAGTCATGGGATCATTGCAAATCGCCGGGAGCGGCGATGTCTGGGCGGATTCGAGCGGCTAGACCGCTCAGGGTTCCCCTGCCGATGTGCGCTGAGCGGCAAACCGGACTGGCTTCGGCAGCGTAAACTCTGCGCATGGGAGGAGATTCACAATTGTCGTCAACGCACCGGCACGCTGCGCGCTGGCGTTTCATCGGGTGTGCGGTTGGTACCGTGGCGACGATCTATGCATTGATCCTCGTAGGCGGAATCGTCAGAGCCAGTGGCGCAGGCATGGGCTGCCCGGACTGGCCGACCTGTTTCGGGCAGTGGGTGCCGCCGACGAGTGCAGCGCAATTGCCGGCCGAATACCAGACGATCTACGCCGATCGAGGCTATGCCGATACGACGTTCAACGTTCGCAAGACCTGGACGGAGTACCTGAACCGGCTCCTCGGCGTCTTTACCGGCTTCGCGATCCTGGCTACCGTGTTGTTCGCCTGGCCGATACGCAAGCTTGATCCGCTCGTCTTCCGGTTGGCGGCCAGTGGTTTCGTTCTGGTGGCAATACAAGGCTGGCTAGGCTCGCGCGTGGTCGCCAGTAACCTCGATCCGGGCATGATCACGGTGCACATGCTGGTCGCCCAGCTTATCGTCGGCATCATGATCATTGCCTTGTGGAGAGCGTTGCGACCGATCTTGTCACGAGAGGGGAGCTTGCCCGGCTACACCAACGCGCTGCTCATCGCGGCGATGATTGCGGGACTGCTGCAGCTTGTCGTCGGTACGCAGGTGAGAGAGTCTGTTGATCTCGTGGCGCGAGCCAGCGATCACACCGATCGCCACCTCTGGATAGCGGCGTTGCCCTGGATATACGATGTGCACAAGTGGTTCGCGTTGCCGCTGGTATTGATCAACGGCTGGGTCATCTGGTTGACACTCGGGCGATCGAACAGTGCCTTGCCGCGTGCTCTGGCCATTGCCCTGGGCGCCCTGATGCTCGGCACGCTCGCGGTCGGAACGAGCATGGAGCGGCTCAACCTCCCCATCTATGCACAGCCACTGCACTTGTGGTTCGGGTCCCTGATATTCGGTCTGCAGCTTGCGATGTTGTTGGTCATCCGCCGTTCTGCTGTCGATCCCGAGGCCTATGCCGGGGCCGCCCGCGACTTCGAGCCAGTGGCCGGTGCTCCTCGATAGGAGAACCTTCGGCGTGGACTTTCGCGCGTGCTGCTGCCTGGCTTGCGCGTCGGGCCGCGATTTCCGCCAAGACGGTTGATCGCAACGATGCCGTGGCTCGCCACAGGGTCAATGAGGTACTGATCAGGGAAGTCATGGACACTGCCGGACGACTCTGTCCGGCTGAGCTTTGGCCGGAAGGGTTCGCGGCGGAGTCGTTCGCCGATGCGAGGTGTCCGACAGTCGAGGCAGGCAGCGTTGCCGGCTTCTTGCCCAGTGCGATGGCACCGCCGATGACGCCTGCCGTGAAGGGCAGGAGAAGGTTCACGGGGTTGCCGAAAAACCGACCACGAGCGCCGTCCAGCCGTTGTTTCGCGGCGTCCGCACGGTCACAGGCCAGCTGTGCCTGTCTGGCCAGAACACGAATTTTCTGACGCTGTCGTGAACGCATCGAACAAGCGCTAGCGCTTGCGCAGGATCATCGTCGCCAGGACGCCGGCCGCAAAGGCCATACCGGCAGCCTGCAGGGGTTTTTCCTGAATATAGCGAGACACCTTCGCCGCTGATTCCTCGATCGTCAGTTCGACCTGTGCTTCGAGGTCTTCGACGGCCGACACGGCATCGAGGGCTTTCTGGCGCCCGGCTTCGATGCCGGCTCTTGCCTTGCCATCGATCGAATCGACCTTGTCGTTCGCACTCTGGCTGATGCTGTCGACTTTCTGTTCGGTCTTCTCGCCTATGCTGGACGCGCTCATTGTAAATCTCCGTTCGAATGTGATCTGGGTGAGGTGGATCTGGGTGAGGTGGATCTGGGTGGGGTGGATCAGGGTGGGGTGGATCAGGGTGGGATATTCAGGAAGGGATCCAGGTCGCTCTGTAAATCATGCCGTCTCGACATGCGGCGGTTGCCCTGCAGATTGCGCTGATGACGTTTTTTGCAACAACCGGCGCGTTTCTGCAAAACCCAGATCATTTGCGAGGCGTCTACCGAACCAGGCCATGACAGCGAGCGCCAGGCCGTGCAGCACCAGCAGCACGAGCAGAGCCCACGGCGGCGCAAGCCCCCATGACCAGAGTCCGTAGCCGACCAGGGCGCAGAGCAGTAGCCAGATGACCATGACCAGCAGGGCTGCGGCCATGGCCAGGCCGAGCAGTACGGCAGCACTGACCGTCGCGAGTCTCATTTCGGCCAACGCGAGCTGCAGCGTGCTGCTGCCGCGATCGATCTGGGCCACCAGTCGTTCGCCCAGCGCCGCGACGATGCCATCAGCAGTCGGGAGCGGCCCCGCGGCAGCCTGTGCAGACTGTCGTGTGTCGTCGTTGCATCTCGTCGGCTCTGAATCGTTCATGCCGGATTCTCTGCACAGTCGGCCTCGATCTGTTCGGCCAGTGCTGGGCAAATCATGTCGTCATGGTCGCGAGTGAAGGCCGATCGGTACCCTGAGCGGCGGCAGTCTGGAGCGTGTCCTGTTCGAGCTCGCGATCATCTTCGTTCATTACTGGATGGGAATCGAGTTGCAGCGGGGCTGCCAGCACCAGGTGGAACAGTACGGGAAAATGATCCGAGCCAACAGGCCCGAGGCGCTTCACCTCGTGCATGCGAAAGTGAGTCGAGACAAAGGTGTGGTCAAGTGGCCAGCGCACGAACCAGTGGCCTGCATGAAAGCTGTTGAACATGCCTCGCCCGACGCGTGGATCGAGCAGACCGCTGCGTGTCCTGAACAATCGGGTGGTGGCGGACCAGGCAACATCGTTGAGATCTCCGGTGACGATCGTCGGCTCTGTATTACCTTCAAGGTGGCGAGCGATCAACAGCAATTCAACGTCTCGCTCGGTCGACTGCGCATTTTCCCCCGGCGCGGGCGGGCGTGGATGCACGACATGAAACCGGACCCGCTCTCCGCCTGTCAATTCGACCCACGCCGCCATCGACGGCACGTCGTCTTCGACGAGGTAGTCGATGACGGGTGAGTGGAGTGGCAAGCGGGAGTAGATATGCATGCCATAGTAGTTGTCGAGCGGGCAGGCGATCCGATAGGGATAGGTGTCGAGTGTGTCGAGTCGTTCCTGCCACCAGGCATCGGATTCGAGTGCCACGAAGATATCCGGCTCCTCCCGCTTGATGTGATGGAGAATGCGGCTTGAGTCCCGGTTATCCATCAGCACGTTGCTGATGACCACGCGAAGGTGCGGGCGATTGACCGCCTCCTCCGGGTTCGCCCCCCTGACCTCCACGGGGTGAATCGGCGAGTACGGCCAGATCCACCTGATTTGCCAGCACAGACTGAGCAGTAGCAAACCGATCAGCAAGGGTCCGGCAGCGCCCGTCCAGACAAGATGTGCGCACAGGCATACGAGCAGGGCAGCGGCGATCTGCAACCTCGGAAAGTCGAACGCACGAACGCGCCAGTGCCGGATTTGCGACATCGGCAGAAAAGTAGCCACGACCAGCACGAGACTGATCAGGTTGAGCAGGGCGGATAGCATGTAGTGAAGCCGGATACTCGGTTGAACGACAGAGCCGCTCGATTGCCGCCATGGTAACGCCTGTTCAAGGCGTACGCGTGGCAGTCCATGCGCGCCGTCCCTGCGACGCCATTCTCGCGATGACATCCGTTCAGTCAGCTGTTCGGATTGACAGCGGTTCAGGGCGCTTGCCTTGACGGCGCGGAGTGAGCGGCCGAAAGTGTGCGGGTGCCAACGAGGACTGGATGTCTCGACTTGTCGACGACGACTCGGTAATAACTTCGCTGTTCGTCGCCGGCGCACGACCACTCCGCAGCCGACAAGGAAGTCGCCGCTCGATGAATACTCAACTCCTGTCCGATCGTCGTCGTTTTCTGATCGCGCCCACGCGGCGGTTCGCACAAGTCACGATCTTGTCATTGCTGCTGGCGCTTGCTGTCTTCTCCGCCGCTGCTGACCCGGCATTCGATATCGATACGGCCGATGCGGTGACGCTGGCGGCTGTCCTGCCAGGGGTCGGACCGGTCAAGGCGAAGAGTATCGTCGCCTACCGCGAGGCGCACGGTCCGTTCGGATCGATTGATCGGCTGATCGACGTCCCCGGCATCGGTCCGGTCACGCTCGAGAAGATTCGTGCAGTCATCATGCAACGCAATGCCTCGGGTCAGCGAAGCGGGTCGATTCGACCAGAGTCGTCCGATGCGGGCGCCCGGGTAACCCTGCCGGATGGCGGCGCCTTGCCCCGGTCGAAGACAGAACAGGAGCGTGCTGCCATCAGCGCGGTCCAGGCGGTCAAAGCATTGGCTCTTCAAGACGCGGAACGACGAGGGTCGCGTTCTCTGGCGCGGTGAGCCCCTTTGGCACGGTAATCGGGCTCGGTAATCGCGAATTGACTGCGAAATCCGTTTGCCGAGGCGCCTGCGGGTTGGCTGAAGCCTCGGCTGACGGCCGATGCGGTGTCGGGATCAATGTCCGGCAAACTCGCACAGCGCATGCACCTCGACGCCCAGCGCCTCGATTTTTTCACGACCGCCCAGTTCCGATAGATCGATGATGAAACCGCAACCGACAACATCGGCGCCGCGCCGGCGAATCAGGGAGATACCGGCTTCGCAGGTGCCACCGGTCGCAATGAGATCATCGAGTAGCAGAACGCGCTCTCCTTCGATGACCGCGTCATCGTGCATCTCCATGGTCGCTTCGCCGTATTCGAGTGCGTACGCCTGTGCCGAGCGCGGTCCGGGCAGCTTTCCTGCCTTGCGTATCGGTACAAAGCCGACCGAAAGCTGATGTGCCACAGCGCCGCCAAGGATGAAGCCGCGTGCCTCGAGGGCGGCTACCTTGTCGATGCGCGTGCCGGCCCAGGGCTGCAGAAGGCTGTCTACGGCGGTCCGGAAGGCGCGCGCATTGCCGAACAGGGTGGTGACGTCACGAAACAGGATGCCGGGTTCGGGAAAATCGGGGATCGTTCGTATGGCGTCTCGGACAGCGTCATTCGCAGTGAAGTTCATCGTTTGCCTCGTTCAGGGGAGGTGCATTGCGCTGCCGCAGCCTGCTTACTCTCGCACAGTCTTGTCGAGCAGTGTCCGACCTCGTCGAGCAAGGTCGGTCGCGACATCCGGCGCGGCCGTCGTTGGCAGATGGTCTCCTGTAAGCCTGAGGCCATCGGGTGCTGCATGGTAATATTAAGCAATGAAATCGAACCTCCCCATCGTGCTCCTCGCGACCGCTATCCTCGCCGCTGGCTGCAGCAGCATCAAGTACAACGCGCTCGAGAAGGTCGGCATTCACAAGCGTGATCTGCTCGTCGACAACGTCGAGGACACGCGCGATGCTCAGAAGGAAGCACAGGAGCAGTTCAAGGATGCGCTGGAGCGCTTCGAGAGTGTGGTCAACATCGAGGAAACAGGTCTGAAGAAGGCCTACAACCGACTCAGCGCCGAATACGAGGACACCGCCGACGCCGCGGAAGAGGTCTCGGTACAGATCGACGAAGTCGAGGATGTCGCCAACGATCTGTTCGCCGAGTGGCGACAGGAGAACAAGCAGTACAAGGATGCCAGCCTCCGTCGCGACAGTGAACGGCGTCTCGAGGAGACGCGGGCGCGCTATCGCGAGATGCTCGCAAGCATGAAGGAATCGGAGGGCAGCATGCAGCCTGTACTGAGCACCCTCTACGACAACGTGCTGTACCTCAAGCACAACCTGAACGCGCAGGCGATCGGTTCATTGCGAACCACATTCGGCAATCTCGAAGCCGATGTCGATGACCTGGTCGAGCGCATGAATCAGTCGATCGAGCGCTCCAACACGTTTATCTCGGAGATGCGTGCTGGCGGGTGATCCCGACGGTGACGAAATTCGCAGTCGACGGGGTGGCCAACGGTACAGTCAACGGGGCGGTCAACGGTAACGACATGACGTCGAGCAGCGGGTCAGCAGACGACATCGATGTGCGGACGCGCTTGCGGGATGTGTCCGGCGTCCTTGGCTGGGACGAGCTTGCCAGGCATTTTGCGCGTGGCGTCGTCGTCAAGGTCGATCCACGGCTCGATCTGATCGATGTCGGGGCAACCGTGGTCGACAATGATACCGAGGGCGTGCAACGCTGGCTGGACGGCGGCGCGCTGGCACGTGCGAGCGATGATGATGCGCGCGACTGGGTGACGAGAGCGCCTGATTTTCTCGTTGTGGTCGCGGCTCCCTGGGTGTTGGTACAGGAACAGGAACAGGGTTGACGCGCATTGGAGTCGTTCGCTGCGCGACCGTCAACGCCAGGCGGCCATCAATTCTTCTACTGCCGCGGTCACTGTCATCGTCTGCGCCCTAACGGCTTTCTCGCAATCGGCCGCCAGGGTGCGCATGGCCGTATCGTCGTGAAAGGATTCGAGCAGGCGTTGCTCGACCGTCGACCAAAGCCAGTTCACGCGTTGCCGCTCGCGTCGCGCAATGTGTTCGCCGCTGTCGATGGCCTGGCGTCGATGCTCGCGCACGGTCGACCACAGTTCATCAAGCCCGGCACCCGTTTGTGCACTGCATAGCAGGGCCTGTGGACGCCAACCAGCGGCGGGTTGCAGAATCTTCAGCGCGCGCTCGTACGCGGCGCGGGCATGCTCGGCATCCCGGATGTTTTCGCCGTCCGCCTTGTTGACGGCAATCAGATCGGCCAGTTCCAGTACGCCTTTCTTGATGCCCTGTAGCTCGTCGCCCGCGCCCGGCAACATGAGCACGAGATAACAGTCGACCATGTCGGCGACCACGGTTTCCGACTGACCGACGCCCACGGTCTCCACCAGGATCACATCGAATCCGGCCGCTTCGCATAACAGGATCGACTCGCGCGTCATCCTTGTCACGCCGCCGAGATGGCCGCTGGTCGGGGAGGGACGAATGAATGCCTCTTCACAGAGCGAAAGTTCATTCATGCGTGTCTTGTCGCCCAGGATGCTGCCGCCCGAGCGGCTGCTGCTGGGGTCGATCGCGAGGACAGCGACACGATGGCCGGCCTTGATCAGCAACAAGCCGAGCGCTTCGATGAAGGTGCTCTTGCCAACACCGGGCACACCGCTGATGCCAAGACGAATGGCCTTTCCTGTGCGTGGCAGCAAAGGCTGCAGCAGCGCCTGCGCGCGCGCGCGATGGCCTGCATTGGACGATTCGACCAGTGTGATGGCCCGGGCCAGGGAGGCGCGATTCCGCGCCAGCACGCCTGCCGCCAGTTCAGCCGCCGTGGCGACGGGACGCTTCATGCGTCTGTCGCGCGTCGATCGATCGCTTCCGGCAGATCATCGTCGCCATTTGTAAACTCGCTATCGCTATCGCTATCGCTATCGCTATCGCTATCGCCATCGCCATCGCCATCGCCATCGCCATCACTATCGCCATTGCCCTCGACTTCGACTTCGACTTCGTCGACAGAAGCTTCAATAGCATCGAGCAGTTGCGCAGCCGCGGTCGCGATGACCGTGCCGGGAGGAAAGACTGCAGCAGCACCGGCTTCCAGCAATACCGGAATGTCCGCTGGCGGCACCACTCCGCCAACCACGATCAGGATATCGTCGCGCCCGAGCGCTGCAAGTGCACTACGCAAGGCCGGCACCAGCGTCAGGTGGGCAGCGGCAAGCGAGCTCGCCCCGATCATGTGCACGTCGTTGTCGACGGCCTGTCGTGCGACTTCTTCGGGTGTCTGGAAAAGCGGACCGATATCGACGTCAAAGCCGATGTCGGCGAACGCCGTCGCGATGACCTTCTGACCTCGATCGTGTCCGTCCTGGCCCATCTTGGCAACCAGAATTCGAGGTCTCCTGCCTTCCTGTCGTGCGAAGACATCGATTCGGGCTGACAAGGTAGCCAGTGTTTCATCTGAGTTCATGGCTTTTCTGTAAATGCCCTCTATGGTGTGTATCTGCGCAGCATGACGACCAAAGGTGTTTTCCAGTGCGGACGATATCTCGCCGACCGTCGCCCTTGCACGGGCCGCCTCGACGGCCAGTGCGAGAAGGTTTCCGCTGCCGTCAGCTGCTGCGTTGCCGAGCGCCTCGATCGCTTGCGCATGAGCGGCGGCATCGCGCTGGCGGCGAACTTCATCGAGTCTTTCGGTCTGCGACTTCAGGACAGCGGCGTTGTCGATCTTCAATACGTCGACTGGCGGTTCGTCGTCGAGAACGAGTCGATTGACGCCAAGTACGGTGCGCTCGCCTGAATCGATAGCAGCTTGCGCGCGCGCGGCGGCTTCCTCGATACGGAGCTTCGGGATGCCGGCTTCGATGGCGCGAGCCATGCCACCCTCGCGTTCGATCTCGTCGATATGTCGCCAGGCTGCCTGGGCGAGTTCGCGGGTCAGTGTCTCCACATACCAGCTGCCGCCCCAGACATCGACCGTGTCGACGAGACCGCTTTCGTGCTCGAGGAACAACTGGGTCTGACGGGCGATGCGGGCAGAGAAGTCGCTGGGCAAGGCCAAGGCTTCGTCGAAGGCATTGGTATGCAATGATTGTGTGTGCCCGCCGACCGCCGCCGTTGCCTCGACGGCCGTCCGCGCGACATTGTTCCAGATATCCTGTGCCGTGAGACTCCAGCCCGAAGTCTGCGAATGGGCGCGCAGGCTCGACGAGCGCGGATCCTTCGGTTTGAACGTCTGCATGAGCCTGGCCCAGAGCAATCTGGCGGCACGCAGTTTCGCGACCTCCATCCAGTGGTGGGTGCCGATGCCCCAGAAGAACGAGAGTCGGGGGGCAAAGGCGTCGACGTCCAGCCCGGCTTCGATTCCGGTGCGCACATACTCGATGCCGTCGGCCAGCGTATAGGCGAGCTCCAGATCGGCCGTCGCCCCGGCTTCCTGTATGTGATAGCCCGAGATGCTGATGCTGTTGAAGCGTGGCATATGCTCGGCGGTGAAGCGGAATATGTCGCCGATGATGCGCATCGACGGCTCAGGCGGATAGATGTAGGTATTGCGGACCATGAACTCCTTGAGAATGTCGTTCTGGATCGTGCCGGACAGCTTCGCAAGGGGTACGCCTTGCTCCTCGGCGGCGACGATGAACAGGGCCATGATCGGCAGGACCGCGCCATTCATGGTCATCGATACGCTCATCTTGTCGAGCGGTATGTCGTCGAACAGGATCTTCATGTCGGCAATGCTGTCGATCGCCACACCAGCCATGCCGACGTCGCCCGGTACCCGCGGGTGATCGGAGTCATAGCCTCGGTGCGTGGGTAGATCGAAGGCAACGGAGAGGCCTTTCTGCCCGGCGGCCAGGTTGCGCTTGTAGAACGCGTTGCTGTCCTCGGCGGTCGAGAATCCGGCGTACTGGCGGATGGTCCAGGGTCGCGTGACGTACATCGTCGGGTAGGGCCCGCGAGTGAAGGGTGGCAGGCCCGGATAAGACTCGCGGTAGCCGACGCTGGCGGCGTTTCGCGGTCCGTAGGCTCGCGCGAGATCGATCCCTTCCGGTGTCGTGGTGGCCGCGTCTGCCTCGGTATCGACGCGGCTGCGGCGCCCGGCCGGAGCGAGAGGCGGGGGTGGTGTAATCTGACGGAAGTCCAGCGGCTCGCTCACTCTGGTGTCTCCCTGCTGACAGCTTCAAAGGCATGTGCCTCGCGAACGCGTGGCAACTTGTTGTCAAGCGGCTGCGAGTCTTCGTCAGGCGTCATCGAGTCTGCGCCCGGCGTCGTTTCCGCCGGATCGCCTGTCGGCGATCCGATAGCGGCTTCGAGCGACCCTGCGTCGGCCGCTCTGTAGCGATTCACGCCGACCCGAATGTCTGTTCCGGTTCGCAGACGTTCGACCCGTTCCGCATGAGTGCGGGCCAGCGACGCCTGCCAGCGGCCGCTTTCGAGTGCGCCGATGAGACCCCCCTCGCTTTCCAGTTCGCCGAGTCCGCTCCAGACCGCTTCGACGGTCGCCTGGGTCAGCGCTTCGATGGCGTGCGATCCGCCAGCCGCGTCGGCGACGTCGCGAAGCCCGGCCTCCTCCGCGAGCAGCAGCGGCAGGTTTCTCGCGACGCGCTCGGCTGTATCGGTGTCATCGCCGACCACACATCCGCCAACCAGGTTGTGAGGATGGACAATGATGGTCTCTGCATCGGCAATGGCGGCAGCCGTACAGGCGGCGATATTGCGAAGGTGATTGACCCAGGGTTCCAGCACAGAGAGATGCCGGCGCGAGGTTTCTGCAACGACAGTCGGCGCCACTACCGGTACGCCTTGGTTGTCGAACTGACTGAGGACATGTCGCCAGAGCCGCTCGAGGGCGCGGAGCTTGACGATGCCGTCAACGATATTCGCATCGAGACTGACCCGAAAGAGCAAGGTGCGAGCGGCTGCTGCGGGTTCGAGACCGGCGCCGAGCAGGTGCTCCAGCTGACGCGTCGCGCTTGCGATGCCGGCAACGAGCTCCTGCACGGTCGTTGCCCCGGCTTCGTGATGGATACTCAGGTCGCTCGTCACCGCGAAGGCCAGCGGCATGTCTGCTGCGGCCCGCTTTGCGGTTTCGCCCATGTTCTCGAAGGCACCGTCGATGCCTGCGGAGCCCGAAGACACATTCGCGCTCGCGCCCAGGCGCGCCAGAGCCCCTATCGGATCGGCATTCAAGGACGCTTGCAGGGTGCGGGGATCGAGCTTGCGTTCGCGACACAGGTCGACAAGCGCATCGAGGGCATGGATTGTATTGCCGTCGTCGAGCAGGGAGACCGAGACCATGTCGAGGTGTACCCCGGCCAGTACCTCGCCAAGCGCCTTCAGCGGGAGGGCCTCGCGGCCCGCGCCGACGCGCAGTTCGAGAGAGCGAATACCGCCACGCAAGCCCTGCAGAGCTTCCCTGTTGGCGCTTCCGGCATCGGTTGATCGGATCGACAGGCGGCTGTCCCAGTCGCGTCTGTTGCGGACAGGCATTGGCCGGGTTTCATCGAAGGCGGGTACCCAACGTTCGGTGGTCGACGATCGGTCATAGAGTGCCTCCACCGGAATACCGTCGAGGGTCTTCTTCGCGAGTGTCTCGAATATCCGGGGCGCCTTGAGAGTGGCTTCTGCCGCTCGCTGCCAATCGTCGAAGGTCAGGCGGGTGAACGCACCGTCGAGTCGCAACGGCGCGTGTGGTTCGTCGGTATTGGTTCGGCTAGGCATGGCTGTTCTCTTCCGGGATCGAAAATCCGACCCTGTCGTCCATCGATTATAGGGCGAGTGTTCGGTCATAATCAGCGGACCGACTGTCGCGTTCGCAACCATGCTCATTCTGCTTTCCCCTGCCAAGACGCTCGACCTCGACTCGCCGCCGCGGATCGCAGAGACGACCGAGCCTGTGTTTCTCGCCTCGTCGGATGCTCTCGTCAAGACACTGAGACGCTATTCGGCGCCGCGTCTGGCCAATCTGATGAACATCAGCGACGCCCTCGCCAAGCTGAATCGTGACCGGTTTCGCGACTGGCGTCCTGAGCACGAGGGCAGTGAGGTCCGTCCGGCCATCCAGGCATTTCGGGGCGATGTGTACGTCGGCCTCGACGCCGACACCCTGAGCGCGGGCGATCTCGACTTCGCGCAAGGGCGGGTGCGTATCCTTTCCGGGCTATACGGCGTGTTGCGCCCCTTCGATCGGATGCGCGCCTACCGCCTCGAGATGGGCACCCGGCTGCCGACGCGTCGCGGCAAGTCGCTGTACGACTTCTGGGGCGATCGGGTGGCTCAGGCGATTGATGAGGAGGCGTCCTCGATGGGCGATGCACCCCTCGTCAATGTTGCCTCAAAGGAGTATTCGAGAGTGCTTGACGGCTTTGCGATGAATTTGCCGGTCGTCACGCCGGTTTTTCACGATGAGAAGAACGGCGACTATCGAGTAATCTCGTTCTTCGCCAAGAAGGCGCGCGGTGCCTTCGCCCGGCACCTGGTGCAGGAACGCACGACCTCGCGTGAAGCGATCCGCGATTTCGGGGCCCTCGGCTACCGCTACAGCAAGCGCGAATCGAGCGATGCGGTACCGGTATTTCGACGCAGCGAGAAAGCGGCGGCACCCTTTCTGGCTGCAGGCTGAGTGCTTTTGTCGGGGCTATGTGCTGCTGTAGACCACATCTCTCGGCGGCACACCTACTTGCAGCGGCGCATCTTCATGGTCGAGGGAGGGCAGCAGGGAAGTGCTACGCATCATGCGTTGCCCGGCGCAGCGCGCGAATCTGGAATCGGACCGGGTTCAGTAGCGGCATCCAGGCTTGCAATTCATCACCACCACAGAGCCAATCAGCCATCAGCCTCGCGGTGTAGGGTGCCAGGACGATACCGCGCGAGCCGAAGCCGCCGAGCACGGCAAGGCCGGGAACGACGGGCAGGGGCATATAGGAGCTTGCCGGCAGCCCGCGGGCCAGGTCGTTATACGCCTCGCTGCATTGCATGGTGTCTGGCACAGGTCCCGCGAAGGGCATCCTGTCCGGTGTCGTTGCCCGCACGCCAACGTGTCCCGAAATGGCTTCGGGCGCGGGCTCAAGCCCGGGTAGCAACGCGCCAAGACCCGTCAGGTTTGCGGCGTGATCACGCTCACGCAGGTCTGTAGCTGAGTCATGACGATCGAAGCTCGCACCGACGTAGAGCGTGTCATCGCTCGGGATTGCGTAGTGTTTTCCGGCGACGACGCACGTCGGCAGGGTCGCTGATTGCTGACACGCGAAGCGGCTGACCTGCCCGCGGGCAGGGACCATCGGCAGGGTGTCCGTCCAGCGTGTCTGTGCAAGGCCAGTGCCCGACGCCAGTACGACGGTTCGGGCGTGTGTCGAGTGGCCGTGCTGATCCACGATTTCCCAGGCGCCATTGTTTGCGTAGACCTCGATGTCGCTGGCCAGACGAAGATCGACCAGGGGATGGGCGATGGCGGCTCTGCAGAACGCCGACGGATCCAGAAAGCCTGCCTCGGCGAAGAACAAGCCGCCGGAAGGCAAATCGCGGCCGGCCCGGGTACTTGCCGTTGCCGCATCCACAACCTCATAGCGGTCGCTTGTCGGATAGACGCCTTCGGTGAGTTGCACGGCGCCGACCCGTCTGAAGCCCGTTCCGGCCAGCCACCTGGCATGATTCAGCCAGTCTTGCAGTTCAGAGAATGCAGCGTGATGGAAGTCGTCGGCTACCGAAGGCGCTCGGGTGACGAAGGGCTTGACGATTCCGACAGGATTACCTGACGCGCCGCTGGCGACCGCGTCGCCGCGTTCGAACACCACGACTTCGCGTCCCCGTTCGGCGAGGGCACGAGCGACCGAACAGCCCGCCAGTCCAGCACCGACGACGACAACGGTGCCATGGCGATCGACTGCCGGCGGTAGTTGAAACCACGGCTGCATGGCGGGGTCTCGTGAGCGGGCCAGACGGCCACGACGTATCCGACGGCTGTCGCCTTGCATGCGGCTGTGCCTGCTCCGTGAATCCGCTCAGCTCGGCCTGTCTTGTGGTCTTGTGTCCGCACGTCGATAGTGACTCTGGACATACGCCTGCACGATGCCCTGGAATTCCTCGGCTATCGAATCGCCTTTCAAGGTCATGGCCTTCTCGCCATCGATGTAGACCGGTGCGACGGGGTGCTCGCCGGTGCCTGGCAGGCTGATGCCGATATTGGCATGCTTGCTCTCGCCGGGTCCGTTGACGACACAGCCCATCACCGCGACACTCATGTCCTCGACCCCGGGGTGATCGGCCTTCCACGACGGCATGCTGTCGCGCAGGTAGCCCTGAATGCGACTGGCCAGCTCCTGGAAGTAGGTGCTGCTGGTACGACCGCAGCCAGGGCAGGCGGTGACCATGGGCGTGAACGAACGCAGGCCCATGGTCTGCAGGATTTCCTGCGCAACGACCACTTCGTTGCCTCGATCACCGCCAGGCTCGGGAGTCAGCGAGATCCGGATGGTGTCGCCGATACCTTGCTGCAACAGCACGGCGAGGGCGGCAGTCGAGGCAACGATCCCCTTCGAGCCCATGCCGGCTTCGGTCAGCCCGAGATGCAAGGCATGCTCGCAACTCGACGAGAGCGTCTGGTAGACCTGGATCAGGTCTTGCACCCGACTCATCTTGCAGGAGATGACGATGCGGTCGGCAGGCAGTCCGATGTCGACGGCTCGGGCGGCGCTCTCGACCGCCGAGGCGATGACAGCATCGCGGTTGATCTGGGCAAGAGGCTTCGGGTGTGCCGAGCTCGCGTTCTTGTCGAGGAGACGGGCCAGTAGATCCTGGTCGAGGCTGCCCCAGTTGGCACCGATGCGGACCGGTTTTTCCTCTCTGGCGGCAATCTCGATCATTTGTGTGAACTGTTCGTCCCGCTTGGCACCGCGGCCGACGTTGCCTGGATTGATGCGGTACTTGGCGAGCGCGCGTGCGCATTCAGGAACAGAGGCGAGCAATTTGTGTCCATTGAAATGAAAGTCACCGACCAGCGGTACCTGCACGTCCATCCGGTCGAGTCGTTCGGCGATCTCCGGTACCGCACGGGCCGCCGCCTCGGTGTTGACCGTGATGCGCACGAGCTCCGATCCTGCCCGGGCAAGGTCAGCCACCTGGGCGGCGGTACGGATGGCATCTTCGGTGTCCGTGTTGGTCATCGATTGAACGACGATGGGCGCGCCCCCGCCGACGGTGACCGGGCCTATCTTTACCGAACGGGTGGTTTTTCGAGGCATGTCGCTGCCGGGGGGCTTGATCGTGAGGAAGATGAGGCCTAGTTTATCGTCAAAGGACCGTGACAACATGACTGCGATACCGTCAACCGAGTTCAGTGAACGCGAACAGCACATCCTGAAGGTGCTTGTCGATCAATACATCGAACTCGGCACGCCGGTTGGTTCGCGCACACTGTCGCGCCTGCCTGAAATCGATATCAGCGCCGCTTCGGTGCGCAACGTCATGTGCGATCTCGAGCAGATGGGACTGTTGAAATCGCCGCATACGTCGGCCGGTCGTGTACCGACGTCGAAGGCGTTCCGCGTGTTCGTCGACAGCCTGCTCGACGTGCGCCCGCTCGACGAGGTCACGGTCGACTCCATTCGGGCTCTGCTGGACCCTTCGCTGGGAGAGCAAGCGCTGTTCGCGGCGGCATCGAGCTACCTCTCCTCGTTCAGCCACATGGCCGGCATGGTCACGGTGCCGCGGCGCGATGACAAGCCCCTTCGGCAGGTGGAATTCCTGCCCATTCCGGAGCGTCGGGTACTCGCGGTCCTGATCATCGACGACGACGAAGTGCAGAATCGCATCATTCGTGTCGACCGCGATTACACCAAGGACGAACTCGCCGAATTTTCGCGGGAACTGAATGCTGAATTCCTCGGCCGCCCGCTGGCCGAGGTGCGCGATCGCATGCGGGCAGACCTCGAGCGCGTGCGCGACGACATGGACCGTCGCATGCGCATGATGATCGATATCGCCGGCAAGGCGTTCGACGACGAGTCGGCCGACTCGGGTGACATGGTCATGGCCGGCGAGACCAATCTGATGGCGCATGCGGAACTGGGTGATGTTGCCAAGCTGCGCGAGCTCTTCGATGCCTTCCAGAAGAAACGTGACATCTACGATCTCCTCGAGCGGTCGGTCACGGCCGACGGGGTGCAGATCTTCATCGGCAAGGAATCGGGATACGACGCGCTCGGTGACTGCAGCCTGGTAACCGCGCCGTACGAACGTGACGGTCGCTTGTTGGGCGTACTTGGTGTAGTAGGCCCGAAGCGCATGGCCTATGAGCGAATCATTCCGGTGGTCGATGTGACATCGAAACTGCTCGGTGCCGCCTTGAACCTGCGCGCCTGACCCCACACCTTCGGCCGGAAGAGAAAATTACCGTCAATGGCACGCTTGGCGTGTGCCTGTTGCAACCTTGCCCGGAGATTCCATGACGCCAGAAAACGAGCACGATTCCGTCCCCGGAAGCGGTACTGAAGGCGCCACGACGAACGCCTCGCCCAATGGCGCCGACGGGGCCGGTATCGAGACCGCATCCGGTGTCGGAGCTGGCGCGAGAGATGCATCGTCCGGCTCATCGACCGAGGGTGTTTTCGGGGAGACGCGTGAACCGGCAGATATCGCTGCACGACGTGATGGTGCCACCTTGGATGCACCGGTACCTGACCCGTCGTCTGCAGGCAGCGTCGATCATGATGCCGGAGAGGCACCTGAGATCATCGATATCGACGCCGTCCCTGGCGAGCGCGAGACAGCAGCACACCAAGTGGCAGCAAATGGCGAGGGTACTGCTCATGACACGAGCGGGGGCGACACGGACGAGGCGCGCGAACCGACGCTCACGGAACAGTTGGCAGCGGCAGAGGCATTGGCAGCGGACCACTGGGATCGATTGATGCGACTTCAGGCTGAGATGGAAAATCAGCGCAAGCGTGCGCAACGTGATGTCACCAATGCTCGCAAGTTCGCGCTCGATGGAATCGCCGGCGATCTTCTGCCCGTCCGGGACAGCCTTGAACTCGGGTTGCAGGCGGCCTCGTCAGACGGTGCAAGTCTGGAAAGCCTGCGCGAAGGGTCGGAGTTGACTCTGAAGATGTTGTCGCAGGTGCTCGAGAAGCATGCGATCGCCGAGATCAATCCCGAGGGCGAGAAGTTCGACCCCGAGTTTCACCAGGCCATGTCCGCGCAGAGTATCGACGGCGTGGCGCCCAATACGGTCATCAGTGTCATGCAGAAGGGCTACACCCTGAACGAGCGACTGATTCGACCCGCCCTGGTGTTGGTCTCCAAGTAGCCGTCCTGCCGGACACCATGCCGGCTGTTCGGCGTCCCTTGGAATCGACGGCGCTGGCCCTACCTTTCTCTGCAATCACGGGATGCCTCCACGAGGGTCCCGACTTTCAAACCCGTATCGTGCTGTGAGCACCAGGAATAAGCAGATGGGAACCATAATCGGAATCGACCTTGGCACGACGAATTCGTGTGTCGCGGTCATGGAAGGGGGCAAGCCCCGGGTCATCGAGAACTCCGAGGGCGATCGCACCACGCCCTCCATCGTCGCGTTTCAGGACGACGGCGAAGTCATTGTCGGTCAGCCTGCGAAACGTCAGGCGGTAACCAACCCCAAGAACACTCTCTATGCGGTCAAGCGTCTGATCGGTCGTCGCTTCGACGAGGAAGCGGTGCAGAAGGACATCGAGCTGGTCCCCTATGACATCATCAAGGCGGAAAACGGGGATGCCTGGGTAGAGGCAGGCGGCAAGGCCATGGCGCCTCCCGAGGTCGCGGCGCGCGTCCTCATGAAGATGAAACAGACGGCGGAAGAATATCTCGGCGAAGAGGTCACTGAAGCCGTCATCACGGTGCCGGCCTACTTCAACGATTCACAGCGCCAGGCCACGAAGGACGCCGGGCGTATCGCCGGTCTCGACGTCAAGCGCATCATCAATGAGCCAACTGCGGCTGCGCTCGCCTACGGCATGGACAAGCAGCGTGGCAACAAGACCGTTGCCGTCTACGATCTTGGTGGTGGCACCTTCGATATCTCCATCATCGAGATAGCCGAGGTCGACGGCGAACACCAGTTCGAAGTGCTGTCCACCAACGGCGACACCTTCCTCGGTGGCGAGGACTTCGACAATCGTCTCATTGACTATCTGTCGGACGAATTCAAGAAGGAATCGGGTATCGATCTGCACACCGATCCGCTGGCACTGCAGCGCTTGAAGGAAGCGGCGGAGAAAGCAAAGATCGAGCTTTCGAGCACGCAGCAGACGGACGTTAACCTGCCGTACATCACGGCGGATGCATCAGGTCCCAAGCACCTGAACATCAAGGTGACACGAGCCAAGCTCGAATCTCTCGTCGAGGAACTTGTCGCCCGTACCATCGATCCCTGCAAGATGGCCCTGAAGGATGCCAAGCTGAAGGCTTCGGATATCCAGGATGTGATCATGGTGGGCGGGCAGACGCGCATGCCCAAGGTCCAGGAAGTGGTCAAGGATTTCTTCGGCAAGGAGCCGCGCAAGGACGTCAATCCGGATGAAGCGGTGGCGGTCGGGGCGGCCATCCAGGGCGGTGTTCTCGGCGGTCAGGTCAAGGACGTCTTGTTGCTCGACGTGACGCCGCTGTCGGTCGGCATCGAGACGCTCGGTGGTGTCATGACCAAGCTCATCGACAAGAACACCACCATCCCGACGAAGGCGCAGCAAGTGTTCTCCACGGCGGATGACAACCAGACAGCCGTGACCGTGCACGTGCTGCAGGGTGAGCGCGAGATTGCCAACACGAACAAGTCGCTCGGTCGGTTCGATCTTGCCGATATTCCGCCGGCGCCCAGGGGTGTTCCGCAGATCGAGGTCACCTTCGACATCGATGCCAACGGCATCATGAACGTGTCGGCCAAGGACAAGGCCACGGGCAAGCAGCAGTCGATCGTCATCAAGGCCTCCAGTGGTCTCAGTGACGAGGAAATCGATCGGATGCTTGCCGATGCCGAAGAGCATGCGGCGGAGGACGCGAAGATGCGTGGTCTGATCGACAAGCGAAACTCTGCCGAGCAGATGATTCACGCGACCGAAAAGTCGGTCGTGGATCTGGCCGAGCAGATCGACGAAACCGAGAAGGCGGACATCGACGCGAAGATCGCAGATCTTCGTACCGCCATCGCGGGCGACGACGAGGCCGCCATCGACGAGAAGCTGGCGGCGCTTGGCGAAGTCACTGGCAAGCTTGCGGAACGTGCCTATGCGAAGCAGGACGGCGCAGCGTCGGAGGCGGGCGAAGGCGAGACGGCAGAGACTGAGTCGAGCGGTAACGACGATGCTGTCGATGCCGAGTTCGAGGAGGTCAAGGAAGACAAGGCTTCCTGACGTGCCTCTAGCGCTGCTTTGATATCTCTGTACTGACAGCAAGGCCGGACGGCCAGATCGTCCGGCCTTTTCTCGTTCATTCCAGCGTTCTTCAGGGCGAATAGTCGTCCGTACCAGCGAGCCGTCCTGAATCCATGTCCAAGCAGGATTACTACGAAGTTCTCGGTATATCGAAAGATGTCGATGATGCCGAGCTCAAGAAAGCCTATCGTCGTCTGGCAATGAAATATCACCCGGATAGAAATCCGGATGACGAGGCGGCCATCGAGAAGTTCAAGGAAGCCAAGGAAGCGTTCGAGGTACTGAAGTCACCAGAAAAGCGCGCGGCTTACGATCAGTTCGGCCACGCCGGTGTGTCTGGTCAGGGGGCCGGCGGCTTCGGCGGCGGTGGTGCCGACATCAATGACATCTTTGGCGACGTGTTCGGGGATATCTTCGGTGGGGGGCGTCGCGGCGGCGGCGGGCCACGGGTGTATCGCGGTGATGATCTGCAATACAACCTCGAGATCACACTCGAGGAAGCGGTTGCCGGCACCTCGACCGAAATCCGTATTCCGAACCTGGTTGCCTGCGATGTCTGCGACGGCTCGGGTGCCAAGCGTGGCACGTCGCCTTCAACCTGCTCGACCTGCCACGGGGCGGGTCAGGTACGGATGCAACAAGGCTTTTTCTCCGTTCAGCAAGCCTGTCCAGCGTGTCGCGGCAAGGGCAAGGTCATCAAGGACCCTTGCCCGAACTGCCGTGGGCAGGGGCGCGTCCAGAAAGAGAAGACCCTGTCGGTCAAGATACCGCCCGGGGTCGATACCGGCGACAAGATCAGACTGTCCGGTGAAGGCGAGGCGAGCGAGAGTGGTGGTCCGGCAGGGGATCTTTACGTTGCCGTACGCGTCAAGCAGCACCCGATATTCCAGCGCGACGGTGCTGACCTGCAATGTACGGTGCCGATCAATTTCGCGACCGCGGCCGTCGGCGGTGAACTGGAGGTACCGACACTCGACGGGCGGGTCAAGCTGAAGATTCCCGCTGGTACGCAGACCGAAAAGATGTTCCGATTGCGCGGCAAGGGGGTCAAGCCGGTTCGAGGTGGCGCCGTTGGCGATCTGTTGTGCCGGGTACGTGTCGAGACGCCGATCAATCTGAACAACGAACAGCGAGAGTTGCTCGTCAAGTTTCACGAATCCATCAGCGGCACGCATGCACAGAAGCACAGCCCGCAGGCGCACAGCTGGCTTGGTGGCGTGAAGAAATTCTTTGACGATCTGCGTACCTGATCGCCTGTCGTCGCGACCGCTCTCAGAGTTCCAGCAAACCGCTCATTCGCGTCGCTGCCGCCCGAAGCGCGGGCAGCCTGGACATCGCCTGCTCCAGATTGACGTCTGAGGTGGGACAGTGCATGGCAATGGCCGCGCGCAGATCACCATCGCGATCACGCACCGGCACGGCAATCGCGATCAGACCGATGATGAATTCTTCGATGTCGGTACCGTAACCTCGATCGGCGGTTTCGACCGCCTGCGCTTCGAGTTCGTCCGCGTCGATCAGCGTGTTTTCGGTCAGCTTTCGAAGATCGAGGTTGTCGATCAGTTTCCGTCGTTCGGCAGACTCGAGCCGTGACAGAAACAACTTGCCGCTAGCCGTACAGTGCAACGGGACGTGCACGCCGACACTCAAGGTCAGCCGCCAGGGCCGTTCGGCCTCCACGCGATCGAGGTACAGGATCGATGCTCCGTCGATCGTCGTGAAGTTGCAGGTCTCGCCGATGTCGGAGACGAGGTCGCTCAACACGTTGTGCCGCAGCCGACTGTTGATGCCGTGTGACAAGGTATCGAATGCCAGATTATGCAAGTTTGGCCCTACGGTGTAGTGACGCTCGTCCAGATCCCGCATGAGGTATTTCAGCTCGACCAGTCGGGCGCAGAGGCGGTGCACCGTCGGCTTCGGTAATGACAGCGCTTCAGCAATTTGCGCGAGCGTCATGGCGCGACCGTTTCGGGTCAGCAACCGGATGATGTCCAGCGTCCGTTCGGCCGATCCGCCCGAGCGACGCGACGAGGCTTGTGGCTCCGAGGGGTCATCCATTGGCAGTCCACTCTCGGTGAACGGTCGCGATGACGTCACCGCTGGTCGCCTCGCGGACATTCCTTATATTGGAACGTTGCATTTCAATAAAGATACAACTATTGTTGCCCTCCGCGCAACGCAGTGTTGCGTGAGATTCACAGAATTTGGCATTTGACCTGTCCATGCGACTTCAAACACGTTCGTGGCGTTACATTCAGGGGAAAAAGTGGCTGACGACTTCGACTACATCGTGGTGGGTGCGGGATCTGCCGGCGCGGTCATGGCGGGGCGCCTCAGTGAGGACCCGGACACGAAAGTTTTGCTGTTGGAGGCAGGCCCCCCGGACAAGTCGTTCTGGATTCATCTGCCGATCGGTTACGGCAAGACGATGTGGAGCAAGAAGTACAACTGGTGCTTCAGTACCGATCCCGATCCGAACATGAACAATCGCCAGATCTACTGGCCGCGGGGCAAGACCCTTGGCGGCTCGAGTTCGATCAACGGTCTGATCTACATTCGCGGCCAGCGTGAAGACTATGACCACTGGGCGTCGATCGGCAACAACGGCTGGAGCTATGACGAGTGCCTCCCGTACTTCAAGCGCTCGGAACGCAATCAGCGGGGCGAAAGCGAATTTCACGGCGGCGATGGCCCGCTCTCGGTGTCCGATATCGATGCCAGGAACGATCTCATCGAATCCTTCATCGGCGGCGCACGGGAAATCGGTGTGCCGACGACGGATGATTTCAACGGCGCCACACAGGAAGGTGCCGGGTACTACCAGCTGACCACCTGGAAGGGCTGGCGCTGGAGCACGGCCAAGGGTTATCTGAAACCTGCGCGAACGCGCCCTAACCTCCGGGTCGAGACGCTTGCGCAGGCGAGCGGGCTGATCATGGACGGTACCCGCGCAAGCGGTGTTCGCTATCGGCAGCACGGGGTCATGAAAGAGGCGCACGCCCGCGCCGAGGTTCTTCTCTGCGCTGGCGCGATCCAGTCGCCTCAGCTGCTGCAGTTGTCGGGCATCGGTCCGCGTGACCTGCTCGAGGAACACGATATTCCTGTGGTTCTTGATCTGCCAGGGGTCGGCGAGAACCTGCAGGATCACCTGCAGATTCGCCTTACTTTCGAAGCGAATATACCGACGACCAATGATCAATTGAACTCGCTTTTCGGTCAGGCGAAGCTCGGGCTGCAGTGGTTGTTCAGTCGGGGTGGCCCGCTTGCGGTCGGCATCAATCAGGGCGGTTGCTTCATGCGCTCGCTTCCAGAAGAGGCGCCGACACCCGATATCCAGTTTCACGTGGCCACCCTGTCCGCCGACATGGCCGGCGGCAATGTGCACAAGTTCTCGGGGTTCACGCTGTCGATCTGTCAGTTGCGGCCGGAGTCGCGAGGTTACGTCCGGATCAAGACCAGCGATCCGTTCGTGCCGCCGTCCATGCAGCCCAATTACCTGTCGACCGATCTTGATCGACGCACGGCCGTTGCTGGAATGAAGTCGGCGCGTGCCATCGCGCAATCGGCGGCGATGAGTCCGTTCGTCAAGCGGGAAGTCAAGCCCGGGCCCGAGGCGGGTGACGACGACGCCTTGCTTGAGTACTGCAGGAACCATGGGGCGACGATCTTCCATCCCTCCGGTACATGCAAGATGGGCACCGCCGACGACTCGATGGCGGTTGTCGACGAACGCCTGCGTGTACGCGGCATCCAGGGGCTGAGAGTCATCGACTGCTCGGTCATGCCGACGCTGGTGTCAGGCAATACCAACGGGCCCATCGTGATGATGGCCGAGAAGACCGTCGACATGATTCGTGAGGATGCGTCCTCCGGATCCGTGTGAAAGCAAGATCGACATGAAATCCAGGTCAACGTGAATACAAGACTGACGACGTCGGTTTCAGACGGTTCCGCGAAAGCGACAAGACCAGGCGTTTTGACACGCACAACCACCAATTAGCGAGGAGCGAGATATGGGTGACAGCAAACCACTGACACGAAGAGGTTTTCTTAGAATAGCGCAGCGTTACGGGTATACCTCTGCCGTGCTGGCAGTCACCGGGGCGGCGGGCCCGCTGACGCTTGCGACCGTCGGCAAGGCGGCGGCGCAGACCGAGGCGAAGCGCGACAAGACCGCAATGCGAACGTTGAAGTTTGGCGCAGCCGGCTTCAATGCAGAGAACCTGAAAATTCAGGAGTCCGGCCAGATCTGGTTCGCCAAGCAGCTTGAAGAGAAGACCGACGGTGCCCTGAAGATCGATTTCATTGGCAGCAATGCCATCTGCAACCAGCTTGACTGTGTCAAGAAGGCTCAGCAAGGCATCGTCGATCTGTTCGCCGCGAGTACCCAGAATTCGGCTGGCTCGGCGCCGTACTACAACGTGCTCGACTTCGCTTACATGTTCCCGTCGCGTGCCGCGCAGCACCACTTCTTCTATCACAAGAAGAGTGAGGCATTGCTGCGCGAACCCATGCGAAAGCTCCACAACATCCAGTTCCTGTTCACGCACTGTGAGTTGCGCGGGCTGATGATGGGCAAGAAATTCGCCGATGCCCCGATGATCACGACGGTCGAGGAACTGGCCGGTACCAAGAATCGGGTCACAGGTACGCAGCTTGGCCGGCTCGCGATGGAACTCATGGACCTGAACCCCGTACCGATCGCCTGGGAGGAGACACTCGATGGGCTCAAGCAGGGCCTGATCGATGGTGCCGAGACCTGGATGGGCGCGGCTGCGTACGCGAACATGGCGCCGGTCTTGTCGCAAGCGGTCGATCTTCGCTTCTTCAGCGGTAACGATCATACGGCCATGAACAACGAAACGTTCGAGAGTCTCGATCCAGAGATTCAGGACATTGTCATGGAGACCTCCTATGAAGCGCAGCAGTACACCCAGAAGGAACAGGAGAGAGCGCTGGTCGAGATCGTGGGTGCGGTCGAAGATCCGCCGGCAGGCACGATATTCGGTGATGCCGGTGTCCGCGTAGCGGCGCTTTCCGACGAGGAAATCAAGAAGGCCGAGGAAATGTGTTCGCCCGAGTTCAAGCCGAAAGAGTGGGAAAAGTGGCGTTCGCGCATGAACAAGATGTCTGGCGGGCAGGATGTCTACCAGGAGATCTACGATATCGCCCGGGAGATCCCGGCCGACATGCCAGCGACCGACGTGACACCGCAACGTTGGTGGGAAGCCTGAGTTCCTGGTGTCAGGGGTGTATCACTGATTCACCCGTGAAACGTTGTTGAATTGCTCCTGCGGCATTGTTGCCGCGGGAGTTGTTCTTTTTCAGAGACCGGATTGCCACTCCGAGGGACTCACCATGAATGCTCTGCTGGCCGTGTTGCGCTGGTTCGACAAGAATATCGAACGCTACATCATCCTTTTCGCCTATACCTCGATGGCGTTGATCATCGTCTATGCGGTATTCGAGCGTTTCGTCTTCAAGTCACAGATTCCCTGGAGTTCGTCGGTACCCATCTATCTGTTCTTGTGGGTAACCTGGATAGGCTGCTCGCACAATGTCAGGAAGCGCAGTCATCTCGTGTTCAACGATCTCCGGACTCGACTCAGCTACCCCCTGCAATATGCCTGCCTCTGGCTTGACGCGATCCTCTGGTGGGTCTTCGGCGTGATCGTCATCTACTTCACATGGGAGCAGACCATGCTCGTGAAGATGAACTGGGCAGTCGTCCAGGGGACAGACGACATCATGCAGTGGTGGTTCTACATGGCCACGCCGTTCGCCTGGGCCCTCCTGATGTTCCGCGTCCTGCAGAACGTGCTGGATGACATCAAACGGTACCGGAACAAGGAACCGTTCATCGTCGACATTCAGGCCATCGGCTAACCGGGAGATACTCATCATGGATCAAGGTACTCTGGTTGCGTTTATCTCCGCCGGTGTCGTCGTGCTCTTCCTGCTCGGTGTGCCGATCTTCCTGGTCATCGGCTACTGGGTCGTTGGCGTTTCCCTGGCCATCGATTTCACGCTCGCAAATGTCGGCGTCACGCTGTTTGAAGGCCTGAACTTCTTCGGATTGTTATCACTGCCACTCTTCATCCTGACCGGCGACCTGATCGCCGCGGCGGGAATAGCGAGGCGCCTGGCAGACTTCGCACACGCTTGTCTCTGCTGGATGCGCGGCGGTCTCGGCCTCGCCACGATCGGTTCCTGCGGCATGTTCGCCGCGATATCCGGATCGAACTCGGCGACCACGGCCACCATCGGCGGCATCATGCACCCCGTGCTCGAGGAGGATGGCTACGACGGCCGCTTCGCCGCGGCCACGGCGGCCGCGGGCGGTACGGTCGGCATCATCATCCCGCCGTCGATCATCTTCATCGTCTACGGCTTCCTGATGAACCTGTCCATTTCGGACCTGTTCGTGGCGGGCATCCTGCCCGGCTTGCTCATGGTCATGGCCATGCAAGGCGTCTGCTGGTTCCTCGCCAGGAAGAATGGCTGGGGGACGATCGCGCCATTGAGTGGCAAGCGGATCGCGAACACGGCAAGGCGCGCCTATCTCGGTTTCTTTGCCATCTTCATCGTCATCTACGGCATCTACTCGGGCCTGTTCTCGCCAACCGAGGCCGCGGCCATCACCGTCGGCTTCTGCCTGCTGGCGGGACTCCTGTTGACGCGCGAAATCAAGTTCAAGGAGTTGCCCGACGTCATCCTGCGCTCCGGTCAGTTGACCGGAATGTTGGCGCCGATGATTGCCGTCTCTGTCGTCATGCAACAGGTCTTCGGGCTACTCGGTGTGGCCGAGGCGGTCGCGAGCTTCGTCGCCTGGTTCGGAGAGAATCCGACCGTGGTGTTGCTGATCCTGATGGCCATCGTCATGGCGGCGGGCTGCATTCTCGAGAGTCTTCCGGTCACCGTCATCTTCGCGCCGATCCTCGCACCGATTGCCCTTGCACACGGTGTCGATCCCGTTCACTTCAGCGTCGTGTTCCTTGTCGGCGCGGCGATCGGCTTCATCACGCCGCCCTTTGGCCTGAACCTTTTTGTCGCCAGCGGGACCACCGGTATTCCGTATTCGAAGATCGTGCCGTTCGCCATTCTCTACATGAGTGGCCTGGTCATCGCCTGGATGCTGATTGCCTTCGTGCCGTGGTTCTCACTTGCGCTTGTGCCCGGACAATGACGGCAAGAAGTGATGACGGCAAGAGTCGTCATCGCCGCCGCGAAAAGTGTCGACGTTTCTTGCCCCTTTCCCTTTCAACCAACTATCCCTTCGGGAGTCCGCACCAGTGAAAATGACGACAGAAGAAGCCTTCATCAAGGTCCTTCAAATGCATGGTATCGAGCATGCCTTCGGCATCATCGGCTCGGCGATGATGCCGATCTCCGATCTGTTTCCCGATGCGGGAATCAAGTTCTGGGATTGCGCACATGAGTGCAATGCCGGCATGAGTGCTGACGGCTACACGCGGGCCACCGGCAAGATGTCGATGGCAATTGCACAGAACGGACCGGGCATCACGAACTTTGTCACCCCGGTCAAGACGGCTTACTGGAATCATACGCCGCTGCTGCTGGTCACACCGCAAGCCGCGAACAAGAGCATCGGGCAAGGTGGTTTCCAGGAAATCAAGCAAATGGCGCTTTTCGAGGACATGGTGGCCTACCAGGAAGAGGTGCGAGATCCGAGCCGTATCGCCGAGGTTCTCAATCGGGTGATCGAGGAGGCCTGGCGGGCATCAGGACCTGCCCAGATCAACATTCCTCGCGACTACTGGACAAAGGTCATCGACATCGAGTTGCCGCAGATCGTGCGGCTCGAATTGCCGCGCGGCGGCGTCGACGCTATCGCTCAGGCGGCGAAACTCCTTAGCGAGGCGAAATTCCCCGTGATCCTGAACGGCGCTGGCGTTGTCATCGGTGGTGCCATCGAAGCATCCGCGGCGCTGGCCGAAAAGCTGGATGCGCCGGTCTGCTGCAACTACCAGCACAATGACGCCTTCCCGGGCTCGCACGAGCTATCGGTCGGCCCGCTCGGCTATAACGGATCGAAGGCGGCGATGGAGCTCATTGCCAAGGCCGATGTGGTGCTGGCCCTGGGCACACGTCTCAATCCGTTTTCCACCCTGCCGGGCTACGGAATCGATTACTGGCCAAAGGAGGCGAAGCTCATCCAGGTCGACATCAATGCAGAGCGTATCGGTCTGACCAAGCGAGTGACTGTAGCCATCCAGGGGGACGCGAAGAGCGTTGCCGGGGAATTGCTGGCGCAACTCGGATCGGGCGCAGGCGATGCCGGGCGCAGCGATCGCAAGCAATTGATCAAGCACACCAAGGATCGCTGGGCGCAGGAGCTCGTGTCGATGGAGCATGAGGACGACAACGATGAAGGTGTTACCTGGAACGAGCGAGCGCGTGCGCGCGAGCCCGATCGCATGTCGCCACGCCACGCCTGGTTGGCCATTCGCGACGCCTTGCCTGAAGACGTCATCATCTCCAGCGACATCGGTAACAACTGTGCTATCGGTAACGCCTATCCCATGTTCGAAAAAGGCCGCAAGTATCTGGCACCGGGTCTCTTCGGTCCGTGTGGATACGGATTGCCCGCGATTCTGGGCGCGAAGATCGGCTGCCCGGACGTGCCCGTCGTGGGTTTCGCCGGGGATGGCGCATTCGGTATTTCCATGAACGAAATGACCGCGTGTGGTCGCAACGACTGGCCTGCCATCACCATGGTGATCTTCCGTAACTACCAATGGGGTGCCGAGAAGCGCAACACCACCTTGTGGTATTCCGACAACTTCGTTGGCACCGAACTCAACGTCGGGGTCGAGTACGCCGGCATTGCGGACGCCTGCGGATTGAAGGGAGTCAAGGTCATGACGACAGAGGAGCTGTCCGAGGCGCTCACTACCGCTGTCAAGGAGCAGATGAACGACAACGTGACCACCTTCATCGAAGTGGTTCTCAATCAGGAACTGGGTGAGCCGTTCCGACGTGATGCCATGACGAAGCCGAACAAGGTTGCCGGTATCAACAAGGCCGACATGCGTCCACAGCAGGCTCGCTAACGTGCCATTGGCCGGGTCGATCGAGCGGTTCCGACAATCCGTCGGGCCGCTCGATACGCTGGTACAGGGCTTTGCAGTGTCGGTCGTCGTGGCCGTCACTGCAGAATTCCTGTCCGAGCACTATGGCGCGCCTGCCATGCTGCTCGCGTTGCTCCTGGGAATCGCCTTTCACTTCCTCGCGGAAGACGGCCGTTGTGTAGCGGGAATCAACTTCACTGCGCGCACCGTACTGCGGGTTGGAGTTGCGTTATTGGGAGCGCGAATCAGTGTCGATCTGTTGATCGGCCTTGGTGGCAGCCTCATCCTGCTGGTCGTTGCCGGAGTTCTTGCCACTATCCTCTTTGCCTTGCTGGGTGCGAAGTTGCTTGGCAGAGGGTGGCGCTTTGCGTTGCTGACCGGTGGTTCGGTCGCCATCTGCGGTGCCTCGGCAGCCATGGCCATCGCCGCGGTGCTGCCCAAGAACGAACATTCCGAACGCAATCTGCTCTTCACGGTCCTTGGCGTGACAGTTCTCAGCACGGTCGCCATGATCGCCTATCCGATTCTGGCGCAGGTTATCGGACTCGATGAGCAGGCTGTCGGCGTGTTCCTCGGCGGTACCATTCACGACGTGGCACAGGTCGTCGGTGCTGGCTTCTCGGTGTCGGATTCGACCGGTGAGACGGCGACACTGGTCAAGCTCATCAGGGTCAGCATGCTGGCGCCGGTCGTGTTGGTGTTCGCGCTGATGTTCCGCGACATCAAGGACGAGACGCCGAGTGAGGGTCCCACCACGAAGCCTCCGCTGATTCCCGGTTTCGTCATTGCCTTCATGGTGTTCGCCGCCATCAACTCGTTCGGCTTGCTGCCGACGTCCGTTTCCGGCTTCCTCGGCGACGTCTCGCGCTGGGCACTGCTCGTGGCCATTGCCGCAGTAGGGATGAAGACGTCATTGAAGACGATATTCGATGTCGGCGGTCAGGCGATCGTGTTGATCGTGGCCGAAACCGTATTCATTGCGCTGTTCGTGCTGGGTGGCCTTTACTGGCTGGCGTCTTGACGCGCCAACTCAAGCTTCAACCCATAGAGAATGCCAGGGAGTCGTGATCATCGATCCATTCGACGCAATACTTTCAAAGGCCAGGAGTCATCGTTGCCGTGTCGTGCTTGCAGAAGGTGACGACGCCCGGGTGATCGAGGCGGCCATTCGAGCGTCCCGTGACGGAATTGCCGATCCGGTACTCGTGGGGGACGGCGAGAAGATCAACGCCGCCATCGATACCGTCGTCGCCGACAGTGCCGGTGCCCTCCAAGGTGGGAGCGATGCGGCCGCTACAGGCCTCGACGTGGTCGATCCGGCAACCTCAACGCACACGGCGCACTACGCCGAGGTGTATCACGAGCTGAGAAAGCACAAGGGCGTTGATGCTGAGACGGCGCGCCGTGCAGTAAAAGAGCCGCTCAACTTCGCTGCCTTGATGGTGCGCGAAGGGGATGCCGGCGGCAGTATCGGCGGCGCTGTCGAGACGACGGCAGCCACCGTTCGTGCCGCGCTGCAGATCATCGGGGTTGCGCCGGGCGTCAGTACGGTGTCGAGCTTCTTCCTGCTCTTTCCTGCGCCGAGGAGCACGGCGGTCAGCGAGCCGCTGGTCTTTGCCGACTGCGCGATGGTGATCGCGCCGGATGCTGATCAGCTGTCGAGCATTGCCAGCAGTTCAGCCGATTCGTATCGACAACTGATCGGGACAGCACCGCGAACCGCGATGCTGTCCTTCTCGACTGCGGGTAGTGGCAAGCACGCGGTGGTCACGACGGTGGCCGAGGCAACGGCTCTCGTCCGCGAGGCAAGACCGGATTTGCTGATCGATGGGGAAATTCAGTTTGACGCAGCCTTTGTCGAGTCAGTTGCAGCTCGCAAGGCACCGGGATCGCCACTTGAAGGGCGTACCAACGTTTTTGTCTTCCCCAATCTCGACGCCGCCAATATCGGCTACAAGATTGCCCAGCGCATTGGCGGCATGAAGGCTGTCGGTCCGATTCTGCAGGGTCTGGCGCAGCCAGCCAACGATCTCTCGAGAGGTTGTAGCGCAGACGATGTGTATGCGCTCATTGCCCTCACTGCCGTGCAGGCTCAAGGCCAGACCGCTCACTGAGAATCGCTGGAATATTTCCCGGCCTAGGGACGACCGTAGTCGTCTTCGTCACGCGCTTTCTCGCCCGGTGTTCCTCCAGGCTCGACCTCTTCATGACCGGCGTCCCCGTTTTCTGAGGTCAGGATGCGCTTGACGCGAATACGGTTGTCGACGTCAGAGCGGCCGGTGGCCTGAGCGGCAATGTTCTCGGCCCGATGCTTGTCCTGGCGGAAGCGGACGTGGCCATCCAGCACGACATCTCCTCCTTTGATGGTCACCTCGATGTCGGTTGCGTCGAGTTGCGTGTCGTCCTGCAAGGCATCGACGACACGATCGAGGATGCGTTGTTCTGATCGTCGGTAGTTCTTTGGTCCCCGTCCGCGCATCGAATGTGCTTCGGCCTGCTCGTCGACGTAGCCGTCGTCGACACTGCCATCAACCACGTCGTCGCGACGCGGTCGACCGCGCCCGTTCGTGCTGTCATCGGCCCAGGCACCGATGTCGTTGACGATCCGCTCGAACAGGCTGTTTCCCTTCTGCTGCGCCAGGGATTCGAGAATCCCCTCGAGTGAGCTGCGTGCATCGCGTGAGCTACGGGCACCGCGGTTTCGATGTGCGCCCTGCCAACGGTTTTCTGTGGATCCACCTGTGGATTCACCGCGGCGATTGCTCGTGTCCTGATCAGATCGGTCCCGCATCATGTGTCTCCCCCTCGTCGCGTCATGCCGCTTGCACTCTCTACATGATGAGTGCGAATGACTGAATTTCCAGAGGAAGGTGCGCGACCGGTGTCGAGGCAGGGATCAGGGCTGGCGCTCGCCTATCAATAGTTCGATCGGGTCATCGCTCCCGACAATCACGTCATGCTGCTCGGCGAACCAGTCCCCCGTGGCGGCGATAGCCTCACCCGTCGTGGAGATTCGCGCGCCGATCGTGACCGAGTCGAAATTTGCGAGATTCATTGCGGGCAGCATCGCCATGCTTTCATCGAGCGTCACGGTGAGGGGCAGATCGCGCACCGTGTAGCGCGCCACTGCAAGCGGCATCGGTGAGCCTTCCGTTGCGCGGGCGTAGATGAATACGGTGTTGTCGGCCGACACGTCAGCTCGGGCCGCATCTGTCAGATCGATGCTCACCGTCACCGCCGCCGTGTCAGTAATCTCACCGCTCTCACCGCTCTCACCGCTCTCACCGCGTGCATCCGTCTCGCCATCGGCCTCATTACGGCCGTTCGATGCTGTCACGCCCGGTCCGGCGACGTCTGCGGGAATGCCCAGCTCAGCCTGTGACTGCGCCATCATGTCGGCTACCGTCTCAAGCGCGGCCGCGTCATTCGGAATGACCGCACGCAGTTGCTCGAATCGCGCGAGCGCAGCCTCGTGTTCGCCTGTCTGCTGCAGGGAAATTGCACGCAGCCAGAGTCCCTGTGGATGGGCAGCGTCTTGTACCAGGGCTTTCTCGAGCAGCTCGACAGGCTCACCGGCAAGTTCACCCCCCCGACCCATGGCAATGGCCTCGGCCAGTTGTGACAGGGTGTCGGCATCCTTCTCATCAAGTCCGACGGCGCGTCGCAAGGCGGATTCGGCTCGCTTGAACTCCTCGACGCCGAGATAGCTACGGCCCAACAGCCGCCAGCCATCGATGTCGTCAGGCTCTCTTGCCAGCCGTTCCTCGAGACGCGGCAGCAGTTCGGCGAGAGCAGGAGCCTGAGCGGCTGACTGACCTGCGGCTGACTGACCCGCCGTGGCGGGAGCTGCCGGTTCCGACCCGGCTGCACTTGCCCGATCCCGGGTAATGGCACCCGGATCGCCGAGGTGCAGGTACAGCGCACCGGCAGCAACGGGCACGAACAGGATGACGAGTAGCATGATCGCCCGGCTACCGTCGCGGGCTTCACGTTCCGGAAGCGCCTCCAGTTCGGCTGCCAGATCGCGCTCGAGCCTGGCACTTTCGGCCTCGAATTCGTCGGCCGTGATGGCGGCGCTATCCAGAGCGAGGCGCAGTTCACGCTGGCGTTCGCGTGCCAGCGAGACATTGGTAGCGCGAAGATCGGACTCGCGGACGCTTTTGGCGCGAGCGCCTATCGGTCCTGACAACAGAATCGCCACGGCAGCGGCGACCAGCAAGGCGGCAAGCAGAAAGAAGGAGGTCATCCAACGGCGCGGCTTAAGAGGGGAGACCGGATTATACGGTTGCATTCTCTGAAGTCTTCACGCACTCCGCCGATACCTCCGGAAGAGCAAGGCCTCTGCACGACGGACTCGCTCGCGTTCCTCGGTGACGGCCGCAAGCTCGACTCGGCTGTTGACCTCATATCTGTTCGCAACGGAGTTCCCTGATGAGTGTTAGCCACACCGGATGCAGGCGATGGACAGCGGCCGTTGTGGTCGCTTGTGTCACCGCGCTCGCGACAGGCTGCGGAACACTGACATCGACGCGATCCATCGACGTCGGTGCGCGCGAACGCTGGGCCTTGCTACCGATCGACAATCTCTCCAGCACGCCGATGGCAGGACGCAAGGCTGCTGCGCTGGTCGAGACCTATCTCCGTACCCGCGGGGTGACAGAAATTTCGTCCTATCGGCCAGCAGCCCCGGCCACCCTGGTGGCTTTTCTTGCCGATGATACGGGCGGCGGTGACGCGACGCGCTGGGCGAAACAGGCGGGTCAGCACTATGCGCTCGAAGGCACAGTGCATGAATGGAGCTACAAGCGCGCACCTGATCGCGAACCGGCTGTCGGTCTGACGCTGACACTACGCGACGTGCAATCCGGTGCTGTGTTGTGGCAGGGCACGGCATCGCGCAGCGGTTGGGGCAGCGCAAGTCTGTCGAGCGTAGCCAATCGCGTCGTGCGAGACCTCCTCGATGAATTGCGCGTGCGCCTGCCGGGCGGGGACTGAAGCATGCGCTCGATTCGTTCGCATCGTCTCGACCGGCTGCTCACGGCGGTAACGTCAACGCGTACTCCGGGCCTCGGCCGCATGGTCGAATTGACCCTGTTTGCCGTCACGGCGCCGTTGCTCGGCGTGCTGCTGTTTCCACACGACCCGCTGGGACTCGGCGCGGGTTTTCCGTGGCTGATCATCGGCCCCGTCGTTTTTGCGGCGCGGTACGGCATCGGAGCCGGTGTCGGCTGCGTGACCTTTGCGGTGCTCGTGCTGGCGCTCTCGACGACAGTTCTTTCGTTGCCGACGATTCCCATTGCCGGCCTGGCCATCGGCACGATGATTCTCGCCGTCATTGTCGGTGATGCGGCGAGTTCCTGGCGACGACGGAGCCTGCAGGCGGAGGCCGAAAACGGTTATCTGCGACATCGTCTCAAGGAGTTCTCGAATGATTATCACGTGCTCAAGGTCTCGCACGGACAGCTTGAGGAATTCATGGCGGGTCAGCGGCTGAGCCTGCGTCGCGCGCTGCAACAGATCGAGCCGACGCTGGCGTCGGGAGGCAATGGCCTCGGCTCCAGCGTCGAACTGATGGCCGTTTTCGCACAGTTCTGCTCCGTCCAGGTCGCCGGCCTCTACGCAATGAAGAGCGATGCGCTTGTCGATGTCGATGCACTGGCAACGCACGGAGACATGGGTGAGTTGCCGGTGTTCGATCCCTTGCTCCGACTGGCCATAGCCGAACGCAAGCTGGTCAGCGTCAGACTCGATTCGGCCGCAGCCAACCAGCATGAATCAGGACTGATCGCTGTCGTGCCCATCGTCGACTCGCGTGATCGTCTGCACGGCTTGCTGGCCATCCGCGACATGCACTTCATGGCCTTTCAGCAGGAGAACCTGAATGTACTGGCGTTGCTGGCCTCGTTCGTTGGCGACCGGATCGCACGCGGTGGCGGACTTGGCGACACGCCGGGAGATCGGTTCATGGCTGAACTCGACTCGGCATTGCGGTTCTCCCGCTCGCACGCTGTACCCGCTGCCCTCGTCGTCCTGGAGTTCCGGGCTGATCGACAGACCGTTGCAGTCGCCGAATTCGTATCGAGCGCCGTACGCAGTCTTGACAGTGCCTGGATTCCACCGAGCAACGGCTCACAGGGACAGACCAAGGTCGCCGTACTGATGCCGTTGGTAGGCGAGCTTGGATGCAGGGCATGGCTTGCCCGTGTTGATCGAGCCGTCCGCGAAGAGTTCAGCACCGAATTGTCGTCGCTGCTGCTCGGTCAGCGCGTCCTGCCCTTGCAGCGGAGCTTGACGCGCGTTGAATGCCTGGCATTTGTGCGTGACGGGCCGGATTCCTCGCACGGTGTAGATTTGCGACTTGATGACCCCTTGTCGGTCCCTGCCGCAGAAGGCGAATTCGACAACGATCTGCCGGCTATCGATCGTGTTGCCTGACAACAAGATGCCAGCCATCCTGCTGCTTGCTGGCGTGCTCGTCGAAGGGCTTCTGCTTGCGGGGCTCGTTGTCGGCGCAGGACCCTTGAGTGCGGGCCCTGCATGGCTTCTCGTGCACATCGTCGCGAGCATCGGCATTGCCTGGGCGACGAGGGCGCTCGTTTCCGCTCTGCCCCCGCATCGACCAAGACGGATCTTTGCGCTTTGTCTCGCGGTTGGAATCACCTTGCCCCTGGCAGGCGCTCTCGGTTGCATTGCTGCCTTCTGGCTCGGCATGCGCAATGCGATCGAGCGGCACCGCGAGACCGTTTACTGGCAATTCACACACAACCCGGAGCTGCCATTCACGACCCCTATCGGGCGCAAGGTCGACAAGCTCGACAGTCGGGGATTCGCCGAGCAATTGACTTTCGACAGTGATGCTGATGATCTGTACCGGAAGGTTCTCGCTGCGGGGCGCATGCGAAGCGCACTGTCGGTCGATGCCCTGAATGCCGCGATCAAGCATTCGGATGAGCGCATCCGCCTGACCGCTTACCAGACACTGGATCGGAAGGTCACTCGCCTGAACGGGAATATCGAACGGCTCGAGCGCTTAGCCGCGAGCGTCGAGGGTCGTGAGCGCTCTGATACCTGGTTACAGATTGCCAGCAATTACTGGGAACTCCTGACGCTGGAACAGGGTGAGCCCGTTGCCAGGGAGCAACTGCTCGACAAGGCGGGCGCCGCTGCAACCCGCGCCATCGAAGTTCGCTATGACAATCGAAACGCTCACTTCACGCTGGGTCGGGTGCTGCTTCGCCAGAACAAGCCGCGTCATGCCCGAGTCGTGTTCAAGAGGGCACTCAAACTCGGCATGCCCAGCGAAAGCGTGCTGCCCTACCTTGCAGAAGCCGCCTTCGCGCAACGCGACTTCGCTCGTGTATCGCAATTGCTGCAAGGACTCGACAGTGCCTTCAAGCGCTACCCCCCGTTACGCCAGCTGGCCGAACAGTGGACATGAACGAAGGCTCGGTTAACCAGGACCTGCCCTACGACAGACAGGTCTGCGCCGATGTCTGTCTCTTGCTTGAAGGGACGTATCCGTACGTTCGTGGTGGCGTGTCTACCTGGGTCGGCCAGATCGTTCGCAGTCTGCCGGAGCTCACGTTCTCGATCATCTTCCTCGGCGGGCGTGATATCGACTACGGCAAGCCGGCCTATGAGCTGCCGGCGAATGTCGTCCATGTCGAAGTGCATTATCTGCTGGGCAGCAACGATGCGGCAGAGGATACACCTGCGTCGTTTGGCAGGCGGCTGGCAAGCGGGCTGGCAGGCGTGCTGCGAAGTGGGCTGCCCAGTGAGCTCATCGGTCGGTCCGGCAAACGTGGCGAAGAAGCCCGGCGCTTCTCGGCGAACACCAGGCTGCACACGCAGCTGCGCGATGGTGACAAGGACGGCAATCGTGAACTCGACGAGAGTCCTGTCGCCGGATTCACCGATCTGCTGACGGCTTCCAGGCGCATCACCGCCGATGATCTTGCAAGCCATGAGCTTGCCTGGGAGACGATCCGCGAGAAGTACAACGAAGCGCCCCCGGGGCTCGACTTCAACCACTTCTTCTGGACCGTTCGGAGCATGCACGAACCGCTGTTCACGCTCGGTCGCATCGCGGCAGATCCACCGCAGGCGACGATCTATCACGCTGTCTCGACCGGCTATGCCGGTTGGCTTGGTGCCATGCTTGCGAGTCGAACCGGTGTGCCGTACCTGATTTCGGAACATGGCATCTACACGAAGGAGCGAGAGCTCGACCTGGCTCAGGTCGACTGGATTCCCGATGACGTCGATCCCTTTCATGTGGGGCTTACCGACGGCATGAGCTATCTAAGGCAAGTCTGGATTCGGTTCTTTCGCTCGCTCGGTCGGATGTCGTACGCCTCAGCCACGGAAATCTTCACGCTGTACGAAGGTAATCGCGTCAGACAGATCGCCGACGGTGCACCTGAAGAGAAACTCTCGATCATTCCCAACGGGGTCGATGTGGCGCGCTTTGCCATGGCTCGCAGACCGGCGGACCGCGCGGTGCCGCCGGTTCTCGCGTTGATCGGCCGGGTGGTTCCCATCAAGGACATCAAGACCTTCATTCGCGCCATGCGCGTGATTCGTTCGCACTTGCCGGAAGCCGAAGGATGGCTGGTCGGACCGGAGGACGAGGATCCGGGTTATACCGAGGAGTGCCGTCGACTGGTCGAGAGTCTGGGCCTGGTGGAATGCGTGAAGTTCCTGGGGTTCGGCAAGCCGGAAGAAATTTTTCCGGTCATCGGTCTGAACGTACTGACCTCCGTCTCGGAAGGGCAGCCGTTGACGGTACTCGAGGGTTTCGCGGCCGGCGTGCCGGCCTTGACCACTGACGTCGGCGGTTGCAGTGAACTTGTCCTCGGGAACGGGCAGGCCGATCGTGAGCTCGGTGCGGCAGGTGCTGTCGTGCCCATTCGCGATCCGGCCGTCTTTGCTGCGGCGGCCATCGGCTTGCTCGAAGACGGTACCGCCTGGCTCCGCGCGAGCCGTGCGGGCATCGCCCGCGTCGAGACCCTCTACGACGAACGCGACATGATCGCACGCTACCGCGACGTGTATGCGGCGTCGGTAGCGAGCGACGATCATGCCGGGACTGCCACCGACAACTGGCGAGAGGCTTCCTGATGGCCGGAATCGGCTTCGAACTCCGCAAGTACCTCGACGAGGACACCTTCAGCGGTACGCTGAAAGCCTACGGGTTTGCCGGACTTATCAGTGCCGGACCCTGGGTACTCTCCATTCTCGGCGTGATGTTGATCGGCATCGTTGCCCTGGCGCATCAGACGAGCAACATCGAGATCCGACAGTTCACCACGTCGGTGACCTGGATCATGGGCGCGTCGCTGGTGCTGACCGGGCTGCTGCAGCTCGTCTTCACACGCTTCATTGCCGACAGGCTCTACGAAGGTCGCGACGAGATCATCAATGCAAACCTGTTCGGCGCCTTGCTGTGCACGACAGTCGTCGCAGCGGCCATTGCCCTGGCGCTCGCGTTAACGGTGTTCGACGAATCCCTGGCTTATGAGATTCTGATGATGGCGAACTTCGTCGCCTTGTCGAACATCTGGATCGTCGTCATTTTCGTCGCAGGTCTGAAGCGATTCAAGTTGATCGTCCATGCCTTTGCGGGTGGTTATGCCGCGACGCTCGTCTTTTCCTGGCTGCTGCTGCCGTTCGGTCTGACGGGATTGCTGGCGGGTCTGATGCTCGGTCATGCCGTCCTGCTTTTCGTGATGCTCGCCGTCGTCATCCCGGAGTATCCGGTGAACGAGACAGTCCGCGTCGACTTCCTGAATCGTCGGGCGATCTTTCCGTCGCTGATCGCGATCGGTGTGCTCTACAACGCCGGCATCTGGGTCGACAAGCTCATCTTCTGGCTCACGCCTGCCACATCCGAGGCCGTGATCGGTCCGCTTCGCACATCCCTCATCTACGACCTGCCGATCTTTCTGGCCTACCTCAGCATCATTCCGGGAATGGCCGTATTCCTGTTGCGTATCGAGACCGATTTCGCCGAAGCCTATGAGGGCTTCTTCAGCGCCGTACGCGGTAACGCGAGCCTCGGTGAGGTCGAGCGACTCGGTGATGCCATGGTCGTTGCCGTGCGGGAAGGTCTGTACCAGATCGTTCGAGTTCAGGGCATCACCGTCATGGTGCTTTACCTGCTCGGGCCGGTCATCGTCGACTGGCTGGGCATCTCCCCGCAGTTCGTGCATCTCTATTACATCGACCTTGTCGGCGTCGCGGCCCAGGTGCTGATGCTCGCGATTCTCAACGTCTTGTTCTACCTCGACAAGCTCGACGATGCGCTCATCCTCACGGCAATCCTGTTCATCACCAACGCCCTGTTCAGCTGGATGTCCATTCAGTTGGGGCCGGCCTGGTACGGCTACGGCTTCGGTCTGTCCATGGCGTTGACGGCCTTGATCGGTGTCCTGCTGCTGATGCGAGAGATGGAGAAGATGGAGTTCAGGACGTTCATGCGACCGCGTCAGACCGGGGGTCTTTCCGATGCATAGACTCATCCTGCCAGCCTTGTTCGCGCTGCTGATTCTCGCCGCCTGCGTGAGTCAGGGGTCCGGCCAGAGCGCACCGCTCTCCGGAGCAGCGAGCTGGGTATTGCTGCCTGTCATCGACGGCAGTGCGCAAGGCGAGATGGCCGATCAGTCGCGGCGGGGCGCGGCCGTTCTCATCGAGAACCGCCTGCGTGTACTGGGTGTGTCGCGGATCGACTTGAGCAGGGCAGCCCGTGATCATCGCTACTCGGTCAAGGCTGTGGTCGATCGATGGGAACGTGGCTCGAGACCCGAGGAGAATTCGCGCCTCTCGCTGCAGATCACCGTTCAGGATGCCATCAGTGGTGACGCAGTATTCGAGAAGCGGGTAGCACAGCGGGTGCGCGCTGCCGTTCCTGAATCCGTCGCCGTGACCCGGTTGGTCAACGATGCACTCGATGGTTTGCAAATCGATGCCGGGAAGTTCGATGACACCGCCAGATCCAGCCTGGCGGCAGGCATTGACAGCTCACTGCCGTCCGGCGGTGACGCCCGTGCCGCTGCGACCGCTGGTTCGCTGCCGCTGTCGCCCGGCTTCGGTGTCCGGAGCGAAGGCAGCGGTGGCGTCGTTGCCACGGAACAGGTCGACAGTTCGCTTTCGACCGCTGCCAGCCAGGCGGCCGGCCAGCAGGTCGACGAGATGGATGACGATTTCGAGGGTCGCGGTATTGCCTTTTTCTATGGGCCTAATCCGCCGCTCGCCCTGCTGCGTCAGTTTGATCGCGTCGTTCTCGAGCCAGACAACGTCCAGCCTGACGAGCTTGATGACCTCGGCAGGTCGGGCGCTCGCGTCTATGCCTATCTGAGCATCGGTGAGGTCGGTCCGGAGCGAGCCGGATTCGAGAAGCTCGAGTCGTCATCGATTCTCGGCAGCAATCCCGCCTGGAACAGTGCGGTGATGGATCTGACTGCCGAGAGTTGGGTCAACCATGTCCTTGCGCGGGCGGATGCGCTTCGCGCAGACGGCTACGAAGGCCTCTTCCTCGACACGATGGATAGCTTCAATCTGGTGGCGAAGACAACGGCTGCGCGTGCCGTTCAAGCCGATGCGCTGTCGCGATTGATTGGTACGCTGGCACAACGACAGCCCTCGATGAAGCTGATTGCCAACCGTGGATTCGAGGTCATCGACCGCATTGCGCCCCATCTCGAAGCGGTTGCCGCCGAGTCTCTCTATGCGAGCTGGAACAACCAGGATGAACGCTATACGCCTGTTTCAGCAACGGATCGCGAATGGTTGCTGGCACGTCTCGGCGACGTGCGCGAACGCCACGGTCTCGATGTCATTGCCATCGACTATGTGCCACCTGCCAAGCGTGAGCGCGCTCGCGAAGTAGCCGCAGCCATTGCCCGCCACGGGATAGTCCCCTGGGTGGCAACACCCGCGCTGGATCACATCGGCGTCGGTGTGCTTGATGTCGTGCCACGTGAGGTGCTGATGCTTTTTGACAGTCGTGCAAGCGGTGTGCAGGCCGATGCCGAAGTGCACCGTTTGCTGGCGACGCCGCTGGAGTATCTCGGCTACGTTCCCGTATACCACGATATTGCTGCCGATGGCCTGCCGGCGGGCGCACTCGGTGGGCGCTTTGCCGGGGTCGTGATGTGGAATCGTGGTGTGCAGGTAGTGCCGGGCTTGCGCCAATGGTTCACGAAGCATCTGGATGACGGGGTGCCGATCGCCCTGTTCGGAGCTCAATGGTTATTGCCCGAGTCGCCGCTGGCGGAGCGCATGGGACTGCGGATCGATACCCCGATAGACAAAGATTCGGCGCGCGTACGCAAGCAGGACGCACTGATCGGATTCGAGAAACCGCTGACACCGCGCTTCGGACCGCTCGCTCGTCAGGCGGTAAGTGTGGCCGCGGATAACCGGGTTCACCTGTCACTGGAAGACGACAGCGGCGCCGTTGCCGACCTTGTCGTGACCGGGCCCTGGGGAGGGATTGCCGCCCATCCGGGTGTGATCGAATTCGATCTCGAGGAACTCGCCTACTGGGTCGTCGATCCGTACGCTTTCCTGCAGCGCGCACTCCGCCTGCCCGCCGTGCCTATGCCGGACGTGACGACCGAACAAGGCAAGCGCCTGTGGTTCGCGCATATCGACGGCGATGCCTTGCCCTCGTGGGCAGAACTTCCCGGCAGGCGCCTGGGTGCCGAAGTCATTCGCGAGCGGATTCTCGATCGCTATCCCTTGCCGCACACGATCTCGATCGTCGAGGCGGAGATGACAGCGCTCGATGACGTTGCCGATCGTCGGTCGCGCATGTTCCAGACGATGAAGGACATCTTCGCGATGCCGAACGTCGAGATTGCCACGCATACTTTCAGCCATCCTTTCCGTTGGGAACTGCTCGCGAGATTCGGCGATTCGGGAAGATACAATCTCCCGGTTGCAGACTATCGCTACGATCCCGAGCGCGAGATCGTCGGCTCGGCCGCGTTCATCGACCGGACGCTGGCACCGCCCGGCAAGCGCACCCGGGTGATTCTCTGGAGTGGAGATGCGCTGCCTGGCGAGGATGCCCTCGCCGTTGCCGATGCGGCCGGGCTCGCCAACATGAACGGTGGCTTGACCACCATTTCCCGGAGCGAGCCCGCTCTGAGTATGGTGACGCCGATGGCGCGTACCGTCGGTGATCTTGTTCAGGTGTATGCACCGATCATGAACGAGAACGTCTACACCAACGACTGGCTTGGTCCCTTCGACGGCTTTCGTCGAGTCATCGAGACCTTCGAGATGACCGACCGCCCGCGACGGCTGAAGCCGATAAATATCTACTACCATTTCTACGCGGGCACCAAGGCTGCCAGTATTCGCTCGCTGGAAGAAGTCTATGCGTGGTCGATGGATCAGCCCATCCAGCCGACCACCGTCAGTGCGTATTCCGCTCGAATCAACGCCTTTCGACGTGTCGGCCTTGCCCGCACGCTTGACGGTCGATGGCAGCTTTCGTCGCTCGGTGCGATCCGCTCGCTCAGGATTCTCGGCCCGGGCCATCGCGTCGATGGGGGCTCAAGCTCGGCAGTGCAGGGCGTGCATGCCTTGCACGATGGCTTGTATCTGGATACCGATGGCAGTGATCGGATAAGCCTGCGTATCGATGCAAGGCCAAGCCTCGACATGGCAACGGTTGGCGGGAGTGGCGGATGAGCAAGCCGCGCGAGCGTCTGGTCAGCCCGTATTCCCTGACCCTCGTCAGTATCGGTTTCGCAGCCGCCTTCGTTGCACTGGCACCGGAACTCGATGAAGCACCGACATCGAACGATACCATCGACGATCTCTCGCTCGCCTATCTCAAGGCGCGTGCCGGGTCTGCAGAACTGAGTGACGAAGATGCCTGGTCGGCCGTGCTCTCGCTGGCGCGCCAGGGAAGGGCGGCTGAGGCGCGTACGTTGCTCGACACCGCGAGCAATCTGATGCTCGATGCCATGCAGCGAACGCTCCTTGAAATCGAGCTGGCAGCGGGCGACGTGCGGCGTGCGGCAGCGACTCGACTCGAGCAGATCGATCGTCAGAGTCTGGATGGACTTACCTTGGCCAGAAGCCGGCTTGAAACGCGGCTGTTCGCGCTTGATCGTCGTGAACGGCTGCCGGACCTGGCGCTTCTCGAGCGCGGTGCCGAGCTGAGCCTCCTGGTGGACAACGCGCGCCTCAGCGCCACCTTGTACCAGCAGCTCGCCAAGCGGCAACCCGCGCGCAGTGCCCATTGGTTCGCACGCTGCGGGCAGGTGTTGGCCGGGTCTCCTGAGCATGCTGACGAAGCACTCGACTGCTACCGACTGGGTTACCTCGCGAGTGCCGAGCGGAGTACGCGATTCTCACTCGGTCTCGACTGGCTGGCGCTTGCCGCAACCCGCGACCGACCGACAGTCGAGGGGCAGACGCCGATGGAGCAAGCGCTGTTGGGCGATGCCGAGGCCACGACGACCGAGCGCGAGTCCCTCGCTGGTGTCTATCTGGCCAGCGAGCGCCCCGGCTCGGCGGCGCTGGTCTTTGCTGAACTGGGCAGAGTTGACCCTGCGCAGCGTGTGCGTTGGTTCCTGGAGGCTGCGCGCTGGGCCGAGGCTGCCAATCGACCGGCCGAGGCCGCTGTCTACCTTGATCGGATCTCGACTGACGTGGCGGCCGCCGAGCAGGCGGCGCATTTCGATCGCATCGAGTCTCTGCTGCTCGGTGCCGGCGATGTCGAGGCCGCCATGCAGGCACTGGAGGTCAGTATCGGCCAGCGCCCTGACGATGTCGAGCTACTGCGTCATGCGGTTTCACTGGCCAGGCAGATGGGTGAAACCGAGCGGGCGCTAGCCTGGAATACGGCGCTTCTGGGTCTTTTGCCCGAGGCGCCTGAAGCACTCGTCGAGCAAGTCGAGCTGGCCCTCGCGCTCGGCGAACTTGCGGTTGCGCTCGACGCTGCCGAGCGGGCGGTTGCGGTCGATCCGGGCGATGTGACGACACGTGAGACGCTGGCGCGAGTGGCTGAGTGGAGCGGCAAGCCTGAACGTGCATTGACCCAGTGGCGCTGGCTCTCCCGCGCCCGTGTCGTAGGCCGGGCCGACGAGCGTGATCTGCTCGAGGTTGCGCGACTGGCTGAACTGTTGCGACGCGCAGCGGTTGCCGCTGAGGCCCGTCATGAAATCGCTCGGCGCGAACCTCCCGACGGCGCGTCGATCGAGCACCTCGTGTCGCTCTACGAACTCGATGGCAGGCCGGACCGGGCTGTCGACGCGCTCGAGAAATTGATGCGTCTGCACGGGCATGATGCCGACACCTACCGGGTCCTTGCGGCGCTGCATTGGCGTCACAAGAACTATCGAGAAGCGCTCGGCGCCTGGGAGCGGTTGGCGGCAAGCTATGGGCGTTCGAGTGAGGAGACGTTGGCGCGCATGGAGCTACACTGGCGACTGGCCGAGCCCAAGCAGGCGCTTCGCGTCGCGAAGCATCTGGAAATACAAGGCGTGAGCGGGACGCCCAGCAACTATCAGGTGAGTCTGCTGGCGGAAGTGGCATGGCGCTATCGTCGACCGAAACTGCTTGCCATCGCGCAACCATTGTTGAGTGATATCGAGGATACCGACCAGCGCGTCCTGCAGGCGACGCGGGCTGTCGACGATCTGCAGTCGGCTGGTGAGACCGTTGCTGCGCAAGCGATGGCTGAGCGGCTCTGGCGAGAGTCCGGCGATGCCGACCTTGCCCTTACCGCCTTGCGCCTGGCCGTGGAGCAAGGCAACGGCGCTGAGGGCCGACGCTTGCTGGCAGAGACGAGTGACAGTGTGGCGTTGCGCGGTACACCGGAATACTGGTCGTTGAAAGCCGCGCTCGATTTGCAGCAAGGTGATGTCGATGGAGCCGAGCGTGCCTATGATACAGCGCTCGGTATCGAGCCGGACAATACGGAAGCCATCGGCGGTCTCCTCTGGATGCTCATCGGTGCCTACCGCCACGAGCGCATCGCGCTGATGCTCGAGCAGCACCGCAAGTTCGCGGTAAAGCAGCCTTTGCTGTGGAGCGCCTTTGCCGTCGCCCACGCACAGTTGGGCGATGCACCGGGTTCGCTAGTCTGGTTCGAACGGGCATTGCCGGGGTCGCCCCGCGACTACGGTTTCATCTTGACCTATGCCGATGCGCTCGAGGCCGCCGGCCACGTCGATCGCGCCATGCAATCGCGTCACTACGCGATCGGTTCACTGCGTCCGCACTTGCTGGATGGCACCGACGGCGATCGTGACAAGATGCTCCGCCAGTACGGCAGTGTGCTAGCACGCTACGGCAGTGCCGACGACAATGAGTCGTGGCTGAACTACATCCTCAATGCAGAACTCGAGACCACTGACAAAGCCGGTTTCTGGCGCGAAGACATGGCGATTTCGTGGCTGATGGCAACCGACCGTCATGAGCATGCGCGAGTCATCATGGCGCGTCTCCACGAGCGTCGACTGGAAGCTCCGGCGTGGCAGGAAATGGCACTGGCACTACGCAACGATGATCGGGATCGCATCGAGGCCATGATGGCGACCGACAGCATGCTTTCTGACGGAAATCGGATCCTCGCTCTGCGTCGCCTTGGACGGGATGCCGATGCCTTTGCGCTCGCCGTGCGAACGCTCGAGCAACCGCGTTCGGAGGATGATCGCCGGATCGCGCTCGCAGAGTACACGGCGTTGCGACGCTTTCGGCCGAGCGACATCACGGCGAGCACCGTGAGTGTGCGCAGCGGAGAACTGACGACGCGCGAGAGCAGACTGGGCTTCCGCTACAGCTTCGGTGTACAGCGCGCTGGTGGGGTCGGCAGTGGTCTGGGCCGTGGCTACGGTATGGGGGTCGATGTCGTGCGCCGTCAGCTCGCCTCCAGTCGTTTCGCACTGGCGGGTCGTGACGAGGAACATGAACTCATGTTCTCGCTGTTTCGGCACTCTAGCCGCCAGAGCCTGCAGTTCAGCGCGGCGTTCCTGACGTCAGACGAAGAGGATCGGGTGCGCGGCGAATTCCGCTATGCGCGGCGTGATGCGCGTGAGCGACACGAGTTCTTCGTCGAGCTTGCCGCCGGCGAAGCCGCTGATGAATCCGCCGGATTACGTTTGGCCGGGCAAAGAAATCGTGTGGGGCTCGGGCTGAACGCTACGCTTTCAACCCTCTCCTTTACAAGGCTCTCGGCGGTAGTTAGCGATATCTCGTCACGCGGCTCGGACGAGCGCCTCGCGCAAGGCGTCCGCACTCGGGCGGAGATCGGCCTGCGCGATTCCGTCGGAGGTATCGCCTGGTCGAGTAGCGTCAGCGTCGAGAATGTGGTCAACGATCGGGTCGTGAGCTTGCCAGACGCCTTTCGTCTGTCGCCAACGACGACGCTTGACGACGTGATCCTCGAGCAGGCTTCGGCCGTGTCGCTGAACGGCTCGCTGTCACGAGGGGTTGTCGGCTCGGCGTTTCCGGATGCGGTATCGCCACGCTACTTCCTGAATGTCGGCCTGGGTCACTACTGGCCAGAGCGTGCGTTCGCGCTGCAACTCGATGCCGGTGCGGGCTTTCGGGTATTGGGTCAGGACGAACTCGGTGTGTCGCTCAAGCGCGGTTCGCGTCTCGGCACCGGTCGTCGCGGCGCCGACTCCACATCCTTCGGCGTCGACTATCGCTATCGGTTCTGATAGCGTCGCGATGCATGATCGCTCTCGTCGCCCGACGACTCCTGCAATCGCTGTTCGTCATGGCCATGGTCAGCTTGCTGGCCTTCACGTTGTTCCGCTTTGTCGGCGATCCGGTCGCCCAGATGGTCGGCCAGGAAACATCACTTGAAGACCAGGCCAGGTTGCGCGCAAGCCTGGGCCTCGACGACCCGGTTATCACGCAATATGCGAACTTTGTCGGCAACCTGCTTGCGGGTGAGTTCGGCTACTCCTATCGCACGCGCCAGCCCATCGGCGAGATGATCCTGTCGCGTATGCCCGCGACCTTCGAACTCGGCCTTGCCTCACTCGTGATCTCCCTGTTGCTGGGTATCCCGGCCGGTATCTACACGGCTATCCGGCGTGGCGGTGTCGTCGCGAATCTCATTCTTGTCGTCACGCTGATCGGCGTGTCGGTGCCGACCTTCGTGATCGGTATCTTCCTGATCTATGTATTCGGGGTAGAACTCGGTTGGCTGCCGACGTTTGGTCGCGGCGATACCGTGCAGATCGGCTGGTGGAAGACGAGCTTCCTGACACTCGATGGCTGGCGCTCGTTGCTGCTGCCGGCGCTGACGCTCGGTGTTTACCAGCTAACGCTGACGATGCGCCTGGTTCGCTCCGAGATGCGACACGTCCTGAAGACCGACTACATCCGCTTTGCCCGTGCGCGCGGTATTGATGCGCGCGCCCTCTATCTCCGCCACGCACTCAAGAATACTCTGGTACCTGTCATCACCATCGTCGGCCTGCAGTTCGGCGGCGTCATCGCATTCTCGATCGTGACCGAAGCCGTCTTCCAGTGGCCCGGTCTCGGGCTCCTGTTCCTCGATTCGATCCGCTATGTCGACATACCGGTGATGTCGGTGTACCTCGTGCTGATCGCGCTGTTGTTCGTCATCATCAACCTGATCGTCGATGTCCTGTATGCCGTCATCGATCCGCGTGTCCGGCTCGGCAACGCATGAGCACGCTGCTCGAACGGCTGCGTCGACTCGGCACAGAGAACGAGTTTCTCTACCTGTTCCTGCATAGCAGACTCGCGATGATCGCCGCGGCGGTCGCGGTGCTCGGGATGGGTGCGGCTGCGCTTGCACCGTTGATCGCGCCAGTCGATCCCTACGATATCGGCAGTGTCGATATTCTCGATTCGCTTGTCCCGCCGGGCTGGACAGATGGTGGCGACACGCGTTTCCTGCTCGGAACCGATGATCAGGGTCGCGATTTGTGGTCGGCGATACTGTACGGGACGCGCCTGTCGCTGATCGTCGGCCTGTCGGCAATCGTCTTCGCAAGTGTGCTCGGCGTAACGCTCGGCTTGCTCGCGGGTTACCTGGGCGGACATCTGGATGCCGTCATCATGCGTATCGCCGACGTCCAGCTAGCACTGCCGGCCATCCTGACGGCCTTGCTGGTGGACGGTATCGCCCGGGGTCTGCTGCCGCGAGACAGTCACGATGACCTGATGCTCGTGGTATTGACTGTTGCCATCGGACTCTCCCTCTGGGTCAACTTCGCACGCACGGCACGTGCATCGACCTTCGTCGAGCGACAGAAGGAGTACGTACAGGCTGCCGAGGTGATGGGGGTACACCCCGTGCGCATTCTGCTCGTGCATATTCTTCCGAACATTCTCGGCCCGCTGCTTGTCATCCTGACGATCGATCTGGCCGTTGCCGTACTCCTCGAGGCGACCTTGTCGTTTCTTGGAGTCGGTGTTCCACCTAACCAGCCTTCACTCGGCACACTGATTCGCACCGGCACCGAGTATCTCTTCTCCGGCGAGTGGTGGATCGTTCTCTTTCCCAGTCTGACCCTCGTCATGCTGATCGTCGCGGTCAATATTCTCGGCGATTTCCTGCGCGAAGTGTTCGACCCCAGGCTTCGCTAGTGACGCCGGATACCAGCGAAAGGACTCTGCCGGATGCGTTGCTCGAGATCCGCGATCTGACGGTCACCTTTGCGTCCCGATTCGGCGATCAGACGGCCATCGAGAACATCGACATGGATGTTCGCCGTGGTGAGATCGTCGGTCTGGTGGGGGAGTCGGGTGCCGGCAAGTCGACCATCGGCGCGGCCATCAACGGTCTCCTGCCGGGTAACGGCCGCATCACCGGCGGCACCGTCACGCTCTCGGGCGAGCGGCTCGATAGACTCTCGGAGGCATCGCTCCACCGTCTTCGGGGTGACCGGATCAGCATGATCTTCCAGGATCCGCAAACAAGTCTGAATCCGCTGATGCGGATCGGCGACCAGTTGATCGAGACGATACGTCAGCATCGTGACTGCCGCGAAGAGGAGGCGCGAAGCCAGGCGATCACCTTGCTCGAGGAGATGGAAATCACCGATGCGGCTGCGCGCATGAGCGCCTGGCCGCACCAGTTCTCCGGTGGCATGCGACAACGCGTCGTCATTGCCCTCGCACTGTGCACGGAACCCGAACTGATCATTGCCGATGAGCCGACCACGGCGCTGGATGTAGCCATCCAGAAGCAGATACTCGACCTCATCAGACGACTTGCTGACGAACGGCAGGTCGGCGTCATACTGATCACTCACGACATCGGCGTGATTGCCGAAGTCAGTGATCGCGTGGTGGTACTCCGTCACGGTCAGGTCAAGGAGCGCGGCGTCACCGCGCGCGTGCTTGGCCAGCCGGAAGATCCGTATACCCGATCCTTGATGGCGGCGGTGCCCCGCATGGATCGTAAACTCGAACGTTTTCGTGGCATCGTCGAGGCTGTCGATACGGATGCGGCCGCAACGCGTCGAGGCCGCTCGGCACGGGTTCGCCAGAGTGACGCAACCCAGAGTGACGCAACCCCGAGTGACGCAACCCAGCTTGACAGCACCCAGGGTGACAGCGCCCGGGGTGACAGCGCCCGGGGTGACAACAGGGGGACAGCCACGGACGCGACGGCCGACGAGTCGGCCGGGGCCGCTGGCAAGCCGCTGTGGCGGGTCAGTGGGGCGTCGGCAACGGCGGCCAGCGACTGGTTACTCGGTGAGCGTAACGAGCGTTCGCCGATTCACGATCCGATCCTCTCGCTCGAGCACGTCGATGTGATCTTCGACGCGTCGCCCGGCTACCTGTTCGGGCTGGGACGACGGCCTGGTGTCCAGGCACTCGACGATATCTCTTTCGACGTAGCGGCAGGCTCGGTGCTGGGACTGGTCGGGGAGAGCGGCAGTGGCAAGTCGACGCTCGCGAAAACCATCACCGGTCTCGTCACCCCTGCTCGCGGTACGTTGCTCTTCGATGGGCAGGAATTGCCGTCCGGACGGGCGCGGGTTCGTTCGCACCCGTCGCGTCGGCGCATCCAGATGATCTTCCAGGATCCCTATTCGTCCCTGAACGAACGGCACAGCGTCGAATCGATCCTGATCGAACCGTTACGCGAATACGATCTGGCAGAGTCGCGTGCCGAGCGTCGTCGACTGGCGGCCTCGGTACTCGAGCTGGTTGGTCTGCCGCAGCGCGCGTTGCTTCGCTATCCTCACCAATTCTCCGGCGGACAACGACAACGGATTGCCGTCGCACGGGCACTGCTCGCTCGCCCCGAGCTACTCGTTGCCGATGAGCCGACATCGGCGCTGGATGTATCGGTACAGGCGCAGATTCTGAACCTGCTGAAAGATCTTCAATCGACGTTCGGCCTGTCGATGCTGTTCATCAGTCACAACCTTGCCGTGGTGCGACAGATGGCCGATCGTATCGTCGTGCTCAAGCGAGGCCAGCGCGTCGAGTACGGCGACAGCGAAGCCTTTTTCGAATCGCCGGCGTCGCCCTACGGGCGGGAACTGCTCAGCGAGACGCCGTCGCTGGCCCTTCTTGATGCGGCGCCGCGTCGCTGATCGTCACAGACTCTCTGTGATGTCACGGCGTGACGTCTTCACCTCGTGTCCGCGACCCTGGCGACTTTAACGCCGATATTGTGCCGCTATACTGCGACTTCCTCTACCGACTCGGGTCGAACATGAACATCTGCACGCGAATACACCTGACCGCCGTGTCGTTTGCCGCAGTGATCGGCAGTGCGACGTCAATTGTCAGCTCCCCGGTCAGCGCCGAGACCTTTCGCTGGGCGGCGACTACAGATCCACAGACGCTCGATCCTCATGCAGTGAGCTCGGCACCCGTGCTCGGGTTCCTCAACAACGTCTATGAAGGTCTCGTCCGTCGCGACGCCTCGATGAAGATCGAACCCGCGCTCGCCGAATCCTGGGAAGCACTCGACGACAAGGGTTGGCGGTTCAGCTTGCGCGAAGGCGTGAAATATCATGACGGTGCAGAATTCACCGCCGACGATGTGCTGTTTTCCTACGAGCGAGCTTCGGCCGAGGAATCCGATGTGCGCTCATGGTTCGCGCCGGTCAGCGAAGTGGTCGTGGTCGATGACTACACCATCGACTTTCTCACGCTGCAGCCGAACCCGTTGTTTCCCGATTCCATTGCCAACTTCATGATCATGGATCGTGACTGGGCAGAATCGAACGAGGCGTCGCGTCCGTCGACCGAAGCCGAGAACTTCGCCACACGCCAGGCCAACGGCACGGGAGCCTATCAGGTGACGACGCGCGACCCGGGCGTACGGACTGTGCTCACGGTGTTCGACGGTTGGTGGGATGAACTCGACGGCAACGTGACCGAAGGAATCTTCACGCCGATAGGCGAGAGTTCGACGGGCGTGGCGGCGCTGCTCTCGGGCGAGATCGACTATCTCTCGCCGATACCTCTGCAGGATGTTCCCCGCATGAAGGAGCGTGACGGCATTGCCGTGCACGAGGGCATCGAGGCGCGGGTGATCATGTTCGGATTCGCCTTGCAAAACGATATGCTCGCGCTGGGCGAGGACGCAGGTACCAAGAACCCCTTCATGGATGTCCGTGTTCGCAAGGCCGCCTACCAGGCCATCGATGTCGATGCGCTTGTGGCAAAGATCATGCGCGGCAACGCTCAACCGGTAGCGCAGCTCGTTCCGGAAGGCATGCGGGGTTACTCCACTGCGAATGCCGAGCGGCTCCCGCTGGACCCGGACGGTGCGAAGAAACTGTTGGCCGATGCGGGCTACCCCGACGGATTTTCCTTTGGTTTGCGCTGCCCGAACGATCGATATATCAATGACGAGGCAATCTGCAAGGCGGCGGCGTCGATGTTGACGCGCGTCGGCCTGCGGGCAGAGCTCGACACGATGCCGGTCAGGAACTATTGGCCCGAGTTGCGCGAGGGCAGCTTCGACATGTTTCTACTCGGCTGGTCGCCGGGTACCTTCGATGCAGAGCATCCCATCCGTTTCCTTGCCGCGACACCGAACGAGGAGAAGAAGCTGGGTAGCTGGAACTTCGGCAAGTACTCCAGCGCGCGAGTGGATGAATTGCTGCCGATGATCCAGACTGAGCTGGACGACGAGAAACGCCAGGGCATGCTCGACGAAGTGACCCGAACCCTCCAGGATGATGTCGCCTACATACCGATGTATGTCCAGCCACTGATCGCCGCTTCCAGGGACAACATCGACCTGACCTTGCGAACCGATGATTTCTTCATTCTGCGCTGGGTCACGGTCGGCGGCTGATGACCGTTGCCATTCTCGGCGCCATGCAGGAGGAGGTCGAATCGCTGGTACAGGCGATGGACGTTCGTGAACACGGTATGGCCGGGCGTCGAGAGTGGTGGCGAGGTGCCTATGGCGGGGCAGACGATGTCCTGATCGCCTTTTCCCACTGGGGCAAGGTAGCGTCAGCGAGTACGGCTACCTGGATGATTGCGCGTCACGACATCCAGGAGCTTCTGTTTACCGGTGTGGCCGGAGCTCTGTCACCGAACCTCAGCCGCGGTGATGTCGTGGTCGGGAAACGTCTCTGGCAACACGACTTCGATGCACGTCCGCTGTTGGCCAGGCACGAGATTCCGTTGCTCGGCACCGCCGCCTTGCCGACCGACGATCGCGCGCGGGCGCGACTCGCTACTGCCGCCAATGGCTTCGTGGCAGAGGATTTCCACAGGGTTCTCCCTGCCGCCTTGCAGCAAAGACATCAGGTGCTTGCGCCAAAGGTCGTCGTGGCCGACATCGCGAGCGGCGATCGTTTCGTGCACGACAAGGCCGAAGCCAGCGACATTCGGGCGCGCTTGCCGGATGTCGTCTGCGTGGAGATGGAGGGTGCTGCGGTCGCCCAGGTCTGCGCGGCATTCGACACGCCTTTCTCGATCGTTCGGACGATCTCGGACAACGCGAACAGTGATGCAGCGGTTGATTTCCAGGGCTTTGTCGACGATGTGGCGCGCGTCTACGCGAGTGGTATCGTGCTGCGCTGGTTCGGGCTCGTCAAGGAATGACGGGTGTGCACTGTCGGCCGCCCTTACGATTGTCAGTGGTTCAGTAAGGACGCACTTCCTCGAGTTCCAGCAAGGTGCCGTGAAGATCCGCCGGATGCAGGAAGATGACCGGGTTGCCGTGAGCGCCTGTCCTTGGCTCGCCGTCACCGAGGACGCGAGCTCCTCTTGCGATCAATTCGTCCCTCGCGGCGCGAACATCATCTACCTCCAGACAAATGTGGTGCAGACCTCCGCCTTTGTTTTTCTCCAGAAAACGACTGACCGGTGAGCCGTCGCCAAGCGGTTCCAGCAATTCAAGCCGGGTGTTTGGCAGATCGATGAAGACGACCGTGACGCCGTGCTCTGGCAACACCTGTGGCTCCGATACCGTCGCTCCCAGCGTGTCGCGCCAGGTCGCAGTGGCGCTGGCAAGGTCCGCAACGACCAGGGCGACATGATTGAGCCGTCCGAGTGACAACGGCAGACTCGAGGTCGTCATCGTTTTCGGGTCCTTCATACCGGTCGCAGGCTCTGTCATTCGAATTCCATGATGACGGCGTCAACAGCAAGGCTGTCCCCCTCGGAGGCAGTAACGGCGGAAACGACCCCTGCCTCCCGTGCTCTCAGCGTGTTCTCCATCTTCATGGCTTCGATGACGGCGAGATCCTGGCCCGCCTCCACGGTGTCGCCGACGTTCACCAGTACGCGGGTCAGCAATCCCGGCATGGGGGAAAGGAGAACCTTTGAAAGATCGGTTTCAGCCTTGATCGGCATGATCGCGACGAGCGCCGCAACATGCGGTTCGACGACGCGATAGTCGCGACGGCTGCCTTCAGAGGAGAGGTGCCATCGCGGGCCGTCGCCGTTGACGGCGACGGATATTCGCTGACCGTCGACACTGCCGGTGAAATGCCATTCGCCCGGTTGCCAGTCACTATCGACCTTGTCCAGTCGTTCGTTGTCCACATCGATCCGGGTGTTTTCGGCGTCGAAGACCGCGAGCCCGTCGAAACCGGCAGGGTCGGCGGTCATTACCGATGACGCAGTGTGCAAGGGCGCGCTGACCGACAGCTGGTCACGACGCTTGCATTGGCGCGTAAGCCAGGCTGCGACCACGGGTAGTCGTGTGAAGGCCGCGGATTCGTGCCGGTAGCTGTCGAAGCCGTCGGGGAAGTGATCTTCGATGAAGTGGGTCGTGAGCTTGCCGGCCGCGAGGTCGGGGTGTGAAAACAGCGCCGACAGGAAGGGCAGGTTGTGCGAAACGCCACTGATGCGATAGCGATCCAGTGCATCGCGCATCATCGCGAGCGCTGCATCCCGGTCAGGCGCCCAGGTGACCAGCTTGGCGATCATCGGGTCGTAGTATATCGAGATCTCGCCGCCGGCTTCGATGCCGGTATCCACACGCACCAGCGCCTCGTCTGATGCCTTGTCCGATACTTGGGCGACGATATCAGCCACTGTGACGCGCGGCACGGGAGGCTCGTAGTGCGTCACCCGACCGGTCGATGGCAGAAAGCCGCGATCCGGATCTTCGGCGTAGACGCGTGCCTCGAATGACCAGCCGATCAGCGGCACATCGACCTGTTGCAGTGGCAAGGGCTTGCCGTCCGCGACATCGATCATCAGTTCGACCAGATCGAGACCGGTGATGCACTCGGTGACCGGGTGCTCGACTTGCAGTCGGGTATTCATCTCGAGAAAGTAGAAGCGGGCATTGGCGTCGACGATGAATTCGACTGTTCCGGCCGAACGGTAGTCGACGGCTCGGGCCAGGGCGACGGCCTGCTGGCCCATGGCTTTCCGGGTAGCCGCGTCGATGAACGACGAGGGCGCTTCCTCGACAACTTTCTGGTGACGTCGCTGGATGGAACACTCGCGCTCGTGCAGGTACAGACAGTTGCCATGCGTATCGGCGATGAGCTGAATCTCGATATGCCGGGGCTGCTCGATGAACTTCTCGACAAAGACGCGATCGTCGCCGAAGGCGGTCTTCGCCTCGTTCCGGGCGGCCTCGAATCCACTCCGAACATCGTCGAGCGTCACGGCGACACGCATGCCCTTGCCGCCGCCACCGGCTGATGCCTTCAGCATGACCGGGCAGCCGATCTGCTCGGCAATCCGGAACGCTTCGTCGGCATCGGCGACCGCCTCGGGATGCCCTGGAACGGTACTGACACCTGCGGCAGTCGCGATCTTCTTCGACTCGATCTTGTCGCCCATGGACTCGATGGCCCGGACCCCGGGACCGATGAAGATGACACCGGCCGCCTCCAGCGCAATCGCGAACGCGGAGTTCTCGGAGAGAAAGCCGAATCCCGGGTGTACGGCATCGGCGCCGCTGTCGCGCACCGCGGCCAGGATCGCATCGATATTCAGGTAGCTTTCGCTCGAGGCACTGGCGCCGACACAGATCGCCTCATCGGCTACCTTTACATGCAGCGCATGACGATCGGCATCGGAATAGATCGCGACCGTGGCAATGCCGAGTCGGCGCGCGGTCTCGATGACGCGGCAAGCGATCTCGCCGCGATTGGCGACGAGTATCTTGTTGATACCGCCAGTGTTGTCGCGCTGTGCCGGGCTTGCAACATCGTCGCACGTGTTCGTCATCTTCGTGTCGCTCACAGCGGTATGTTGTCGTGTTTCTTCCAGGGGTTCTCGAGCACCTTGCCTTTCAGCATCTCGAGATCGCGGCACAGGTGGGCGCGTGTGCTCTGTGGTCGGATGACGTCATCGATGAAGCCGAGACTGCCCGCAACAAACGGATTGGCAAATTTCTCGCGGTATTCCTCGGTGCGCGCCTCTATCGCTTTCGGATCATTCTTGTCGGCGCGGAAGATGATCTCGACCGCACCCTTCGGGCCCATGACGGCGATTTCAGCCGAGGGCCAGGCGTAGTTGACGTCGCCGCGGAGATGCTTGGACGCCATCACGTCGTACGCACCCCCATAGGCCTTGCGCGTGATGACGGTGATTTTCGGAACGGTCGCTTCACCGTAGGCGAACAGGAGCTTGGCACCGTGCTTGATGATGCCGCCGTATTCCTGAGCGGTGCCCGGCAGGAAGCCTGGAACGTCCACGAAGGTCACGATGGGAATCGAGAAGGCATCGCAGAAGCGTACGAATCGAGCCGCCTTGCGGCTCGCGGCGATATCCAGACAACCGGCAAGGACCATCGGCTGGTTGGCGACAAAGCCAATGGTGTCCCCGTTCAGTCGGCCGAAGCCGATGACGATGTTGCCGGCATGGTCGGGTTGCAATTCAAGAAAGTCCTCCTCGTCGCAGACCCGCGTCACCAGCTCACGGATGTCGTAGGGCAGGTTCGGGTTGTCCGGCACGAGTGTGTCGAGCGCGGGAATCGTGCGCCCGGCAGGATCGCTGGTTGGTCGAGGCGGCGCCGGCTCACGGTTGCTGGCGGGCAGGAAGCGAAGGAATCGGCGTAGCGAAAGCAATGCTTCGATATCGTTTTCGAACGCATCATCGGCAACACTCGAACGGGTGGTATGGGTGCTGGCGCCACCGAGTTCCTCCTGCGTCACTTCCTCGTGCGTGACGGTCTTCACCACCTCCGGCCCGGTCACGAACATGTAGCTCGTGTCGCGCACCATGAAGATGAAATCGGTCATCGCGGGCGAGTACACGGCGCCGCCGGCACAGGGCCCCATGATCATCGAGATCTGCGGAATCACGCCGGAAGCCAGAATGTTCTTCTGAAACACATCGGCGTAACCGCCGAGTGAGGCGACACCTTCCTGGATGCGCGCGCCGCCCGAATCGTTGATGCCGACGACCGGCGCACCGACACGCAAGGCGTGGTCCATCAGCTTGCAGATCTTGCGCGCATGAGCGGCCGAGAGAGAGCCGCCGAGTACGGTGAAATCCTGGCTGAAGGCGAATACCAGACGACCGTCCACACGACCGTAGCCAATGACGACGCCGTCGCCCGGAATGCGATTGTCGGCCATGCCGAAGTCGTGGCAGTCGTGCTCGACGAACATGTCCCACTCACGAAAGGTGTGGGGGTCGAAGAGCACCGCGAGGCGTTCGCGGGCAGTCAGCTTGCCTTTCGCGTGCTGCGCGTCTACTCGCTTATGGCCGCCACCCGCAAGGGCCGCTGTGCGTTTCTCGAGCAGGCGTTCGCCGACGTCGTTCAAGAGACGCTCCCGGCATAACCAAGCCGCTTGAGCGTCTGCTCGATCTCGTCAAGTACGCTAGGGTCCTCGATGGTTGCCGGCATGTTCCATTGGCTGCCGTCGGCAATCGAGCGCATCGTTGCACGGAGTATCTTTCCCGAGCGGGTCTTCGGTAGCCGATCGACGACCGCTACTGAACGGAACGCCGCCACCGGGCCGATTTCCTCACGCACGCGGGCGATCAATTCGGCTTCAATGTCGGCGGTCGGCCGCTCGACACCGACGTTCAGGATCACGAAGCCGACGGGCAGCTGCCCCTTCACTTCGTCCTGCACACCCATGACCGCGCATTCAGCGACATCGGGGTGATTGGCGAGCGCCTCTTCCATGGCGCCTGTCGACAGGCGATGACCCGCGACATTGATGACATCATCGGTGCGCGCCATGACGAAGACATAGCCGTCCTCGTCGATGAAGCCGGCATCGCCGGTTTCGTAGTAGCCCGGATAGCGAGTGAAATAGGCATCCCGATACCTCTCATCGGCGTTCCAGAGAGTCGTGAACGTGCCCGGCGGCAGGGGCAGGCGAACGACGATCGAACCGATATCGCCGGCAGCGACCGCTTCCCCTTCGGAATCCAGCACGACGACGTCGTAGCCGGGCACGGCAACGGAAGGAGAGCCTGGCTTGATCGGCAGAGCCTGCCCGTCCGGGTTCAGTCCACGTGCGTTGGCACAGATCGACCAGCCCGTCTCGGTCTGCCACCAATGGTCGATCACAGGTACATCGAGGGTCTCCTCCGCCCAGCGAAGCGTGTCCGGATCACAGCGTTCACCGGCGAGATACAAGGCTTCGAGAGAGGAGATGTCGTAGTCGGCAAGCAAGTTGGCTTGCGGATCGGTCTTGCGGATGACCCGAAAGGCCGTCGGCGCCGTGAACAGGGTCTTGACCTTGTGTTCTGCGATGACTCGCCAGAAAGCGCCGGCGTCTGGCGTGCCGACCGGTTTTCCTTCGTAGAGAACGGATGTGCAGCCCTGGAACAGTGGCCCGTACACAATGTATGAATGCCCGACAACCCAGCCGATGTCGGAGGCCGCCCAGTAGACATCGCCTGGATTGGCGTCATAGATCGCCTTCATCGACCATTTGAGTGACACCACGCTGCCGCCGGTGTCACGAACCACGCCCTTTGGACGTCCCGTCGTGCCGGAGGTGTAGAGAATGTAGAGCGGGTCCGTGCTGGCCACCGCAACACAATCCGCCGGTGACGCCTGAGCGATGACCGATTGCCAGTCATGATCGCGACCATCGATCATCGACGCCTCGCATTGCGGACGTTGCAGCAGGACAACGTTCGAGACAGATGTTGTCGCCAGTTGCAATGCCTCATCGAGTAACGGCTTGTATTCGACAATGCGTGCCGGTTCGATACCGCAGCTGGCGCTGATGATGACCCCGGGCTTGCAATCGTCGATGCGAACGGCAAGCTCACGCGCGGCGAAGCCGCCGAAAACCACGGTGTGCACGGCGCCGAGCCGCGCCGTTGCCAGCATGGCGACGACCGCTTCGGGGACCATCGGCATATAGATGAGCACCCGGTCGCCCTTGCCGACACCAAGATCGGCGAGTGCACCGGCGAAGCGTGCGACCGTGTCGCGAAGTTCGCGATAGGTATATCGGGTAATCGATGCGGTAACCGGACTATCGTGAATCAGCGCAAGCTGATCCCCTCGCCCCGAGTCGACATGGACGTCGAGCGCATTGTGACAGGCGTTGATCCGGCCGTCCGGGAACCAGCGATTGAACGGGCTGTCGGTCTGTTCGCAGCCGATGGTCGGTTGTGTCTCCCACGACACCTCACGGGCGACACCCAGCCAGAAATCGTCAGGGTCGTCCAGCGAGTGCCGGTGAATCGTCGCGTAGTCGCTCATGCAGCTCCTCATGTTCCGGAAGCTGCATATGGTGTGCTTGCTGCAGCTTGCGTCGAAGTATAAAGAGTCGTGACATTGACGGCCATCCGTAAGCGCCGTATCGCCATGCGAGCAGTCCGAACAACAACAGCAGGGCGAGTGGAGCGGAACTCGCGGCATAGGCGCCGACATACGTATCGTCGTCGTGACCCTGGTGGCTGCTCGATCCGGTGAAGGCAAAGCCACCAACGATGCCACTGTTGTCGGGATGATCTGGCCCGAACCCGTCATCGATGTGGGATAGATTGTCATCGAACCTCGATTCCAGAGGCAGATCGGCAAGGGCGGTGTGATCGTAGGGGGTGAGGTTATCGAGCAGTCGGCCATCGAAGGCGTCGCGAATCTCGATGTACGCATCCCGGTAGCCGGGTGCGTGATTCTGGAGCAGTTCGATCTCGATTCGGTAGGCGTCGCTCGAGGCGCGGCCAACCAGGGAGAAGGTGGCCGACACGTGCTCGAGGGTCAGATAGCCGGCCGTATCGGTCAGAGTGATGACGGCGTAGACATCCTCGGTGACGCTGGTGGTATCGACATCGAGGGTAAATTCGACCGTACTGAAGAAGTTGTCGCCGTCCCGGTTGCCGTGCAGCCAGGCACCAAGGTCGGCGACCCAGACGTCATGCCCCCTGAAAAGGACAGGTGCAGCGCCTGCGACGAGGCCCCGGGACGCCGTTTCCGCGTCGCTCGAGCGGAGCGCGGCCGGACTGACATGACCCTCTCGTACCCGATGATCGTCACCGACGGTCTCCAGGGGCTCGGCTGCGAAGGGTAGTTCTGCTTCGGCGATCACCGGCAGCGACAGGCCGAGGAGTATTGACGTCAACATCGCGACGCTTCTCAGTCGATCCGGGGCGGCCTTGGTGGCGCGTGTTTCATCGGTCATGGAAGAGGACTCCTGTCAGTCTGCCGACGATCTTGTCGAAGCGACGCTTAACCGGTCCTTAATCCGGTCATCCTGCGAAGATCAAGCCGTGGTCCGGCGGGCTGATCAGCGCGCGAGTGAACGGGCAGCAGGGGCTGATTGACAGGCTCGGGACATGCCGCCACAATCGTGCAGTTGAGCCCTCGGACCCCATCGGCATGGCGAAAGGACAATCCTTACAGGAGCCGTTTCTCAACGCGCTGCGCAGGGAGCGGGTACCTGTGTCGATCTACCTCGTCAACGGTATCAAGTTGCAGGGTCAGATCGAATCGTTCGACCAGTTCGCCGTGCTCTTGAAAGGCGCGGGTTCGGTCAGTCAGATGGTCTACAAACATGCCATTTCGACGGTGGTGCCGTCACGCGTCGTCAAGATCGCGTTGCCCGGCGAGGATGACAGCACGACTGAATGATCGGCGTGAGCGTGCTCATGCCGCCGTTCGCGCAACCGCGACGAACGTTATCGACCAGGCCGATGCGGCCGGGAGCCGGGTACCCACTTGTTCGAACGTCCCGATAGCGGCGACCGCGCGCTTCTCGTGCATATCGACATTCGGCAAAGCGCCGGGCACTCGGGCTCGGCCGATGCTTTCGCGCAACCGACCGATACCGAGGCCGACCGGGCGGAATTCGTCGAGCTGGCGCGGTCTGCCGGAATGGTTGTCACCGGGCTTGTGACCGGCACGCGTCTGCGACCGACGGCGCGACATTTCATCGGCAAGGGCAAGATCGAGGAACTGCGCCAGGCACTCCTTGAAAACGAAAGCGACGTCGTGCTCTTCGGGCAACGACTGACGCCGAGCCAGGAGCGTAATCTTGAACGGGAGCTGTCGGTTCGGGTACTGGATCGGAACAGTCTCATCCTGGATATCTTCGCGCAACGGGCGCGAACCTTCGAGGGCAAGCTGCAGGTAGAACTTGCACAGCTGACGCATCTGTCGACACGGCTTGTCAGAGGGTGGACGCACCTGGAACGGCAGAAGGGTGGCATCGGTCTCCGCGGGCCTGGCGAAACCCAGCTGGAGACCGACCGGCGCTTGCTGAACGAGCGCGTGCGCCAGCTGAAAGGCCGGTTGCAGAAGGTTCGACGCCAGCGCGAGCAGGGTCGAAGTCAGCGCGGCAAGAGCGGTATCGCGACGGTCGCCCTGGTCGGCTATACCAATGCCGGCAAGTCGACGCTGTTCAATCGCCTGACCGACGAACGCGTGTATGCGGCCGATCAGCTCTTTGCGACCCTCGATCCGACGCTCCGGCGCCTCGAACTGCCGGGCGGGGGTGTCGCGGTACTTGCCGATACTGTCGGGTTCATCCGCGATCTTCCGCATGAACTGGTCGACGCCTTCCGTTCGACCTTGACCGAGACGCTCGAGGCAGACCTCCTGTTGCACGTCATGGACGATGCGGATGACGAGAGCGCGCGGCGACGCGACAATGTCGACGAGGTCCTTGCCGGCATCGGTGCAGGAGAGGTTCCGGAACTTCACGTGTTCAACAAGATCGATCTATCAGGACATGCGTCGCGTATCGAGCGTGCGGAGGCGGGGCGAGCGGTGGCTGTGTACCTGTCCGCAGCGACGGGTGACGGTCTGCCGTTGCTGCTCGAGGCGATTGCCGAACGTATTGCCGGTGAACGCATGAACGGGTGGTTGCGCATCGCGCCGGCAAACGGCAAGTTGCGTGCTCAGCTGTTCGAGGCTCGTGCGGTCGTCGAGGAGCGCGTCGAAGACGATGGCGCAACATTTGTACATCTGGACATGGATGCGATCGATTTTGCGCGACTCGGCCGCGAGCACCGAATAACAGACGACCTTCTCTTCGACCGACCGCCGATAGCGGCGTCAGGGCGGAATTGACATGACAACGCCGGAAACTTCGGCAACGGAGCGAACGATTCATATGGCTTGGAACGAGCCTGGTGGGAACGACAACGACCCGTGGGGCAACCGCAAGAAGGGCGCGGGTGGTCCGCCGGATCTCGATGAGGTATTCCGGAACTTCAAGAAGAAGCTGGATGGACTCGTCGGTAACAAGGGCGGTGGTCCGCGGCGCAGTGGCAGCAGTGGCGGTGGTGGACTGCCGGGCGGCAACCTGTCCGGCAAGGCTATCGGTGCATTGGCAGCGGTGCTGCTCGTCCTGTGGATGCTGACCGGCATCTACGTGGTGCAGCCGGCGCAGGCCGGCGTGGTCACGCAGTTCGGTCGCCATGTCCACACCACCGGCCCGGGCCCGCACTGGCGCTTGCCCTATCCGTTCCAGGCGGTCGAGAAGGTCGATGTCGAGCAGATCCGCACGGCGAAACTGGTCAATCAGCAGATACTGACCCAAGACGAGAATATCGTCGATATCGATCTCGCCGTGCAGTACAACATCTCGAGCGCCGAGGACTATCTGTTCAATGTCAGTGGCCCTGATCAGGCGCTCGAACAGGTGGTCGAAAGCGCCTTGCGTGAAGTCATCGGTTCGACCGGTCTCGAGTCGGTGCTGACCACCGGACGTGATGTCGTGTGGAACACCACGCTCGAGAGCCTGCAGCAAGTACTGGATTCCTATGGCGCGGGTATCAATGTGACCGCGGTCAACCTCGAGCGGGCGCAGCCGCCCGAGCAGGTCCAGGCGGCGTTCAGTGATGCCATCAAGGCGCGTGAGGACAAAGAGCGCTTCATCAACGAGGCGCAGGCGTACCGGAACGAAGTCCTGCCCCGTGCTCGCGGAGACGCGCAACGGGAGATCGAGGAGTCGGAAGCCTACAAGACGCGGGTCGAACAGGCCGCCATCGGTGAATCGCAACGCTTCCTGTCGCTCCTCGACGAATTCGAGAAAGCCCCGGGCGTGACCCGCGACCGTCTCTATCTGGAAGCCATGGAAACCGTGCTCGGCAACAGCAGCAAGGTGCTGATGAACAGCGGTAGCGGCGAAGGCGGCGGTAACAGCCTGATGTATCTGCCTATCGACAAGTTGCTCGAGCAGAATCAGGCTGGTTCCGGTAGTTCCCGCGACGGTACGTCACCGCTGAGCAGCTCGGATACCAATGCGCCTCGCTTCAACGATCTGCCCCGTGAGGCGGGAGAAATAGCGCGCGATGCCCTGCGCTCGCGTGAACGAGGGACGCTGCGATGAATCGCTTGAACAATCCGCTGATCCTGCTCGGTATCGCGGTCCTGCTGCTGATCTTCAGTTCGATGGTGTTCACCGTCAACGAGCGCGAGAAGGCGATCAAGTTGTTCCTCGGTGAGATTACCGAAAAGGAATATGAGCCAGGTTTGCATTTCAAGGTGCCGGTGCTCGAGAATGTCATCAAGTTCGACAAGCGCATCCTGACGCTCGATGTGCAGCCCGAACGTGTCCTGACCAGCGAGAAGAAGAACGTCATCGTCGATTCGTTCATCAAGTGGCGTATCGCTGACGCCGAGACGTTCTACACCCGCCTCGGCGGTGTCGAGACGCGCGCCAACAGCCGTCTGACGCAGTTCGTGCGCGAAGGGGTCAAGGATGCCTTCGGTCAGCGGACGATCCGCGAGGTCGTGTCCTCGGCACGTTCGACACTCCGCGAGGAGATTCTCGAGGCGGTCGACGGGCAGGCGGGGAACCTCGGCATCAAGATCGTCGACGTCCGCGTCAAGAAGGTCGAGCTGCCGGAAGACGTGCGTGAGTCGGTCTATCAGCGCATGGAAAAGGACCGGGAGAAGATCGCCCGTGAGATTCGCTCGGAAGGGGAGGAGAGTGCCAAGCGCATTCGTGCCGCCGCGGATCGCATCCGTGAGGAAACGCTGGCGACGGCGTACGCTCAGGCCGAGCAGACACGGGGTACCGGTGACGCCGAATCTGCCCGCATCTATGCTGAGGCTTACACAAAGGATCCGGAGTTTTACAGCCTCTACAGAAGTCTCAGTGCCTATCGGCGTGCCTTCAGCGGCAATGATGTGTTGCTGCTGCAGCCGGATTCCGAATTCTTCCAGTATTTCAATGGCTCGGGTGGAAATCGTCCAGCGCCGGCCGAGTGAGCCGGGTGGTGCGTCGATATCACGTGGACGCACCGCGGGTCCTGACGGAATGATCTGGCGAGGACGCTGAGGTGTGGACCGAAATCCTGACGGCTGTGGCGCTGGTGCTCGTCATAGAGGGGCTCTTGCCCTTTGCGAGTCCGGAACTCTATCGGGCCGCGGTTCGTGCCGTGTCTGAGTCGCCGGCGACGCAGATGCGGCTGATGGGGTTGTCGAGCATGATTGCAGGTGTCGTTCTCTTGATCATCGTGCGCTGACCGACCTTGAGCGACCTTCGCCCTGACCGCTGGCAGCTGCCGGACGGTGTACATGATCTGCTGCCCGACGAAGCCTGGCGCATCGAGTGCTTGCGACGTACCGTCATCGACTGTTGTCGAGCCTGGGGCTTCGAGCTGGTCATGCCGCCGCTGATCGAGTACACCGACAGCCTGCTGACCGGTTCGGGCGAAGCGATGAATCTCCAGACCTTCAAGCTCGTCGATCAGAACAATGGTCGTACCCTCGGCGTTCGGGCCGATATCACTCCACAGGTTGCCCGCCTGGATGCGCATGCGCTGCGGAGTGAAACTCCGAATCGCTTCTGTTTCAGTGGCACGGTCCTGCGCACCCAGGCTGACGGTGCCGGTGGCAGTCGAAGCCCCCAGCAGTTCGGTGCCGAACTGTACGGACACGCCGGTCACCAAAGCGATGTCGAGATCATTCGCCTGATGCTCGAGACCTTGCGTGTCGGCGGCGTGCCGCTGAGTCACCAGCTTCTCGATCTGGGGCATGTGGGCGTGTATCGGGCACTCGCGCAGGACGCTGCCTTGTCAACGTCCGATGAAGCCCGAGTCTTCGAAGCCATGCAACGTGGCTCGGTGCCGGATGTTCGCGAGCGGCTTGTCGTGGCTGGCGTTGCGGCGGGACCCGCCGATCGTCTTGTCGATCTCTGCAGTCTGCGTGGTCAGATCGTCGGCGATGTTGTCGCAGACGATTCGCTGATAACCCTGGCGCGTCGTCGACTGGCGGGTGCAAGTGCCGGGGTCGACGAGGCACTTGATGAACTGACCCGAATCATCGCTGCCGTGCGCGTCACTCATCCCGACGTCCGATTGCTTGTCGATCTTGCCGAGCTCAGGGGCTTCAGCTATCACACGGGAACGCTTTTCGCGGTACACGATGGGTCGGGAGCCGAGCTAGCGCGGGGTGGACGCTACGATTCGGTCGGTGAGGCTTTCGGGCATGCGCGCCCGGCTACCGGTTTCAGTGGCGAGTTGAAGCGCTTGCTGGATAGTGCGGCAGGCGCTGCTGCCGGTACTGCAGGAGAGGGAACTGCAGGCGCGAGCAGTGCGTCAGTCGGAATTGAAGCAGCGGGTACTGCATCAGCGGACTCGGCATCAGAGAATGGCAGGTACCTCATCCATGTTGCCGATCCGTTCGAGCCGGGGGCATGGCAGGAAGTCTGCCGCTTGCGAGCAGCCGGCTTCCGCGTCCTGTGCGCGTTGCCAGGGCGCGATGACGAGCGGCAGCGGTGCGACCGTGAGCTGATTCGTTCGGAAGATGGCTGGTCGATCGAACCCCTTTCGTGATCAAGACAGCGGAGCATTGAAATCCATGGCCAGCAGTGTGCTCGTACTCGGGACCCAATGGGGCGATGAAGGAAAAGGCAAGATCGTCGATCTGCTGACCGAGCAGGCAGCACTTGTCGTGCGTTTTCAAGGTGGTCACAACGCCGGTCATACCTTGGTCATCGGCGATGAGAAGACAGTCCTGCATCTCGTGCCGAGCGGGGTGCTGCGTCAGGGTGTGACCTGCGTCATCGGCAACGGTGTCGTGGTCTCTCCGGAAGCTCTGTTCGAGGAAATGGACATGCTGGAGGCCCGTGGCGTACCGGTCGCGGAAAGGCTGCGGATCAGTGGCGCCTGCCCGTTGATCCTGCCGTTCCACGGTGCGCTGGACAAGGCACGAGAGAAGGCAGCTGGCAATGATGCAATCGGCACGACAGGCCGGGGTATCGGGCCAGCCTATGACGACAAGGTCTCGCGCCGCGCGTTGCGGGTTCATGACCTGACTGATCTGGACCGCTTCGACGAGAAGCTCGCATCGCTTTGCGCGCAGCACAATGCAACCCTTGCACGCTATGATGTACCGCTGGTCAACGAGAAGGTCATTCGGGAAACGGCACGCGCCTACGCGAAACGCCTGGTGCCCCTTATCGATGATGTTCCCGGATTGCTCGCACGACATCGCAAGGCAGGTGACCGCATCCTTTTCGAAGGCGCACAAGGCACCTTGCTGGATGTCGACCATGGCACGTACCCCTTCGTTACCTCGTCGAATACGGTCGCCGGTGCCGCTTGCAGTGGCAGTGGCTGTGGCCCGAATACCATCGACTACGTGCTCGGCATTACCAAGGCCTACACCACCCGAGTCGGCGCCGGACCCTTCCCGACCGAACTCTTCGATGACGTCGGCGAGACACTGGGCGATCGTGGACGTGAATTCGGTGCGACCACCGGTCGGCCACGACGCTGTGGCTGGTTCGATGCCGTCGGCGTGCGCCGTGCCTGCATTCTCAATGGCATCAGCGGAATCTGTCTGACCAAGCTCGACGTGATGGACTCGCTCGAAACGATCGGTATCTGCACCGCCTACGAACTGGACGGCGAGATGCTCGATCATCCGCCGCTCGGTGCGGATGCGCTGTCACGCTGCGTACCGGTGTATGAAACGATGCCGGGCTGGCGTTCGACGACAGCCGGCATGACGCAGCTGGACGATCTGCCCGACGCGGCGCGCCGTTACATCGAACGCCTCGAGCAGCTCGTGGAAACGCCCATTCACCTTGTCTCGACCGGCCCCGAACGGGACGAGAACGTCGTGGTGAAATGGCCGTTTGGTGAGTTGCCTTCGGGGTAGTTGCAGAGAAGCTTCTGAACGGTGTTGGTGTCAAGCACCGTGTGCACGGCGCTCGGCACGCACCGCGTCGACTTCGGCCTGGACTTCTTCTTCGCTCATCGGTGGCAAGTCCGCCACAGCGAGTCGGTCGGCGGCGTCGAAAAGTTCATCGATCCGACGCTTCTTCAACTGTTCGCGCAGCATCGCTTCGATCGCTTCGGGCGACGGTCTCAGGGAATTAGAGAAACGGCACGGCTCAGTCGCCTGCGGCAATCGCCAGGATCTCGATCTTCAGCACGTCGCGCGCGAGCTTCACCTGGCCACACGCGCGCGCCGGTGCGTGTCCGTCGGGTACCCAGGCATTCCAGATCTCGTTCATCGCCGCGAAGTCCGCCATGTCGGCTAGCCAGATGGTGACCTGCAGAAGGTGCTCACGCGAGGACCCGGCGCGTTCGAGCAGGGCATCGATCTGGGCGAGGCACGTGCGCGTTTGCGCCTCGATCGTGTCGCCCTCGGCGACCTGACCGGTCAGGTAGATCACCCCACCATGCCGGACGATCTTGCTGGAGCGGGCGTTCGTGTCGATGCGTTCGATCATGGTCGGGTCCTGGTAGGAGTGCGGCGAGAATTGCTGGAGAATCCTGCGTTACGATTCTAAGGGCTGTGGAGGCCAGTGGCACGACCCCGCTGCTTGGCTAGTTGGTCGCGATACAAGGTTTTGAGCGTTTCACGATCATTAGTACCCTGTCGATGGTGACCGGTCGTGCACCGAACAAGTCCAACTCGATTGGCAGAGGAATGACATGGCAATGAGTAGATCCACAGTGTCTCTGGATGATATTGAAAGAGCCGCCACAAGAGCGTTGCTCAGGCATGGAGCGTTGGAACAAGTGGCGATCGAAGTCGCGCGGGCCGTTCGCAAGGCCGAGGGCACAGGCAATCTGATTTGCGGCCTGTACTATCTGGAGAGCTACTGCACACAATTGAAGTCTGGACGCGTCAGTGGCACGGTCGAGCCAGTCGTGACTCGACCCAGGAGCGCCAGTATCAAGGTGGATGCCGGCTTCGGGTTCGCACAGCCAGCGTTTGCCCGAGCGCTTCCGGAAGCCTTGTCGGTTGCAGCAGAAGCGGGCACTTGCTCATTGGCTATCTGCCATTCGCACACATGCACGTCCCTGGGCTATTTTACCGAGCAGATAGCCGAGGCCGGGCTCATCGGTATCGGCTTCACCAACGCGTCCTCTGTCGTCTCTCCACCGGGTGGGTACAAGGCGGTAATCGGTACCAATCCCATCGCCATGTCCGTCCCTGCCAGGACCGGCGGTGTCGCTTTTCAATTTGATCAAAGCACGAGTGCCGTGGCGCTCGGCAAGATCACGATGGCGGCGGCAGCCGGTGAGACCATACCGCTTGGCTGGGCAGTCGACGTGAACGGCGAGCCTACGACCAATCCTCAGGCCGCCTTGCAAGGTTCACTGGTATCGACCGGCGGGTACAAGGGCTATGGATTCGGGTTGATGGCCGAGATTCTGGCTGCCGCAGTGACGGGCAGCGTCAATTCGCTGGATGTGAAAGGACTGAAGTTGCCTGAGGGTCCGCCCCATGATCTGGGACAGTTCTATTTTCTTGTCGATCCTACTGCCATATCGGGCGACGGATTCTGGGATCGTCTGGCTCGGTTGACTGATGCGATAGATGAACAGGAGCACGCGCGTTTGCCGGGTGCGAACCGTCATTTACCAACTGAAGTTACTATCGATTCTGCATTGTGGGAACTTGCGCAGTCGTTAGGTCGTTGATTGCCGCACCTCAACGCGCATTGGGAAAGAACAGCTGCTCGCCGTGCAGACGATAGTCGGCGATGGCCGCCTGTCCTGCATCGCCGATGATCCAGTCGATGAACGTCTGTGCAGCATTGGCATTCACCGTCGGGTGACGCTCGGGATTGACGAGAATCACGCCGTACTGGTTGAACAGTTCATCGAAACCTTCGAGCAGGATGCGGTGCTCGCGCTTGTTGCCGAACGCTATCCAGGTGCCGCGATCGGTCATCGTGTACGCGCCCATGCCGACCGCCACGTTCAATGTCGCGCCCATGCCCGAGCCTGTTTCACGATACCAGTCGCCGCTCGCGGCCGCGACATCGATGCCGGTGTTCGCCCATAGCGACAGTTCTTTCCTGTGCGTACCGGAATCGTCTCCCCGCGAGGCGAAGGGCGTACCCGACCCGGCAATCAGGGTGAGAGCGCTCTCGACATCCGGCGCGCCGGCAATGTCTGCCGGATCGGCTGCAGGACCGACGAATACGAAGTCGTTGTACATCACGTCGAAGCGCTCGACACCGTAGCCTGCCTCGACGAAGGCTTCCTCGGCAGACGTGGCGTGCACGAGGAGGACATCGCCGTCGCCGTTCTCGGCGTTGCCGATGGCTTGACCGGTACCGACCGCAACGACATGAACGGTGATGCCACTGTCGTCGGTGAAGCGCGGCAGGATAGCGTCATACAGCCCGGAGTTGGCCGTTGACGTTGTCGACTGCAGGATGATGGTGTCATCCGCTGTTGCCAGAGTTGGTTCTGTGAATAATGCAAGTGCGAGTAACGCCGGGCGTATGAGAGAACTCGTGGCCGGTCGAACGTTCGGTCGATCGTTGCGCATGGTCGACATGCAATCGTTGCGAATTGTATTCATTTGTGTGAGGTCCTCGTTGCAGAGTTCCGGCTCTACGGTCGGGTCAGGCAGGGCGGGTTGAGCAAGGTAGGTCAGGCAGGGCGGGTTTGCGAATCGGGTTCGGCAGGTTGATGAATCAGCGTGGAATTGATCAGCGCGAAACCTGTCGTTCGTGCCTTCATAGCACCAGGCGCCCATCGAGATACGCGCGGGCTTCGGCAGAACAAGGCGAGTCGAAGAACTGGTTGGCAGGGGTATGCTCCGTAACTCGCCCCTTGGCAAGGAAGATGACGTCGTCGGCCAGTCGCCTTGCCTGACCCGCATCGTGGGTGACCAGCAACACGGTCATGGCCCTTTCCCGACAGTCGGTGATGATGGCCTCGATGGCCGCGGTCGATGCCGGATCCAGGCTGGCTGTCGGTTCATCGAGAAGCAGCACTTCCGGGTCATTGGCCAGGGCGCAGACGAGTGCCAGTCGCTGTTGTTCTCCGCCGGAGAGTTGCCTCGCAGGCAACAGCTCCCGACCGCCCAGGCCGGCACGTCGTATCAGGGATTCGGCGCGTGTTCGGCACTCCTGGCGGCTTATGGCGCGTGACAGCCTGAGCACGAACTCGACGTTCGCGCGAACTGATCGACGTAGCAACACCGGGCGCTGGAACACGAATGACTGTCGTCGGCGGCATTCTTCGTCCGGCGCCTGGCCGTTCCAGCTGACATGACCGGCCGAAGGTTCGAGCAGTCCGTTGAGCAGGCGCAGCAGCAGGCTCTTGCCAGCGCCGTTCGGGCCCATGACCACCGTCACGGCGCCACGAGCCTCGAGCGTGAAATCGAGCTTCGAAAGCAGTGAAACCCCTTGTGGCGCATACGACAGACCAACGACTTCAAGCGGCTCGAGCCCTGCAGCTGTCACGGCCGCGGCTGCCATGGTCGATTGACGTCAATGGAGGGCAATACCCGGCGAGTCCTTGCAGTCATGCTGCCGGCGTTTGCGCACGCGGTGCGCCGAGACTCATCACGGCGGCGTTGATGGTAATTGCAAGTAGCACCAGAACCATGCCGAGAGCCAGCGCGAGTGCAAGTTCGCCCTTTGCCGTCTCGAGGGCGATGGCCGTCGTCATCACACGCGTCAGATGATTGATGTTGCCGCCGACGACGATGACCGCCCCGACCTCGGCAATGGCACGCCCGAAACCGGCCAGGGCAACCGTTGCCAACGCCTGACGCGCATCCACCAGTACGGTCGTCACGGCTACTCGGCGCGGCAGGGCTAGCGATCTGAAGCGCTCATCGTATTCTGCGTGCAAGGGGGCGATCACGTTCCGCGACAGGGCCGCGATGATCGGCGTGATCAGCACCGTCTGCGCGATGATCATGGCAGTCGGGGTATAGAGGAGGGCGAGCGGGCCCAGTGGCCCGGCGTTGGATAGCATCAGGTAGACGAGCAGACCGACAACCACCGGTGGGAGGCCCATCAAAGCATTGACGCCGATGACCACGAACCCCTGCCCGCGAAACCGGCTGACCGCAAGCAAGGCGCCGAGGGGAAATCCGAGCAGGCAGGCAACCAGCACGGCCGCCAGGCTCACCTTGAGAGAGAGCAGGATGATCTCGATGAGATCCGGGTCGGCGGAAAGGATGAGTCCCGACGCGAGAATCAGCGATTGCCAGATTTCGGACATCAGATGGCAAGGCTCATCAGGTGGGCTCGTTCAGCATGCTTTTCGATGCGTTTTATGTTGTTTTTTCCCTGAAACGAGAGATTGCGGAAATTTTCGCGAAGATGCAAGGTGTGTCATGCGATCCCGTATTGTCTTGGCCGATGCTTGACGAGAACAGCCCGACCTTTCTGACTGTTCGCGAACTGGCGGATCTGCTTCGGGTACGCGAGCGCAAGGTCTACGATCTGGCAGCCGCCGGTGACGTCCCGTGCTCGCGGGTAACCGGCAAGCTGTTGTTTCCACGCACAGCCGTCAGTCGTTGGCTGGCGGAGCAAAGCTCGGGCACGGGCGCGCGACCGCGAGCGGCGGTATTCGCGGGAAGTCACGATCCTTTGCTGGAATGGTCACTGAAGGCCTCGGGCGCCGGACTCGCGACTTTCTTCGATGGCAGTAGCGAAGGCATCGAGCGGTTCGAGCGACGAGACGCGGTGGCCACCGCGCTGCACCTGATGTCACCGGATGAGGTCTGGAACGTGCCCGCCGTGCGTGATCGGTTCGCCTCCGAGAACGTGGTCCTGCTCGGGTTCGCCGAGCGCCAGCGCGGGCTTCTGGTGGCAAAGGGCGTGGCTGGCAGCTACCTGTCAAGGCAAGGTATCGATGCCCGACGATCGGGACCGGCGACGAGCTGCAATGTGACTGCTGCTGTACCGGCCAGCCCGGCGAACGTTCGCGCGAGTCGGTTAGATCCTGAGTTTCTGCAAGGCAAACGTCTGGCCAGAAGACAGTCCGGAGCCGGGAGTCAGATACTGCTCGAATGGCTGGTCACGGCGGCCGGCCTCGCTCTGGAGGACCTTGCAAGTACGGAACTTGTATTGAGCGAAAGTGACGCCGCGTTGGCCGTGTCCGATGGGCGCGTGGATGTTGCCCTTGGACTATCGGGGCTTGCCAGGCAGCACGGTCTGGACTTCATTCCCTTGATGACAGAGCGATTCGACCTGCTTGTCGACCGTGAAGCATGGTTCGAGCCTGCGCTGCAGTGCTTTGCAGCGTTTTGTCGCACAAAGGCTTTTCACGACAAGGCCGCATCGTTGGGCGGCTACGACGTCAGCTGTGTTGGCGCTGTACGTTTCAACGCTTTTGCGTGACGGTAGGCAAATGCAGGTTTGTTGCCGGCCGGCGTTGTAACGTCAAGCGTGCCGGTGCCCGGTAGGGAACGCCGAGTGCAATGGGGACGAATGCCAGCCGCGCCGCGACCCTGCAGAGGGCATACCCTCGAGAAAGGCGTACACTTCACCGGCCCGCCGGATTCCGGAAGGTCAGTGGTGCCGAGAAGAGGACTTGAACCTCCACGGGGTTTCCCCCACACGGACCTGAACCGTGCGCGTCTACCAATTCCGCCACCTCGGCACGAAGCATGCGCTCCACGGATGCGGAATCCGGGGAGCGCGAAATGTACCCGCCACCCGTGGCTCCGTCAAGCGCTCATCACCACACCTTCGTCGATACGCCTTGCCGGGAAGCGCCGCGGCACTCTGAACCCGTCTGAATCACGCAACCCGTCAATTTCGGGCGGACCGACAACTTGATGCCATCGACCCACTGCACTGATGAGTGGTCGATTGGCGTAACCTTCGCATTTTTCTCTGATTGATCCCCTGCCGTATGACCGAAAACAGTCGCTCGCCCTCCCGCGCCCGTACGAAAAGCCGCGAAACAAACCGAGAAACAAACCGCGAAAAAGGCCCCGAAAAAACGGCAGGCGCCGGACGCGACCCCCATGCCGCCCGCGAGGGCGAGAAGTACGCCGCCCCTATCGCCAGCCGCGAATACATTCTTGAAACCCTGCGCGACGAGCGCGGACCGATGGACCTCGAAGCACTGGGTGAACGTCTCGGGCTCGACAGCGATGCCGACGCGACCGAAGCGTTGCGCCGCCGCGTCAGGGCCATGATTCGTGACGGACAACTGATCGAGAATCGTCGGCGCGGGCTCATTCCCGTAGACGATTCAGCACTCGTGGCCGGGCGCATCAGCGCCCATCCGGACGGGTTCGGTTTCCTGATCTCGGACGAACGGGAGAAGGATGTGTTTCTCTCGGCCCGTGAAATGCGCCAGGTTCTTCACGGCGACAAGGTGGTTGTCAATATCACCGGTGAGGACCGGCGCGGACGTCCGGAAGGCCGCATCGTCAACGTCGTCCAGCGCGCCAATCATTCTCTGGTCGGACGATTGACGGTCGAGCACGGCATCGCGAAGGTTGCGGCCGACAGCAAGCGTATCCATCAGGATCTCCTGATCGAGCCGGGGCAGCGTAACGGCGCAGAACACGGCGACATGGTGGTTGCCGAGATCACCGAGCAACCGTCACGACGCCAGCAGCCGGTGGGCAAGGTTGTCGAGGTGCTTGGTCAACATCTGACGCCTGGAATGGAAATCGACGTGGCGTTGCATACGCACGGAATTCCCGTCGACTGGCCCGAAGACGTGACCGCTCAGGCGGCGACCTTTTCGCCCACTGTGCAGGAGAGCGATGTCGTCGGTCGTAAGGATGTTCGCACCCTACCGCTGATCACCATCGATGGGGCTGATGCACGGGATTTCGACGATGCCGTGTGGTGTGAGCCCAGCGACGACGGCTGGCGGTTGATCGTGGCCATTGCCGATGTCGCGAACTACGTGGTGCCGGGCAGTGCTCTCGACGACGAAGCCATCTCGCGGGGGACGAGCGTGTATTTTCCGGGCCGTGTCGTACCGATGTTGCCTGAAGTGCTTTCGAACGGCCTCTGTTCGCTGAACCCCGACGTTGATCGGCTCTGCATGCTGTGCGAGATGACACTCGATGCGAAGGGCAGTGTGAGCAAGGCCCGCTTCCATAACGGTGTGCTGCGATCGCATGCACGACTTACCTACTCGAAAGTTAACGAGATCCTGACCGAGCCCGATTCGCCGCTTCGCGTGGAGCATGCGTCTCTGGTGCCCATGATCGAGAACCTGCGCAGCCTGTACGCGGTCTTGTCGAAGGCACGCCGCAAGCGCGGTGCCATCGAATTCGACTCCAACGAGACACGAATCGTCTTTGACGGCGAGCGCAAGATCGAGGAGATCGTGCCGGTCGTGCGAAACGATGCGCACAAGCTGATCGAGGAATGCATGATTCTTGCGAACATTCAGGCAGCCGCCTTTCTCGAACAGAAGGACATTCCGGCCTTGTACCGTGTGCACGCCGGACCGAAGGCCGATCGACTCGAAGACCTGCGCTCGTTTCTGGCCTTGCATGGTCTGCAGCTCGGCGGTGGGGACGCACCCGCGGCACTCGACTACGCGAAGCTCGCTGACGATATCAAGGCACGAGCGGACAGAAGCGTCATCCAGACGGTCATGCTCCGCTCGATGCAGCAAGCGGTCTATCAGCCGAAGAACGAGGGACATTTCGGCCTGGCGCTCGAACAGTATGCACATTTCACGTCGCCTATCCGGCGCTATCCGGATCTGCTCGTGCACCGTGCCATCAAGCATGCGATCTCGCGAGAGAGGAATGCGTCGTATCGCTATTCCGCGGCAGACATGCAAGGTCTCGGCGAGAGCTGTTCTCTCTACGAGCGTCGAGCCGAAGAAGCATCGCGTGATGTTGTCAGCTGGCTGAAGTGCGAATACATGCAACAGCACGTAGGGGCTGAGTTCAACGGTGTTGTCTCGGCGGTTACCTCGTTCGGACTGTTCGTCGACCTGAGTGATATTCACATCGAGGGCTTGATCCACATCACCAGCCTGTCCCGTGATTACTACAAGTTCGACCAGGCCGCTCAAGCGCTCTTCGGCGAGCGCACCGGGCAGCAGTACCATCTTGGGGACACCATGGTGGTGCGGGTTGCCGCGGTCAATCTCGACGAGCGCAAGATCGATTTTTCAGAGGTGTCGCATACCACCATCAAGCGGCCATCAGGCGGCCAGGGCAAAGCGCGCGGCGACTCGGCAGAGCCCGGCAAGCATGCAACGGTGAAGTCGCCGTCCGATTCCGGGCAGCGCAAGCGCCGCAAGGGGCGCAAGCGACGTGAAGACAAGCGTGAGCGTACCGCCGAGAGGGCGACGACGGCCGCAGTCCACGGGAAGGGGCCTGCTGGTGTGGTCGAGGGCTCTGACGCGTCGGGTGCCAGGCTCGACAAGGGTGTTCAAGGTGCTGGTTCCGAGGGTGCCCGGACTGATGTGAAGCCAATGAACCCCGAGCACAGACGTCAGGAAAAGCGCAAGGCAAAACAACGCCGTCGAGACGAGAAGCGTGCCGCGCGAATGGCTGAAAAGAAGGCTTTGGAGAAAAGGGAGTTCCGGCCGAATTCGCTGGAAATCGGAGCCGATGCGGATAGAGCTGTCGGGGAGAAGGCGAAATCGAAAGAGGGTGTAGCGAAGAAGGCCTCCGCGAAGAAGACAGCTGCAAGGAAGTCAGCTGCAGGGAAGTCAGCTGCAGGGAAGTCAGCCGCAGGAAAGTCAGCCGCAGGGAAGTCAGCCGCGAAGAAGAATGTCACGAGGCAAGCTACCGCGACGGAAGCTGATTCCGGGGGAGTCCTGCCGAAGAAGGCTGTGCCGAGGAAAGTTTCAGGCAGAAAGCTTGCCGTCAGGAAGTCGACCGCCAGTGAAGCAATCTCGACCGAGACCGTGAAACCGGTCAGCGGTTCGCAGCCAACGTCATCGAAGAAACGGACTGCGAAAAAAGCGGCGTCGAGGGCTTCGCCAGTAGTCAGCGAGACCGCGAAGAGGTCGACGGCAAAAAAGGCGACGGCCCGAAAGGCGACAGCAACGAAGCCTGCGGCGAAGAAGTCTGCTGCAAAGAAGGCGACGGCAAGAAAGGCGGTGGCAAGGAAGCCTGCCGCAAAGCAGGCGACAACAAACAAGAATACGACAGAGAAGACTACGACAGAGAAGACTACGGCAAAGAAGGCTACGGCAAAGAAGGCTGCAGCCCGAAAGAAGACGGCAAAGAAATCTCCTGGCGATAGTGCAACGTCCAGGACGACGACAGGCAGGAACGTGACAGGCAAGAAGGCAACGAGTAACCAGGCCGCGACACGTACGTCGACAAAGAAGCAGCCAGTTTCCAGGAAGGCGGTTTCGAAAAAGGCTGCCTCGAAAAAGACCTCGAAGCGTTCCTGATCGATGTCACAACCGATCGTCGGCGGAATTCACAGTGTCAAGGCCCTGCTGAAGGGCGATGTGGCTGCGCTCGAATGCCTTTTTCTGCAGGCGGGTCGGCGCGATTCCCGCATGCGGGGCATCCGCGAACTTGCCCGCAAGCATGGAGTTCGTCTGGCGGAGGTGTCCCGGCAGGTACTCGACGAACGCGCCGCAGGCATCGAACATCAGGGTGTCATCGCGCTCCTCCGATCCGGCGCGGACACGACGCCGACGGGCGATCTGTTCACATTGCTTGCCCGGCGAAGCATCAACCGGCCGCCACTACTGATCCTGGCGCTCGACGAAGTGCAGGATCCACATAATCTCGGAGCTTGCCTTAGAAGTGCGGACGCGGCCGGTGTGGATGCGGTGGTCATACCCACCGACAACAGTTGCGGGATGACACCGGTCGTGCGGAAAGTTGCCTCTGGCGCAGCTGAAACAGTGCCGCTGTTTTCGGTCACGAACCTGCAACGTACGCTGGAAAAGTTGCAAGGCCTCGGCTTGTGGGTATACGGCGCAGCGGCGGAAACGGAGAATGCGCTTTGGGCTCTCGACCTCACGGGCCCGGCCGTCGTCGTGATGGGCGCGGAGGGCAGCGGATTGCGCCGGCTGACCCGAGAGCGATGCGATGCCCTGTTCTCCATCCCAATGGCGGGTTCGGTATCGAGTCTGAATGTCTCGGTGGCGACCGGAATCACGTTGTTCGAGGTTCGCCGCCAACGGATAACTGGCTCGGGCTGAGCGGAACAGTCCCGATCCTTGTCCCAAAAGCGGGGCGCGATGAGATGGGTTTTCGGGTACAATTCGCCGGCTTCGCAGCATTGCGAAGCCACTCTCTCGTCCAGGCCAGACGCTCGGATCTTCCAAGCCTGCGAGCCGGACGACACCCACGGGGAGCATTCATGCGTCACTACGAAATCGTGTTTCTGGTCCACCCTGACCAGAGTGAGCAGGTTCCGGCGATGATCGAACGTTATCGCGGCATCATCGAGAGCAAGGAAGGCGTCATCCATCGGCTCGAAGATTGGGGGCGTCGGCAGCTCGCCTATCCGATCTCGAAGATCTACAAGGCTCACTACACACTGATGAACATCGAGGTCGACAAGGAAACGCTCGAAGAGCTGACCAGCGCGTTCAAGTTCAACGACGCGGTCGTGCGGCACATGGTGCTGGCACGGGAAGCTGCTGTCACTGAAGCCTCTCACCTCATCAAGCGCGACGAGTCCCGCACGGAAACGCGCAGCAGCGATGGCGATGCAAAGCCTGCCAGTACCAGCCCGGCCGAAGACACTGCCGCGGCTCGACCCGCTCCCGCTCCTGCCAGCTGATTTCAAGGAAAACTCATGTCCCGCTATTTTCGACGCCGCAAATATTGCCGATTCACCGCCGAAGGCATCACCGATATCGACTACAAGGACCTTGAACTGCTGAAGGGTTTCGTGACCGAGACCGGCAAGATCGTGCCGAGTCGAATCACCGGCACCAAGGCACGGTACCAACGGCAGCTTGCAACGGCCATCAAGCGTGCGCGCTATATCGCGCTCCTGCCCTATACCGATCATCACTGAACAAGCGGAGGAAGATCGCCAGCTGAGTTAGCCGGCGAGTCGGCATGCTGGGGATAGCACTACTGGCTGATCGTGGTCCGACGATGGCTGCCGCCATGGCGGCAGCCTTGTTCGCGGCCGCTATCCTGTTGCCGGTCGTGTTGCCGGTGGCGAGTTTCTTTTCCCTGTTGTTCATCATCGGCAGCGCTGCCGTCGTGGCTTTCGTGATCTTGAAGCGCGGCGAGATTGCCGCGTTGCAGAGCGCGGGCATCTGTCTGGCCATTCTGGTTGCAATGTCGCTCGGCTTGTCCGGATCAGCCGTCAAGCTGCCGTTCGTGGCGCTGGTGTTCTGGCTGCCGGCCATCGTTGCGGCCGTGGTCCTCCGCCGAAGTGTCAGGCTGGAGCTGGGCGTGCTGGTCGCGACTGCCTGCGGGTTGATCAGCGTGGTCGGCGTCACGCGCTTTCTCGGCGGGCGCGAGGAAGCCTGGCGTGATCTGCTCATCGCTCAACTCGGCAGCGCAGAACGCACCGGACTCCCACAGGAGCAATTCGACTGGCTGGTCGACTATATCGCCTCCCACATGACGGGCACGATTGGTGTCTCGGTGATGCTCGTTGCCATCTGCGCCTTGTTCATCGCCAGGTTCTGGCAGGCCAGCATCGTCAACCCCGGTGGTTTCCAGGAAGAGTTCCACGCCTTGTCTCTCGGGCCGGTAGCGGCGATCGTCTGCGTTGCCGGCGTCGGCATGTCGGTGGTGTCAGGCGGCATGTTGTGGAAGTCGGTGGCCATTGTCCTGCTCTCCGCCTTCTTCATCCAGGGTCTCGCCATTGCGCACGCGATCGTGAAGCAGCGCGGCCTTGCAAAGGGTTGGTTGTTCGGTCTCTATGCCCTCATGGTTCTGGTCGTGAACACCCTTTTGTTGCTCGCAGCTCTCGGCCTCGCCGATAACATCTATCGCCTTCGCCGGCCCGGTCCACCGTCGACCTGAATACGGCTGCTGGCACTCATCAGCATCTTCGGAGATTCATTCCATGCAAGTCATACTTCTCGAAAAGATCGATAACGTCGGTATTCTCGGCGATCTGGTTGATGTGAAATCCGGTTTCGCCCGCAACTTCCTCCTGCCGCAAGGCAAGGCGGAGCTGGCTACGCCCACCAATATCGAAGCCTTCGAGCAACGGCGTGCCGAGCTCGAAAAGCTCGAGGCGGATGCGCTTGCCGACGCGAAAGGTCGTGCCGCGAAGCTAGAAGGTGCATCGCTCACGATCACCTCCCGCGCCGGCGCCGAAGGCAAGTTGTTCGGCTCGGTGGGCACCGAGGAGATCCGTGTGGCCGCCGAAAATGCCGGTCACTCGATCGAGAAGAAGGAAATCCGGCTTCCCGAAGGTCCGTTGCGCAGCGTCGGCGAGCATCCGGTCAGCCTGCATCTGCATACCGATATCGATGTAGAGATCGTCGTCGACGTCGTCGGCGAAGAGGTCTGATCCGGCACCGCAGGGTCAATCCGGTCTCGGCATGGCGCAGACGCCTCCGGGAGGACCAGGTGACGCGCCGCCTTTCGTCGATCCGGCCGGATACGACCCGGCTGATGTCGACGAGGCTGACGATTCTTTCGCGGATTTCAGCGGCTCGTCGTTTACGGCATCGACTTCCCGTGCCGATGCTGCAACGTCGAGCACTCGCTCACGAGGTCTTGGTGAGGGTGGCATGGGTGGCCCGGCCTTCGGCCCGGAATCGGCGAGCGGATTCCCCGAAGGCTTCGGCGGCGTACAGGATCTTGCTCGCCAGCTCGGTGCCGCGCGCATGCCACCGCATTCGCTCGAGGCAGAGCAGGCAGTACTCGGCGGATTGCTGGTCGCGCTCAGTGATGGCTTCGATCGTGTCTCGGACATCGTTACCGAATTCGATTTCTATGATTACCACCATCGACTGATCTACCGCGCGATAGCAGCGATCGTGACCGACAACGGCAATTGCGATGTCGTCACCGTGGTCAGCTGGCTCGACAAGAACGGTTTGCTGGCAGACGCTCACGGCCTTGACTACATCGCCGCCTTGCCCGAAGTCACGCCGAGCGCAACCAATATCAAGGCGTACGCGAGCATCGTCCGCGAGCGCTCGGTCATGCGGCAACTGATCAAGGTAGCGACCGAAATTGCCGACAGCGCTTTCGATTCGGACGGGAGGTCGAGCAAGGAGTTGCTCGACGAGGCGGAAACAAAGGTGTTTGCCATCGCCGATCAGAGCGCGCGAAGCGGCGGTGGATTCCAGGACATCCAGACGATCCTCGCCGGGGCCATCGAGCGCATCAATACCCTGTTCGAGTCGGACGCGTCGATAACCGGAATTGCCACAGGGTTTGACGATCTGGACGAGAAGACCAGCGGCCTGCAGTCGTCGGATCTGATCATCATTGCTGGCCGTCCATCGATGGGCAAGACGACCTTCGCGATGAACATCGCAGAACATGTGGCATTGACGGCGCCCTCGCCCGTGGCAGTCTTCAGCATGGAGATGCCTGCCGAACAGCTCGGCATGCGACTGATCGCATCTCTGGGGCGCGTCGAATTGCAGAAGCTTCGAACGGGCAGGCTATCCGAGCAGGACTGGCCGCGCATCGCCTCGGCGATCACGCTCCTGAATCAGAAGCGCAGTGTGTTCATCGACGATACACCAGCGCTGACCCCGACCGATCTGCGCGCCAGAGCTCGACGGCTTGCGCGCGAGCACGGTCTCAGCCTGATCGTCATCGACTACCTGCAACTGATGAAGGGATCGGCAAGCAGCAACGAAAACCGTGCCACCGAGATATCGGAGATCTCGCGCTCGCTGAAGGCTCTGGCCAAGGAACTCGATGTCCCGATCATCGCACTTTCCCAGCTTAATCGAGCGCTGGAGCAGCGACCGGACAAACGGCCAGTCATGTCCGATTTGCGCGAGTCGGGAGCTATCGAGCAGGATGCCGACGTGATCATGTTCATCTACCGGGACGAGGTCTACAACCCGGATGACGAGGCCAGCAAGGGCAAGGCGGAGATTCTCATTCGCAAGCAACGAAACGGGCCGATCGGCAGTTGCATGCTGACGTTTCTGGGCATATATACGCGCTTCGAGAGCTTTTCACCGGAGATCATGGGTGCCGATTTCTCCTGACCCCAGGGTGCGCGGTGCGACGCGAAGTGTCGAGATCAGGATAGACCTCGACGCCATTCGCTCGAATCTGTGTGAAGCGCGTCGATTGTCGGCGGGTGGCCGCTTGTTCGCGGTCGTCAAGGCCGATGCCTACGGTCACGGTGCGGTGCGAGTAGCGCGCGCCCTGTCTCGAAAGACGTCGGGTACGGGTGCCCGCGCAGACGGTTTCGCTGTGGTGACCGTGAACGAGGCGAAGGAGCTTCGAACGGCCGGCATTCGCCAACCTGTTCTGGTGTTGCAAGGACCGGCCGACGAGGCGGAGGCACAAGCCTGTCTTGCCGATGATTTGTGGCCGGTCATTCACGACCTTGCGCAACTGCACTGGTATCGTCGATCATCGGTACGCCATAAACTGCAGGCCTGGCTCAAGGTCGATACCGGCATGGGTCGGCTCGGTGTGCAGCCCGGCGATGTCGCGTCCATCCTCGGCGCTGCAGATGGTGTGCGCTGGCGCGGCGTATTGAGCCATCTTGCCTGCGCTGACGAAACCGATAGTGCCCATGCAAGCACCCAGATCGAGACCTATCGCTCACTCGACATTCCCGCCAGGCTCGAACGCAGTCTGGCAAATTCGGCTGGCATCATCGCTTGGCCGGACGCTCGACAGGACTGGGCACGTCCGGGACTCATGCTGTACGGAATCGATCCGCGAGAGTCGTCAAGGACCTTGCCAGCTTCGGGTCCTTTGCTTCGGCCTGCCATGCGAGTCAGTACGACCCTGGTTTCAGTCAAGCATTTGCCTGCGGGAGCCGGGATCGGCTACGCACAAACTTGGCGATGTCCTGAAAGCATGCCGCTCGGCCTGGCGCGCCTGGGGTATGCCGACGGATTTCCGCGCGTCGTCGATGAGACGGCGTGTGTGTCGATAGGCGGAATTGCCTGTCCGGTGGTTGGACGAGTGTCGATGGACTCGATCGCCATCGACTTGCGCCAGGTGCCCGATGCAACGACCGGTGACGATGTGGAAGTGTGGGGCGACCATCTTCGGGTCGATCGGCTTGCCAGTGCGGCCGGCACGATCGCGTACGAAATGCTGGTGAGTATTCGGGGGAGCCGGCTCTACGTCGGTGATGGATGACGTCGATTGGCCGAGCGACGATCTGCCACGCCGATGCCGGGTTGTCTATCTCGGGTTGTCTAACTCAGGTTCTCAAACGGCAGTAGCACGCAAATGCAGGGAGTTTGTCGTCAGAATTCGGATCGGTCAGCCGACATCAGGTGCAGTGGGGTAACCGCTCAGTCACATCGCGCTGGAGGGCTTCCTTTGTGGCTGCACATAACCTTGGTCAACGTTCGAGGTGCTGAAGCTTGTCGGCTCGCCCTTCCCATTCCTTGGCATCGTCCGGTGGATCCTTCTGAACGGTGATGACAGGCCAGATTGCTGACAATTCGGCATTGAGTTCGAGATACGGCTCGTCTTCCGGCTTCATGTCCTCTTCTGCGACAATAGCGTCTATAGGGCATTCGGGTTCGCAAAGCGAGCAGTCGATGCACTCTTCGGGATCGATGACCAGGAAATTCGGGCCTTCGTGAAAACAATCGACCGGGCAGACCTCGACGCAGTCGGTGTACTTGCAGCGTATGCAGTTTTCGGTAACGACGAACGTCATGTGAAGTGCTCTCGGCGGAATGATCAGAAACGAGTGAGATGCTAGCAGATATCCAGATGATCGAAGGCGGTACCCGGCGGCTCTGCATCGTTGGCTGGCAGCCAGCAGGACAGGCGCGATATCAGGCCCGGTTGATGAGTGAGGAGCCGGGTGAATCCACGGGCGGCGTGTCGACTCCTCCGCTCGTGAGAAAGGGAACGGACAGGGACAGGACATGAAGCAGATCAAGAAAGCGGTATTTCCCGTGGCGGGCATGGGCACACGGTTTCTACCGGCGACGAAGGCCAATCCGAAGGAAATGCTGCCGGTCGTCGACAAGCCGCTGATCCAGTATGCGGCTGAAGAGGCGGTCGCCGCCGGCGTGGACACGCTTATATTCGTGACCGGGCGTAACAAGCGTTCCATCGAGGATCACTTCGATACGGCGGTCGAGCTCGAGAACGAGCTCGAGGCGAAGAACAAGCAGAAAATGCTTCAGGTGGTTCGCGACATCATTCCGGATCACGTCAAATGCGTTTTCATCCGCCAGTCGCAGGCACTCGGACTCGGCCATGCGGTCCTGTGTGCTCGGCCGGTCGTGAACAACGAGCCCTTTGCGGTCATTCTGGCGGACGATCTGATCAACTTCAGCGACGAGCCTTGCCTGAAGCAGATGGTTGAAGTGTTCGGTTACCAGCAGTGCTCCATCCTGGGTACCCAGGCGGTAGCGAAGGAGACCGTCAGTTCGTACGGCATTGTCGACGGTGTGGAGATGCAACCGGGATTGATGGAAGTGTCGGGTATTGTCGAGAAGCCGCCTGTCGAAGAAGCGCCGAGCAATGTCGCCGTTGTCGGGCGCTACATTCTGACGCCGCGCATCTTCGATCTGCTACAGAAGACGCAGAAGGGTGCGGGTGGCGAGATCCAGCTCACTGACGCCATTGCCGCCCTGCTCAAGGAGCAGCGTGTTCTGTCCTACAATTTCAAGGGACGGCGTTTCGATTGCGGTAGCAAGGTCGGCTATCTCAAGGCGCAGGTGGAGTTTGCCCTGGCACACGGTGAGGTCGGCGCGGAGTTCAGGAAGTACCTTACCGATCTGATGTTGACCGACGCCGACGGCAACGTCGTTGCTCTGAAGACCGGGCGCGGATAGCCGCGCGGGTCTGCGCGACCCGGTCTGCGCGACCCGGTCTACACGACCCGGTCTGCGCGACTCGTTTTCAGCCGTCGCTCGTGAGAAAATGTTGCCTCACCAGATCGAGCGACACCTGCGGCGATGGGCCAGGCAATTGACCGGATATCTTTCAGTGCTGACGATAGATTTCGCTTTCGAAGGCGCCTGGAGGAATGCCTCGAGGCCCTCGGAGCGGTGCTTGCGAAGCCGGATTTCGGTATCGGTGAAGCGACTCTGGGTGCTGAGCTCGAGCTGTGCATCGTCGACGACAAGGGGCGTGCGTTACCGATTGCAAGCGAACTGCTGGAGGCCGCTGCCGATCCGCGCCTGACGCTGGAAATCAATCGCTACGATATCGAAGCGAACCTGACACCTGGCCCGCTTTCGGGTTCCTCGCTGAGTCGGCTTGAAACCGAGATGTGCGAGATGCTGGAACTTCTCGGTGCACATGCCGCCAGCCTTGGTGCCCGGGTGGTCCCGGTCGGTATTCTTCCGACGCTTCGGCCTCGTGATCTCACGCGGAAGATGATCACCCCCGACGACCGCTACGAGGCGCTGCAGCGCGAGCTTCGCGAACGTCGTGGCGAAAAGTTCGAGATCGAACTTGCCGGAAGCGAATCATTGAGCGTGCGCACCGACAGTGTTGCATCAGAAGGGGCCTCGACGTCCCTGCAGATTCACTATCGGGCGCATCACGATCGGTTCGTCGATCTCTTCAATGCGGTCCAGCTGGTGACGCCGCTGCTGGTCGGGCTCGCGGCAAACTCACCGTGGTTGCTCGGGCGAGAATTGTGGCACGAGACCCGCATCGGCCTCTTTCGGCAGTCCATCGACGGACGTGATCGCGAGCGCCGTGCACTGCGCTTGCCTGCTCGTGTTCATCTCGGGCATGGATGGCTACGGCGCAGTGCTTTCGAAGCATTCGCCGAGACGATCCGGCTGTACGAACCGTTGCTGCCGATTTGTTCGGACGAGTCGCCGATGGAGGCCCTGGCCGAAGGTCGTTTGCCGACGCTCGGCGAGCTGGACTTGCAGATGGGCACGGTCTGGCCGTGGAACCGGGTCATCTATGATTCGCAAGACGAAGGGCACCTGCGAGTTGAATTGCGGGCCTTTCCGGCAGGACCGACTGCCCTTGACATGACAGCGCATACCGCCCTTGCCATCGGTCTTGCTGAAGGGATTCTCGAGCGGGCCGAAGCGTATGTCACGGCACTACCGCATGGCTTGCTGGTTCAGAATCTTGCAGCTGCGGCGCGTGAAGGCATGACAGCCAGCGTCCTTTGGCCTGATGCGCGAACATTTGCTTTGGAGGAGCGTGCTCTTGTTGATGTGTTGCGCGAACTCCTGCCCGTTGCTGCAAGGGGACTTGCCGCAGCCGACGTCGACGACGCCGACTCGAGACGATACCTCGACGTCATCGATCGCCGCCTGGACAGTGGTCAGAACGGTGCGAGTTGGCAGATTGCCGCAACCAGCGTTCGGTCTGGCGACGCGACGCGCAAGCGGGCGCTCCGGGAAATGTTTTCCCGCTATACCGAACTTGCATTGAGCAATGAGCCCGTGTCTGACTGGCCCATCGACTGAGATCAGATCTCGATCAGATGATTCGGCAGCTCGTCCGGTTTGCCGCCTTCATGCGGAAAGTGCTTCCACAGAACCGATCTGCAATGCTCGATCGTACGTTCGAAACCCAGCGCCACATCGCCTCTGCGAATGTGGTCGACGAACTCGTCGATCGTCTCCTGCCATTCAGCGTCGTCGACCACGTTCGCAATGCCTTGGTCGACGATGATCTCGACGTAGTGTTCGGCAAGTGAAACGAAAACAAGCACGCCGGTACGTCCGGCGGTCAGGTGCAGGTTCTGGAGAAAGAACTGCTCACGGGCATGCCGCGCAGCGCGACCGTGCTTGATGCTTTTCGGCACCAGCCAGAGTCTGCAAGCGGGCAGCTGGAAAAGCATGCCGAGGCCCAGGAAAACCAACACTTGCACCGGATACAGTCCCACAAGTGCCTGTGCATCTGTGTCCGGAGGGGTCCAGCCATCGTGTGTCAGTGCTTGCCATAGATAGAACAGGCCCGGAACGCTGAGTGCGGCAAGGGCTGCCCACAGGGTCGGTATGTAGCGGTAGCCGTCGCTGGATCGCGCGACCACGGTAACGATCTCGCCCTGTGTGCCGGCTTCGGCTCGACGAATGGCATCGCGGATGCCGTCCTTTTCAGACTCGCTGAGAAAGCTCATCGTCACCAGCTCCCGGATGCGCCGCCACCGCCGAAACTTCCGCCGCCACCGCCGAAGCCACCTCCACCTCCGAATCCACCCCCACCCAGGCTGCCTCCGCCGACGATGATGCCGGGTTGGCGTCGCCGACCGCTACTGCCACCACCGCCCTTGCCGCTGTTGAAGAAGACAAACAGGAAGACCACGACAGCCGCCACCAGGCCGATCAGCAGGGAATTCGACAGGAGGGTTCCCATCAGGCCCGCGAAGCCTGCGGGGAAGGCACCGTTGGCGGCACGGCCGAACCCTGTCCGCTGTAATACCTGTGGCACGGCAACCATCGCGATGAAGATCAGTGGCAGGAGGTTGCCGATCGTGGTCGAGACACCTTTGCCCTTGCCGGCTGTGCCTCCCGTGCCATCACCCGGTGGTATCGAATACTCACCTTCTATGGCTGAGAGAATGGCCCTGGCGCCCTTGTCGATGCCGACGTCATAGTCGCCCTGACGAAAGGCCGGCAATATTTCCCGTTGAATGATGATTCGCGAGATGGCGTCGGTCAAAGCGCCCTCCAGCCCGTAGCCGACTTCAATGCGAACCTCTCGCTCGGTTGGTGCGACCACCAGCAACACGCCGTTGTCGTTTTCAGCCGTACCGATAGCCCATTCACGCCCGAGCCGATTGGCGTAGTCGCCAATGTCGTATCCCTGCAGGTCCGGCACCGTGACAACGACGACCTGGCTGCTGGTCGCCGCTTCGTGGGCTGCCAACGCGGCGTCGAGCGCGCTTTCATCAGAATTGCCGAGTAAATTGGCCGTATCGACCACACGTCCCGTCAAGGCGGGGAACGTGGGGCCGTTGCTGACTTGTGCATGCGCATCGAGCGACAGGGCGAGCAGCAACGAGCCCGAGCTCACGATCGTCAGGGCGGCCCTGATGAAGCCCTCGAACGGTCGAAGTGTGACCGCCGGTCGAGAAACGACCGGCATCGCAACGCAAGGGTGACGAAGGCGCATCGTCTTGGCGACGAGCGTCATCGCTCAGGCCTTGCTGTCAAGAGAGCGGCGTCAATTGCTGAAGTCGACCGTCGGGTTGACCGTGTCCGCCTCGTTGATCGAGAAATTCTCCTTCTTCTGCATTTCGGGATACATGAAACGCCGCCACCAGCGTCCGGGGATGGTGCGCAGTTCGGTGTTGTAGCGCTGCACTGCCCCGATATAGTCACGGCGTGCGACGCTGATACGGTTTTCGGTACCTTCGAGTTGCGACTGCAGCGCGAGGAAGTTTTCATTCGACTTCAAATCGGGATACGCTTCGACCACGACCATCAAGCGCTGCAGCGCCGAGGTCAGCATGCCCTGATTCTGCTGGAACTGTTCGAAGGCTGCGGGGTCGGTCAACATCTCCGGCGAAACGTTCATCTGCGAGACACGTGTGCGTGCTTCGGTCACTTCACGCAGTACATCGCTTTCCTGATCAGCGAAGCCTTCGACGGTATTGACAAGATTCGGCACCAGATCGGCACGTCGCTTGTACTGGTTCTGAACCTCGCTCCAGCGGCCATTGACCGCTTCATCATAGGTAGGAATGTTGTTGATGCCACAGCCAGCAAGCAGGCTGCAACCCAGAAAGAGTGCAAGCGTGCGTCCGCCCACGCGGCGGAGGCGAGTATCGCCAATGATCATCTTCGGGTTCCCGGTCGCGAATGCGGTGGATGATAGCAGTAAGATTCGCGCATGCTGACACTCAACGATGTGGCCTGCCGGCGCGACGGCACGCTGCTTTTCGATCGCGCCAGCCTCGTCATCCACGCGGGACAGAAAGTCGGACTGACCGGTGCCAACGGTACCGGGAAGTCCAGCCTCTTCGCGATGATCCGGGGTGTACTCGAGCCGGATTCCGGCGAGATCCTCCTGCCCCGTCACGTCGGCATCACGCACGTGGCGCAGGAGACGCCGGGTACCGCGCGCGCGGCCATCGATCACGTCATCGATGGCGACAAGCGCGTGCGTGCGCTCGAGCGCGCGATCGAGGGGTGTGGTGCAGATGATGGCGTTCAGCACGCTACCTTGCTCGGCGAACTCGACGAGGCCGGTGGCTGGACCGTGCCAGCCCGTGCCGGTGCACTGCTGAACGGTCTCGGCTTCGCGGATGCGGTGCATGCGTCGCCGGTATCGAGCTTCTCCGGCGGTTGGCGCATGCGCCTCAATCTGGCCCAGGCACTGATCAGCCCGGCAGCGCTGTTACTGCTCGACGAGCCGACCAATCACCTCGATCTGGATGCTGTGCTTTGGCTCGAGGAATGGTTGAAGAAGCGCGAAGGAACCTTGCTGCTGATCTCCCACGACAGGGAGTTTCTCGACGCCGTCACCACGCACACCCTGCATATCGAGAAGGGCGGCATGACGCTCGCCACAGGCGGCTACTCGTCCTTTGAACGCCAGCGTACGGCGCGCTTGCAGACACAGCAGGCGAGCCACGTGAAACAAGAGGCAAGGCGCAAGGAGTTGCAGTCGTTCGTGGATCGCTTTCGTGCCAAGGCCACCAAGGCACGCCAGGCGCAGAGTCGGCTCAAGATGCTGGAACGTCTTGGCGATATCGAGGCCGTACGACCGGACTCCTCCTTCCAGTTCTCGTTTCTTGCTCCGGAGGCGATGCCCAGTCCTTTGGTTGCACTGGATCGGGTGACGGTCGGCTACGGTGGCGATCCGGTTCTGGAAGAAGTGAGATTCACGGTTCAGAGTGGTGACCGGATTGGCTTGCTCGGCGCGAACGGCGCAGGCAAGTCGACACTGGTGAAGACCCTGGTGGGCGAACTCGAGCTGTCCGCTGGTACGCGTAGCCCGGCGCGCAAGCTCACGATCGGCTATTTCGCGCAGCATCAAGTCGATCGATTGCGTGCCGAGCAATCGCCCTTGCAGGCCTTGATGAAGGACGATCCACGCTTGACCGAGGGTCAGGCCCGGAGCTTTCTCGGTGGATTCGGCTTCGCGGGCGATCGGGCGCTGCAGCAGGCGGCCACCTTGTCGGGAGGCGAACGGGCGCGTCTTGCGCTTGCGCTCATCGTGCATGCCAGGCCGAATCTGCTGCTGCTCGACGAACCCACGAACCATCTCGATATCGACATGCGGCAAGCGTTGGCCGATGCCTTGCAGATGTTCGAAGGGGCGCTGCTGGTGATTTCACACGATCGTGTGATGCTTCGATCGGTGGTCGACAGTCTGTGGCTGGTCAGCGACCGCAGTGTCGGCGTCTTCGATGACGACCTTGACGGCTATGCACGCTGGCTCGCTACCCGAAGGAACGATTCTTGCGGCAGTCACCCGGCCGTGGCAACCGTGCCGGCGAACGAGACCGCGGCCGAATCGGCCAGTTCGGCAGCGGATCGGGTGCAGAACGCTGTCGCTGAATCGAAAGATGCGAAGCCCACCGAAGCCATTGCAGAGGGTGGAGAAAGTGCAGAGCTACGAAAGCGAAGACGCCGTGCCGAAGCGAGTCGCCGTGGCCAGTTGACTCCTCTGCGCAAGCAGGTCGCGCGTGAAGAGAAGGCACTGGCAGCGGCAAGCTTGCGACTTGGACAGTTGCGCGAACGGCTGACCGAGCCAGAACTCTACAATGACGATGAAAGAAGCAGGCTTGCCGGGTTGCTCGAGGAAGAGGGCGATGCCCGACAAGCTGTCGAGTCGATCGAGGAATCGTTGTTGATCGCGATGGAATCGCTCGAACAGGCCGAAACCACAGCCGGAGATGCAGCACGATGAAGGACGCTATCGCAGATTCAACCCGGACGGCGGGCATTCGCCGCACGAACCGTCCGGCACGTCATCATTCATGGCTCAGGCTTGCGCTCGGCTGCGGCCTGGCCCTGACGAGCGGAGGTGCGGTTCAGGCTGACGCTTTTGATTCGCTCGGCGATCTCGACCAGTCGTCGTTTCTTGACTTGGCCGAGCACCTTGCCGCTGCCACGCACTACAAGGGCGTTACGCCCGCGGAACCGCTGGGTGTTCTCGGTTTCGACGTCGGCGTCGGACTTTCCTCGACACCGATCGACGAGACGCTGTTCGACGCCGCCAGCAGTGGCGACTTCGGGGCGCCGTCGTTATTGCTGCCTCGTGTGAGCGCTCACAAGGGCTTGCCATTCGGGATCGACATCGGCGCCTTCGTCGGTATCGTGCCGAAGAGCGATCTCAGAATGCTCGGTGCGGAGCTTCGCTACGCGATACTCGAGGGTGGTGTCGCAACACCTGCCCTGGCGGTCCGTGCAAGTTATAGCAAAGGCGTGGGTCTGGATGCGCTGGATATCGACAATGCAGGACTCGAACTGACCGTATCGAAGGGTTTCGTGATGTTCACGCCCTACGCCGGAGCCGGCATCGTCAAGAGTAACGTCACGCCCGCCGCTAGCGGCGCGGATGCCACCACGCTGTCGAAGGAGTCGTTTCAGCAGGAAAAGCTCTTCGTCGGTGTGAACGTCAATCTGGTCGGTCTGAACCTGACAGCCGAAGCCGACCGGACCGGTGACCATACGAGCTATTCGGGAAAGATCGGCATCCGCTTCTGACGGCCGGTCCTGGTGGCTGGCTCAGAGCGCTTCGATACGCTTCGTCTGTTCTTCGAGTCGTGACAGCGCGGCCGTGGCCTCGTCGAGTTTCAATCGTTCGGCTGCAACCACTTCGGCCGGCGCCTTCGCGGTGAACCCCGCGTTCGCGAGTTTTGCGCCCAGGCGTCGGGTTTCCTTTTCGAGGCGTGTCGTTTCCTTGCCGAGACGGGCAAGTTCGGCGACCTTGTCGATGAGCCCGGCCATCGGTATCAACAATTGCATGTCGCCGACCAGGGCGACAGCCGACTCGGGTCGATTCGCGTCGTCGTCGAGGATCGTGATCGACTCGAGACGCGCGAGAAAGGTCAGCAGAGCGCCGTGACGACCGAGCAGGTCACGCTGGTTTACAGTGGCGCCTGCAGCATACAAGGGCAGACGTTTACCCGGATTGATGTTCATCTCGGAACGAATACGCCTGACCCCCATCACGCATTGGCGAACCCATTCGATTTCCGTACTGGCCATTTCAGCACTGGTGTCAACGTCAACTGCACTTTCGTCGCTGGTCGGCCAGGGTTGTAACGAGATGCTCGGGCCGCTCTTGCCGGCCAGCGGTGCAACCGACTGCCAAAGCTCCTCGGTGATGAACGGCATGAAGGGATGGGCGAGCCTCAGCGTCTGTTCCAGCACGGCGACCAGCGTGTGCCGGGTAGCGTTCCGGGTGGCTTCGCTGGCGTCACCGGTAAGGATCGGCTTGGCCATCTCAAGATACCAGTCACAGTATTCGTTCCACAGGAATTCATACAGCGCATTGGCAGCCAGGTCGAATCGGTAGTCGTCGATATGACGCGTGACGTCGCTCGTCGTTCGCTCCAGGCGGTCGAGGATCCAGCGGTCCGCCGGGTTGAATTCGGACGCGTCGACCGTCACGAGTGCAACCTTGCCCGCTTCCTCGAGCGCGGCGGTATTCATCAACACGTATCGGGTTGCGTTCCAGAGCTTGTTGCAGAAGTTCCGGTAGCCTTCGACACGCTTCAGATCGAAGCGCACATCGCGGCCATTGGAGGCGAGCGAGGCGAAGGTGAAGCGCAGGGCATCGGTGCCATAGGGGGCAATGCCATCGGGGAAAGACGCGCGTGTCTGTTTCTCGATTTCCCTGGCCAGGTGCGGCTGCATCATGTTGGCGGTGCGCTTCTCGATCAGCGCGTCGAGCGTGATGCCGTCGATGATGTCGAGAGGATCGAGCACGTTGCCCTTCGACTTGGACATCTTCTGACCTTGCGCATCACGCACCAGGCCGTGCATGTAGACATCGTGGAACGGCACTTCGCCCTTCATGAAGTGCAATCCGAACATGATCATCCGTGCAACCCAGTAGAAGATGATGTCGAAGCCGGTAACCAGGACCGCGCCCGGGTAGAAGGTTTGCAGCGCGTCGGTCTCCTCGGGCCAGCCAAGCGTCGAGTAAGGCCAGAGCGCCGATGAGAACCAGGTGTCCAGAACGTCCTCGTCCTGCCGAAGTGCAACGTCTTGTGCGAGCCCGTGCGTGGTTCGGATCGCGGCTTCGTCCACGCCGACGTAGACGTTGCCGGCGTCGTCATACCAGGCCGGAATGCGATGCCCCCACCATATCTGTCGGCTGATGCACCAGTCCTGGATGTTCTCGAGCCACTGCTCATAGGTTCGGGACCAGTTGCCCGGGACGAAACGAATCCGGCCATCGGTCACAGCCGCCAGTGCCGGCTGGATGATGGCGGTGTGGCCTCCGATACGCCCGTCGGGCTGTTTCTCGCGCGTGAGATCGACATACCACTGGTCGGTCAGGTAGGGCTCGATGACAGCGCTCGAGCGATCGCCCCGCGGCACCATCAGGCGATGCGGTCGGGTCTCGACCAGCAGTCCGAGCGCGTCGAGGTCGGCCACGACTCGCTTTCGTGCCTCGTACCGGTCGAGCCCCCGGTAGGCCTCGGGCACGGCGTCGTTCATAGCTGCAACATCGGTCAGGATGTTGATGACTTCGAGGTCGTGTCGCTGACCGATTGCATTATCGTTGAAGTCGTGAGCCGGCGTGATCTTCACGCAACCGCTGCCGAATTCAGGATCGACGTAGTCGTCGGCGATGATCGGAATCTCGCGGCCGACCAGCGGCAGCGTGACGGTGCATCCGACGAGGTGAGCAAAGCGTGCATCGTCCGGGTTGACGGCAACCGCCGTATCGCCAAGCAAGGTCTCGGGGCGAGTGGTCGCGATGACGACCGAATCGATCGGACCGTCGGGGCCGTCGACGCTGGCTTGGGTGAGCGGGTATCGGAAATGCCAGAGTGAACCTGCTTCCTCCGCGCTCAGGACCTCGATGTCGGAGACGGCGGTCTGCAGCACCGGGTCCCAGTTGACAAGTCGCTTGCCACGATAGATCAGGCCTTCTTCATACAGGCTGATGAACGTGCGCTGCACCGATGCCGACATGCCCTCGTCCATCGTGAAGCGTTCACGTGACCAGTCAGGTGATGCCCCGAGTCTGCGTAGCTGTCGAGTGATCGTCCCGCCCGATTCCTCTTTCCAGTCCCAGACGCGTTCGATGAAACCGTCACGGCCGATGTCGTGGCGGCTCAGGTTCTCGGCCTGCAACTGGCGTTCGACCACCATCTGTGTGGCAATGCCGGCATGATCACAGCCCGGTTGCCACAGCGTGCGATCACCCAGCATGCGGTGATAGCGGATCAGGGCATCCTGGATCGTGTCGGAAAAGGCATGACCCATGTGCAACGTGCCGGTCACGTTCGGGGGCGGAATCATGATGCAGTAAGGCTGGCCGTCGCCCCTGGGTGCGAACCAGCCGCCAGCCTCCCAACGGTCGTACCACGGTGTTTCGATGACTTGCGGGTCGTAGGTCTTTTCCATACGCTTATTGTACTAGCGGTCGCGCCTCTTGCCCGTCTGTCGCGACGTTCCTGTTGGTACATCAACGCGATATTGACGGGCCACTGCCGCGCTCATCTAAGCGCGTGGTGCTGTAGCGGGTAGCCGCGATGCTTATAGAAACGGTAGCGCTCGCGGCCCGCTTCGCGAACCACCGGGCTCTGATCGATGACTTCGAGGAGCCGCTCGAAGCGACTGAAGAACGGCGGAACCTCGGCATCGAGGTTCAGCAGCACGCGACGGTCGGGCGGCGGCTCTGCGCTTGAGAGGAGCACCGGCTCGTCATCGGCCGTGCTGGTGAGCCCTGCGGTCGATAGCAGCCTGTGTGGGACGAAGCTGTCGGCCTTGTAGCTCCAGAGCTGCTCGTCGAGTCGTGCGAGCAATCGACAATCGCTGCTGTAGATGTGGAGCAGCTGCTCGCGTTCCGAGGCCTTTTCCGCCAGACGGCAGACGTAGGCTAGGCGGTCAGCCGTCGTCGTGCTCTGCAGGACATAGAAGTCTACCCGGGTCATTCCGCTACCGTCGTCATGCGTCAACGTGATCTTAACGCTGAATCCGTCAATATCACGTTGACTCAACACAGGCAGCCCCGTCGAGGGTTGTGCCTCCATCGACAGCGGATGGTAGATTGGCGACCCTTCGGGGGCCGCGGTCCACGCGACCCGGTCCAAGCGATGCGGTCCAGGCGACCTGGTCGTGGCGAGTCATTCATCAATGCGCATTCTCGATCGCTACCTCGTCAAGGAGATGCTCGTCACCTGGCTGGCCGTGCTGGTGGTGTTGCTGGTCATCATGATCAGCAACGTGCTGGCCAGAAGCCTGTCGAGCGTGACCGACGGCGCGATCGGTGCCGACATGCTGCTGTCACTCGTCGCCATCAAGTCGATCAGTCTGCTGGTCACCTTGATTCCGCTGGCGCTCTACCTCGGCATTCTGTTGGCTCATGGACGCTTCTATCGCGACAACGAGATGGCGGTCATGCAAGCCTGTGGCGTCGGCTGGATCGATCTCCTTCGTCCAACGGCCGTGGTCGGTCTTGCCGGTGTTCTGCTGATCGGCTTGCTGACCGTGTTCGCCTCACCCTGGTCGGCACGTTATGAAGAAGTCCTGCAGCAACGCGTACGCGAGCAGTCTGCACTGGCCTTGCTGACACCCGGCCGGTTCATCTCGTCGAGTGACGGCGCTGTCGTCCTGTTCGTCGGTCAGGGCAATGCGAAGCGTGATCGCTTCAACGACGTCTTCATGTACCGATCGCGTGATGATCAACAACCGGCAGTGGATTCGGCCCGACTGGCGACCTACCAGCGCGATCCGGACACCGGCAACGAGTATCTGGTGCTGAGCGACGGGCAGACGAGCATCGGCAGTGCGGGTGAAGCCGGCTTTACCGTGACCGACTTCAAGCGTCAGGGTGTCCTGCGCCCGCGAGCCGACACCGATGCGCCGCGTCTGAAGCTCAAGGGCAAGTCTCTTTCCCAGCTCTGGGGCAGTGATGACACGGCCGATCAGGCCGAACTGCAGTGGCGCGTGTCGATCCCGCTGGCTGCACTTCTACTTGCGCTGCTGGCGGTGCCATTGAGCCACACGTCGCCGCGCGAAGGACGCTTTGGCAAGATCGGTCTGGCCATACTGGTCTACATCCCGTACGCCAATCTGCTCGTGTTGATGCGCAAGTGGATCGCGGCGGGCAATGTGCCTGCATGGGTTGGCCTGTGGCCGATCCACGTACTTGTCGCGCTGCTTGTCGTCGTGCTGCTGGCGCGTCGCGTCGGTTGGCGGTGGCTGCGCATGCCCGCTGGAGTTCGATGATGTTCGGCTTGCTCGATCGCTATATCGGACGAGCCATTCTCACCACGACTCTGCTTGTCTTGTTGACACTGGTCGCGCTCGCCAGCGTCTTCGGTTTTGTCGGCGAGCTCGATGACGTCGGCAAGGGCAGTTATACCGTCACGCGCGCCGCGCAGTACGTGTTGCTGACGGTGCCGGGCAAGGCCTATCTGCTGTTTGCACCCGCTGTGCTGTTGGGCAGCCTTCTCGGTCTAGGTGCGCTGGCCTCCAACAGTGAATTGACGGTCATGCGTGCCGCGGGTGTATCCAACGGCCGGATCGTGCGTTCTGTCCTGGTCACCGGACTCGCCTTGATGCTCTTTGTCGCGTTGATCGGTGAAACGGTGATGCCGAGGGCCGAGCAACTGGCGGAGGAGATCCGCTTGACTGCCCTCGAGAAGCGATTGTCGGTCAAGGGAGGGAATGGCTTGTGGGTGCGCTCAGCCGGTCGATACGTGAACATCGCTACCGTCATGCCGGATTTCACCTTGCTCGATGTCAGCGTGCATGACTTCGAGGACAACTCGCTTGTCACTGCGTTGCAGGCGTCCAGGGCGGTGCGCGATGCAGCGGGCGACTGGCAGCTCGAAGACATACGCATGAGTCGAATCGGTGCTGATGGCGTCACGGTCGAGAAGGTGGACAGCATGGCGTGGCGAACGCTGGTTCATGAACGGATAGCGGACAAGGACAGTAGCTCCATCCCCGCTCTGGTCAGTGCCGATGTGCTGAAGAGCTTGTCGATATCGCCCGAGAATCTCTCGGTGAGTGACCTTTCCGAGCAGATTCGCTATCTGCGTGACAACGGTCTGGAGAGTCGTCGCATCGAGCTCGCGTTCTGGGTCAAGCTGACCAGCCCGTTGGCGACGCTGGTCATGCTGATGCTGTCCTTGCCGTTCGTGTTCTCTTCACAAAGAAGCGGCGGTGCGGGTCAGAAGATCTTCATCGGCATCATGCTGGGTATCGTCTATGTGCTGCTCAACCGCCTGCTGACGCAATTGGCACTTGCCAACGGCTTGTCGCCCTTGCTTTCTGCGCTCATTCCGCTGGTGTTGTTTCTCGCTATCGCGATCGTCGGCATACGCCGTAGCGCCTGATAACGTCCTTTCACTGTCTGGGCAGGCGCACGACTCGCGTATCGGTCAGTCGATCGTGCAGTGCTCGGCGCTGTGCATCGAAGGGTATCGACAGGTAGGTGAATCCGAACAGCAGACTGCCGAGCAGGAAACGCTGCAGCGTCCGTATTCGTGTCAGATCGCCACCCTTGTCGTCGACCAGTTGTAGTCGCCACGCGCGCATGCCCAGCGTCTGTCCGCCATGGCGCCAGAAATGATCGAAGAAGCACCATGCGACCGCCACGATGAGTAGCGTGAACAACGGGTGATCTATCGCCTGACCTTCGTTGAAGGCCAGTGCGACCGCTGTCAGCAGAAAGAGTACGGCAGTGAGCAGGAACGCATCGTAGATGAGCGCCATCACGCGTTGCATGACGGTGGCTGTCGTTGTGCTCGTCGGTTCGCGGGTCATTGTCGAGTGTGGTCCTCGTGCAGTGCGAAGGTTGATCGATCAGATGCATGTCGCGAACCTTGTAAACGATCTCGACGTCACCTGTTTTCAAGTTGTTTCAGGCGTTCATACCGGGCTTGTCTTTCGAAACTGGCTACGTTCTTGCAGGACGACGCGATCGACTGATGTATCGATGATGATGATCGCGGCTGCGGATGTACTTCATCTTGTAGTTGAAATCATCATGGTCTATGCGCACAATGCGCAAGACTTGAAAACAGTCGAAGTTTGTGTTCCGAAGTTTGTGTTCCGAAGTCTGTGTTTCGAAGTTTGTGTTTTGAGGTTCGGCCGATGACAACAGTCGATACGGCTGAAGGAGGAGTCTTTCTGTGTCGACTCCTGCATACGTTCTTCATCACCATAATGAGGAGTTAAGCATGGCTCGCATCACCAGGCCCGCAAAGGCTTCGCCTGCGAAGGCCGCCAGGAAGAAGTCCTCCGGCAAGAAGCGCGCATCAAAGAAGAAGGCCGCACCAAGAAAGAAGGCCGCGACGAAGAAACGCGCGACGAAGAAGAAGGCCGTCGGCAAGAAGAAGGCAGCCGGCAAGAAGCGCGCAACGAAGAAGAAGGCGGCTGGCAAGAAGAAGGCAGCCGGCAAGAAGCGCGCAACGAAGAAGAAAGCCGCTGGCAAGAAGAAGGCAGCCGGCAAGAAGCGGACGACGCGCAGGTAGACGTTACGGGCGATAGTTCGCTTCGCCCGCTACGTGACTCATTGTCGATTCTCGCGATGGTGGGTTCGGTCAGTCGTCTACGCTGATCGGATCTGCCAGGCGGCGGAAATCGTCAAAGCAGTGGCGCACTGAAGTGTGTGAACGGGAAAACTGCAACGGTGTCTCCACAGGTCACACCGCTCGATTCGAAAGGCAGTTCGATGAAGCAGTTTGCCTGTTGCAGTGATCGCAAGACGTGTGAATCCTGAATGCCCGTCGTGGTGACCTTTGTCACACCATCGGTACCTCTGGATAGAACGCCGCGTTGATATTCGACGCGACCGGGTCGCTTGACCAGCGTCGATGCGCAGACAGCCGACAAGGGCGGTAAATCGGCAGGCAGGTGCCCGAGCATGCGTGCCAGCGCAGGGCGTACGAACATCAATGCAGTGACCGCCGCAGAAACCGGGTTTCCCGGCAAGCCGAAGTAGACCTGGTCATTACCGATCTTGCCGAAGGTCATGGGTCGACCGGGCTTCATGGCAATCTTCCAGAACGCGATATCACCTGCGGCCTCGATCGCCTCGCGTACATGATCAGCGTCGCCGACGGAGACGCCGCCGCTCGAAACGACAACATCGGCCTGCGCCGCACGCGCAAGCGTTGCTGCCAGTGCGTCAGGGGAATCAGGGCAGATACCCAGATCGTCGATGATGATCGAGGGTGTTGCCAGCAAGCTGTCGAGCAGGGGCCGATTGGCGTCGTTTATCTGTCCTTCCGCGAGTGTCTCGCCCGGTTCGACAAGTTCGTCGCCGGTCGAGAACAGTGCGACCCGGAGCGCCCGCAAGACATCGACGCAGTGAATTCCGTGTGCTGCGAGCAGTGCGCGTTCCGAGGCTCCCAGTTGTGCACCGGCCGCCAGCAACCTCTCGCCTCTGGAACAATCGGAGCCGATGTTCCGGACATGCAGACCGCGTTCAGGCAAGACCGATACAGTCAGCAATTCGCCATCCCGGAGGGTGTTTTCCTGCTGGACGACAGTGTCTGCATCATCGGGTACACGCGCCCCGGTGGTGATGCGCTGACACGTGCCTGCGGCCATCCGGTGCGGACCGGGATGCCCGGCCAGCGATTGATCAATTACGACAAGCCTGTCGCGACTGTCGGCGAAACGGATGGCGTAGCCGTCCATGGCAGATGCACGGAACGGGGGCAAGTTCACCGGTGAGTCGATGGCCGTTGCCAGAATCCTCATTGCAGCTGTTCGGGTGTCGATCGACTCGTGTTCGGTAATTGTCGGCAGGATTTCGCCGATGCGCTGCCGTGCCGCCGCCATCGACAATGACGAGGGGTCAGCGTCGTCTGCGACTGCCGGGCGTAGCTTGTCTTGTCCTGAATCAGTCATCATGTGCGCCATGCTGGTTTCTCGAGACTCCGCACTGGCCGGCGCCGTCGTGGCACTCTATGCTCGGTGCATGAAAGAGGTCGACCCGGTAGATCGCAAACTCGCCCTTCGCTTCTCGGACATGCTACTGGTCGAACGCGGCCTGAGTGCGAATACGGTCAGTGCCTACGGTAGTGACCTGGCAGGCTTCTCCCGGTGGCTCGCAACGCGTGACTGCTCGCTTGTCGATGTCGCGCACGCCGATGTGCTGTGCTATCTCGACGAGATCGCGCAACGCGGCGCCAGCGCGCGTACGGCGGCTCGACAGATGTCGACGTTGCGACGATTCTACGCCTGGGCGGTGCGTGAGGGATTGATGTCGTCCTATCCGGTCAGTCAGATTGCGTCGCCGTCGATCGGGCGGCCGTTGCCGCGTATACCTTCGGAGCAAGAGATCACGCGCTTGCTAGCCGCGCCCGATGTCATGACAGACATAGGCCTGCGCGATCGAGCCATGCTCGAAACCTTGTACGGCGCGGGTCTCAGAGTCAGCGAGCTTGTCGGCCTGGAGAACGCTCGGATCAACCGCGTGCAAGGCGCCATGCGCATCAGTGGCAAGGGCGGAAAGGAGCGACTCGTACCGCTCGGCGAACATGCGCAATCCTGGATTGAGCGCTACGAACACGAAGCAAGGCCCGCCTTACTCCGTAGCCGGCGCTGTGACGCCTTGTTCGTGACCGCACGAGGCGGCGCAATGACTCGCCAGGCATTCTGGTACCGCATCAAGGAACATGTGCGTGTCGCCGGAATACGGGGTCACGTGTCTCCGCATACACTACGTCATGCCTTTGCAACGCATCTTTTGAACCATGATGCAGATCTCAGAGTGGTGCAACTGTTGCTTGGTCACAGCGATCTCTCGACGACGCAGATCTATACACATGTCGCACGTGAGCGTCTGAAAACCTTGCACAGGACCCATCACCCGCGCGGTTGAGGCAAACTTCCAGCGTTTGTGCAGTGAACTATCGACCGGATCGGCGATCCGAAGGGCGCGGCAACGCGACGCCATCACCGGAGTCCTTTAATGAAGTCCATAGCTATCGTCCTGTCTCTTACGTCGTGTCTTGCCTGTGGGGGACTCGTTCTTGCGCAGCAAGACGTGTCAGTCGACGGTGACAGTGATGAAAGCCCGGCAGCCGTTACCCAGGTCGAAGCCGAAGGCTTGTCCAAGGGCCCACTCGAGGCCATCGAGAGTCGGGTTGCCGAGATCCTGCCCGGACTCACCCTGACCAGCATCGCCGACACACCCCTCGACGGGCTGTACGAACTGGTTGTCGATGGACAGATCTACTACGTCGATGAACGCGCCGACTACCTGATCGATGGCAGTCTCATCGAACTCGCTTCACGGACGAATCTGACCGAAAACCGGCTCGGTGGCATCCAGTCGGCGTTGATCGAAGAGATCGGTGAAGACAACATGCTCATCTATGAGCCGGAGGAAGCTGCCGATCGATCCATCACCGTATTTACCGACATCTCCTGTGGCTTCTGTCGTCGCTTGCACGAGGACATCGATCAGCTGCTCGATGACGGTGTGCGGGTGCGCTATCTGCTGTTTCCGCGAGCCGGCATCGGTTCTCAGGGCCACAAGGATCTGGAAAGTGTCTGGTGTGCCGATGATCCGCAAGCGGCGATGACCGCCGCCAAGGCCGGATCGGCAATCGAAGCTGCCACCTGCGAGAATCCGATCGAATCGCACGTGGCGCTTGCCGAGCGAGTCGGGCTGCGCGGTACCCCGCTTATCTATCTCGACACGGGCGAGCGCGTGCCAGGCTACCGAGAGCCAAAGGAACTTGCCGGCATGGTGAATGGAGCAGACAAGCTGGTACGCTGAATGCAGGCTGGCAGAGTTTGCCGACCAGCAGCGGTACGGGTCAGCCGTAGTGATGGGACACGAAGCGTCACGGCACACAGTGGGGAGGGCTCTGAAGATGTATCGAGCACGATCGGCCAAGGTCTTGACGGGTCTTTTATCGCCCCTGCTAGTGCCTCTGCTAGTCCCCCTGTTCGTCGCCTCGGGATTGTCGGCCGCACCATCAGCTGCTTTCGCTGACCAGCGTTCGGACAAGCTTCCCACGCTGTTCGATCAGTTGCTCGATGCCGAGGACGCGGCGATCGCGGCGCGCATCGAGTCGCGCATCTGGCGCGAATGGCTCGACGCGCCCGACGACACATCGCAGGCTCTCTTGACTCAGCTCAACGATGCCATGCAGTCACGTGACGCCGGGTTGGCACTCGAACTCGCCGATGAACTGGTCGACGTGGCGCCCGACTATGCAGAAGGCTGGAACAAGCGCGCCACGATTCACTATCTCAATGGTGATGACGACCAGTCGGTTGCCGACATTCGCAGGACGCTGGCCCTCGAGCCGCGTCATTTCGGCGCGATTTCAGGGCTTGGTCTCATTCTCTTCCGGACGGGCGATGCAGCGGCTGCGCTCGAGGCGTTCGAGAAGGTCCTGAGCATCAGCCCGGCGTCGCAGAACGCGAAGCGAAGTGTGGAAAGCATGCTTCGCGAGCTCGAGCGCGAGATTTGATGCGACTTCTCGAGATCATGTTGACGCGCCGCTGATCCGGTTTAAAAGGGCATCGTTGTCGCGTGTGGAAGTTTGTCGTGAGCTTGCTGTCTGGCGTCATCGGAATCGGCATGACGGTAGCTGTTGCCGCGGATACGGCCTTCGGCCCGCTGGTGCAATGGCATGCTCAACACCCGTTGAAAGCGATATCCGGCTTGCCGGCGGTGGCTGCCAGGCATCATGCAAATGGCGAATGGCAAGTGGCACTCGAGCACGCCAGCCTCTTCATGGGAGGGCAGACGGAGGATGAATCCATCTTTCTCGACGGCGAGTATTCGACGCTGTCCCTGAGGCATCGGCGGAGTATAAGCACCTGTTGGCAAGCCGAGGTATCAGTGCCTCTGTTGTTTCATTCCGGTGGCTGGGCGGACCCCTACATTCACGATTGGCATCGGTTCTTCGGCCTGCCTGATGCCGAACGCGACGCCTTCCCCGAATCCGAGCTTCACTACGAGTGGATAGACGGACAAGGCAACCGGCGGCGCATCGATGAGGAGAGCAGTGGTCTCGGTGATTTTCAAGTGTCCGTGCAGCGCTCACTCGGCTGCCGGGAACAATTGCGCGGTGAGCGTCATCGCGCGATCGCCCGTTTCGGGCTAACCGTACCGGCAGGTGATGAGGGCAGTCTCCGAGGTATCGGTGCACCGACTTACTGGAGCGATCTGCAATCCCCCGTCATCACGCTGGGCGCCCGGTATAGACTTGCTGCCGCTGTCGGTATCCTGTTTCCCGGTCAGAGTGATCAAGCACCGGCCCAACGCGAGGCTGTCCTTTATGGCTCGGTTGGCGTCGAGGCGCGACTCGGCTTGCGCTGGTCGGCACTCGTGCAACTGGATGCACACACCTCGATGTACGACAGCGCGCTCCGGGAACTCGGCGACGTCGGTGCGGGTATCGGCATCGGCTTTCGTTACGGCATCAATGCCAGCCAAGCACTCGAGTTCGGATTCGCCGAGGACTTTGTCGTCGATTCCACACCGGACATCGTGGCGCGACTGGCATGGCGCTACCGGCGCTGAGCCCTCGCAGGCAGCTGCCTTGCCCTGAGCCTCGCCCGTTATCTTGTCTTGCTCGTTGCCGTGCCTGCTGTCTTGGCGGTTGCCTTGCCGGCCGTCTTGCTCGTTGCTTTGCCAGTTGCCTTGCTCGATGCTTTGCCGGTCGCTTTACTCGTTGCCGCCTTGCGGGTGGTCGAGCGACCAGTCCGCGCACTCCTGGCGGCCGGGGCGAAGAGAATCTCGAACACCTCGTCATAGTGGGCCGCATGGTGGATCGTCAGCCCTTCGACGATGTGTTTGGGCAGTTCGCTGACATCGCGATGATTGCCGGCCGGCAGGATGACTTCGCGCACCCCCACCCGCCGGGCCGCGATCAGTTTTTCACGTACCCCGCCCACCGGCAGTACTTCACCGGTCAGTGTGATCTCGCCGGTCATGGCGAAGGTCTTCTTCACCGACTTGTCGAGCGCGAGCGAGAGTAGTGCGCTGGTCATGCTGATACCCGCACTCGGACCATCCTTGGGTGTGGCGCCCTCTGGAACGTGCAGGTGCAAGCTGTTCTCGAGGAACCAGTCGTCTGCCACGCCAAAGCGCTTGGCGTGCGTAGTGACGTAGCTATGCGCGATCTGTGCAGATTCGTTCATGACCTTGCCGAGCTGTCCTGTCAGTTTCAGACCACGGTCGCGCCCGTGCACTCGCGTCGCCTCGATGGGCAGGGTGGCGCCGCCGAGCGCGGTCCACGCGAGTCCGGTGATGACGCCGACCCCGCCGAGTTGCTTCTCGATGCGAAACGGTGGTTCACCGACGAACTCGACGAGGTTGCGACCACTGATGCTCACACGCTTGGTCTTGCCGAGCAGCTTGACGACCGCCTTGCGCAGGACCCGGTGCAACTGCTTCTCGAGACTGCGCACCCCCGCCTCGCGGGCATATCCTTCGATCAGGGTCTTGATGGCCGAGTCTGAAATCTTGACCTGTGAAGACTTGACCTTGTTGCGCTCGAGTAACCGCGGCCAGAGGTGCTTCTTCGCGATCTCGAGTTTCTCGCTGGCGATGTAGCCGCCGAGGCGAATGGTATCCATGCGATCGAGCAGCGGCCGCGGAATCGTGTCGAGCTGATTGGCGGTACAGACGAACAGCACCTTGGAGAGATCGACGCGAACATCGAGGTAGTGATCCAGGAACTCGCTGTTCTGTTCAGGATCCAGCACCTCGAGCATGGCCGACGCCGGATCGCCCTGGTACGACACGCCCATCTTGTCGATCTCGTCGAGCATGATCACCGGATTCTCGACCTTGACGTCCTTCAGTGCCTGCACGAGCTTGCCGGGCATGGCCCCGATATAGGTGCGCCGGTGTCCCTTGATCTCGGCTTCGTCACGCATCCCGCCAACACTGAATCGGTAGAACTCGCGCCCAAGGCATTCGGCGATGGACTTGCCGATCGAGGTCTTGCCGACACCGGGCGGGCCGACGAACAGCAGGATCGAGCCCGCGACCTCGCCCCGGAAGGCGCCCATCGCGAGAAATTCGAGAATGCGATCCTTGATGTCGGCGAGACCCGCGTGGTCACGATCAAGGATCTGACGAGCTCGACGCAGTCCGAGCTTGTCCTTCGAGTGCAGTCCCCACGGCACCGAACTCAACCAGTCGACGTAGTTGCGCGTCACGCCGTACTCGGGCGAACCGGTCTCGAGCACGGTCAGTTTCTGGATTTCCTCGTCGAATCGCTTGATGACATGATCCGGTGGCAGCCGTTCAGCCATGCGCTCCCGAAATTCATCAACGTCAGAGGTCTTGTCGTCCTTTGCGATGCCGAGCTCGCGTTGAATGACCTTGAGTTCCTCGCGCAAGAAGAATTCGCGCTGGTGCTTGGACATCTTCTGTTCGACTTCCGAGCGAATCTCGGCCTGCAAGCGGGCAACTTCGAGCTCCTTGTGAAGCAGCAGCAGCACGCGTTCCATGCGTAGCTGCAGGGGGAATGTATCGAGGATTTGCTGCAGATCGGGTCCGGTTGCCGTCGTGATCGCTGCAGCGAAGTCGGCGAGGGGCGAGGGGTCGTTCAGGTTGAAGTGATTGAGGAAGTTCTTCAGTTCTTCGTTGTAGAGCGGATTCAGGGGAATCAGCTCCTTGATCGCCTGAATGAGCGCCATCGCGTAAGCCTTGATTTCAGGCGTGCTGCCGGTGTGTTCGGCGGGGTAGGAAACCTCGGCTCCGAACGGCGCTTTCTTGCTCAGCCAGCCATCGATGGTGAAGCGCTGCAGGCCCTGGGCGATGAACTGGATCTTGTCGTTGGCGCCAACCACGTTGTGCAGACGTACGACACAGCCTGTCGCCGCGAAATCACCGGGCTCGGCGATATCGTTCTCGTCCTGGTCGCCGGCATAGACGAGGCCCAGGAAGTGCTGCTTCATCGTCGCCAGTCGCTCGAACGTGGACTTCCACGGCGCTTCGTCGATGATCAGGGGTTGCACCTGCGCCGGGAAGAACGGGCGCTCGAATATCGGCAACAGCAACAGCTTCGAGGGCAGGTTCTGATCCGGAATGACCAGACTGGTGCCGGACGAGATCGTTGCAGCGTCGTTGCCTGCGATGTCATCGCCGGCATCGTCGCGATTCATGTTGTCGTCGCTTTCGTTGTTGTCCATTCAGCGATTGGCCTGGGTAGTATGCCCGTGGAGCGTGAGGACGACATTTGCATTCGCGGATCTGATCGCGGCTGAAGAGTCGCTCGAAGATCGTGACAACGTGGCTTGTTCGGCGCCCGAATTCAAGGGGCAGGCCAGTGCCGGCAGGTCAGGGAGGTGGGTGATCCCGTTTTCATTGCTCCTTCAGCATGTCCATCAGATCGCGCAATGCGGCCTTGCCGGTGGCGCGGGTCTGTTCGACATCGGCCGATTCGAGGCCGCCAATGGTCGTGACGTCATCGGGCGGCAGGTCGTCGAGGAATCGGCTCGGCTCGCAACTCGAGGATTCGCCATAGTGCTGACGGGCGCGGGATCGGGTGAAGGTCAGCGAAAACCGCGCACGCGTCATGCCAACGTAGGCAAGCCGTCTCTCCTCCTCGATCCCGTCTTCGTCGATGCTGTTCCGGTGCGGTAGCAGTTCCTCCTCCATGCCGACCATGAAGACATGCGGGAACTCGAGGCCTTTGGCTGCGTGCAAGGTCATCATCTGCACACGATCGGTGTCATTGTCCTGGTCTTGCCGCGCAAGCATGTCGTGCAGACACAATTGCCTGACCACCTCGAGAAGACTTCGTTCGCGTTGTTCTTCATCGATCGACAGGCGTTCGATCGACGCGAGCAACTCCTGGACGTTGGCGTTAGCGCGCTCAAGCTGCACGGGAGAATCGTTCTGGCGGTCAAGCCAGTCCGAATAGTCGATGTCGTCGAGAAGGCCGCGAACCACGGCCACGCTGTCACCGCGCTCGGCATTATCTGCTGTCAGCGTCAACCAGTTCGCGAAACGCCGCAGTCTGGCCAGTGGCGCCCCCCCCAGGGCAGTTTCAAGGCCGAGGTCGTGGCAGGCGGCAAACAGGCTGATGCTTCTGGCGCGGGCGTGGGTTCCCAGCCTGCCCAGCGTGCTGGGTCCGATCTCGCGTCGCGGCGTATTGATGCAGCGGAGGAAGGCGGTGTCGTCATCAGGATTGACGAGCAACTTGAGATAGGCGAGCACGTCCTTGATTTCGGCCTTGTCGAAGAACGAGCTGCCGCCGCTGATGTCGTAGGGAATCTGTTTTTCCCGGAAAGCCTGTTCGAACAGGCGTGCCTGAAAATTGCTGCGGTACAGGACGGCGAAATCGCCATAGCGGCTGCCTTTTTGAAAGTGTCGCGTCATGATCTCGGCGGCGACCCAGCCGGCTTCGTCCAGGGCGTGTCGACAGATCGATACGCGCAGCGGATCGCCGAGCGCGAGATCCGACCAGAGTCGCTTCTCGAACACATGCGGGTTGTGGCTGATGAGCGCGTTGGCGCAGCGCAGTATGCGCTGGCTCGAGCGGTAGTTCTGCTCGAGCTTGATGACCTTGAGGTTCGGGTAGTCGGTTTGCAACGACAGCAGGTTCTCGGGCCGGGCGCCTCGCCAGGAATAGATCGACTGGTCATCGTCGCCAACCGCCGTCAGGGCGCCGAAACGGTCGACGAGCATTTGCACGAGGGCGTACTGAGCCGCGTTGGTGTCCTGGTATTCGTCCACCAGGAGATGTCTGACGCGGCCACGCCAACGCTCGCGCACAGCATCGTGTTCGCGCAACAGCGTGACGGGCAAGCTGATGAGGTCGTCGAAATCGGTCGAGTTGCAAGCGCGCAGCAGAGTGCTGTAGCGCGCATAGACGATGGCCGCGGCACGCTCGTGGTCGTCGGCTGCCTGCGCAAGGGCGCGAGCCGGGTCGATGAAGCTGCTCTTCCAGGCTGACAGTGTCTGCTGCACGGCACGTTCGTCGAGCGCGGAATTGTCCTCGCGAATGATCTCTCGAATGGCCGACAAGGCATCGCCCTGGTCGAGCAGGGTAAAGCCCCGCCGGAGACCGATAGCCTCGCCATCACGGTGCAGGATGTCCATGCCGAGACGATGAAACGTCGAGATCGACAAGCCTCTGACTGCGCGGGCGTCGAGCAGCTTGCGGACACGCTCGCGCATCTCGTGGGCCGCCTTGTTGGTGAAGGTTACCGCAATGATGGAGCGCGGATCGTAGGCCTTGCTTTCGATCAGCCAGGCGATCTTCCGAGTGATCACGCCGGTCTTGCCACTGCCGGCGCCGGCCAGCACCAGAAGCGGTGTCTCGATGTGGGTCACCGCGGCCTGCTGCTGCGGATTGAGGGCCTGCGGTCGAGACAAGGAGGTTGCGCTATCGGTTGACGGAGGCCCTCGATGCGTTGGCCGGGGCGACAAGTCTAACGGTCGATCAGCGCTGCGCCTATACTGCCGACGCTCGATCTACAGGACACGCGACATGGTCGGCAATGCGACGACGACAAACGAACTCCGGGACTTTGCCACGATCGCCGAGCGTGCGGCGGTGGCCGCGTCGCGAGTCATCGACGACGCGCTCTCGACGGGAGACTGGGCAGTTCGAGTCAAGGCCGATTCGACCCCGGTAACCGATGTCGACATAGCCGCCGAAAAGGCCATTCGGGCCGTTCTCGAGGAAGCGACACCGGACGCTGCATTCTTTGGCGAGGAAACCGGCCATACACAAGGTCAGGGGAGGCTGCGGTGGCTGGTCGACCCGATCGACGGGACCAAGAGTTTCGTTCGCGGCCTGCCGTTCTATTCCACCCAGATCGCGCTCGAAATCGATGGCTTGCTGGCCGTCGGGATCTCCAACGCACCGGCTTTCGGCGAGCGTCTGATCGCCTGCGCAGACGGCGCCGTGCACTTGAATGGCAAGCCGGTAGTGACATCCGCGGTGACAACGATTGACGAGGCCTTCCTGTCAGCCGGCAATCTCGCCTCGCTGGCGGAGGATGTCGGGCAATGGCGTCGTTACGGTGCAATCGTCGCCCGCGCGCGTCGGGTGCGCGGCTATGGCGACTTCTGTCATTACCACCAGCTTTGCAACGGCGGGGCTGATCTGGTGATCGAATCGGATGTGAACATTCTCGATATTGCTGCGTTGACGGTCGCTGTTCGTGCCGCGGGTGGTGTCATCACCGATATCCGCGGAAAGCCTGTCGGCGAGCGCACGACGTCAGTCCTGGCAGCGGCGACGGATACGCTCCATGCAGCAGCTCTTGCCGCTCTGCAAGGAGATAGTGACCTTCAGCCTTGACATAGACAGGGTCAGCGCCCGTCTCTATCACGTTGATGCACCACTGAGAGACTCAGGTGTCGGCCGGGTAGGGTGAGGTTTCAGGCCCGAACGGCTGACTCCGCAGCGTGCCATGGTCGTGCATGCGGTACTTCACGAAAGCCTCGACATCGTCGAACATCATGAACGGGTTGGCCTCGATCTGTTCGCGAAGCGTACTGGTCGGGCTGACGCCATAGTCGTGACCGGGGTGAATGACGACGTCGCCCGAAACGCTCGCAGCCAGGCTCGCGAGTGACGCATGCATGGCGCGAGGATCGCTACCCTCGAGATCACAGCGACCGCAGCCGAACACGAACAGAGTGTCGGCCGAGATGAGGTCGCGCTCGAGCAACAGACAGGCAGACCCCGGCGTGTGCCCGGGGGTCATGAGCCAACGCAATGTCGTCTCCCCGAGCAACGACTCTTCGCCGTCGCTCATCAGGATGGCTCCGGCAGGAACCTCCGGCCAGAAGTCGGCTTCGGCACGCGATATGCGAATTGGCATGTCTGGCGCCCGGAAAGCGTCGAGCGCATTGACGTGATCGTCGTGCGAGTGCGTCAGGATGACTTGCGTGATGGTAGCGTTGTGCTGTCGCACGCGTTGTCGGTAAGCGTCAGCGTCCCATGCCGGGTCGACGACGGCGGCCTCGCCACTTTCATGATCGATGATCACATAAGCGAAATTTGCCATCGGACCCAAAGGGAACTGTTCGATCGTGTAGCCCGTGTCTGCCATACAGTCATCATCCGGTCCGCGAATTCAACGTGACTCGATCACCGATAATACGCTGCGCGGCGCGCCCTGTGCATAACGAGAGCCAGTGTTGAATACTGCTCGAACCATTCCGACCAGGCGAAAGCTGATATTCGCGCTCGTCTTGCTGGCCGCGCTGGTGTTGCTGGTGCTGACCGGGCTTGGCGTGTTTCGCCTGTATTTCGGGTTCGACTGGACGGCGGGTGACAATGCCTCCGGTCAGATCTTCTCGCTGAAGATTCGGGGTGGCAATTCGTTCGACCCGTTCCAGGCCGAACCTTTCGGTGGGCTGTTCTGGTCGACACTCGCCGTGCTCGTCGCGCTTGCACTGGCGCTTCCACAGGTTCGTGCGATGGCGGCGTCCGCGCTGGCAGTCGTGGCCACTTTCCTGATCGTGCTGCTGCACTACCGGTTTGCGCCGACGGTACCCAGTGTGCCAGTGGAGTTTCTCCTGTTGATCGTGGTCGTGCTCTATGCGATCCACGTGGCCATGTCGTATATCGTGGAAGTGCGTGACCGCAAGCGTTTTGCATCGCTTCTGAGCCAGTACGTGCCGCCGGAGCTCGCCGCGGCCTTCAGCCGCGATCCGCTGAGCATGGGCCTTGCCGGCGAGGAGCGTGAAGTGAGCGTGCTGTTCTGCGATGTGGTCGGCTTCTCGGCCATCAGCGAACGGCTCGAATCGTCGCAGGTCGCCGCATGGCTGAACGGTTTCTTCGGCTTGACCAGCCGAATCGTCGTGCGCTATCGCGGCACCATCGACAAGTACATGGGCGATAGCATCATGGCTGTCTGGGGAGCGCCAGCCCGGAGCGAAACGCACGCCTTCGATGCGCTGGGCGCGGCCATCGATATCAGTCGAGAGATCGAGGAATTGAACGACGAGTACCGACGCAAGGGCTGGCCTGTGGTCGAGCTTGGTGTGGGTATCAGCACGGGTCGCGCAAACGTTGGCCCGCTCGGCTCCGAGTACCGCATGGACTACACCGTCGTTGGTGATACCGTCAACGTCGCCCAGCGACTCGAAGCGCAGACTCGCAAGTATCGAGTGCCGGTCATCGTTTCAGGGACGACGGCCGCCGCAATTCCGGACATGCTCTTTCGGGAACTCGACACGGTAAAGGTGAAGGGCCGGACTCAGCCCGTCACGATGCACGAGCCGCTGGGCATGGCAGCCGCGGCCGATGCGGAACTGATCGAGAGACTGGACTTGCATCGCGAGGCGATGGCGGCCAGCAAGTCTGGCGACTGGGTGCGCGCACGGTCCCTGTTCACGCAGCTCCGCGACGGCTGGGGCCCGACGGACATGTACGAGCTGTATCTGCGTGGTATTGATCGTGCGGCGGGCGCCTGACGTCGCTCGCGGCCGCGGTACGATCGGCTTCGGTGCCGAGTGCAGTCCCGTATTCTGACACCGGCTCCGACACACTTTCTTGCCTGCGCTCCGCCACGGGTTCAGGCTTTGGCTCGACCCGCCAGTGATGCCCGTCGAAATGTTCCTGTGGCCGGAAGTCGGTCTTGTATTGCATTTTTCGACAGCCATTCACCCAGTAGCCCAGGTAGAGATGGCTGTAGTCCAGTACCTTGCATAGCTCGATCTGGCAAAGGATGCCGAAGCGCCCTGGCGCACGATCGACGAGATCGGGGTCGAAGAACGTGTAGACCGCCGAGAGCCCGTTGGTCACGACATCGGTCACCGCGATGGCGACGACGCGGCCGCGTTGACGAAGTTCGACAAACAACGTCTCGCCCCAGGGATTCAGAAGGAAGCGTTCGAAGTCCTCCGGATCGGGGTCGTCCATGCCGCCGCCCGCATGGCGTTCGCCGAGATAGCGCCGATACAGCGCAAAGTACTCCTCCGAATAGCACGCCTCGCAATAGTCGATCTCGAGATCGTCATTCTTCGCCATCAAGCGCCGGTCGGTGCGTCGAGGCTTGAATTCGGCACACCGGATGCGCACGGGTACACAGGCGTTGCAACCGAGACAACCGGGCCGGTAGACGTACTCACCGGAACGTCGGAAACCTCGTTGAATCAGCTGGTTGTAGACCGCGCGGGGCTGCGGATGATGCGGGTCGGCGTAGATGTTCACCGCTTCCCGACCATCAAGGTAGCTGCAGGTATTGGCCGAACCCTGATAGAGCTTGACGCGTTGCTGAGTCATCCGGGAGATGGTATCAGAGGCAGGCGAGGTTCCTGCCGAGCGCCCGGTCAGGCAAGTTGGTCAAAGTTGGTAACGTTGCCGGAGACTTGCTACATGGTCGTGCAATTGCTGCCGGAGTGGTTGCTCCTCGTCACGCCAGTCTTCGTTCGCCATGGCTGTCTCGAATCCCTCTAGCCCGAGCCAGGGAGCAGAAGAGTCGGCCTGCAGACGCTGATGAACCTGTTGCTTCCAGCGAACCCTTTCCGGCTCGTCGAGAACCTCCGGATGGTTGCGTGCGCGGTAACGGAACGTCAATTCGGCCAGTCTCGGGTCGTCGAAGGCAAGCTCTGCTGCGGGAGTCTGTTGATGCGTAGCGCGGCGGACGGCGAGCAGCCGCCGCCGATCATCCGCCGAGAGAAATCCGCCACTGTAGAGGGTGCCGTCGACGTCCCGCTCGTCAGTGTCCGACGGCGCGTCATTCTGCGGCTCGCCGTCGCGGTGACGCGAGAAGGCTGAGCGGACCTGCTCGAGCGCCCCGGTCTCGAACAGCGCGCTGGCCGCCTCTATGTGTCGTTGCACGAGCGAAAGGTCGATACCGAGTCGTTCGGCATCGGCCGGTCGCAACACGCCGAGCGGCGCCACCACGGGGCATTTGTTCAGGGCGACCGAATGGAGCCCGAGACGAGCACCGTCTCCGCCTGTTGCAAGGCGTCGTTCGTTGATCTGTCCTGCATCGAGATCGGCGAGCGCTGAGGGGTCATCTGAGAGATCCAGGACAATGACCGCGTTCGGAAAATCCGGATGTCTTGTCAGTGGCTGGACAACCGCCAGGTGATGGCGGGCGGCGGGAATGAAGCTGTTGATCAACATGACTGGCCGACGCAATGCCGGATCGAGCACGCGGCCGACACTGCGCTTGTCACGATGTGCCAGTGCGTGCGCGAACAGCCTCGGTTGTCGATCGCGAAGCAGACGCGCCAGCGCCAGGGTCGCGCGGACATCGACCAGCGCATCGTGGGCCGGACCGTCGGCCAGCCCGTTGGCGGCGACGAGATGCTCGAGCCTGTTGCTGGCACGTCCGTCCTCGAGCACCGGCCATTCGATTCCGTCGGGTCTGAGCGCACGGGTCAAACGGACGACATCAAGCAGATCCCAACGCGAGGCGCCATCTTTCCACTCGTGTTCGTAAGGGTCGAGCAGGTTGCGGAAGAGCGTGTGTCGGGTGAACTCGTCGTCAAAGCGTACGCTGTTGTACCCGACCGAGCAGGTTCCGGGAGCACCCAGAAGTGCGACGACGGCATCGATGAAACGGGTCTCGGTGAGGCCTCGTTCGTTGACGTAAGGGGGTGACAATCCGGTTACGCGGCAGGCGGCCGGGTGCGGGAGATAGTCATCCGTTTGTCGACAGAACAGCATCGTCGGATCGCCGAGGGGATTCAGCTCGCTGTCGGTGCGAATGGCCGCGAACTGGGCCGGTCGATCCCAAACGGGCGAGATACCGAAGGTCTCGTAGTCGAACCAGCAGAAGCTGGCGGGCACGTTGCCCATCAAGCCGATGTGTCAGCCGATGCAGGGCCATCGGTGTCCGCGACGCCCGCATTGCGGATGAAGTCGAGGACCACGCGAGTGAACAGGCCGGGTTTTTCCGCGTGCAACCAGTGCCCAGCCCCGGTGATCTCGCGCAGCGTCGGGTTCTTGCAGATGCCGCGAATGAGCGACTCGTCGTCGCCTTGCAGATAATCGCTGTCGCCGCCCTTGATGAAGAGGGTGGGCACGGTGATCGTCCTGGCGACCTTGGGCGCCTCGCAGATCAGTGCGTAGTCGCGAGCGAGACCCTGTAGATCGAAGCGCCAGCCGAAGCGACCGTTGTCGCCGCGCTGCAGACTCTTCAGTAAAAAGCCGCGCACGCCGCCATCCGGCACCGCGTCGGCAAGGGCACGGTCGGCGCTGCGGCGATCATCGAGGGTTGCCAGATCGATCGACTGCATGGCGGCAATCAATGCGGCGTGGTGCGGCGGGTAGTGGCGGGGCGCGATGTCGACGATCGTCAGGCTGTCGAGTGTCGGCGGCTCTTCCTGTCCGGCGAGGGACATCGCGACCTTGCCTCCCAGCGAGTGGCCGAGCAAATGGCACTGCTCGATGCCTTCCGCCGCCAGCCACTGCCCTAACTCGTGGGCCATGGCCTCGATGTCCAGTGCGGGCAGGGTCGGCGAGCGGCCATGGCCGGGCAGATCGATTCGCACGACATCGAGATGCCTGGCGAAATGCAGGGACACCGAGTGAAAGTTATCGGCATCGCCGAACAGTCCGTGGAGCATGACAAGGACCGGACCTTGCCCACCTCGACGAGCGCTCAGCGATCCCTGAGGTACACTCGCGGGCCCTGTCTCTGGGTCTTTCATCTGTGTATTCCGAAGTTGAACAGCGCCTTGCGCGGCTGATCGAGACGGACGGTGTTCGCGCCCTTGCCGGGCGCCTGACCGGACTCGAGAAGGAATCCCTTCGCGTCCGACCGAACGGAGCCCTTTCGGAGCGCGACCACCCTGTTGCGCTGGGTGCCGCACTGACCAATCCGGCGGTCACGACTGACTTCTCCGAAGCCCTCCTCGAAATGGTAACACCGCCGTGTGCCTCTGCAGCCGAAGCGCTCAGGCGCCTCGCCGCTATCCATCGTTTCATACTGCCGCGGTTGCCCGAGGGCGAGCATCTGTGGAACACCAGCATGCCTTGCATCCTCTACAACAGCGATGCGATTCGCATTGGCGAGTACGGGTCTTCGCACAGCGGGCAGATGAAGCACGCGTACCGACGCGGTCTCGGCCTGCGTTACGGTCGTCGCATGCAGACGATTGCCGGTATCCACTTCAATTTCTCGCTACCGGATACCGCCTGGCCCGTCTGGGAGTCGCTGCGTATTGCCGGTGGGCCGGGGCTGGCGCTGGCCGATGGCTTTGCGGTCGAGGATGCGCTGGTCCGCCAACGCACGGCGGGCAGTTTCGCGATGATGCAGAATCTCTCCCGCGTCGGCTGGCTGGTGCCGTACCTGTTCGGCGCCTCGCCAGCCATTTGCCAGAGTTTTCTTGCTCCGGGCGAGGCGAGCGACCTGGCAACGCTCAACGTCAATACACGATACGCCGAGTACGGCACGTCGCTGCGCATGGGTAACATCGGCTACCGCTATCGTGACGACCAACCAATCGATCTGTCGGTCCGCTATTCGCACTTCGATGACTATGTCGATGACATCCTTGGCCACGTCTCGACCGTGCACCCGCCATATGCGGAGGCCGGTGTTCTCGATGCCGAAGGTCGTCACCAGCAGCTGACTGCCTGCCGTCTGCAGATCGAGAACGAGTTCTATTCGACGGTGCGTCCCAAGCAGATTCCGGAACGCGGCGAGATGCCGATCCTCGCACTGCGCAGGCGCGGCATTCGCTACCTCGAACTGCGGTCGGTAGACGTCTCGGTGGAACACCCGTGTGGAATCGATCAGACGCAGTGCGCCATGCTCGAACTGCTGATGTTGTTTGCCTGGCTTGGTGGCAGCAAAGCACTCGATGCCGACGCGGTTGCCCGCGCCGTGGGTAACGTCCGCACGGTCGCGCACCGTGGCCGGGAGCGAGGGCTTCAGCTGCAAGGCGAGGATGGCCCCGTGCTGTTGCGTGACTGGGGCCTTGCCATCATCGATGCACTGGAGCCTCTCGCGGCGGCACTGGATGTGGCTGAAGAGACGGCCGGGAACGGGCACGTCACCTACGCCGCGGCACTGGCGGCACAACGGCAGAAGCTCGAGGATCCGCGCGAGACGCCATCCGCCCGGCTGCTCGACGACGTGCGGGATGAGGGTTCGTGGTTCGAATACACGCTGCGACGGTCGCGCGAGCACCACAAGGCCATCCTCGCGACGAAGATCGATGCGGAGCTCGATGCGGAACTGACGGCCGGTGTCGACATTTCGTTGCAGCAGCAGGCGGAAATGGAAGCGGGCAGCCAGGGCAGCTTCGACGCGTTTCTCGATCAATATTTTGCTCAACTGACGCCCCACCTGCGACCCGACACTCGCCTCGAGCCGGCGCGTGACGATGGACTCTCGCCCAGAGCCAGGGCCGACGCTTGAGCGCAACGACCCGGACAGATCCGGCTGACGATGCGCCCGGCGGACGCCCCGAGCGAAACCCCGAGCGAAACTTCAGGGCATCGCTCGGCGCAGTGATCCTGGCGGGGGGTCTGGCGCGTCGCATGGGTGGAGTCGACAAGGGGCTGGTGCCGCTTGGCGGGCAACCGATGATCGCGCATGTCATGGCACGAATCCGGCCGGCCGTGGGCACCCTCGTCATCAATGCCAACCGCAACGAGGCCGTCTATTCTGCCCTTGGCGCGAGCGTGATAGCCGATCGTCATCCGGGCCATCTCGGACCGCTGGCAGGTCTCGCCGCCGGTCTTGTCGCGCTCGATACGGCACGCGTCCTGTTATGTCCCTGTGATTCGCCCTTCATCGCCACCGAGCTTGTCTCGCGACTGGACGGTGTGTGTGCCGAGCCTCGCGTGAGCATCGCCGTTGCGCACGATGGCGATCGCCTGCAACCGGTCTTTGCCGTCGTCGATCGACGGGTCGCTGATTCCCTCGAGGCCTACCTGGCCGCCGGGGAGCGCAAGATCGATCGCTGGTATGCCGGTGAAGCGATGCGCGCCGTCGACTGCAGCGATCTTGCCGAGAGTTTCCGCAACGTCAACACGGAAGCTGAAAGATTGTCGGCCGAGCGGACGCTTGCGGTCTCGCCCGGGAGCGAACGGCTGTGATCGTCCGGGAGCCCTCGTGCGAAGACGTTGACGAACCTGTCCTGTTGCCCGTGAGCGAAGCGAGGCAGCGTATTGCCGCTGCGCTTTCACCCCTGACAGAGTCGCTTCGCCTGCCAATCGGCGAAGCCCTCGGGCGGGTGCTTTCCGAATCGCTATGCGCGCTGCATGACGTCCCGGCGGCGGCCAACTCGGCGATGGATGGTTATGCGCTGTGCCGCTCGAGCATTCCGGCCCGGGGCGAGGTGAAGCTGCAGCTGCTCGGCACCGCCTGGGCTGGCCGACCGTTCGACGGCAGCGTGGCGCAGGGACAGGCCGTACGGATATTCACCGGTGCCCTGATGCCGGCTGGCGCCGATACCGTGGTCATTCAGGAACGGGCCCAGGAGGACGGCGATGGTGTGCTGATCGACCACGAGGTCGAGGCCGGGCGCAATGTCCGGGCGGCGGGTGAGGACGTCGCTGCGGGTGACGAAATCCTCTCGAAGGGGCGATGCCTCGAGGCGGCCGATGTCGGCGTCCTTGCCTCGCTCGGCATCGATCGGGTTGCGGTCGTGCGGCGTCTCCGGGTCGCTTTCTTCACGACGGGAGACGAACTGCAAGCGCTTGCGCCCGGAAATGATGGCGCGGCTGCGCCTCACGGCAAGCTCTTCGACAGCAATCGATTCACTCTGGCCGCGCTGCTCGAGTCGGCGGGCGTCGAGGCGATCGATCTCGGCATCGTGCCCGACGAAGCCGACAGGACCCGGCAGATACTCCTGCAGGCGGCCTCGCGCGCCGATGTCGTCATCACCTCGGGCGGCATTTCGGCCGGCGATGCCGACTACGTCACGCGCGCCTTTCATGCGATCGGTGACGTCGCTTTCTGGAAGATCGCCATGCGCCCGGGTCGACCGCTGGCGTTCGGACACATCGGTAATGCGGCGTTCTTCGGTTTGCCGGGAAATCCCGTGGCCGTGATGGTGACCTTCCTGCAGTTCGTGCAACCCGCGTTGCGTCGTCTTCTGGGTCGTGTCGATATCGACCCGCTGACGCTTCCGGCGCGTTGTCTGTCGTCACTCCGGAAATCGGCTGGGCGGGTCGAATATCAACGCGGTGTGATGCGGGTGGACGCGGGAGCGATCGTGGTAGCGTCGACCGGCAAGCAGGGCGCCGGTCGGCTGAGTTCGATGAGCAGTGCCAACTGCCTGATCGTCATCGGCGCCGAGGTCAGTCACGTATCGCCGGGTGATACGGTCGACGTGCAGCCGTTCAGAGGACTGCTGTCGGGTTGAGTGCGAGCGCCTGGCTTGTCGCTACCAGGTGACCGGTAACGACTCCAGCCCGTGAAAGTGGAAACTGTCGCGAAAGACGGGCTCGGCCTCGAGGCGTAGCGTGGGCAGGCGTTCGAACAGCGTGGCAAGGGCGATGCCGAGCTCCAGTTTCGCGAGTTGCGCCCCGACACAGTAGTGAATGCCACCGCCGAGCGTGACGTGCCCGCCATCCGGTCTCCCGGGGTCGAAGCGATCGGGATCCTTGAAGCGGACGGGGTCGCGATTCGCCGCCCCGAGCAGCAAGGCCACCTGCTCGCCGGACTCGAGGGTCACGCCGCAACCGAGATCAACCTCCTCGAGCGCATACCGTGTGAAGAGATGGAGTGGGGCGCCATGGCGCAGCAACTCGCTAACGGTCGCTTCGGTCTGTTCAGGCGAATGGAACAAGGCCTGCACCGAAACAGTGCTGGCACCCGGTCGGAGCAAGGTGTGCACGGCGTTGCCCAGCTGGTGCACGGTCGCCTCGTGACCGGCGTTCAGGAGAAGGATCACGATCGAGATGATCGCAGCATCGCCGAGCGGTTCGTCGCCGTCGGCCTGTGTCAGCAGGCGCGAGACAAGGTCATCGCCGGGTTGGCGGCGTTTCTCGTTGATCAGCACCTGTAGTCGGTCACTGAAATCCCGGGCCGCCTGGTTGGCCAGAACCTCTTCCGCAACTGTCTGCGTCAGCGTGTAGACGCGCACCATCGCGTGCGACCATTCGAGCAGGCTAGCCGTTTCCTCCTCGGGTACGCCGACAAGGCGCGCGATGATGGTGGCCGGTATGGGGGTCGCATAACTTGCCAGCAGTTCGGTGCGCCCGTGCTCGATGAAGCTATCGATGCAGTCATTCGCCAGTTGCCGTATTCCAGGCGCCATGCTACGAACTTGCCGTGATACGAAGGCGCGGTTGACCAGCCGTCGGATACGGGTGTGCCCGGGTGGTTCAAGATTGAGCAGTGAAAAAGCTTCAGTGGCAGCGAACGCGGCAAGATGATCCGGGTAAGCCTTTGCCTCGCAGTGACTGGGCGGTACTCTGCCAAAACGCCGATCGCGAAGAATTCCGTCAACGCTCTCGAAGGCGGTGACACACCAGAGACCATAGTCTTTCCAGAAAACCGGACCACCTAAGGCGTGCAATCCGGCATAGAGTTTCCATGGGTTGGCCACAAAGCCCGTATTGTGCGGGTTCTGGGCGAAGTGGCGAGTCAGGGCGTCGGGCAAGGAAGCAACCATTGGAGCCAAAGGATGTCGATCTGTGATGTCATTCACGCAATTCGATCACCTGGAAACCGAACGAACGGTAACCTAGTGCGATTCTTGCAGTACCTTGAAAACTTACCGTTACGGCCTGTCTATTACCAGATTGCCGTGCGAAAACGGACGGAACCCGTGCCATGACGCGCAGACTGCTGTTGGTGGAGCCGTCAGCCACCATGCGCCACGCGCTGACGACGCACGTGAGTGCACTCGGCTACAAGCTCGACGTCACTGATTCCTACGAGGATGCACTCGACGCGATCGAGTCGCAATTCAAGGCCTTTGGAGCCGATATCGAAGGGCTGATCTTCGGCTGGCCGTCGCTGGCAGACGCACAGGCAGATGCGCTGGCCGAGCGTCTCGAGAGCGATGACCTCATCGATCTGCCCGTGGTCGTGATGTCGACCGACTCGCGAGCGGCCACCCGCGCCTGGGCGGCGGCGCGCTCACGCACCTCCATTCTGGCGTGGAAAGATTATCTCGATATCGATACACAGCTCGCGGAAGGGCTCGAACATGCTGACGGGAGCAGCACTGCAGGCGCTTCATCCATCGAGGCTGGTGGGTTGAACATCCTGCTCGTCGATGCCTCCGGTGCTGTTCGCGATGCTCTGCAAGAGGTACTCGTCCGGCACGGTTATCAGGTCAGTGTCGCCGACTCGAGCATCGAAGCCCTGACGCTGGCCCGCAGCGTTCAGTTCGACATGGTCCTGCTCGATTTCTATCTGGAGGAGACGACGGCGGACGCGCTGTGTCTGGAGCTCGTCGCCGATCCTGCCTGCGGAGATCCGGCCTGTCTGGTGCTGACCGGCAGCTGCGCCGAGCACATCGTCAAGCGATGTCTGGCAGCCGGTGCTACCGATTGTCTTTTCAAGAGCGAACCGGATGAATTGCTGCTGGCCAGGATCGATGCCATCGGCCGAGCCGTTCGATCGCGGCGAGAGCTCGCGGAGCGCTGCGATCTGCTGCAACGAACCTTTGATCGACTGTCCGGCTCAGCGCTGCTCCTCGATGCCCAAGGCCGTGTACGCCATGCCACGCCCGCCGCACTCGACACGCTGTCACTCCGGAAAACCTCCAGGGTTTCCGGGATGTCGGTTGAGGAGTTGTGCGGCATCGACGCGATACCCTCGCCAGAGGACGGCACCGTGGTGATGACCTGGCGACTCCTCGCACAGGAACCGCTCGATGTCAGCGTCCGTCGCCAGGCGCTTGCCGACCGTGGTGAGTCCTACCTGGTGTTCGAGCGTACCGATACGGTGGGTGAGACGCTCTCGCCTGAAACGAACGAGGTTGCTCAAGCGGCCTCTCGTATCGATGAAGTGAGGCGTATCGCCGATGTGCTGACGCTCGATGCATCCGGCGAAGGTTTCGTCGGTTGTCTGTTCGACTACCTGGCAAACCCGCCGACGGCTCCCGACATGGTCAGCCTGCTGGTGCTCGGTGTTCACGAATATTTTGATGGGTCATATCGGGCACTCGAGGACAACAGCGCTGATCACGCGACCGTGCAGACCGGGCTGGCGCGACTCTACAGACGCGAACATCACGTTGCGGCCCTCGGCGGGCATCGCTTCGGGTTCCTGATCCGGCATGTCGATGAGCCGCAATCCTATCTGCTGACCCGGCGTCTGATGCAGATGTGCAACGATCGCTTGCTGGCGCAGGGTGAACGGGCGCTGGCGACCAACGCCTGCCTCGTCGGCCTGTCGCATCATCCGGAGGCATCAGCGGAGCTATTGCTGCAGACCGCACTGCGAGGACTCGGTATCGCCGAGTCTCGTGGCATCGACAAGGCGCTACTGCTGGATCTCGAACGCATGCTGGCCGTCTATCCCGAGACGATTGCCGAGACCCCGGATACGAGCGGGGTTGTCGTCTCGGACGACGGGACCGACGATACGACGGAAGACGCGACGGAAGACACGACGGAAGACGCGACAGGCCACGCGACGGAAGATACGACGGGCAGCAACAAAGACGATGCGACAGGCAACGCGACGGACGATGCGGCAAGCAGTACAACGGACGACGTGACGAGCGTCAGGATGGATAGCGTTCATGGCGACACGACAGACCTTACGCTGGACGACGCGACGAACGGGAATGGCGAGTCGGCGCTGTCGACGATAGCGAGTCAGCCGTATACGGAAACCGACAATAACGCTGAGCCGACTGCTCGGGGTGCCAGCCTGTCGACACCTGCCACGACCGAGTCGGAATAGTCGGACGACACTTATGGCGTGAATGGACGCGGTCGTCGAGTGTGTCATGGCATCGGGCCGGCAAACCCGTCGAGAGTGGCGGCGCCGCTGGCTTCGGCGAGAGCAAGGTATTCGGCTCGTGCCGTCTGTGCGATTTGTCCGAGGCTCTGTGGGCGCCGCCTCCCGCGAAGCTGCAAGCGCCGCGCCGGAAATGCTCCGCCGCACTCTGAACCCGTGCACATCATGTTGGAGCACCATTGAACGCGGATCATGTCGGGTTTCTCGACAGGCTGGAGTGCCTTGATGCCGGCTTCTTCAACGATTCGATGGCATCGTCGATACCCTTGACGGTCAGTTCGTGCATGCGCCCCCTCATCAGTTCGTGAGTCAGACGAATCGACGGCGTGCGTTGCCACCATGCCGAGGGCTCCGGATTGAGCCACACCGCATGTGGAAAGGCCTGCAGCAGCCGCTCGAGCCAGACGGCGCCGGCCTCTTCGTTGAAGTGCTCGACACTTCCGCCCGGTACGCTGATTTCAAAGGGACTCATCGTCGCGTCGCCGACGATGACTAGCCGGTGGTCACGTCCAAGGGTCCGGATCAGCTCGAGGGTCGACTGGCGTTCGTTTTGTCGGCGAGCGTTTTCGCGCCACAGTGCTTCGTACGGATAGTTGTGAAAATAGAAGACATCGAGCCGGTTGAATTCTGATCGAGCGGCAGAGAAAAGGACGGAGGAGATATCGGCATGCGGGTCCATCGAGCCGCCAACATCGAGCAGTAGCAGCACTTTCATTGCGTTGCGACGTTCACTCTTCATGTGAATGTCGAGCAGGCCCGCACGTCGCGCGGTCGAGCGAATGGTGGTATCCAGATCGAGAGTGTCCGCTCGACCGTCACGGGCAAGGCGCCTGAGCTTTCTGAGCGCCATGCGGAAATTCCGTGTGCCGAGTTCGCGCGAGTCGTCCAGATCGCGGTAACTGCGCTGCTCCCAGACCTTGAGTGCCTTTCCCTGCCGGGTTGGTCCGTTGCCGATCCTTACGCCCTCGGGGTTGTAACCGCTGTGTCCAAACGGCGAGGTGCCACCTGTGCCGATCCACTTGCTGCCGCCGTGATGGGCTTCACTCTGTTCGGCGAGTCGCTCGCGCAAGGTTTCCATCAGCTTGTCCCAGCCGCCGAGCGCGTCTATCGCTGTCCGTTGCTCCTCGCTCAGTGCGGCCTTGTTGTTCGCAAGCGCCAGCCAGCCCTCTGGTACTGCGGTCTCCCATGCTGCCGAGAGGGCATCGAAGCTTTGCTCTTGACCTTGCCACCAGTGTCCGAAGACCACATCGAAGCGATCGAACAGCGCTTCGTCCTTGACCAGGCACAGCCGTGCGAAACGATGAAACCGCTCGATGTCCATCGTGCCCTGCTGGCGCGAGAGCCCCTCTATCATGACCAGCCACTCACTGAGGGACACCGGCAGGCCGCCGTCTCGCAGCCGAGCCTGCAGATCGAGCAGCATCAGCGCCCGGCGTCGTTGCGTTGTTGCCGACGGTGCAGGAAGATCAGCCGCTCGAACAGGTGCACGTCCTGCTCGTTCTTGAGCAAGGCGCCGTGCATGCGCGGCAGCGCGGTACGCAAGTCGTCCGCGCCGAGCGCGTCAGCCGGTAGCTCGTCTGAAATGAGCAGCTTGAGCCAGTCCAGAAGTTCCGAGGTCGATGGTTTTTTCTTCAAGCCTGGCACCTCGCGCAGATCGAAGAACACCTCGAGCGCCGCCGACAGGAGGTCACGCTTGACGTTCGGAAAATGCGCGTCGACGATGCGCTCCATTGTCGTGCGATCGGGAAAGTCGATGTAGTGAAAGAAGCATCGCCGGAGAAAGGCGTCCGGCAGTTCCTTCTCGTCGTTGCTGGTGATGATGACCAGCGGTCGGTGTACGGCCGACACACTCTGATGGGTCTCGTGTACGTCGAAACTCATGCGATCGAGTTCCTGCAGCAGGTCGTTCGGGAATTCGATGTCTGCCTTGTCGATCTCGTCGATCAGCACGACGGCACGTTCGGCGCACTCGAAAGCTTTCCAGAGCACGCCATGGACGATGTAGTTGCCGATGTCGGCGACTGCGGCCTCGCCGAGTTGCGAATCGCGAAGCCGGGCTACCGCATCGTATTCGTACAAGCCGTGTTGGGCACGGGTCGATGACTTGATATGCCAGCGAAAGAGTGGCATGCCGAGACGCCGCGCGACATCAAACGCGAGTTCGGTCTTGCCGGTGCCGGGTTCGCCCTTGATCAGCAAGGGGCGCTCGAGTAACAGGGCAGCGTCGATGGCCTCCTGCAGCGCAAGCGTCGTGATGTAGAGGGAATCACCCGCCGACGATGCGGCTGCGTCGCTCGCCGAGCTGTCGTGCCCGGGCCTGGCGCTCATGAGGCCCGCGATAGCATCGCTCCGACGTCGGCTCCTCCGAGCAGGTGCATGTGCAGGTGCATCACTTCCTGTCGTCCATCCTGGCCACAGTTGACGATCAATCGGTAACCGCCCTCGGCTATACCTTCCTCGCGGGCAATGCGCCGGGCAATCGTGAACAGCCTGCCGAGAGCTGCCTCGTCCGCATCGACCACATCATCGACGGTGGGAATCACCTTGTTGGGAATGATCAGCACGTGGGTCGGGCGTTTCGGATCGATATCCCGGAAGGCGGTCACCAGATCGTCCTGGTAGAGAATGTCGGCGGGAATCTCGCGGCGGATTATCTTGCTGAAGATCGTCTCGTCGGTCATGTGCGATAGGTGTCTCTGTTGAGCAACGGGCGCAGTACCCGTGGGGCATCAGGGAATGGTAGCGTGCTCGCCTCCCGACACCAATCAGTTCAGCGGAACCTTGCATGGGCAATCGACTTTCCAGGATCTACACTCGAACCGGCGACGACGGGTCGACCGGGCTCGGCGACGGGCAGCGCGTCCAGAAGGACGGTACACGGGTCAGTGCCTATGGCACGGTCGATGAACTCAACTCGATTCTCGGCATGCTGCTCGCCGAGAAGATCACGGCAAACGTGCAGAGCGTGCTCGACGAGATCCAGCATCACCTGTTCGATCTCGGTGGCGAGCTCTGCATCCCCGGCCACCAGGCCATCGAGGCCAGTCATGTCGACTGGCTGGAACGAACCCTCGACCATTTCAACGAGGACCTGCCAGCCTTGAAGGATTTCATTCTCCCCGGCGGCAGTCGCGCCGCCGCAACCTGTCATCTTGCGCGAACCGTCTGTCGTCGGGCGGAACGTCTGGTGGTTTCCCTCCGGCACGAAGAGAGCGAAGTGCCGCCCTTCAGCATGCGCTATCTCAATCGACTCTCCGACCTGCTCTTCGTACTGGCCCGGGTGCTGGCCCGACAGGACGGGGGGAGTGAAGTGCTCTGGCAGAAATCCCGCCCGATCGTCGATCCGGGAGCCTGACGGAGTCGGCAACGCGGCGCTCAGTAGGTGCGTCGCCATCACCTTGCCGCGCACTGTTGATGGATCGAGAGTGCCGGGCGAAGAGAGAAGCGTGATCGGCTTCTCGATGGTGTCCCTGAACGACCCTCCGTTCTGCAATCGTTTCCCTGTCGGCCGATAGGACCTGCGGGGGCAGAAGCCGGGCAGGGCACGTCGAGGATGAAGTTTGTCGAGTTCTTCCAACAGTCAGCGAATCGCCTCGGCGTGTATCGCCAAGTGCCGTGCTCGCTGATTCTGGCGCTGACCGTCGGACTGGGTCTGGAGTCGGCAGCGCGCGGCGATGGCCGCGGCGACATGCTCCTCGCATCGCTCGGCAACGAATCGCTGTCTGACCTGCCGGCACTGCCGTTTCCAGAAAGTGTTTCAGTTTCAACACAAGGCCATGCATCAGGCGGCTCGATCCGGTTAGGTGGAGCCAAGGCGCTCGACGGAGTTCGCTACGGGTCGCGGCTGCAGTCCTATTCGAGTACCGGTACCGGACTGGCGTTGACAAGCGTCCTGAACGTTGTCGACGGCAACCTCTGGCGTGAGTCGGGCCGGCCACGGGAGTTGACGACGCTGACGCGGCTTGACGGCGTTTCCTTCCCGCACGTCGCGACCCGCAAGCGCCCGATGACGACGCTGCGCAGAAGCTATCAGCGCATGGTGTTGTGGAGTGACGACGTCGATGCAAGCGGTCGCCGAAATCCGATCGCAAATGTTCAATGCATGGGGCTTCTGCCCGACGCCATCGCTCGCCGGGCGATGCGCTACGAGCGCCAGCTGGTCGAGCTGGCTCTCGAGCACAAGGTCAGCGTCAACCTGATCAAGGCAATCATTGCCACAGAGTCCTGCTTCAATCCTGATGCAGTATCACGCGCCGGTGCGGTCGGCTTGATGCAGCTGATGCCGGAGACCGCACGCTGGCTCAAGGCGGGCGACCCCCGCGACGTCGACAACAACTTGCGCGCCGGGGTGCGCTATTTCGCGCAATTGCATCGACGCTTCGGCACGACGGTGCTGGCCCTTGCCGCCTACAACGCCGGCCCCGGCAACGTCCGTCGATTCGGGGGTGTTCCGCCCTTCACGGAAACCCGCGAATACATCGAAAAGGTGATGGCCAAGCAACGGCGTTACCGCGCTGCGTCGAAAGTGGTCTCACGCTGAACTGATAGAATGCGTCTCGCTCGCTGTGAACGGTCCGTCCATGAATGCGTTGACGATTCGTGATCTCGTCAAGACTTACGGTAACGATTTCCAGGCACTGAAAGGCATCGATCTCGATGTACCGGCCGGGGACTTCTTCGCACTCCTCGGTCCGAACGGTGCCGGCAAGTCGACGGCCATCGGGATCATCAGTTCGCTCGTCAACAAGACAGCCGGCACGGTATCGGTGTTCGGGCACGATATCGACGTCGAGAAGGAGGCGGCCAAGGCATCGATCGGGCTGGTTCCGCAGGAATTCAACTTCAATGTCTTCGAGCCTATCCTGCACACGGTCATGAACGTTGCCGGCTATAACGGCATCGGCCGACGTCTGGCGCGTGAACGAGCAGAGACCTATCTCCGCAAACTCGATCTCTGGGACAAGCGCAAGGGGCCGGGTCGCGAACTGTCGGGTGGCATGAAACGGCGCTTGATGATCGCCCGTGCACTCGTTCACGAGCCTCGGCTGTTGATCCTGGACGAACCCACCGCCGGCGTCGATATCGAGATCCGACGATCGATGTGGGATTTCCTGACCGAGATCAACGAGGAGAAGGGCATCACGATCATCCTGACAACCCACTATCTCGAAGAAGCAGAGGCGCTCTGCCGCAACGTGGCGATCATCGACCGTGGCAAGATCATCGAACGAGGTTCGGTCGCCGAGTTGTTGAGCCACTCGATGCTCGAGACTTTCGTGCTGGACATTCGCGATCCAGCGCCGCTCACCTTGCCCGATACCGCACCGTTCACACTGCGGCGCTTGAGCGACGTTCGCCTCGAAGCCGATGTTCCCAACGGCGAGAGTGTCAGTGGGTTGTTCGATCGCCTGGCCGCTCTCGGTATCGTGGTGACGAGCCTGCGCAACAAGTCCAATCGTCTCGAGGCGTTCTTCCTGCGGCTGGTCGAGAACAGAGACGACGCGCCACTCGACGCTGCCGATACGGACGAGGCGGCCGCATGACTGACACAAGGGACGAAGCTGCACTATCTGCGGGCTTCGAGGCGCAGGGCGCGTTCGACAAGGTCGCGACCAATCGCGTGGCCTACCTGACCATCGTGCGCAAGGAGATACGTCGTTTCGCGCGCATCTGGGTACAGACGATCGTGCCGCCGGCGGTCAACGCCGTGCTCTACCTGTTGATCTTCGGTGGCCTGATCGGCTCGCGCATCAGCGAGATGGACGGCGTCAGCTACATGGACTTCATCGTACCCGGCATCATCATGATGGCGATCATCGTCAACTCGTATGCCAACGTCGTGTCATCGTTCTACGGCACGAAGTTCCAGCATGTGATCGAGGAGATGCTGGTGTCGCCCATCTCCAACCTGACCATCCTCGCAGGCTACATCACCGGCGGTGTCGCTCGCGGGATAGCTGTCGGATTGCTGGTAGCCTGCGTTGCCTTGTTCTTCAGCGATATTCGTCCTGAGCACCCGTTCGTCATGTTCGCCATTGCCATCCTGACCTCGATCATGTTCGCGCTCGGTGGCCTGATCAATGCTGTGTTCGCGAAGTCGTTCGACGACATCTCCATCGTCCCGAACTTCGTGTTGACGCCGCTGACCTATCTCGGCGGCATCTTCTACTCCATACACATGTTGCCTGAGTTCTGGCAAAAGGCATCGCTCCTGAACCCGGTCCTCTACATGATCAACGGATTTCGCTACGGCATTCTCGGTGTCAGCGACATACCGCTCTGGCAGAGTTTCGCGGTCATTCTCGTGTTCATCGGCGTGCTTGGCTCGATCGCCATGGTGTTGCTCGAGCGAGGCATCGGCATCAAGCAGTAGAGTAGTCTCCTCTCTATCCGATGTATCCACGATCCTTCTGAGTGAAATCCGACATGGGCGCTGCTGCCAGGAAGACGCGAGCGACGATGGCCGAACAGGCCGATCGCCACCAGTTGTATCAGGACTCGGTACAGAACCCCGAGTTCGAGCTCGACTTCATCGACAAGACCTTCGAGGAGATGCGCGGGCGCAAGCCTGCGAGCATGCGCGAGGACTTTTCCGGAACGGCGTTGTCGTCGGTGGAGTGGGTGCGCCGTCGCCGGGGCAATACGGCGGTCGCGATCGACTTCGACGAAGAGGTGATCGCCTGGGCAAAGGCACACAACGTATCGCGACTGAGCAAGGCAGAAAAGTCGCGGCTCGAACTCGTCAAGGGCGATGTCCGCGAGATCGAGACAACGCAGTTCGACGTCATACAGGCCTACAACTTCAGCTACTGGTTCTTTCAGGAGCGCGCCATGTTGCTCGACTACTTCGCGCGCCTCAGGGCAAGCCTGGTCGACGACGGCCTCTTGTTTCTCGATGTCTTCGGTGGGTCCGAGTGCTATCAGACGCAGAAGGAGAAGCGCAAGCTCGACGGTTTCAAGTACGTCTGGGAACAGGCCGAGTTCAACGCGATCACCAACGAGCTGAAGTGCCACATCCACTTTCATTTTCCGGACAAGTCGAAGATCAAGAAAGCCTTCAGCTACACCTGGCGGGTGTGGGGTGCGCGTGAACTCCGTGAGATCCTGACCGAAGCAGGCTTTGCCGAGACCGTCGTGTTTCGCCAGGAGTTCGATCCGAAAACCGATGAAGCACTCGACGAATACATCGCGACCGACTTCGCCGAAGACTATGCGTGCTGGTTGGGGTACATCATCGCCAAGCCGTGATTCGGATCAATGATCGTCGGCTGCAGATTGTGGAGCGTCGGTATCACATTGACGTGCCACTGGACGACGTGGCCGACGAAGCAAAGTCGATCACGACCCGCGCACCACCCTCGGGTGACGTCGCCAGGGACAGCCGACCACCGTGACTCGTCAGCAGTTCCTGACTCGCCGCAAGCCCGAGTCCCTGACCGTCCTGACGAAGATCGGCCCGCGCACCCCGTGCCAGCAGTGCCTCGGGGTCGGTGGGAAAGCCGGGTCCGTCATCGTCTATCAGGAGTGTCCGATTGGATGATGTGCTGCTCATGCGTATGCGCGACGCGCCGTATTTGCAGGCGTTCTCGAGCACGTTGCCGAGGATCTCGTGCAGGTCGACGTCGCTGATGCGAACGATGAAATCGTTGGGGACATCGATCGCGAAGCTGATCTCGCGATCGCTGTAGAGCTTGGCAAGAGAGCGGGACAAGCTGTCCAGTATGGGGCGTAGCTCGAGAGGTGCCGCGAGTACGGCGGTGCCCTGACGCGATGCTCTTTGCAAGGAACGGTCGATGGATGCCCGCATGTGCGCTGTCTGTTCGCGAATCGTTGTCGACAACTCGTGTCGGCCATGCAATTCGGTCGATGCCGCTTCAACACCGACCGCACCTTGCGATGTCGGTGCGTCGATCACTTGTGGCACCTGCTCCTTGCTGGTGGCAAGGTTTCCGAGAATGGTCAGGGGCGTCTTCAGACTGTGTGCCAGATCGTCAAGCAGGTTTCGATAGCGGCTCCGTCGGCCCTTTTCACTGGCAAGCAAGGCGTTGAGCCCTTCTGCCAACGGTGCCAGTTCGGTGGGCAGATCGGTGTCGAGAGCATCGCGGCTACCGCGCTCGACGGCCGCGACCTGCCGGCCGATGCGATCGAGTGGCGCGAGCCCGCGCTTCAGGAGCAGGGTCTGTACGGCCAGCAGCAGGAATGCAACACCGGCGAGCGTTGCCCAGAGTGTGCGGTCGAAGCGGGCGAGCTCGCGACCGAGAGACTGGCCTTCGTCAGCGACGTGCACGATGAACGGCAGCTCCTCGCCGCTGTCGAGTACCCAGACACTCTGCAATTGCAGACTGTCGACCGCAGGCAGATTTCCCTTGCCGGGTAGGCTTTCGAAGCGCCATTCGCCAATCGGAGTAGGCCGGGTTTCAGGCTGCCGAACGACGCTCGAGGACGACTGCCACATCGGCCGACCGTCATTGCCGACAAGTTCCGCATAGAGGCCGGTCACTGACTGTCCGAGACGTCGTTCCGGAAGGGCACTCTCATTGACGACAAGCTTCGTCTGTTCCTGGAGATCGGTGGCACCGAGGATGCCGTAGATCATGCCCTGCAGGCGATCGAAGCGCGCTGTCTCGGCACGCGTGTGTACCGACCAGGAAACAGCAAGGCCGGTAAGAACGACGAAGCCTGCCAGCACGATGCCGTTGACGATGAGCAAGTGCGACGCGATGGAGCGTGTCGGCAGGGGGACCACGTTCGGTCAGCGGCTCACATCGTTGCCGCGCTCGAGTCCGAGTCGATAGCCACGACCGCGGAGCGTCTCGATGGGCTGCAGACTGCCGTCAGCATCGAGTTTCTTGCGAAGCCTGCGGACGAAGACCTCGAGCACGTTCGGGTCACGATCGGTGTCCTCATCGTAGAGATGGTCTAGAAGCGTCGCCTTGCTGATGACTCGACCGCCGTTGACCGCCAGGTAGGCGAGGACCCGATACTCGAAGGTGGTCAGCTCGATCGGTTCACCGTCGACCGACACGCGCTGTTCGCGCGTATCGACTTGCAGGCGGCCGAAGTTCAAGACCGAGTCGCTCCAGCCACCGGTACGGCGGAGCAGGGCACGCACTCGCGCAAGCATCTCCTCGAGGTGAAACGGCTTGGTCAGGTAGTCGTCGGCACCGGCCTCCAGCCCGTCGACCTTGTCACGCCAGGCGTCTCGCGCGGTCAGTATGAGGACCGGGTAGGTGTGGCCGGCCGCTCGTGTTCGGGCGATCAGTTGCTGACCGTCGATGCCCGGCAGGCCGAGATCGATGATGGCGATGTCGACCGGCATGTTGAGGGCCAGGTACAAGCCTTCTTCGCCGTCGCCGCTCTCGTCGATGGCGAAGCCGGCGTCACGCATGGCGTCGACGACTTGTCGTCGGAGGGCGGGTTCGTCCTCGACGATCAGTGCGCGCACGACTCAGCGCCCGTTGATGCGAACGACACGCACACGCCCGTTCGTGAGTACCTTGACCAGGTAGGTGACGCGGCCGTCGTCACCACGCTGCTCGCTGACCCCGAGCACCTTGCCGGCGCCCCCGCTCTGCGCCAGTGCCTGTTCGATGGCTTCACCACGCGAACCGGCATCGGCCGCGACGGACGTCGGTACGACCGTCAGCAACACCGACCCGATGAGCAGCAGCACGCCGAGCGAATTCACGCCGAGCGAATTCACGCCAAGCGAATTCACGCCGAACGCTTTCGAGTGCCCGGCCGGGCACGGCCAAGTCGTACCCTGCGCTGGACGAGTCGCCGGCTTCACTGATCGGCCGGGGTCAACGACAAGCGGAGCTTGATGCGACGACCGGGATCGCGCGGCTGACGTGTCGTGAACGTGCGCCCTTCATAACGGTAGGTCACGTCGTAGTGCTGGATGCGGCGCTGCTCGCGAACCGTCTCGACGGTACGGCAACGTTCCACTTCGCGGGTCTCGTAGACCGTCCGAGGTACGTGACGAGGCTCGTGATGGCGCCGATGCCGACTGCTGCCGGCGGACGCTTCATTGGCAATGGCCGAGCCGATCACGGCACCCGCGACCGTCGCGCCGGTGCGGGCACCTCGACTGGAATTCCGGCCGAGCTGGTTGCCGATGACGCCACCGATGACACCGCCGACCAGCGCATCGCCGGTGCTGCCGCGTGAGTGCCGCTGTCCACGGTCAGATCCGGACGAGTAACCGACGCGGCCTTCGCGAACGGCATGTCGCTCGACCTCTATCCAGCATTCCTGTCGGGGCTCACTGCTGCGGTATTCGCTGTAGACGGGCCGCACCTCGACCACGTCGGCATAGACCGTGAAGGCATCGGCGGGGCGCCGGTCAGTGGCCTGTGCCGTACCCGCAAGAGCGATTGCCAACGGAATCAATGCCAGTGCCTTCGGGCGAGTGGCCTTGCTTCTCGCAGGGTTCTTGATCCAGCGCGCACCGACACTGCGAGCAGCGGATCGCACGCGAATGGACAGGCGACCAGTGAGCGGTCGGGTGCTGCTCGCGCCGTCGGTGTGACCGATGTCACAGGATGCCTCACCCGGCACGTGACGCTCACTGTCGTTGCCCGGTCGAATATCGGTTTTCGTCATGGTCGGTCACTCCGTCAAGGTGCGCGATCGTCGAATCACGCTGACGCCAGTGTCACAAGCTCGCACTGAACCCGTCCTTAACAAGGCTGCCGAGCAAAGCGGCCTTGCAAAGTGGCAGAAGAAAAGGGCAGTACAAAGTACAAAGTGACTGAATGAGCCACGGGTGCAGAACGGCTCAACTGTCTGCTTCTTCGACCGGGACGATGCGTGTCAGCAGTCCGAATCGCGGATTGTCGATGTAGTGCAGCTCCCGGCTGCGCATCTTGCGGCTTTCCGAGAGCCGGTAGCTCTTTCCGGACTCGGTATCGGTATGCACGAGCAGGGCTTCCAGATGCAGGAAACGCCCCAGGCGCACCTTGATCGTGCCGTTGACCGTGGTGGTCCGGGCCTCGCGCTGTCGTTCGGGGCGCGGTTCGCCACTGGCGGGAATGAACTGCTCATAGGGCGACAGGTCGTCAGGCAGGTAGATGTCGAAGGCGCTACCGAGATTGACCCTGATGGCGACCGCATCTGCCTCGGCAAGCCCCTCCTGTTGCCAGGCAAGGTGACGGAGGACACGATAGCGGCCGGAGTTCGCCATGCTCTGGGCATTGGCGGTCAATGTCAGATCGGTATCGACAGTGGTGAAGCCAGCGGCCTCTGCGCTCTCGCTACCGAGTCGCAGGGAGGGCCCGACTTTCGGAAACCACAGGCTGCCGGCGCTGCCATCGTCATTGACACGGTGTTCGAACAGCACGACTTCGATGATGTAGTCGGTCGCCCGGGCGGTACTTCCGCCCATGGCGGCGACGGCCGTGCACGCGAGGATGAGCGCGTGTAGCCACGGGCACTTGCGTCGTCCGGTCGAGGCTATTGACTTCATCAATTGAGATTCCGATCGATTGCGGCCGCTAGCGTCGCCCATCAGGCGGCTTCCGGCAAGGTCAGTTCATCGAGCAGCTGGTCGAGAAACCCGACGGCCTCGGCGACATCCTCGAAAGCCTTGCTCACGCGCAAGGTCCGCTTGCCGTCGAAGCGAAAGGTCGCGGGTTCTCGCTGGATCAACCGGATGACGGCACCGGGATCGATCGCGGGCTCGGGATTGAACAGGAGGCGACCGCCACCGACACTCATTTCCAGGCGTTCGATGCCGAGCGCTTCACACCGTTCTCGCACCCGCGCGGTCTCGAACAGCTGCAGCGCCTGAGGTGGCAACAGTCCGAACCGGTCGATCAGCTCGATCTTGAGTTCGCGCAAGGCCTCCGCATCCGCCGCGTTGGCTATGCGCTTGTAGAGAATCAGGCGCTGATGCACATCCGGCACATAGTCCTCCGGTAGCAGTGCGGGCGAACCGAGATCGACTTCGGTACCTTGTGCCAGCGGACGATCGTGGTCCGGCAACTTGCCGGCCTTCAGTGCCTTGACGGCGCGGTTCAGGAGCTCCGTGTACAGGGTGAAACCGATCGCCTGGATCTGGCCGCTCTGGTCCTCGCCGAGGAGCTCTCCGGCGCCGCGTATCTCCAGATCATGGGTGGCGAGTGTGAAGCCGACACCGAGATCCTCGAGCGACTCGAGCGCATCGAGCCGCTTGGCCGCATCGGCCGTCATCGATTGGCGGGGCGGTGTGATCAGGTAGGCGTAGGCGCGGTGGTGTGAGCGGCCGACACGACCGCGCAGCTGGTGAAGCTGCGCGAGGCCGAGCTTGTCGGCACGGTTGATGAGGATGGTGTTGGCGCTCGGTATGTCGATCCCGCTTTCGATGATGGTGGTCGCAACGAGAGTGTTGAAGCGTTGTCGGTGGAAGTCCACCATCGTCTGTTCCAGTTCGCTCTCCGGCATCTGCCCGTGCGCGACCTTGATCAGGGCGCCCGGCACGATGCGTCTGAGATCGTCGGCGATGCGTTCGATCGTCTGCACTTCGTTGTGCAGGAAATAGATCTGCCCACCGCGCGCGAGCTCACGCTCGCAGGCTTCGCGGATCTGCGTATCGTCCCATTCGCCGGCAAAGGTCTTGATGGCATGTCGATGCTGTGGCGGCGTCGCGATGATCGAGAGGTCGCGCATGCCGGCAAGACCCATGCTGAGGGTGCGCGGGATCGGCGTTGCGGTCAGCGTCAGGATATCCACTTCGGCGCGCAAGGCCTTCATGTGTTCCTTGTGGCGTACACCGAAGCGATGTTCCTCATCGATGATGACGAGGCCAAGGTTGGCATATCGGATGTCGCGCCCGAGCAGCTTGTGCGTGCCGATGACGATGTCGAGCTTGCCTTCGGCCAGCCGGTTCAGGATGACCTTCTGTTCCTTCGCCGTGTCGAAGCGCGAGATGGAATCGATCTGCACCGGCCAGTCAGCGAATCGATCGAGAAAGTTCCGGTAGTGCTGCCGTGCGAGCAGTGTGGTCGGAACCAGCACCGCCACCTGCTTGCCGGCATCCACGGCGACGAAGGCGGCGCGCATCGCAACTTCAGTCTTGCCGAAACCGACATCACCGCAGACCACGCGATCCATTGGCCGGGCTGCTCGCAAATCCTCGACGACGGCATCGATGGCGCGTTCCTGATCAGGGGTTTCCTCGAACGGGAAGGCATCGGAGAACAAGCTGTAGTTGTCGGATTTCTCCGGAAACGCGAAGCCCTTGCGGGCCGCTCGTCGCGCATGAATCTCGAGCAGTTCGGCGGCAATGTCATAGGCCTTCTCGGCCGCTTTCTTGCGCGCTTTCTGCCAGGCTTCGCTACCGAGCTTGTGCAGAGGCGCCGAATCCGGACTGGCACCGGTATAGCGACTGATGAGATGCAGTGACGACACCGGCACGTAGAGCTTGTCGTCACCGGCATAACGAAGGGTCAGGTATTCGTTTTCGCCACCGCCTACATCGAGTCGCGATAGCCCCTCGTAGCGTCCGACGCCGTTGTCGATATGCACCACGGGATCACCGATCCCGAGATCGGTGAGGTTCGCGATGATGGCATCCGAGTCTCGCGTCGGCCGCCGACGCTCGCGTCGCGCGACACGCCCGGCGCCGAGCTGGCTCTCAGAGATGATAGCGAGTCTTGCGGTCGGCAGATCGAGTCCACGATCGAGCGTGGCAGTGGTCAGGCAGAGCCTTCGCTCGCTTTCGAGAAAGGCCCCCCAGCCGTCGACCGTTTCCGGTGTCAACCGGTTGCCGACCAGTTGATCGAGCAAGGCTTCACGCCGGCCTGTGGATTCGGCCACGAACAGCACGCGGCCATCGAATTGCGCCACGAAATCCTCGAGAGCACCCATCGGCCGTTCATCGCGCGCATTGACCGGAAAGAGCCCAGGCGCACGTGTCGGCAAATTTATCGCGTCGTGTTGCTTGCCACTCTTCGGAGATCTGTCTGCGCCTTCGATCTCGAAGCGCCGGGTATCGAGGGTGCTACGCGACGACAGGCGATCGAGCACCTCGGCAGGTGTGAGGTACAAGGCGACGGGCGGCAGGACCGGACGCTCGACGTCGTGCCGGCGTTGTTCATGGCGCGCCTCCGTGATCTCCTCGAAACTCTGCATGCCCTTGAAGGCATCTTCGATCTGGATGACGCTGGCGCTGTCGGGGAGGTAGTCGAAAAGCGTGGCGGTTTCCTCGAAGAACAACGGCAGGTAGTACTCGATGCCGGCCGGTGCCCGGCCTTCACTGACGTCGCGGTAGAGCGGTGCATTGCGACTCTCGGCGTCGAAAGTCGTGCGCCACTGCCGTCGGAACAGTGCGATACCTTCCTCGTTCAGTGGAAATTCATGGGCCGGTACCAGCGCGATTCGCGTCGCCTGCTCGAGTCCGCGCTGTGAATCGGGATCGAAGGTGCGCACGGTCTCGATTTCATCGTCGAAGAATTCGACCCGGTAGGGACGCCCGCTGCTCATCGGGAAGAGATCCAGGATCGAGCCGCGGACGGCGAACTCGCCGTGCTCCTCGACCTGCGAGACCAGCCGGTAACCCGCATCGATCAGGCGTTCGCGAAACACATCGAGCGCCAGTGTGTCGCCGGTCTCGATGATCAGGGAATGCTGGTCCAGGTAGCTCGGCGGCGGCAGACGCTGCATCAACGCAGGCGCCGTCAGGAGCAATATGCCGCGATCGGTGTTCGGCAGGGCATGCAAGGTGCGGATGCGCTGCGAGACGATATCCTGGTGCGGCGACACGCGGTCGTAGCTGAGCGTCTCCCAGTCGGACAAGGTGTGCAGCGGCAGACGGTCATCGAGGAAGAACGCGAGTTCGGCCTCGAGGTGCAGAAGTTCGCTGGTGTTCGCGACGACCGCCACGACGAGGTGGTCGGCCGCGAGGGCAAATTCAGCCACGGCGAGCGACTCGGCGGCCCCGTACAGCCGACCCCACTGGGTGGCCGTGCGGGCCTCGTCCGTCAACAAGGTCGCCATTGCTTCCGGTTTGGGCATGAGGTTCGCAGGGAGATCAGGGTTGAACGGTCTTGCCAGAGGCAGGTCCGATAGCAGATGGGACGCAGCGGCGCCGCCGGATTCTCCCACATTTCCTATACTCGTCTCGCGTGAGCCTTCGCCACGTCGACGCAACGTCCTCATCCGAGCCCGATCTCCGCATGTTCCAGCCGTACGAACTGTTCGTCGGTCTGCGTTATACGCGGGCCAAGCGGCGCAATCACTTCATCTCCTTCATCTCGCTTATCTCGATCCTCGGGATCTTCCTGGGTGTGACCGCACTGATCACGGTGACATCGGTCATGAACGGTTTCGAGCAGGAGATGACGGAGCGCATCGTCGGTGCCTCGTCGCATGCGACGGTCACCGGTCTCGGTGACTCGATGCGCGATTGGGAGCCGGTTGCCGAGCAAGCGGCCACGAACGAGGAGGTCATCGGCGCCGCGCCCTACGTCGAAGGCCAGGCGATGCTGGTCAATGCCGGCCGGTCGACTGGCGTGCTGGTGCGCGGTGTGCTGCCGGCGACCGAAGGGCGTGTGTCGGAACTGAACGAGCGGCTTGAAACCGGCGGCCCGCTGGACGACTCTCTGATCGCCGGCCAGTTCGGCGTGCTACTCGGCGCGGATCTCGCCGCCCACCTCGGCGCCATCACAGGCGACAAGGTCATGCTGATCACGCCGGAAGCCAGCGTCACGCCACTCGGCTTCGCCCCGCGGGTCAAACGCTTTGTCGTGACCGGGGTGTTCCGCTTCGGCATGTATCAGTTCGACCGTAACCTCGCCGTCATCCATGCCGACGATGCGGCGGCACTGTTCCGGCTCGGTGATGGGGGATTCTCGGGCATTCGCCTGAAGCTTGCCGATACGGCGCGCGCGCCCATCGTCGCGCGCGAGCTTCGCGACACCCTCGGTTTCGACTATTTCGTCAGTGACTGGACGCGGCAGAATGCCAACTACTTTGCGGCCGTGAAGATGGAGAAGACCATGATGTTCATCATTCTCTCGATGATCGTCGCGGTCGCCGCCTTCAACATCGTCTCGACCCTGGTCATGCTCGTGCAGGACAAGCAGGGCGATATCGCGATACTGAGAACACAGGGTGCGTCACCGGCAAGCATCCTGTCGATCTTTGTCGTCCAAGGGACCTTGATCGGTGTGCTCGGCACCGTCGCCGGCCTCATCGGCGGGGTGGCGCTCGCCAGCAACATCGACATCGTGGTGCCCTTCATCGAACGCTTTACCGGCCCGGTGCTGAACCCGGAGGTCTACTACATCGACGAGATGCCCTCGGACCTGCGCTGGCCCGATGTCGTCAAGGTGGGCACCATGTCGTTCGTGCTCGCCTTGCTGGCAACACTGTATCCCGCGTGGCGGGCATCGCGAACCGACCCGGCGTCGGCACTGGCCTACGAATGATGACGGACACCGACAGGCACGCGGACGGGCACGTGGGCGGGCCGTCGGTTGGACAGGCGGTTGAGCCGAGCCTTGCACCGGTCCTCGAGGCGCAGGCACTCGGCCGTCGCTACGAGCAGGGCGACCTGTCGGTCGATGTCCTGACCGACGTCTCGCTGTCCATCGGCCAGGGCGAGCGGGTGGCCATCGTCGGACAGTCGGGCAGCGGCAAGAGCACCTTGCTGCACCTGCTGGGTGGGCTGGATACGCCGACCAGCGGCAGCGTGAGTCTGGCCGGTGAGTCGTTGAGTCAACTCAGCCAGGCGGCGCGTGGTCGCCTGCGCAACCGGGCGGTCGGCTTCGTGTACCAGTTTCACCATCTGCTGATGGAGTTCACAGCCGTGGAGAACGTTGCCATGCCCTTGCTGATCAGCGGCATGAACAAGGTCGAGGCCAAGGCCGCCGCGGCGGACATGCTGGAACGCGTTGGCCTCGGTCAGCGGCTCAGGCACAAGCCAGGCGAACTCTCCGGTGGTGAGCGCCAGCGAGCCGCCATTGCCCGCGCCCTGATCAACCGCCCCCAGGTGGTGCTGGCAGACGAGCCGACCGGCAATCTCGACGAGGCGACGGCGGGGCGCGTCTACGAGCTCATGCTGGCGCTAAATCACGAGCTCGGCACAAGCTTCCTGCTGGTGACCCATGACACGCGACTGGCCGGGCGAATGGATCGTGTCCTGCGACTCACCAACGGTCGACTTCAGGATGCAGGGGAGTTGCACGAGCAGGAAATCTCGTAGCAGGAGCTTTGAGGAACAGTGATGTTCCATCGTGGTATCTCCGCTGAGCCCGTGGATATGACGTTGAAACACCTCTGGCTCAGCGTTTCATTCGTGTGTCGCGTCGTTGTCGCCAGCGCCTGAGCGCCAGCAGCCGCCACACGAGGCGCGTCAGCAGAAAACCGGTCACCGCCGACACGGCCGCCCAGAACAGACAACCAGCCAGGACCGCCGGCCAGACATCGCCGAGTCGAGCGACCATGCCGGTCGGCGTCAGCGCATGCGGTACCGCCTGGCCAGACTCGCCGAGAAGCATTGACCCGGTTCGCCACGCTGCATAGAGTAAGGGGGGAATGGTCAACGGATTGGTGAACCACACCATGACCACGGAGACAGGCACATGGACGCGCAGCACACTCGCCAGGATGGCGGCAACCACCATTTGCAACGGAATCGGGAACCAGCTGACGAACAGGCCGGTGGCAACCCCGCCGGCGACGGCATGTCGGGTCGGGCACCACAGGGCCGGGTCGTGAAGCATTCGGCCGAGCCATCTCGACACGGGACGATCCGGTACGGGACGATCATCGACCATCGAGAGGCCGAGACGGTGCCGAACGCGGGTGCGGTCAGGAAGATGGCCGTTGAGCCAGCGGCGATTCATTCGATGCCATGGATGAGCGGAGACGTCAGACCGACGGCGGTGCTGTCGTCAGGCCTGTCCGGGTTAGCGGCGGCGGCACGTCCCTACTGAAAGCATGTCGTCGCAGCCGGCGACCCGTTTCTGCAAGATGCAGTCTGCGGCGCTCGGCCTGGCGCTGGGTTCGCTCGCCGTGTTGCGACTCTCGCTCGGCGCTGAAACGGTGCTCGCGCTCGTCTTGCCGCTGGCGGTCGCTGGTTGCGCCATTGTCGTTGTCCTTGCCGGGTTCTGTCGATGGCGAATTGGTGAGGGCAAGCTGGCGCGGGTCATGCCCGACGTGCTCTGGTTCACGGCCAGTGCGGTCGCCGGTGCGCTCTGGACCCTGCTCGCCTGCCAGGCGATCGCCGATCGTGTCATCGATGCACGACTGGTCGGCAAGGACATCGTCGTCGAAGGGCGGGTACTCGGTGTGCCGCGCCGCGATGGCGAGCGGGTCTCGTTCGACTTTCTCGTCGACGAGGCCGTGGCACCCGGCGGTGCAGCCGAACGACTGGCGCCGCGGCGTCTGCGTCTTGCCCGCTACGGTCATGCACACTTGACGCCCGCTGCAGGTGAGTCCTGGCGACTGACCGTGCGCCTGCGTCCGCTCAGCGGCTTGCGTAACGCCGGCGGCTTTGATCGGGTTCGTTACCTCATCGAACGTCGGATCGACGTCACCGGCACGGTGCGCGCCTATCCCGAGCCAAAGCGGCTTGCCCGGGGCAGGGGCGTCGATGCCGTGCGCTCGGCTCTTGCCAGGCGAATCGAGCGCAGCGGCGATAACTCGCCTGCGCCCGCGCCCGCGCCTGAGTCACACTCACAGTCACAGTCACAGGGTAGTGCGCTACTGCAGGCGCTGACCCTCGGCATAACCCATCGCGTGTCAGACGAGACCTGGTCGTTGTTGCGCGATACCGGTACCGCGCATCTACTGGCGATCTCGGGCCTGCATGTCTCGCTGGTTGCCGGTATGGCCTATGGTCTGCTGTTCGGCGGTTTGCGTCGCTCGGCCGGCAGCTCGCGCGCTCGTGCCATCGCCATCATCGGGAGTCTCGCGGCGGCGTCAGGCTATGCCCTGTTGGCAGGTTTCGGCGTGCCGGTTCGACGCGCTCTGGTGATGCTGGCCGTCTGGGCGGTTGCCGCCCTGCGTCTGCGGGTGATACGACCTGGTCAGACCCTCGCCGTCGCGCTGATTGCGGTGTTGCTGGTCGATCCGCTGGCGCCGCTGTCGACCGGCTTCTGGCTGTCGTTCGGCACGGTGGCGGCGCTCTGCTTCCTGCACGGCGGTCGAGTGCATCGCCCGAAGACGTGGTGGCGGCGCGCGCTGGCAGCAGGTCGCACGCATCTGCTCCTGGGTGTGCTGTTGCTGCCGATCACTGCCTGGTTCTTCCAGTCCGGCGCGTGGGTTGCACCTCTTGCCAACATCATCGCGGTGCCGCTAGTCGCTCTGGTCATCGCGCCGCTCGGCTTTCTGGCCTTGTTCGTGACGCTTGTGCTGCCCTCAGTGGCGGTGCCCACGCTGTGGATCTTCGACCTTGCCTGTCGTTCGCTGTTGGCGGTGCTCGAACTTCTTCGCCTCGCCAGTGATGGTGCCTGGACGCTGCATCTGCCGTCGCTCGAGAGCGGCCTGTTGTGCCTGCTCGGCCTCTGCGTGCTGTTCTCCTTTCGCGAACGCTGTCCACGTCTGCTCGCGCTCGTGCTGTTGATGCCTGCTGTGCAGGCCAATGTGACGGTGACGCGTACGGCGGCGCTCGAACTTCACGTGCTCGACGTGGGACAAGGCCTGGCAGCGCTTGTCCTGACCGAAAACCGGACGTGGTTGTACGACACCGGTGATCAGCTGTCGCCGTCGCACAGCCTGCTCGAGGCGGTGGTGGTGCCGTATCTGCACAGCCTCGGGCGACGGGGTGTCGACGTCATCGTGGTCTCACATGGCGACCGGGACCACGCCGGTGGTCTCGACGATGCGCTGGCTCGATGGCCCGCGGCGCGTGTGATTACCGGATTTGCCGACGAGACGCTGCCGGACGGTGCGACACGCTGCCGCGCCGGTGACACCGAGTTGCATGATGGCGTGCGCTTCTCCTTCATTCATCCGGCGATCGGCGATAGTGGATCGGACAACGATCTTTCCTGCGTGCTGCTGGTCCATCTGGGGGACAGTCGTGTATTGCTTACCGGTGATATCGAGGCGCAGGGTGAACAGCGGCTGATCGAGCGTTTTGGATCAATGGGCGTCAGCGTATTGACGGCTCCGCACCACGGCAGCAAGACGTCGTCGACGCCGCAATTCGTCGAAAGCTTCATGCCAGCGCATGTCGTCTACCCGGCCGGGCATGACAACCGGTATCGATTTCCTCACGCAGCCGTTCAAATGCGCTATAACACTGCCGGTGCTACGGCGCACGTCACCTCGCAGGGCGGCGCGGTACGATTCTTGTTCGGGCCTCATGGTCTCGTCGAGCAGCCCGTGTCCTGGCGCGACGCAAGGCATCGGTTTTGGCACGAGATGGTCGAGCCGCCGTGAGTCCGGTCTTTATTCCGGATGGCGGTGAAAGCAGAAGGCGCACGGTGCTTGTTCGCCGCGCCGCAACTGGAACTGTGAATCGTGTTTGAAATCGTGACTGCCGGCGGCTGGCTCATGTTGCCGATCATCGTCTGTTCGATCGTGGCACTCGCCATCGTCATCGAGCGCTTCATGAGTCTGCGCGAGCGGCGTATCCTGCCCGAGAATCTGGTGGCCGACGTCTGGCGGCTGGCCAGCAATCGTCAGCTCACCGAAGACAAGATCCGGGAAGTCCAGCAGGGCTCGCCGCTTGGTCGCGTGCTGGCGGCGGGGCTACTCGACCGGACACAGGAACGCGAAACGATGAAGGCGTCGATAGAGGAGGTCGGTGGCCATGTCGCGCACGAGCTTGGTCGCTATCTCAACGCGCTCGGCACCATCGCGGCCGTGACCCCGTTGCTCGGTCTGCTCGGCACGGTGGTCGGCATGATCAGTGTCTTCACGAATATCACCACCGTGGGCGTGGGCAATCCGGCGCAGCTTGCCGGCGGTATCTCGCAGGCTCTGATCACCACGGCCGGTGGGCTGATGGTGGCCATCCCGTCACTGATGTTCCATCGCTATTTCAGGGCGAGGGTCGACGGGCTGGTGGTCGACATGGAAAAGGAATCGCTCAAGCTCGTCGATGTGCTCATGCGGAGGCAGTCGCAGCAGCGGGTCACGTCATGAAGTTCCGACAGGCGCCACGCGAGGATCTCGAACTCAACCTCACGCCGTTGATCGACGTGGTCTTCCTGTTGTTGATCTTCTTCATGGTGTCGACGACGTTTCAGAAGGAGTCCGAGATCTCGCTGCAGTTGCCGCGCGCCTCCGACGCGCCGCTCGAACCGGTTGTCGATCGAATCGAGATCGTGATCAGTGCCGCCGGCGCCATCTATGTCAACGATCAGGAGCTGGTGCAGTCTGATGTCGAGTCGCTGCAGAATGCGCTGTATCAGGTATCGGGTGGAGAAAGCGACGTCCCCTTGACGATTCGTGCCGACGCGCAGACGCCGCACCAGAATTTTGTCACCGCGCTCGACGCCGCCGCCAAGCTCGGCATGAATCGGGTCACGATCGCGACGACCCGAGCGGGTGACTGAGCCTGGCCCGAGCGGGCTCGATACCTATCGGCGACTGCTTGGGTACGTACGGCCCTACAAGCGTGAGTTCGGGTTTGCCGTTGTTGGCATGGTCGGTTATGCGCTGACCGACACGGCTTTTGCGTGGTTGATGAAACCGATGCTCGACGGCAGTTTCGTCGAACGTGATGAAGGTGCGATTCTCGCGGTACCGTTGCTGATCATCGCCATCTTCATCGTGCGTGGTGCCGCCGGTTTCGTATCGACCTACTACATGGCCTGGATCGGTTGGAAGGTCATCGCGCAGCTGCGTTCGAACATCTTTCAGAAGTACCTGACACTGCCGACGCGCTTCTACGACAACGCCTCATCGGGCGAACTCATTTCCCGCATTACCTACAACAGCCAGCAGGTCGCGAGTGCCGCGAGTGAGTCGTTGACGGTGCTGGTTCGCGATACGCTGACGGCAATCGGACTGTTGACACTGATGTTCTGGGTAAGTTGGAAGCTCTCGCTCTGTTTTCTCGTGATCGGCCCGATCATCGGCCTGATCGTGGCGCGCGTATCGACCCGCTTCAGGGCCATAAGCCGAAGCATCCAGGGCTCGATGGGTGAGGTCAGTCATGTCATCCAGGAGGTGGTCGACGGCAGCCGGGTCATCAAGATCTTCGGTGGCCAGGCCCCCGAGACCGAACGTTTCGAACGGGTCAACGAACGCAATCGAGCGTTCAACATGAAGGAGACGATGATCAAGGCCCTGAACGTGCCGATCATCCAGTTTCTCGTTGCCATCGCCCTCGCGATCATCGTCTATGTTGCGTCGAGCGGCCCGGCCGAGTCGCGTATCAGCGTCGGCAGTTTCATGTCCTTCGTCACCGCCATGCTGATGCTGTTCGCACCGATGCGTCGCCTGACCTCGTTGAACAACCAGGTGCAGCGCGGCATCGCCGCGGGGGAAAGTCTGTTCGCGACACTCGATCTCGAGTCAGAGCGGGACCATGGCACGCGCACACTCGACGACGTAATCGACTCGATTCGGTTTCGCGCCGTGGAACTGCGTTATGACGCGGCCAAGCCTGCCGTCCTGCACGGTGTGGATCTCGAGATCCGTGCGGGCGAGACCGTCGCACTGGTGGGAGAGTCAGGTAGCGGCAAGACGTCACTGGTCAATCTGCTTGCCAGGCTTTACGACACGGACGGCGGCGCCATTCTGATCAACGACGTGCCAGTCGACGAATTCAGCTTGAGTTCGCTCAGGAGTCGCGTCGCTTACGTCAGTCAGGATGTCATGCTGTTCAACGACACGATCGCGAGCAACATCGCCTACGGCAGCCGATCGCCGGTTGACAGGGCTACCCTCGAAGCGGCCTGTCGTGCGGCGCATGCGCATGAATTCATCGCCAGGCTGCCGGACGGGTATGAGACGACGGTCGGAGAGAATGGCGTCATGCTCTCGGGTGGCCAACGGCAGCGTGTCGCGATCGCGCGGGCGCTGTTGAAGGATGCCCCGATTCTCATTCTCGACGAAGCAACCTCGGCGCTCGACAGCGATTCCGAGCGCAAGGTGCAGCAGGGGCTCGATGCCTTGATGCAAGGGCGCACCACCCTGGTGGTCGCGCATCGTCTGTCGACCATCGAGCAGGCTGACCGAATCGTGGTGATGGAACGCGGACGCATCGTGGAGATCGGTGCGCATGCCGCGCTTCTCGAGAACGGCGGGCACTACGCGCGACTGCACAGCCTGCAGTTTCGCGGGTGATGACGGCCGCCAGTCGTGCAGGTAAGCCCTGACATGGCATCGCCAACGTGATTCACCGCCGCCTGGCAAGGAGGCTCGAACGAGAGTGGCAGACCGGCGGACCGCTCTCGACATCGTTGCTGCCTCTGTCCTATCTGTATGCCGCGCTGACATCACTTCGGCGGGCGCTGTACCGGCTCAAGCTATGCAAGAGCCATCCGTCGGTATTGCCCGTCGTCGTCATCGGCAACCTGACGGTCGGGGGCAGCGGCAAGACGCCGCTCGTCGGCTGGCTGGTCGACGCCTTCCGGGAACGTGGCTGGCACCCCGGGATCGTGGCGCGCGGCTATGGTGGTGAGCCGCAACACGCGCCGCGGTTGCTGCAGACGGATGATTCACCGGCAACGGTCGGCGACGAATCCCTGCTCTTGCACCGGCTGACCGGTGCCCCGGTCTGCGTCTGCACCCGTCGTGCACTTGCCGTCGAGACACTCGCCCGCGACACGGACTGTGACCTGATCCTGTCTGACGATGGCCTGCAGCATCTCGCCATGGCGCGGCACCTTGAAATCATCGTGGTCGACACCGTCGCGGGCTTCGGCAACGGGCGCTTGCTGCCATCGGGACCGTTGCGCGAGCGCACTGACGGTCTGTACAGGGCCGACGCGATCGCCTTTCGACAGGCAGAACTGCAGGGCAGCGAGCTGCGCGACAGGCTGGTCTTGCCCGGAGCAGGCTCGATCGATGTCGAGGCACTGCCGGCGTCGTTCGGCTTTACACTGACAGCGCCACGTGTGCGACGCGACGGAACGCAAGCATGGCAGCCCCTGGCGGCACTTGCCGGATGCCGCGTACATGCTGTCGCCGGCATCGCGCAACCACAGCGCTTCTTCGATCTGTTGAGAAAGCACGGATTACACGTCATCGAACACGCCATGCCGGATCACCATGCCTATGTACGCGATGATGTGCATTTCGCTGACAGGCTACCGGTTCTCGTGACATCGAAGGATGCGGTAAAGCTCGATGGCCTGGCGTCGAGCGAGGTCGAACTGCATGAGGTGGCCGTGGAGGTAGCGGTGGATTCAGCAAGCGCAGGCATTGTCGATGCGTTGAGTGACAGCTTGCGGGCGACAGGGTCTTCGGGTTCAGGTCGACGTACTCCTGGGGAACATCATGGTTCATGAAAACGACAGTGCCGACCCCGTTCCGTACACCATCGTGATACCGGCCCGATATGCATCGAGTCGTTTTCCGGGAAAGCCGCTACAGCCCTTGAACGGACGTGCCATGATCTTGCATGCGCTCGACCGGGCGGGTGAGTCCAACGCCCGTGAGGTTGTCGTCGCCACAGACGACCCGCGCATCGCCGACGTCTGTCGCGATGCCGGTGCCGATGTGGAGATTACCCGAACCGACCACGCTACCGGCACCGACCGGATTGCCGAAGTCGCTCTGCGCCGTGGCTGGCAGGACGACGCGGTCGTTGTCGGACTGCAGGGCGATGAGCCGGCAACGCCGCCACATCACCTTGACCGGCTGGCTTCGAACCTCGCCTCACGCCCGGATGCCGACATGGCGACCTTCTGTCAGCGAATTGAACGGAACAGCGATTATCTCGATCCTATGCGCGTCAAGGTGGTTCGGGATATGCATGACATGGCCTTGTATTTCAGCCGCGCGCCGATACCGTGGCGTCGAGATCCGGCGGCGGGCGCGAGCTTTCCGGAAGCCTGGCTGCACGTCGGGCTGTATGCTTACCGAGCGGGCTTTCTTGCACGCTTCACGACATTCGAGTCGCCACTTCTCGAGCGCGAAGAGCAACTCGAACAGCTACGCGTGTTGCATGCGGGCGGGCGCATCCACGTCGGTAGCGTGGCGGGCGCAGGTACCCGTGGCGTCGACAGCCCGGATGACGTGGCTCCTGCGGAAGCTGCCCTGAGTGCGCTGGTCTCTGGCGCAGAACCGGATGATCGACGGTGACTCACATGAACAAGCCGGGCTCGCGACACTGGAATATCGAGCATCGAGAAACCCTGTACGACGGCTTCTATCGCATGGACCGTGTGCGCTTCACGCATGAAATGCATGGCGGGCGAGCCGGTCGCCCGGTCGAGCGTGAGTTGTTCGTGCGCGATGATGTCGTCGGTGTACTGCCCTACGATCCCGCGAGCGACAGCGTCCTGCTGGTGGAGCAGTTTCGTATCGGCGCGATGGATCAGTCGCCGGACCCCTGGCTGTGGGAGATCGTTGCCGGCATGATCGATACCGACGAGGCGCCGGTCGACGTGGCGCGTCGGGAAGCGCGGGAAGAGGCCGGCATCGAACTGCACCGGATCGAACTGATGACGCAGTACCTGGCGAGCCCGGGCGCGACGACCGAGGAAGTCTTCGTCTATCTCGGTGAGTGCGACCTTTCGGCCGCGGGCGGTCACCATGGTCTGGCCGAGGAGGACGAAGACATTCTGGCACGCGTAGTACCTGCCGAGCTTGCCATTGGCATGCTGGAAACGCGCCAGGTCAGGAACGCGCTCAGCATCATCGCACTGCAGTGGTTCGAGAAGTGGCGAAGCAAGCGCTGACACGCCGGTAGCTCGCGACCCAGCTGTCGAGCACGTGCCGAACGGACCAGGATAGGTCGACCCGAGGCGTGCCGTCAGCGTTCCGCTGAAGCCTTGTCAAGCTGTCGAGATTTGTGTCCATGTGTGTCTGTTCCTGGCATGCGTCGTCGCCGGGCTTGCATGTTGCATCCGTCCTCACGGATCAAGACCAAGCGAGATCAAACCGGCCTGGCCTTAATCAGCCCGTGCGGAGGAGAGCCAGATGGCGTGGCTGCTTCGCCGTTTTTTTCTGTGGTTGCACACGAAAAAAGTTGCTGATGTCGAACCCTCGTTGGTTGTTGTTGCCGGTGCTGGCCAGCGCTGCACTGTTCCTTGCTCATACACCCCGGGACGCACGGGCCGAGGGCTCTGCGCAATTCGGCTTGACTCAGCCGATGCTCGATGCCGAGGGCAGCCTGGCCTTCGACTACGCGACTGACGATACCTCGTCGTCGCTGTTCGTCGACGTAATCACGGTCGGCGAGATCATCAATATCTCGCTCTGCGGTACGACAGAGACCGACGACATCGAAGTCGAGCTGTTCGCGCCCTCCGACGACAGCACACCGGTACAGACGTTCACGCTTGCCGATGCAAACGTCCCCTGCAACAACGACATGACGGCGGACCTCACGAATCCGCTGACCTATGTGTCACTTGAGACCGGCGCCTATCGGTTGCGCCTCCAGAACACCTCGCAGGCGGGCACTAACGGCGTTTTTGATCGCTACGACGTCAGCATCACCCCGCCGGGCAGTACCGATGACCCCGATCCAACCGTGGCTGCCGGTCGCCTCTGGGCGTATATGTATGCCTTCTACACGAGGAGTTTTGGCGAAGCAGCAGCAACCGATGCCGACCTCTACGCGCTGATTCCCGGTGGTCGGGCGGGAGCGGACTACATCTGGAAGCTCGACCTGAACAACTTTGCCGGCAACGGCTACAACCTGGTGGCCAACTCGCTCGGTGTGGACCAGCCGGATGCAGGTTACAGCGTTGATATCGGCTCTGGTGCCAGCAAGAAGAACGCGAGCTATCAGCACCCGATCTATGTCGGTGTGCCGGTGATCGCGAACGACGAACCGGTTGACCCGCCGGTGATCGAGAATGTCTTCTTTCGTGACGCCGACGGCAACGACTACACGATATCTCCGGCCGGAACCACCGGCGTCTCCGACTCCGGCAGCTTCTTCTTCGATACCGATGTCACAGCGACATCCGCCATCCAGATCGATCTCAATCAGGACGGTATCTACGGCAACGCAGGCGACCTGCAACTCCTCAACGAGACCGTCGTCGGTACCAATGAGGTGCAATGGGACGGGACCGACGCGAACGGCAACACGGTCCCCGAGGGCATCTACTACTCCGAGATCAAGGTCCGGCTCGGTGAATACCACTTTGTCGCCAACGACGTCGAGACCAGCGGCGGTCCTAGCGCCGACGGCCTGACCGTGTTCGGGGTCGACAAGCTCGGTAACCAGAGCGATACGCAAGTCTATTGGGACGACATCACGCGGCTTGATCCGTCGGTCTTGCAGCGCAGCAGCAACACGCCATTCGGTGGTCTGTCCGGCACGTCGGCAGGCAGCCATACCTGGGGGGACTTCACCAACCCGAACGAGGGTCTGGGTGAGAAGCGTTATATCGATACGTATGTCTACGGCCTGACGACCACGGCCTACTCACCGGTGGGCATTACCGGGGACGATACGCCGCCGGTCAACTACGACGGCAGCTTGACAGCCGACATCGACAGCAACCCCGGTGACGTCATCGCGATGACGGTCTCGGATATCGATCTGAATACCGATTCCGGTGTCGCTGAATCCGTCGTTGTCACCGTGATCAACGATGTCAATGGCGAGAGCGAGGATGTGACTCTCAACGAAACCGGTGTCGATACCGGTGTGTTCACGGGAACGCTGAACACGGCGGCGGGTGCCACAGCCGGAGCTGATGATGACGGTACGCTGAACACGACAGCTGATGACACGCTCACCATCACGTATATCGATTTCATCAATGCCGGTGGAACCTCTTCCATTCGTGAGGTAGACCATTTCGTCGCCCGTGATTCCGATGCCGATGGCACGTCGAACGCGCAGGATCTCGACGACGACGACGATGGCATTCCCGATGCCATCGAGGGCAATGGCGACTCGGATGGCGATGGCACGCCGGATTCTCTGGATGACGATTCCGACGGCGATGGTCTGTCCGATGCGGAAGAAGCGGGCATTGATCCGACCGATCCCGACGATACGGACGGTGATGGCACGGCCGACTACCTCGATACCGATTCGGACAATGACGGCATCGATGACAACATTGAGGCTGGCCCCGACCCGGCGAACCCGCTCGACACCGACGGTGACGGTACGGCCGACTACCTGGAACTCGACTCGGATGCCGACGGCCTGCCCGATACGCTCGAGGCCGGCGCAGATCTCGGAAACCCGCTGGACAGCGATGGTGACGGGCAGGCTAA
>ENA-ORXR01000042-ORXR01000042.1-marine-metagenome-genome-assembly--contig:-NODE-42-length-175538-cov-9.623181_pt1 | contig 175538 bp, 167 predicted proteins | sample MGYA00237866_ERZ511479 | MGnify/ENA metagenome assembly ERZ511479 | reverse complement strand
AGCCGTCGGTGTCTCGGCCTGATGACGACACCCACATCCCGTGCAACGGCCACCAAACAGCTGATGTTCGGCCAGGTGATAGCGCACGACAGGCAGATCGAACACCTGATGACGCACACTCGGATCGTCGTCCATGGCGACCTCGCCGCCACACGCGCACGTCGCATCGGGGAAGTAGCGAGTGACGGTGTCACCCTGACTTTCGTCCGGTTCGACAAGCGCCCGCTCGTGCTTCTTGTGCCCCTTCTGGGCGCCCTGAGAACGGCCTGAGCTCTTGCGCTTCTTCCGCCTGCCACGTTGGGCCGCGGTGTCGGAGGATGGGGGCCTCGAGCTGTTGCCTGAGTGCTCACCCTTGGCCTTCGCCTCCTCCTCGGCAGCCTTCGCACGAAGATCATCGATAAGCGATTGCTGCTGCTCGAGCTGCGTCGTCAGCGACTCGATGACTTTCCACAGCGCTTCGTTCTGCTCGATGGCTTCATCGAGTGTTCGAGGGCGAATGGGCTGGGGCAGCGGGGTCGTCACTGACGGCGTGAGGCTTGGCGATGTGGCGTTCTTGTCTCAGGAAGGTAGGCCACGAATGGTCTGAGTGCCAGTACTTACGCTGTGAACTGGTACAGAGGCAAGCTACCCGGCAGTCGAGATAGACGTCAAGCGAAAGCGCAGACGGTCATTACCCTCCTGTGCCGGCTCACAGTCAGCGACTCTTAGAACAGCTCGACAGACAATGCCTTACTCCGGCTCGACGGATCGTGCCGTCGCGCCGGGTGTGCCAAGGCCTCCCATCGCAAAGGGTTGTTCACGGTACTTCCGTTTGACGCACGTCAAGACGTCGGTCTGCTGTGGCGTGCATCTTTGGGGTTCATGACACCAGCAGAGTGCTTCAACAATGACGCCCGATGACAAGGATCGACTCGTCGCCGTACTCGACGAGGCTGATGAGATGTCGCTCGCAACCGTACGCGACGATGGCTTTCCACAGGCGACGACGGTTGCCTTCGTGAACGATGGTCTGACGTTGTGGTTCGGGACGTCACCGGACAGCCAGAAGGCGGCAAACCTTGCCGGGAACGACAAGGTGTCGGCGACCGTATGCCTGCCATACGACGTCTGGGAAGACATCGTCGGTCTGTCGATCGGCGCGCGGGCGGCACGGGTCGTCGACGCCGACGAGCGACAGAAGGTCAGTCAACTGGTGTTCGAGAAATTCCCGCAAGTCGAGAACTACGTGCCGCCCGACGTAGACGACGCATCGGTCGCCTTCTTTCGGCTGGACCCGGTCGCGCTGTCGCTGATCGACTATCACAAGGGATTCGGCCACGTCGAGTACTTCGATGTCTGAGAGGACACTGTCCAGGCGTTCGCGAGTAAGCTCGCGATGAGCGCCAAGCGCATCACATTCGACGCCGAAGCCCGCCAGAAGATACTGTCCGGCGCGACGCAGTTGGCGAATGCGGTTCGCATCACGCTCGGGCCGCGCTCGCACTCGGTGTTGATCGCCAAGCCGTTCGGTGAGCCGATCGTGTGCGACGACGGCGTGACAATCGCCAAGGAGACGGAGCTATCCGATCCCGAAGAGAATCTCGGTGCACGCATGTTGCGTCAGGCGGCCGAGCGTACCGGCGACGCGGTCGGTGACGGTACCAGCTCCTCGACCGTGCTCGCGCACGCGATCTTCGCCGACGGCGTGCGCAACGTGGTCGCAGGCGCCAGTGCCATCGACATCAAACACGGGCTCGACCGTGCGCTCGCAGTCGTGGTGGCAGAGCTGCGCGAGCGTTCGCGGCCGATTCAAACGCGCATCGAGACGGCGCAAGTGGCGGCCATCTCGGCCCACAACAACGCGCGGATCGGCGAACTCGTGGCCGAAGCCATCGAGCGCGTTGGTGAGGACGGAGTCATCACGGTCGAGGCTTCGCGCACCACGGAGACCGTGCTGGACGTCGTCGAGGGAATGCAATTCGATCGTGGCTATCTGTCACCGTACTTCGTGACCGATCCCGAGAAGCTGGAGGCGGTGCTCGAGGATACGCGCGTGCTGCTGCTCGAGGACAAGCTGTCACAGCTCGGCACGCTCGTGCCGATTCTCGAGCAGGTGGTCAAGAGCGGCCAGTCGTTGCTGGTCATCGCGGAGGATGTGCAAGGCGAGGCGCTCGCGACGCTCGTGGTGAATCGACTGCGCGGGGTACTGGCTAACGTCGCGGTCAAGGCACCGGGTTTCGGCGATCGGCGTCGCGACATGCTTGTCGACATCGCAACCGTTACCGGCGGCAGCCTCATCGGTGACAGCACGGGTACTCGCCTGGAGGACGCCTCGCTCGAGATGCTCGGCACGGCGGCGCGGGTGGTCGCGACCCGTGAGAACACGACCCTTGTTGGAGGCGGCGGTGATCCTGTCGCGATCGAGGCGCGCATCGCCGAGGTTCGTGCCGCGATCGAGGCAGCCACCAGCGACTACGATCGCGAGAAGCTCGAGGAGCGACTCGCCCGTCTGGCCGGAGGCGTTGCGGTCATACGAGTTGGCGCACCGACCGAAGCGGAGTTGACGGCCGATCGGGATGCCTTCGACGATGCCATCTCGGCGACGCGCGCGGCGATCGAAGAGGGGGTTGTCGCCGGCGGTGGCCTTGCGCTATTGCGTTGTGTCCCGGCGCTCGAGCAGACAGAGCAAGAACTCGAGGGTGACGAACGCACCGGCGTTACGATCCTGCGGCGCGCGCTTGAAGCGCCGACGCGACAAATCGCGAAGAATTCGGCACTCGATGACGGCGTCGTCGTCGCGCGCATGCTCGATGGCGAGGGCGACAACGGTCTGGATGCCGCGACAGGGCACTACGTCGATCTGATGGAAGCCGGCATTCTAGATCCGACAAAGGTCGTGCGCGTTGCGCTCGAGAACGCCGTATCGATCGCAAGTGTGCTTCTGCTCAGCGACGCGACCCTGACCGAATTGCCAGAAGAAAAGACTGCCATGGTCGGCGCCGCCGCCACGGCGGGTGATTTCTAGAACATGCCTTGGAAACCGACCATGCTTAAACCGATTGTCAGCTGGGTGCTGATCGCCGATGCCGAACGAGCGCGTATCATCGCCGATGACGGCACCGGCGAGGGGCTCAGGCAACTTCCAGATGCGGTTTTGCATGCCAAGCCCGGGGGCGAGAATTCCGACGACGAAGGACGGACCATGAACCGCATCAGCGGCGGGCGGACACGTCTAGAACGGCGTGTCGAGCACCCGCCGGAGGCCGAGGCCTTCGCTGTTACGCTGGTCAAGCGGCTGGACGCCGCCCTTCGTCAAGGGCAATTCGATAGGTGGGCCGTCTGCGCTGCACCGGCGATGCTCGGGTTGATCCGACACGCGCTCGATGTGCACGCGTCGGCGCCGCTGCGCGATGCCTTGCGCGACGAGATTTCCAAGGAACTGATCAATGTGCCGACCGACGATCTGGCACCGCATCTTGCGGCCATGGTGCCACCGTGAGCCGAACTCATCCGCGGTATTTGCAGACGCTGGGGCGGAGGTCCGTTCCTGGAACTCGATTGCGGTACTCAGGTAAGCATCGACGGCGAGGACGGTCTGACTGTGTAACCCTTCATGCGTGCCGGTGATGATCGCTGCTCGGGTTATCAACGCACACACCAAGCCGGCTACAACACGTCGGTGAAACTCGACAAGCCCACCATCACTGTTCGGTGTTGAACACTGCGATGAGGATGGATCTGTACAAGGGGGCTTGCCGACTACGATGACGCCCTCGTCGTGGTGAGTCACGACACCGACTTCATCGACGCTCTCGGGCTGGATCGGACGATCGAGCTGAGTCGCTGAGATTGAAGCCGAACGAGTGCGACAGCCCTCGATCAGATTTCGGTCATTCCGAGCGACCCTGAGAGTATTCTTTCTGGAGCCGAGGTTTGGCAAGGGAGTCGTGCGGTGTACGTCTCGTCTCATTGTTTTGGGCACGACCATGGTTTCAACTGAACGAGGGAAATGGCATGTCTGATAGACCGCTTGCTCTGGTCACTGGCGCTGCTCAAGGTATCGGCTACGCTTGTGCCGAGGCATTGCAGGAACAGGGGGCGCGCTTGATTATCGTCGATATCAACGATAAAGGAATCGAGGATGCCGTCGCCGCCCTGGGCAAGGAAACTTTGGGTCTGGTCTGTGACATGGGTGATCCCGAACAGGTCAACGCCATGTTCGATCTTGTCGACAAGGAAAATGGCCCGCTCGACGTGCTGGTCAACAACGCTGGAATCGCCATGCCGGGGGATTTCCTTGACACCACGATCGAACAGTTCCAGCGAGTCATCGATGTCAATCTCGTCGGTACTTTCATCGCATTGCAACGTGCTGCCAGAAGCATGGTCGCGCACAAGATCAAAGGGTCCATCATCAACATGTCCTCCATCAATGCGGTGGTCGCGATCCCGAGTATCGCCGCGTACTGCGCATCAAAGGGCGGCGTCATGCAGCTGACCAAGGCGTCTGCACTTGCGCTGGCGCCGCATGAAATACGCGTCAACGCAGTGGGACCAGGCTCGATAGATACGGCCATGATGGCCGGAGTGAATGCCAATCCGGAGGCAATGAAAACGGTCATGTCCCGGACTCCCTTGCAGCGAGTTGGCAGTGCTCGCGAGATCGGTGACGTCGTGGCCTTTCTGGCCAGTGACAAGGCGAGCTATATCACCGGCGAGACCATCTATGCCGACGGAGGGCGGCTGGGCATGAACTACACCTGCTGAGGGTGATCATCGAAAAATCGCTATCCGGACATTCCGAACGGATCCAGAGACCGGCTAGATCCGCAAAGTGTTCTATACGATCAGCGACAATGCAGCTAATGCAGGGGGCGTCCATGGAAGCGAACAGCATGAGGTCGATGCGTTCGATCTGCGCTGGGTTGGCGCTATCGTTCCACCGAACGGCGAGGTCGAGGAGACTGGGCTTGGCGCCGGTGTTCTGAACGATCCCGTCGAGAGCGTCGTCTGGCTCGCCCGTCGCATGGCGCACTACGGGCAGAGTATCGCCCCTGGTCAAATCGTGCTGTCGGGCAGTTTCATCCGTCCCGTCGTGTGTGCTTCGTCGACCCGGATCAACGCTGATTTTGGCCACTTCGGCAGCGTCGTTATCGCGTTTGCCTGACGGGACGAAGGAGGTCGGAGCTGTTGATCTTGCATCGTGGCTGGCTCATCCTGACGTTACGGCGAAATGACAACAGCAATTGACCTGGATCAAGCGAGATCTCGGCGTGGCATCGCAAACTCCATCGTCCGAGTGCAACTCGGTTCAACCACCGCTCCGGGAGATTACAGATGGACCCGACACGAACGATTCAGACGCAATGTACCCATGCGCGATTCATGCAAACACTGCCTGAAGCCTGCGGTGGCAGACCGTACGAGATCATCGAAAACTACGTTACCGTGCACGACGGAGACAAGCGGGTAAAAATCACCATCCATGACGAACCAATCCGTCACCTTGGCTCACTCGACTTGCCAATGGAGTCGGCACGGTTTGAATTTGAGGGCTACGATGAGGCCGGGGCTGACGCGTTCATGGAGCGCTACCGCGAGCACACACTACGCGCCGGCGGTGGTTGATGTGGTTGTGCGGTGATGTCCGCATGGCCGCCTGATGCCTACGCCTTCACGAACAAACCCAAGGCCTGACCGCGGCCGACATGTTCGCGAAGTACGCACCGCCGGACGCGGGAGATGAGCGCTCCGGTTAGGGTCAACCTTCATGCGCGCTCGCGCATCTGTTCTCGGAATTCATGCTCCGCCTCCTCGAACCGATACTCGACATCGCTCGTCGCACCGGGGACAGGAGTGGCTTTCGGCGCACATTTGCCGAGGATGATCATGCCGAGTACCTCCTCGGCCGTGACATCGTCGATCGCCGCGGTGCCGACGATGCGACCGTTTTTCATGACGGTCACTCGATCGACCAGACAGAAGACATCGTGCATGTCGTGACTGATCAGAATGATGCTGATTCCCTGAGCAGTCAGTTGCTTGATCAGGTCGGGTACCTGGGCTGATTCCTCGGGACCGAGCGCGGCAGTGGGCTCGTCCATGATCAGTATCCGCTCGTTGAACAGGATCGCTCGTGGGATGGCGACAGATTGCCGTTGCCCGCCCGATAGCGCTCTGACAGGTTCGTGAAAGCGCCTGAAGCGCGGATTCAGTCTTCCCATGACATCGCGGGCGCCAGCTTCCATGGACAGGTCGTCGAGCGTACCGAAAGATGTCAGCAATTCACGTCCCAGATAGAGGTTGCTGGCCGTGTCGACATTGTCCGCCAGTGCCAGGGTTTGATAAATCGTCTCGATGCCATGAGCTTTCGCGTCGCTCGGTTTGTTGATTCTGACCTTCTTGCCGTTAATGCGTATCGCGCCCTCATCACGCTTGAGCGCACCGGCGAGTATCTTGATCAACACTGTCTTCCCCGCGCCGTTGTGGCCCACCAGCCCAAGCACCTCGCCGGCATACAGGTCGAGGGAGACGTGATCGACTGCCTTGATGCCACCAAAGGAGATCGAGATATCCTTCTGGCCATCGCGATCGGGGACATCGGCCTCGGGCGCGAATCGATCGAGACGCCCGATCGCGCGTACGATACGGTGTTTGAAGAGGACGGCAGCTTCGTAATCGACGGACATCTGCCGGTGATGCAGCTCATCCACCTGATCGGCAAGGATCTTTACTCGATCCTGCTGAAGACCGTCAACGGCATCATCCTGCAAGAGACGCGTGCTATCCCGAAGCCCGGAACAGTCATTGTGAGTACAGGCTAGCAATTCACCGTCGAGAAGGCAGACGAGCGAACGGTGCGGCGTTTCAGACTACGGAAGACGCCGCGGTGATCTCCTGCCCGTCGTGAACCTCACCCGCCCTGGCAGTTTCGCTCGCGACGTTCGACACCAGTTGCTGGGGCTTGGGCCGACGGCGGCGCCGGGTCTTGACAGGCACCATCGTGCGCATCGCTTCGAGCTTTCCATAACAGAGGAGCTTGTCGTCGGCTTCGAGGATGCGCTCGGCCTTCGGGTTCGGAATGACCTTGCCGCCACGATAGAGCGTGAGAACGTTGATGTCCTGCTCCGAAAGCTTGGTGTCTCTGATACTGATACCGACGAATTTCGAACCCTCGGGTATGTAGACTTCGCTGACGCCGTAGCCACGGCTTATCGTCAATCGTTGGCGTATGTCGATTTCGGGGAAGTCCACCTGGGCAGAGATGAAGTCGATGACGGCACCGGCGACATCGAGTCCGGTACATGTCTCGATACCTTCGAGTCCCGGTGAAGAGTTCACTTCCATTATCTGAGGGCCGGTCTTTCCTTCCAGCATGTCGACGCCTGCAACGCGCAAGCCGAGAATCTGGGCGGCCCGAACGGCCGTCTCTCGATATTCGTCGGACAGCTCGACCGCTTCAGCCACACCGCCGCGGTGTACGTTGCTGCGAAATTCCTGCCCTTGCGCCACGCGGCGCATCGCCGCCACGACGCGATCGCCGACGACAAAGGCCCTGATGTCCTTGCCTTTGCTCTCGGCAACAAATTTCTGTATCAGCACATTCTGCTTCTGACTCTGTAGCAGTTCGATGATGGATTCCGCCGCCTTGATGGTATCGGCCAACAGGACGCCGATCCCCTGCGTGCCCTCGATCAGCTTGATGACCACCGGCGCACCGCCGACGCGTTCGATAGCAGGCAGTACATCCTTCTTGTCGCGGACGAAAGTCGTTCTAGGGATGCCGACATGGTGGCGACTGAGAATCTGCAGGCTGCGGAGCTTGTCGCGGGAGTTGGTGATACCCGCTGCGGTGTTTGCACAGAAGATGTCCATCTCCTGGCACTGTCGCACGACGGCGGTTCCGTAGTAGGTGATCGAGGCTCCAATTCGCGGCAGGACAGCGTCGTAGGAACTCAACACCTTCTGGCGGTAGTAAAGATCGGGAATGCCCTGCTGCAGGTCAATGGCGAACTTCAGGGTGTTGAGTACCCGAACCTTGTGATCCCGCTGCTGGGCGGCCTCGACCAAGCGTCGAGTGCTGTACGAATTCGGCCCGCAGGAAAGGATGGCGAGTTTCATGAAATTCGACTCCGTGAATCGATAGAGTGCCTAGCGTACTCTGTAGTGTGGGGTATTGCCGCTGTTTTCGCTTGACCGGACGTTTGCAAGACCGCGCGTCAATGCGACACCACGCGAGAGTCGGAAGATCGGTCAAAGCAGGCGACATATGAACCGATTGGGGTGCCGATTCAACAGCCTTCGGTACGGCCGACTCAGGACAAGAACGGGCAGTCAATCAACGGGGACATGTAGAGATATAAATACAACACTGGCCTATTCGGTTCTGTGCCCACGCCGTACCTCTCATGAATCTTGCGTGGCCGCCCGGGTTCGAGGTGGGCAGCTCGCTCTTCCTATCCGAAATCGGCCGAGGGCGGGCCGACATGAATGGAATCGGCCAGGATATGGCTCCCTAGTCGGTAGGGCGCGCGTGTAGCGTTCACCCTATGAATCTTTTCGGCGCGCACAACGTAGCCCGCAGGGTCATGCACTTCGCCAGGATAGAGTACAGCGAGCAGAGCATCTTCGCTAAGCAGGATTGCGGCATGTTCCTCGCGGATTCGATCAGACAGCGTTGACTTGACGGATGCCATCTTGCCGAACAGTAGGTGAAGTTGTGATTTACTCAACTGTTCGAGCGAGCGGGGCGGGGCGCGGAGCGGTGCCGACCGATCTCGGCAGGCGTCTCGCGCGCAGCGGGCTGACGATCAGAAACGCGGAAGAACAGGCGAGCCGATGCGCCGATCGCGTGGCGGCAGGTACAGTCGGCGTTCTGCGGCTCGGCGCACCTCCCATCATTGCCGGTCGATTCATGACGGACACCTTGTCCGGATTCATGCGCGAGACGCCGGGCTGCGTCGTGGAGTTGCGGGTCGGACTCGTGCGTGACTTTTCAACGAGATGACACCCGAGATTGGCCATGGAAATGGCCGGATGGGATCCTTCCGGCCACTGCAGGAAGCCGGGGAAGCCGCCACCAAGTGGCAATGATCCGTCTGCCTGTACGGCAATACGCCATGACAGCTCGCCGCGCGTCTGTGCTACCGCACGACCGCCAAGATTGTTTGCCTCGGCGATGCTTGCGTCCAGATCCTTCGTTCCCAGTAGCCAGTACTCAAGCCGTGCCGGCGCGTCGCCGCGCCGATCCAGATTGAACCAACGCGGCCACTGCGGCGCTGGAGCCTCACGATCGATGGCGATGATTTCGAGAAAACAGGCATCTCCGATTTGCATCAGATGGTTCCTCGTACCCATCAACGGGCGCGTGCCACCAGGAGGTACATCGACCCCAAGCTGTGCGCGGACGTGGGCGACACCGGCCTCGACGTCAGGTGCGACGACTGCGAGGTGGTCGAAGACCAGGGCAGTGTGGGTCAATGTCCTTCGCGAGTAGGGGGGTCAAGACTCGAGCGTCTCACAGTTTCGATGCATACGCGGCAATCAATGCTGCCTTACATGCTGACAGCGATACAGCACGCAATGCGCCGGCTACTACACCTCGGAACTATTCAGTGCGCTGTCAACTGTTCCAGCGGATCGAGCACCGCGCGAGCGAACGCGCCGAGTGACTCGAGCATCATTGTGCATCGAGCCAGGCTTCCGCGATCCTTCGCGTTCGGGAGTTCGGAGTGACGCCCGCTTCCGCGAGCCAACCGTTGAGGTCTGCGCGGTAGCCCGCGAACAGCGCCTGGGCCTCGTTGAGCTGTCGACCCGCAACGCCTGCGGACCAGAATGCATGTCCATCGTCAAATTACCTTCGACCGACGTCAGCTATCTAACAAGCTCAGGGTGGCGAGCGGCGAGCAGCATGCCGATCGCGCCACTAACCGAATGACCGACAACGTGTAACGAAGTCCTACCACATGCTTGTTATTGACATTGTTCATCCTTGCGTGTCCCCGCATGTCCATACAAAAATCGGTGCCTGATGGTAGGGAAAGACCGTAAGAGCTCTCATCGCTCGGCCACCGCGAGTCGCGCAGCGAAGCCGAGCAACAATGCACCGAACGCTCGTTGCGACCAGGCGGCAGCTGACGGCGCGCCTTCAGCTAGTCGACCGACGGCTGCGCCCGCCAGAGCATAGAACACGAACCCGGCGAGAGTGAGCAACATGAACAGACTACCGAAGCCGATCAGTCGCGGATCAATTGCCATAGCCAGACTGAGCGTCTGCACACCTTCTGTCGGAATGCCGATGAACTGACTCGACTTCGTGGTAGCGCCTCCATGCGGCCGGGAAGGCGTGGCGAAGTCGTTGGTACAGGACGACGCCACGACCGCCGTTCACGACCGGCCGTGCAAGCTGCATACGGACAGCCGCTGCGTCAGCCTCTAGCCGCTCCACGCTCTCGCACAGCAGCTGCTCGCCCGAACTCGAGGTTCGGTAGCGGCGTCGCAGGCGACCGTCGACCACTTCCTCACTGCTGACACTCAGCGCACCCTCGCGGTGCAGGCGGTCCAGCGCCGCGTAGAGCGTACCAGAGCGCAGCACGACGCGGCCTTCGGAAAGCTCGGAGACCGAACGGATGAGGGCGTAGCCGTGGAGTGGCGTCCGTACGACAGCGGCAAGCACGAAGAGCGTCGGTTCTCTGATCATGTTGCCGATATATGCAGATAACCGTACTATTGTCACCGGAATTCACACGATCAATCGCTTCTCGGCCACAACGCGCTTACCGAGGTTCACTGATCTGCTCGCTGCATCCGTGCGCGGGAACATCTTCCATTCGGGACCGTCGTGCTGCCGCCCATCAGGAAACCCCGAAACGTGTTTCGCATCGTGGATGCTCGATCGTCAACTCAACGAAAGGGCACCCGGGATTACCGGCTTCGGTAATGGTCGCATCCAGTTTCGTCGTGCGCAGCCGCCAGTGCTCGAGCCGTTCGCAAACGTGGGCAGTGCTCGACTCACACGATCACTCTACTTCGCCGTGATTACTGTCATCACCAACTCACCGTCCATGCGAATCGGACCGTCTTCGGTGGCGCCGAGTGTGTATTCGAAGACCCCCGTCGCCGTGCCACCGTCTTCGCCATGCACCATCAGCATCAGCATGTCACCGGATGACACCGACTCTTGCAGGATCGCCGCAACATCGAAGTTGTCACCACTGCGCAGGGGCGCATAGCCGACTACCGGACCGGGCTTCATCATGTCGTCGGTGCGATGCACGACCAACCAGCCGTTGTTATCGGCCTTGACCATGCTTGCACTGACGACTCCATTGGCGACGGATTGATCGTTGGCGACAACCATCGGCCCTTCCGAATGCGCGGCCGCGAACAGCAGACCTGAACTCAGGGTAATGGCGACGGCGAGGAGAGCGTTGGATTTCATTCGATTCTGATTTTTAGCTGGAAACGGTAAAGTAACGGTTGCATTATTCGCGCCAATAGTCGCATTGCAGGCAGACTGCTGTTTGCGAGGCTTGTAATCTGTCCTTGACGAATCCTCGACGTACACTGGCTAACGACCACTGACTGCGCGAACCGATGACGCCTGAATTGACCGTACTGGTCCTTGCCGCCCTTTTGCAGGTGGTGCAATTCGTATTGATGGCAATCCCGGTCAATCTCGAGGTTGGCACAGACAAGACGTTGTCACCACGCGATCCGGACGCGAGCGGCGGCTCTGTACGCGACCAGGTATCGCCACGAACCGGTCGTCTGATCCGGGCGCTGGACAATCACTTCGAGGCATTGATCCTGTTTTCGATTGCCGTGCTCGTGGTCACGTTGTCGGACAGCTCTGGTGCGCTGACCGTTGCCTGCGCGTGGTTCTACCTTGGCGCGCGTGTTCTGTACATACCTGCCTACGCCTTCGGCTGGGTTCCGTGGCGTTCGCTGATCTGGGCGGTCGGACTTGGCGCAACCGTGGTCATGTTGCTTGCGGCATTACTGCACGGTGGGAACTGAACAGGCGGTGGCAGCCACATGAGCGACTGCGGTACAGCGCAAGCCGGCTGATGGCCCATCGAATTCTGCACTGAAATACCGTCATGTGAGATTGCTCGCTTCAGAGCGCGGCAAGTCGCCGCTCGAGGTGACACCGTTCTGCGTCGTTGGTCGACAGCGCCTTGGCCTTCCGCAGTGCGTCGGTTGCACCTTCAAGCTGACCGAGTCGGTACAACAACTCGCCGCGAACGCAGTGAAAGTACGGATAGTCCTGCAGGTCACCCTGAAGGTCATCGGCATCGTGAATCTGTTCGAGCGCGCGGAGCCCGGCCTCGTTTCCACTCGCCTCCGCGACGGCGACAGCCCGGTTGAGTGCGAGCAGAGCGGTTGGGGAACACGCAGCATCGCGTCGTAGAGCCGCACGATGCTGCACCAGTGCGTCGACTCGACGCTTGTCGCGGTGGCGTGCCGGGCAGCGACTGCCGCCTGAAGCTGATACAGGCCACCCTGGCCGGCGGCATGTGCTCGCGCGAGACAGGCCAGGCCACGACCGATCCGCTGCCGGTCCCGACGAGATCGATCCTGCTCGGCGAGTACGACCAGAACGCCGTCGGCATCGACGCGTGCGACGCGTCGTGCATCGATGAGAAGCGTGAGAGCCACCTGCGCCTCCATGGAAAGGGCCGGGTGGCAACAACCGATCAACAGCGCCAACTGCTCGTCGAGGGCGTCGTCGTGGTGCGCCACTTTGCCGGAAGTCCCGGAGGCGCGGTCGGCGGCGTCTATCGACACAAGCGGGAGGAGCGCATCGAGACGCTGTGCTCGCCTGATTCGATCGATCGCCTTGCGTCGCGCCGTGGTCAGGAGCCAGGCTCCGGGGGGGTATCGGAAAATCTTCGTGCGACCAGCGTGCCGTAGCTTCGACGAAGGCGTCCTGCGCCGCATCTTCTGCGATGTCGAGATCACGGAAATCACGGACCGGGATCGCGACCAATCGCGTCCATTCCGCGGCGAAGATTTCCGTGAGCGTCGGCATCGCGATTGGGGTATTTCTATTGGATCGTCAATGCCTCCGGGCACTCGGTCAGGTGTCGAACTCCATTACCGGGCGGACCTCGACTCGACCGAAGTGCACGTTTGGAATCCTTGCCGCCCAGTCGAGCGCCTCGTCGAGGTTCGCGACATCGATGACATAGAAGCCACCGAACACTTCCTTCGACTCGATGAACGGACCATCGGTGACGATCCGCTTGCCATCGCGCAGGGCGACGGTGGTTGCCGTCTCGCTACCCAGCAAGGCTTCACCCGAAACCAGTGCCCCCGCCTCGCTCAAGGCGGTGCTGTACGCGAACCACTCCTGCATGTACGGCCCGAACTGTTCACTGTCCGGTTGCGGTTCATCGACCGGGTCACTCACGAGCATGAGCATGTATTTCATCGATACTCTCCTTGCTGTCAACCGGTCGAAATGACCGGTTCACCCCCATGACGAACCGATAGATCGAATCCGGACAACGGGCTCGAATTCTTTCAGTCCTTCAACCTCGAATCTTCAGTAGGTCGCCCGCCCACCTGAAAGATCGAAGACGCCGGCGGTGGTGAAGCTGTTCTCGGCACTCGCGAGCCAGGCGATCATCGCCGCCGCCTCGTTCAGTTCGAGGAACCTTCCGCGAGGTATCTTCGACAGCATGTAGTCGATGTGCTCTTGCTTCATCTGATCGAATATCCGTGTACGTGCCGCGGCGGGAGTGACGCAGTTGACCGCGATGTCCAGATCCGCCAGTTCCTTGCCGAGCGATTTCGTCAGACCGATGACACCCGCCTTGGAGGCAGAGTAGGCACTTGCGTTGGGGTTGCCTTCCTTGCCGGCAACCGATGCGATGTTGACGATTCGGCCATAGCCTTGCGCTTTCATCGTCGGCACCACCGCGCGATTCGCGTGAAAGGTGCCGACGAGGTTCACATCGACAATCTGTTGAAACTCAGCGATCGGATAGTCTGCAAGCGTCTCGTTGGTACCCGCGATGCCCGCGGAATTGACAAGGACGTCGACGCGGCCTGTCGCTTCGACGGTGGTCGCGATGGCGGCGCTGACGCTCTTCCAGTCACTCACGTCAACCTGGCAAGCGATAGCGTCGTTACCGATCTCGACGGTCGCTTTCTCGGCAATCGCCGCGTCGATGTCCCATATCGCGATGCGCGCGCCCTGATGGGCGAGCCGTTCGGCAACGGCCCGACCGATACCCTGTGCACCGCCAGTCACGATGGCTACCTGATCCTTGAAGGTCGTCATGTCGCTATCCTCGAATTCCGCCTGTCGTGGCGTGTCGACCTTGGAGTCTAGGTCATCAAGCGAGCGGAGGAGGCCGATCACGCGGGCGACGTCTCACCCTGGACCTTCCTGTCGTCTCGTTGACCGTGTTGCCCCTGCCGGCCGCGATAGCAAAAGCGACAAGCCTCGGTTTCATGCGGCCTTGTCTTTTCGATCGCAAGTCAGTTCGTCCGGAACCGTGTCGCAGGTCACCACGGCTCCTGTAATCAGCCGGGCATCGACCGACGTGCAAGATACTGACGCGAGTTTCGGATTTGCAGAAGAACCTGTCGGTGCACTACGCTCGCTCGACAGATCAGCTACGGCAGCGAATCCACCAGCACCGTCGCGACGCAAGCCGACATCGAGAAGGCCGTCATCCGACAAACCTTCACGTGCCCGGAAGGGGTAAAGAACCAGAGCCAGCCAATGCCCATCAGTATTCTCCTGGTGATGGTCATGTTCGAAGCGACGATGTAGAATTGCTATTCCGTCGAAGATCGATGTCTTTCCGATATGCAGCCCGGCGCTGCTCGGCAACGCGACATCGCTGACCTGTGCGGATGAACTTGCGGCCTTTACGCTGCTGCATTCGAGCTGGGCGGACGAGTCGAGCGCCGCTCCGGGATGGCGCATGTGGTTGCGTGCCGCCGGTGCAAACGGCGTCGATCCCGAGCGCGGTCCACGTATCGGCAATGGCAGCATGCTCGTCTAAGCGGCGCTTGCGGGGCAGGGGTCGCGCTTGTAGATCACCCTATCGTGGCAGGTGAGCTGGCCAGCGGGCGACTGGTACGCCCGTTTCCCAAGGCCGTGTTCGAGGAGACGGTTTTCTGCTATTTCCTGGTGTACCCGGAACTGCACAGATCGACCCCGAAGGTGCTCGCCTTCCGCGATTGGCTGTTTGCGGAAGTCCTTCGCGATGAGCCGTTGTTGCGGCAATGAATTCCCATTGCGGAGGTACGGGCGCTTCAGTCTCTATCTGGCGGGGGAGCGATATCCGCAGACAGCTCAGCTTGGTGCTCGTTACGCCTCCCCATGAGAATTCTGTGGAGCACTTGCCGACGGGCATCAGGTGGCCGATGATCGGCACATGAAAAACAAGCTTCTCCGAAAGTGACCATTCCTCGAACCGCCGCCATGACGTTGGTGCTCCTGGGTTGCACAGTCGCACTCGCCACGCACCTCGGAGCGCTGTACACCAGTGGGCTGGACCCTCTGTCGACTCCGATCGGGGCGCTCACCCGGACCGCGAACGCCGCCACGTTCCACTTCGGCTTGTGGTTGTTTGCGCTCGGCCACCTCGCGTTCGTGTTCCTGCTGAACCGTTCTGGTGCCGGTCGGTTCACCCGGGGTGCACAGCTCTTTCTCTTGCTCGACGCCGCACTGATCGCGTGGCTGCCCCGATATTTTGCAGCGGTCCCGGCGGCGACGCTCGAATCGGGGGCGAGTGGCGGTCCGATGTGGCTGCTTGGCGGCGGTGTCGGCTTCGCGATGACCTGCGTCGCGTTTGCACTTTGGAGACGTGATCGATCTGCGGCCTTGGTGACGCTCGTGTGTCTCTTGCTCTGGACGGGACTGGCGCCAGCGTTTCTCCTCGTCGACTCGGACTGGATCGGTGCATACCAGAGATTCGTCGGTACGGTGCTGCTGACCTGGACTGCGGTGGTCGCGGTGATGATTGGCGTCGGTGAGCAAACGCGGACCTCGTAGCGACAGGCGACGAGAACGACTGGAGAGAACAACGGGCCCGGCTGCGTCGCCGCGATGCGGGCGCAACACGACGGTCGTGGCAAATCGTTGCTCTGCCAATAGCCTTGATCGACGTCAAGACAAGTGGCGCCCCGTGGTCTGACAGTGTCCGCCTGCGCCAATTCATGGAGCACTCGCGGACGATGAATTACGCCACCCAGCCAAGACCTTCACCGGTATCCTGTACTATCGATGACGCCGGCCTGGGCAGCGTGGTCCGATGAAGACGAGGGCGCGCCCTCGTCCGGTTCTGCGTGCTCTGTTCGCGCTTGGCGCAAGCGTGCTGCTCGTCGCCATGGTGCTCGTCGGGGTGCGTGCGCTCGGGCTCGAGGCATCGTTGCTCGCGCTGCTCACGCGACTGCGTGAGGCCGGTCCACTCGGCGCCCTCGTGCTCGCGCTGTGCATCGTGGTGTTCGTGCCGGCGGTACTACCAAGTGCACCGCTGACACTGGGGGCAGGCTTGTTGTATGGGCCGTTCGCCGGAGCCTCGATCGTGGTCACGGCGACCACAGCCGGTGCATTGCTGTCGTGGCTACTAGCGCGTCGTGTATTCGCTCCGGCCGTCGCCCTCGCGATCGACAGGCGTCCGCGCATCCGGGCGCTGCTCGCCCTGCCGCAGAAGGACGACTGGCAGCTCATTGCGATGATGCGCATGATCCCGTTCTTTCCGTTCAAGCTGTCGAACTACGCGCTCGGGCTGACGCCGCTGTCGCTGCGAGCGTTCGCGCTCGGTACGTTCATCGGTCTCTGGCCGATCGCACTCGTCAATGCCTGGATCGGCTCGCTGGCGGGGGACATCGCGTTGCTCGGAACGGCGGCGCGCCCGCACGGCGCGCTCGGCTGGGCACTGCAGATAGGAGGTTTCGTCGCGTGCGCGCTGCTGATGCTCGTGCTGGTGCGACGGGCAACGCGCGCGATCGACGAGGCTTTGACGCGCGAGCGCGCGCGGTAGGTTTCCACCCCTCACCACGGCGTTCCGGATGGTCCTGCGCCGCCCGTGGCTCCGCCGTGATTTCGGTCGATACTCTTGCGTGCAGGGCATCGCTAAAGCAATCCAGCGGCGCGGGCGACGGCAACCGCATCGTCCCGCGACGAAACGCCGAGCTTGCGGTAGATCGAGCGGTTGTGGGTCTTGATGGTGTTGAGCGAGACGTGCAGGACGTCGCCGAGCTCGCGTTGGTTGAGCTTGCCTGGCAAGAGTCGCAGCAGCGCCGTTTCGCGGTCGCTGAGCGCCTCGATAGAATGCTCGGCAACTTGCGGCAACCGTCGGCGCGGCGTCGTTCGGAGCTGACGCCCGATCACGCGAAGCCGCTCGGGCACGATACCCCGAGCGTCGAGCGGATCGAGAAGCTCCGACACCAACCCTACGTATCGGTGGGCGGCAGTCCGGTCGTTCAACCCGTGCGCAGCCTCGGCACGCACCAGATAGGCCGAACACAGGGCGAGAAGGTCGTTTCTCCGGGCGGACAGTTCGATGGCCCGGTCAGCATCCGCGCTGGCATCCGCGTAATCAGCGCGGGTCAAGACGCATCTTGCCCGGGCATGGTGTGCGAAGCCGCCGTACCAGAACGTCGACATGGACTGACGCTCGGCGATCCTGAAAATGTCGACCCAGACTTCGGCGCCACTAAAATCGAGCCTGTCGAGTCGTAGGTGAGCAATGTCGGCATAGGCGAGCAGAACGGCATACCGATCGCCGTATTCCTCAGCGCGTTCGGCGATGTCGAGGAAGGCGCTCTTGTCGGATTCTCCTGATCAGTAGTTGGTAAACGCCGCGACCGAGTTCAGGGGTAACTCGATTCGTTCGGCGACGCCAAGGTTTCGTGCCGTATCAATTTCAATCGCCGCATCTGCAAGCTGTCCTCGAAGCTGGCGACAGAACGCGCGGACGACGGCCAGCTGTCCAGGGTCTCCTGACCATTCATCGATCGGTTGGTCACTCGGATTCAGACGCTCGATAAGGCGACAATAGCGTTCTGCAGCGTCGACATCGCCCTCGAGAACGCCTTCCCAGGCCTGAGTCACCTTGATGGCGATCAAGTGCCCAGGCTCGATGTCGTCAGGGAAGCGTGCGCACCAGCGTGCGACCGAGGCATGGAGTCCCTCACCGATTAGCGATAGCGCAAAGCGTCGAAAGAACTCGTGCGCGAGATCCCAGTCGGCCGCCGCGAGCGCGTGATACATCGCCGGAATCGGTTCGTCACGCGCGGCATGGGCGCGGGCCGCGCGGCGATGAGCATCGCGAACAGCGGAATCGCCGGTCCTCGCGAGCTCGGACAACAACCATTCCTGGAACAGCTGATGGTATCGATATCTACCGCCACTGCTGCCTCTGGGAATGACGAACTGATTGTCGCTGGCCAACTCGGGGAGTCGTCGCGCGCTATCACAGGCATTGCGGACCGCGTTGCAAAGCTGCGCATCGAGCTCGCCCAGAACAGCCGTGGCGAGCAGGAACTCCCGATCCGGCTCGCCCGACAACGCTAGCGTCTCGACCGAGAGATAGTCGCCTACCTGCCGATTCTCGCCGCTGAACCTCCTGACCACCTCGTCGTCGCTGACAGCGGAACGCAGCGCTAGGCTGGCGAGATAGATACCGGCCGGCCACCCCTCGGTGCGCTCCACGAGCGCCATGGCGTGGATCTTGTCGATAGGCCGACCGGCCGAGTGCTCAAGCAGCACGGCCGCTTCTGAAACAGACATGCCAAGCTCCTTGAGTCGAAGCTCCACAAGTTCGCCCGCCACACGCCTGCGTTCGAGCCCCAGCGGTGGTTCGCTACGCGAAGCGACGGCGATCGACAGCGTCGACGGGGAAAGATCGATCAGGGCGAGAACAGACTCGATGACCGTCGCATCGGTAACGCAGTGAAAGTCGTCGAGCACGATCAGCAAGTCACGCTCGTCGAGACGCTCGAGCAGCGGCTCGACGATGTCGGCAACCAGCGACGGCATGCGCAGCCGAAGCGCGCCGATCAGGTCGGCGACATCGACGCGAGCCGCTTCGCTGATCGCGCTGAGCAGATGCAGCCAGCATCGGGCGGGATCATCATCGAAACGATCGAGCGCGAGGTAGGTGACCGGTACCCTGGTGCTGTGCACCCACTGTGCAAGAACGGTGGACTTCCCCCAACCCGCCGGCGCGATCACCACCCGCAGCGCCCCCGGCACAGAGCCTTCGAGCCGCTCGACGAGGTTTCGTCGTGCGATTGGGCCCGCGCTGGTCGGTGCAGTCAGCTTCGTCCTCAGCAACGCGCACACCGCTCATACCTCCCATCGCTGCGCAGCGTCAAGCGCGAGCGCCAAGCGATCCTTTGCGTCGCGATCATCGGTCGGACGAGCGGCAAGGCTGCCGCTACCCGTCGACGATCGAACTCACCCGAGTGAGCTGGTATCGGGGTGATGCGGACTCACCCGGGCCTCATCAATGATAGCGAGCGACAGCGACAGGGGACAACCCGGTCGCGGAGCGCTACAGACATCGACGGGAGCCTACGCCATGCAACGCAGAGAATTCATTCGCCTCACCACCACGGGCTCCGCAGCACTTCTCGTACCAAACCTGCTCACCGGCTGCGGCACTGGCGCCTCAGGCGCCTACGATGGATGGGAAGGTCACCCCACGAACGAGACGGATCCGCGACTGGCAGCGCTCGCCTACGCCGTGCTCGCGCCCAACCCCCACAACAAGCAGCCCTGGATGGTCGAACTCGACGCCGGAAGCGCTCTACTATTGTATGTCGACCCGAATCGGCTGCTGCCCGAGACCGATCCGCCGTACCGCCGGATTCACATCGGGCAAGGAACGTTTATCGAGAATCTCGATCTCGCCGCCCGTCGAATGGGGTATCGCACCGTGATCGACTGGTTTCCTCAGGGCACCTATGCGAATACCGTGCTCGAGCGCAAACCTGTTGCGCGAATCGAGCTGCTCGCAGATACGACCGTCGAGGACGATCCGCTGTTTGACGCAATACTCGAGCGCCGATCGAACAAGCGTGCCTACGACGGGACGCCGCTCGCCTTGGAAGCCATTGACGCGCTCGAGGCGACCTGCAAAGGCAACTTATCGTGCTCGCTCACGGTCACTGACGAACCGAACATACTTGAGACGCTTCGCGACATCATGCGCGAAGCGATGCAAATCGAGGTTGGGGATCCGGCGCGCGACGCCGAGACGCTCGCCATGTTCCGCTTTGGTGAAGACGAGGTCGAGCACCACCGCGATGGATTCGGCGTGGCGAACGCGGGGGTTACCGGACTGAAGCGTTGGGTGGCCGAGACCTTTTTTCTCTCGCGCGAAGCCGCCGAGCGCGATCCAACGGCTTTTGGTGCGCAAGCTGTCGACCTGACCACCGAACAAAGCGCTTCGGCGAGCGCTTTCGGCTGGCTTGTCACGGCATCGAACACGCGGCTCGATCAAGTTCTTGCAGGCCGGGCTTACGAGCGTCTGAACCTCGCTGCGACCACCATGGGCGTCGCGATGCACCCGCTCAGCCAGGTGCTCCAGGAATATCCTGATATGGCGGCGCTGCAGCAGCATTTCAAAGCGGTGATCGGCGTGCCAGAGGCGCACACGGTCCAGATGCTGTTTCGACTTGGTCATGCAAGACCGACACCTCACACTGCGCGCCGTGCACTGTCCGACTTCGTCGTTTACGCTGCGTTCGCGGTATCCGATCCACAAGAATCACGCGGTTGAACACGCTGAAAAACTGATCTGCGGAGCCGGCAATGAGCACTTTTGCCGAATCGACCCGTATCGATGCGCCACTCGGTGCCGTCTGGGCCGTACTGGACAACATCGGCAGCATCGCGGAATGGAACCCCGGGCTGATCGGCTCGGAAACAATAACCGCCGCTGCGAATGGTGTCAGGGCCGAGAGACGCTGCACGATAAGTTCGCGGCATTGGCTCGAGGCGCGTGTGCTGGAACACGAGCCGGAGCGATTGACTACCTTCCGTGTGGTGCGCTCGAACCTTCCGTTCCGATCGGCTGACATCCGCTTCACAGTGGAGCCGGCGTCGGAGCATACCGTGGTTAACGTAGCGCCGACCTATCGGCTGAAGTACGGCATCGTCGGAACGCTACTGGACGGCGCAGGCGTTCGGATGGCATACCGAAAGGCCATGCGCTCCTTGCTGACTGGGTTGAAGCGATAAGTCGACTCGAGGTGAGGCCGTCACTACGGAGCGAAATGCAATTTGATCTGCGTCAGTCATGCCTGGCGCTATTCAACTTATGCTTGAAAAATGATCCTCTTGGATAGTGCAATGTTGATCAAGTATACAGGTGCTTTATCCGTCATTATTGTTCTAGTCGCGTGTCCTAACGCCTACTGCATGGAATCACTGGTTTCGGCCGAATGGTTACAGGAACATCTTGACGATCCTGACCTGGTGGTACTCGACACAACCGTCCAGATTGACTTTGACGAGAACGGTGCACTACTTGTAAGCAGTGGTCGTGATGGTTTTGACCTGGGACATATCCCCACAGCCGACTTTGCCGATCTGACGAGCGACCTGGTCGACACGGCAAGTCCGTATCCTTACGCAATTCCCGCACCGGAAAAATTTGCCGCTGCCATGAGCGCATTAGGCGTAGGCGACAATACTCGTGTCGTCCTGTACGCATCAAACTACTCTGCCTGGGCCGCCCGTGTTTGGTGGATGTTACGTTGGATTGGTTACGATAATGCCGCTGTTCTGGACGGGGGTTTGAATGCATGGACGAGCGCTGGATATCCACTTTCGACAGACAAAACAAATAGCGTCAGTGAGAGCCTCTCGGTTTCGTTGCGCCCTGATCTTATCGCTGAGCGTGACGAGGTGTTCTCAGCCATCAACAACGATAGTGTCGTGTTGATCGACGCCATGCCAGCCGAACATTTTCGAGGTGAGATGGTCATGTATGGAAGAGCTGGGCACATTCCAACGGCGATTAACATTCCCACGGTGTTTGCCGAAGATGGTCGCTTCCTGTCAGAAAAAACACTGAAGGAACTTCACCCCCTGGATCGCGACACTCGCGTGATTACTTATTGTGGTGGCGGCATTTCCGCATCTGCAAACGCGTTTGCCATGTATCGACTTGGATTCACCGATATTGCAGTCTACATGAATTCTCTCGACGAATGGGCTGCCGATCCGGAAAACCCACTAAGCGTGGAAAGCAAATGATAGAGAAAAAGGTAGCCGAGAGGAAAAGGTAGCCGAGAGCTGAAAAGCAAGTAGTGAGACTGCCGCGAACGACATGACTCGAATGCATCATATGTAGACTCGTTTCGTGAGATGTATTGCAAACTGTGATCAATGCCCTATCCGGTCAGTGCCGTTTCTATTGACTTATATTCAAAAAAGCATCAATTGAGGTGTTCACACCCGAGACAAGCGATGACCGATATCCTGCAGGAGTATCAGACTGACTCCATATGGATAAAGGAGTATCCAATTCACTCTGCAGGGTGCGATTTCTCGGCACGCATGACGATCGTGCGTTCAGGCAACGGGAAACTCTTCGTGCACTCGCCATGCGAGATCGACGCATCCACCCAGGCGGCAATCGAAAAACCTGCTTTCCATTCAATCCGCTGTTCAATTGACTTGAATCAGAATGGGTATGCAAGGTTTTTCTAGACTGGGAGTGAAACAACTAGAGTCTATCTGGCCGTGAAATATGGCTTTAATGTGAACGACTTGCAAACGTTAACGGACCAACCGCCTCGCGACGAGTCGGTACTCATCGACATACCCCGTGAACGGCTCAAGGCCATCACCTGCCAGAGCATGCGCTATCAGTGAAGAGATAGCGTTGATAGAAGAATTGGTATTGGCAGGAACTTTCGTGCCCGTTGATGCGGCAGTTGCGAGGCGAATAGGCCGCATTTCGGCATCACAAATCAATCGAGGCGGTAATGGCAGGCTCAACTAGCGATGATCTAGCCGACGCCGCTCATATCGCGTCAATCGCCGTGTCGTCTCACGTCGCCACAGTGGATGACACCGTCACGATCCGGGTAGAGGGCGATCCCGGACGACGGGGCCAGTTCTCGATTCCCGGCGCCAGGAGTGCGTTCCACTTACCTCTTGAGGAAGACCCACCCGAGTCCGGCAAGTATGTGGGCCTGTATCGGGTTGAACCGGGAGATGATGTCAGGGATGCACCCATCGTAGCCGTACTCACATCCCGAGACGGACGAACGACGAGACGAAGTTCCGACGTGCGCATCACCGTGGTGTGTGTTCCACCGGCAATCGCCGACGCGAACCTCAATTGCGAAGCCGTAACCAATGGTGACTCCTTGACACTGAGTGTATCCGCGACGCCAGGAAGCCGCCTCGTAGTCGATCTATCGGAGTTGGATACGACGAGAGAAGAAGTCTTCCTCGCGGAGACTCCAGAGGGATCCGGTGCATACCGCGGACGCATCAGGATAAGCAAGCGCAACACCGCCATCAACGGCCTCAAACGTATCGGGATCAAGGCCTCTGACAGAATCGCCGACATCCATAGTGACACCGAGCTCGAGGTTAACCTCAGGAACTCGGAACTCACCAGGATACCGACGCTCGATGTATCCGACGCGAAGTTGTTGAACGAAGCTGACGTGCTGACGCTGGCGGATTTGAGGCGGATCGACCCGGTTCGACTGGCAGAACAGACCGGGCTGTCGACTGATTCGCTTCAGCGACTTTGCTCGTCTGCCAGCTTGCAGGCGATGGGCGTCGAGCCGGACATCGCGCACGTCCTCGTTAACCAGGGCGGCATCGGCAGCATCTCTGATCTGGCCCTTGCCGATACTCGTGCAATCGACACGATTGTCGAAACCGCTATTGAGTCGGGGATCCTCGCCCCGGAGAAGGTCGGTACTGGCAGCTTGTCCGCACAACTGGTTGGCGCGGCAATATCCATCACAAGGAAGACCCTCGAGCGCTATCGAGGCGAACTCAAGAGCAGCATAGACACCTGCAAGACTGACTGCGGCGATGAACTCTCGGTATTCGGATGTCATGCCTACCTTCTCGAGCTGGTCGAGATAACCGGGCTCACCTGGGACCAGCTCGGTCAGAAGTTCAAACAGGATTTCCTGGCCGTCGATACGCGCCCGACCACGCGTATTGGTATTGCAGTGGCGGTGCTGGAAAGAGCACTCAGCGAAGACCTGGGCGATCCTTCTCGTCGCACTCTGGACTGGATCGACTATGACCAGACGTTGAACCGTCTTCTGGACCGGATGTTGGTCGAAGTGCTGAATTGGTCCGCTTCGAAGTTGCGCGCCAGCTTTCCCGATGCTTATGCCCTGAATCGTTCGTTGGCAGAACGCAATTCAACGATAGAGACGATTCTGGCCGGCCTGAAAACAAACGGAGACTACCACCAGGCGCTCGTGGGCATTCTCGAGAATCGTACCGCCTTGTCGGGTGCCGCACTGGCCGCCAGATATCCACAAGCGTTTTCCAACACCTACACACAAACGCAGAGGAGCGAGGCGCTGGAGAAGCTGCTGGGCCTTGCTTCAACCAACCAGCGTATCGCCAAGGTCAAGAGCGAGATCGCCAGCCTCGAGCTGCAAGCGCTTGTCGCTCAGTCACGAAAAACGGAGCATTGGCTTCGGGATCACTACTTCATTTCCTTCTCCCCGGAGGACTGCTCGGAGACATCGACCTGCCGACAGGCAATCCTGACTTTGCAGGAATATCTGGCCAAAAAGGCGTTCACTGACCCCCGATATGAGTATCCGACCTACGATAGGTGGCGTCTCGAGCAGGTCGAAGATCATTTTCCCGAGAACATCTATGTGCACGAGTTCAAGCGCTCGCTCATCAGAGGTAAACGGGCGCTCCTGGCCGAGCACCTGAAGAAAGCGCGAGTCATCCTCGATTCCGTTCGGGTCTCGGTCGGCGGTCAAAGGCCCCAGCAAGATGATCTCCTCAATTCGTTCGACTGGCGCAATCCCTACTACGGGAATCTCGCGAGCGGCCTTCAGATGGTGAAAGACTGCCACGACATCGACGATCTGATGGTCAAGGGGCACAACGCCTATTTCAGTGAGGAACACGCCACGGCAAGGCAATATTACCTGCAGGCCGCAGAGAAAATCCGCAGCACCAGCAAGCAGTTCAGCAAGGCCATGGGTGATGCGCTGCTTCCCCTCTGGTCAGAGGATCAGCGAGACAGTTACTTCGCGCGCAGCCCGGTCGAGGCGGCCAAGGCGGCCAAGGATTTCTTCGAAAAGACCTTGCTATCCTTTTCAGAAAAGAACAAGCCTGGCGTGCAGCTCGCCTCCGGTCAGATTGCTCTGAAAGGGGTGGATTCACAGGGAAGCTTCGCCCCGATGGCCAAGAACGGCCTGGATACGACGATCTGGCAGCAAGTTGACATCACGGACCAGATGAACACGACGCCGACCGTGTCAGTGATGCCGTCCGGAGCGTTGACCTTCAAGGGAAAAGGCGAAGGCACCTATGCGACCAGACTGGTCTATACACCCGGAAAACAGTGGACCGATCTTGCCGTCGAAGTCGATTGCCAGGGTGAGTACCTGCTCGGCACGGGCTTTCGCTACGGTACCTCGCCTGGCTGGAGCTATGTGCAGAACATCAACGGCCCTACCTTCGACTACTCCGCCTTCATTCTCGATGCAAAGAATACCTTCGAGAAGAAGGCGATCAAATGGCGGGGTAACGTTCCCTACCGTATTCGAGTGGAGGCCAACAAGCACAGCGTCAGTGCTTCCCTGAAATGGTGGAATGCCAGCGCCAGCCATTGGGAACCGGTGACGTCCATTCCCGTCAGTGGTAGCGCGGCGCCCATCGGCATCCCTGGCCTTGGCGATAGCGGCACTCTGGCCCTGTATGCCAACGGCGGATCACAACTGGCCCGACCATCCATCACGCGCCTGGCCGTTTGGGATCTCAGCTCAGCCAGCGGCGCGGTCGCGGACCGCGCGTTTTTGCTGCCACCGCGAAGCACTCCGCTGACCAACACGGTCATGGTCCTGTACCTGATCTACTCACTGCGCCCCTACGATCTGGGAACGACACCGGGAAATCTCGCGCGCGCCCTGTCCGTGAGCTACGACGATCAAGACTGGATCATAACGAGGCCACTGATTGACGAGGACTCTCTCGATCCGACGGTTTCCAGAGACAAGGGCTTTTTCGACGGTTTTCATCAGGAAGCTGGCACGTCGCTGACGGGCCTCTGGTACGACCAGGGCGATGCGCGTCTGAACAGGGCGAACCTCCGGGAACTGCTCGATGGCATGGTGATGCTGCTGTGCCACCAGTATTTCTTCCTGTTGCCCCTGTGTCTGGGGGATGTGGCCAATGCCATCGGGCAATTCGACGAAGCGCGCACGTGGTATCGGCTGATCTACGATGACAGGAAACCGCTCAAGCAGCGACCCGTGTATCCGTACCTTCGCCCCGGTTGCGAGGACGAGATGATGCGGATTCGTCACGCGAGCAACTACGTCGACTGGGCAGATTTCAAATTCAATCAGAACACGGAAGAGAGTGTTCAGGAAGCCAGGCGACTGTACGGACACGCGCTGCGAACCATGGGTACGGAGCTTTGCTGCCAGAAGCAGCGTCGGCAGAACGACATCGTGGTCGATCTCGGACGATCCTTGCTGCCACTGGCGGCCCACCATCCCGCTGTCGCCGACAACGCCTTCAGATCCATTGCCAGTCTGATCTCGAAGGCCGCTTCTGTCGATTCGGCCAGAGCATTGCTTAGCGAGATTCGACTGATTCTGGACGGCGATTCAGCCTGGCCGGCAAAGGCCGACGGCGTAGACTTGCTGATTGCAGAGAAGGTCGCTCCACTCGCCGCCCCCCTGACACTTTCGATGGTCGTTCGTGGAGCGGATGCTCTCAAGTGCTACCTTGCCAAGATCGAACGGCAGAGCATCACCGTTCTCGACGGCGTGGAACGAGCGATCCGTTGGCAAGCTTCGGACACTCGTGTGGTATCTGCAAGCCTGGTATCTCCAAGACCGGTATCTACAAGTCTGGTATCTGCAAGCGATGATGAGGGCGAACCTCTAACCAGAGACGCGATCAGCCAGTCCTTGAGCTTGCAAGCTGAAGTTTCAATGACAAGTGACTCGGTACCGTCTGCTTGGGAAGGGAATCCGCTGCTTCCCTATGGCAGCGCTGTCGGTGCCAGCCCCTACTCGATTCCGATGGAGGCTTTCGAAGATACAGCAGCGAAAGCAGACCTTGAAAGGATCGGGCCATTGGTCGGGCTTCCGGTTTCACGTGTTCCCCTGGATCCACGTGTTCCGGGCACGGTCGACCCATCCAGGCTAAAACGGGCACTGCCCGCCTGGGTCAAGAGCGATCTCTGCGTGCCGCTGAATCCGGTCATCGATGCTCTGACGCGGCGTGCCTGTCTGGGCATCTATCACATTGACCATTGCTTCAACGCATTGGGTTTTCCGCAAGCAGATATATCGTGTTTCCGCTTCGAGTATCTGGTGACCATGGCCAGGAATTTCGCCCAGATGGCGCTGTCGGCCGAGAAGGATTTCATCCAGTTCAAGACGCAATTCGAGAAGGATACGCTCGAGCTCATGAGCGCTTCGCAAGCCGCGTCCATATCAAAGGCCGGCTTTCAATTGGCGCAGCTAAGGCTGAACGAAGCGCTCGATCAGGTGACGGGAGCCTACCTCGGGATCGAGAAGGTCAACGCCCAGATCGCCGCGGTAGAGAACCGGATCGACGAGTTGGGAAGTGGCCTGTCCGTCGTGTCCGCCATTCTGGGTGGGGCAGCGACGGCCGTTTCGAGCGGCAACCTTACCGCCGCGTTGTTGAGTACAGCGTCGTCCGGGCTCGGTTACCTGGCTGGTCTGGAAGAGAACGAGGAGAGTCTCCAGATGCAACTCCAGGTCCTGAGTACGGCCGACTACAACGCGGCCAGTCTCAATCTGATGGGTGCCATGAATGCGCAACAGTCTGCGAGACAGCAAGCCCTTATCGCTGATCTCGAGTCAAAGTTCGTGGCTGAGAAGGCCAGTCTGCTCGCGTCCGAATTCTTCAATCCCCAACTGTGGAACCTTCTGGCACGCGAGGTCAAGAAGAACTACCGTGTCTATTTGAATTACGGCACCATCGCTGCCTGGTTGGCTCAACGCGCCCTGGAGTTCGAGCGAGGCATGGAATCCCGTCGAAGCTTCGCGTCTTCGGGTATGGGCTCCACCAGTACCAGCGTGTCAATCGTGCGTTTCGACTACTTCCAGCCTTCTCAACAGGGCCTCCTGGGTGCCGATACCTTGCTCCGGGACATTGCCACGCTCGAAAATGAGAAATACCTGAATGAGCAGCGCAAGATGCGTATCACCAAGGTCATTTCCCTGGCGAACCTGTATCCGTTTCTGTTCGTGCGTTTTCTGGAAACGGGGGTCCTGCCATTTTCAACCACGCTCGAGGCCTTCGATGAGGACTATGCAGGTCATTATCAGCGCCGCATTCAGGCTGTCCGTGTAAACCTGACGGGCCTGATCGGACAGGAAGGCATCAAGGCCACGCTGACCTGCCTCGGCAACTCCTGGGTAGTCGTCAGGCAGATGACCGAGGTGAATGGCAAGCAGAAGATCGTTTTTTCCAGCAAGCCGCTACGACGCGCTCCGGAGACGGTGGCCTTGACCAATCCGCAGGGTGGCGGACTCACCAAGAGCCCGCTGGTGTCGAAGGATGTGATGCTCAATCCGTTCGAGGGGCATGGCGTGGCCACTCGTTGGCTCTTCGAAATGCCCAGGCACGCCAACGACATCGATTTTGACACCATAACCGACGTACAGATTCTGATTGACTACACGTCGCTGATGGACAGCGCCTACGCTCGGGCAGTGCTCGAGCGATTACCCCGCAGACGGCATGCCATGCGGACCTTCTCCTTCCGGCTGGATTTCCCCGATGCACTCTTCCACCTCAAGGATGCACCGTTACCGCTCGACATGGTGGAAACGGTTGATGGCACCACCGGTGCCTACACTCTCATGCTGGAAACAAGAGACGGGGACCTGGGGCACAATCAAGTGGGCCGCAAACTGTCGCAGGCCACCCTCTACATTCGCTCCAAAGGTCAGGAACTGACATCTCTGAAGATCAAGGTCGCCACGCGTAGCTGGTTGACCAGTCAGAACGCGAACTGGAAGGAGGCAGATCTGGTTCCGGCAAGCTTTTACGAGCTCGACACGCCAGCCGTCAATTCGCCCGACCATGTCGCGTTGAAACCCCACTATCTTGGAACGCGGAAGAGCAGCCAGGACGGCATCACGCAAGCCGTTATTGACCGCTGGTATCTCTATTTCTCGCCTGATGTCAATCCGGCTTTTCTGAAGACGGAGGGCGGCAACCCGGTCCTGGTGAACGGTAGCAAGGTCTTTGACTTCTCGTCGATCAAGGATGCTGTTTTCGGTCTCGACTACTCCTACGTCGCCGCGTTGCCCGAAGTGTAGGGGCGGGCAACATGGCGTCGAGCAAATCAGGTGTCACCGCGCAGATCCTGCCACTGCCCAAAGGGGGTGGCTCGATCCAGGGTCTCGGAGAGACCTTTCAGCCCGATTTGCGGACAGGCACGGGTAATCTGAGCCTGCCTCTGAGAACGCCACCCGGCCGCGAGGACATGCAGCCGGAGCTGGCGTTGAATTACAGCACCGGCACAGGCAACGGTGCTTTCGGAATGGGGTGGCGCCTGTCGATTCCCAGTGTTCGACGCAAGCTCTCCAAGGGGATTCCCTGCTATCGGGACCGCGTTGACGGGCAAGGCAATCCTGTCTGGCACGAAGACGAGGACATCTTCATCCTGTCCGAGTCCGATGATCTGGTTCATGTCGGCGGCGACAGATACCGGCCGCGCGTCGAGGGCACTTTTTTTCGCACGCGAAAAACCAGGGCCGATGACGGCCAGGCTTGCTGGATGGTTGAGGCCAGGAGTGGTCTTCGCAGTTTCTTCGGCACGTCGGCGAACAGTCGCATTTTCAGCACCGAGGGCGGAAAGACCAGGATATTATCCTGGCTATTGCAAGAGACGCGGGACCCTCATGGCAACCGGGTGGTCTATTCGTATGCGAGGGATGACGGGGCGGACCTGCTGGCCGACCTGAGCCGATACCCTCAGGAGCGACACCACGACTACAACCAGGTTTATCTCTCGTCCATTGCCTACACCAACTACGTCGAGTCCGCTCTCGGTGCCGAACGCTTCCTGTGGCGCATTGACTTCGACTACGGTGAGTTCGACGCAGCGGGCAAACGTGTCGGGTCATGGGAGGCAAGGCCGGATCCGTTCTCTACGTTTCGCTGTGGATTCGAGCTGCGGACGGTGCGGCGCTGCCGGCGCATCCTGATCAAGCGTCGCCTTCCCGGTGCCGCCGAACAATACGAAATCATTCGCAGCTACAAACTCACGTACCGGCAGGCCGACTACAGCGGCCATTCGCTACTCACGGAGTTCACGCATACCGGGCATGCGGGAAACGAGCGCGAATCGTTCCCGCCCATAGCGTTGGACTACACACCATTTGATCCCACGCAGCGCCGCTACGAGACGTTCACGGCCGCGTGCGACTACCTACCGGAAAAATCCCTGGCTGACCCCAATTACGAACTGGTCGACCTGGACGGATACGGTTTGCCGGGTGTGATTCACACCACCACGACCGGCTACCGTTACTGGCGAAATCTGGGCGACATGCGTCTGGCAGCACCTCGACCGCTGACGGAGATCCCTGCCGGCGTGACTCTGGCGGATACGGGAGTCCAGTTTGCCGACATGGAAGGCAACGGATCGGCCGACCTGCTGGTCACAACCGGATCGCAGCGAGGCTACTACGTCAACGACTTCGCTGGCGAATGGGACCAGTTCCGCCCGATGAGACAGACGCCTTCTGTTGATCTTGAGGATCCTCATGTCAGGCTGGTAGACCTCGATGGTGACGGCGTCGTCGATGTGTTGAGCACGCAGGCACACCATTTCCTGTACATCCGCAATGTGCGGCGTGGTGGGCGGCTGCACTTCGATGATCCGCTGGCTGTGGCTCGCCAGCACGACAGGGCCGTGTTCCCCGATGTCTATTTCGACGTGCCCGACAGGCGCGTTCGCCTCGCGGACATGACCGGAGACGGCATGCAGGATGTCGTTCTCCTGCAGGGTCGCCGGATCAGTTACTGGCCGAATCTCGGACACGGACGCTTTGGCCGGCGAATCACGATGTCGTGTTCGCCCGATTTACCCCACCGCTACGCTCCCGAGCGTCTGTTCCTGTCCGACTGCGACGGTGACGGCGCGGCCGACCTTGTCTACGTCGATTTCGGATCCGTCCACATCTGGATCAACAGAGGGGGAAACGGATGGAGCAGCGAGATCGTAGTAGAAGGCACGCCCGCGGTAGCCGATGTCGATTCCGTTCGCGTGGCGGACATGCGGGGGTCGGGCACGGCGGGAATCCTGTGGAGTTACGACTATTCCCGGCAGCAGGCCTGCAATTTCAAGTATCTGGATTTCACCGGTGGCGTCCAGCCGCTTCTGCTCTCGTCCATCGACAACAATACGGGCGCTCGGACGCAAATCGAATATCGACCATCGACCGGCTACTGGGCGGCCGATGCGCGAGCCGGCAAGCACTGGAAGACTCACCTGCCGATTCCCGTGCAGCTCGTCGCGCGAGTCAGCGTGCGTGACGAGTTCTCTGCCAACGAATTGGTGACGGAATATGACTATCACCATGGGTATTGGGACGGTGTCGAGCGGGAGTTCCGTGGTTTTGGTCGGGTGGACCAGCGAGACATAACGACCGTTTCGACTTCCGGTCAGCAGAACGAACGATCGCATCCCGTCGAAACCCGTACGTGGTTCCATCCAGGGGATGTGACAGAGGCCTATGGACAACCCGGCGAGGTCGATTTCAGCGATGAGTTCTGGCCGGGTGACCGGGCTCTCCTGTCGCGCCCGGAAGCGCAAGCCACGCTATTGCAGAATCTGCAATCGCAGGCATTGCGGCTGGCTCTACGCGCCTTGCAGGGCAAGGTTCTGCGTACAGAAATGTACGCCCTCGACGGATCGGTGCGCGAGGAAAGACCCTACACGGTAACCGAGCACTTGCACGGTGTCACGCCGCTGCCAGTCGGCGTGTTACTACCTCCGAATCCGCCGGCTTGGCAGCAGGCGGTTTTCCTTCCGCATGTCCTTGCGCAGCGCGTGACGCAGTGGGAACGGGGTGAAGATCCGCTGAGCCAGTTCACCTTCATGGATGAGTACGATGCCTACGGTCAGCCGCGCAAGCAAGTGCGAATAGCGTGCCCTCGAGGATGGCGAGGGATCGCCGACACGTCGACGGAGTCATTCCTGGCCACCTGCAGCTGGACCACCTACGCGCAGCGCGACGACCTTCAGAGCTATATCGTCGATCGTGTGGCCAGCACCACTTCTTACACGATCGACAACAACGGATCCCGCCCGGTACTGGACTTGAAGAACACGGCTGGGAACGACACCAGCCTGCGGATCATCGGGCAGACAGTCAGCTACTACGATGGCGTGGCCTTTGTCGGGAAGCCATTTGGCGATCCGGGTGCCTTCGGTGCCGTCACCCGAAGCGAAACGCTGATACTCACACCGGATATCGTTCACGATGCCTATCGAAGCGGTCAAACGCCAGTGGCACCGCCCGAGATACCACCGTATCTACAGCCAGGTGTTGCTCCCGTCTGGACGATCGATTATCCACAGGCATACAGGTCGAGCCTGAACGCTCTGGCGGGCTACACGTTCTATCCAGGTGCGGCCGGGGACGAACACAAGCGTGGCTACTTCACGTCCACGGGTTATGAATATGACTTCCACACGGCGGTCGGATACGGCGTCCTGAAAAACACACGTAATTCGCTGGGCCACGAAACCCGCCTCGACTACGACATCTACCAGCTCATGATCACGAAAGTGATCGAATCTGCCGTTTTGATCAGCGAAGCCAGCTATGACTACCGTGCCTTCCAACCGGAACGGGTGACCGGGCCCAACGGGAATCGCACGCTTTACGCTTATACACCGCTCGGGCTCCTGAAGAGCGTGGCCGACACTGGCCGGGCTGGTGAAAACGTAGGCGATGCGGCGAATCATCCGGGGGTTCGCTTCAACCATGACCTGAACGCCTATGTCACGGCGCATCAGCCGCTGTCCGTGCGAACCCGACAGCGCCTCCATCATTTTCATGACACGCACATTCCTCAGCCAGAGCGTGATACGGAAATGGAGATGGTGGAGTACACGGACGGTTTCGGTCGCCTGCTGCAGGCGCGAACGCGCACGAGCGCGGTCGGCTTCGGCGTGCCGCCTTTCGACGATGCCGGCTTGCCCGCGAATCAGTCGGCGGCCAATCAGGACGCGGTCGCGCAGGCGTCGTGCCCCGGCGGGCAGGACCGCGTGCTGGTCAGCGGCTGGCAGACCTATGACGACAAGGGGCGTGTGTTCGAGAGGTATGAGCCGTTCTTCGCCTGCGGATGGACGTATCAGTTGCCAGGAGCAGCCCAGTGCGGGCAGAAGACCACGCTGTTCTACGATCCGCGCGGCGAGGTGGTGCGAACGATGAACCCCGACGGATCCGAACAGCGCATCGTATTTGGTGTGCCCGGCACGTTGACCGTGCCGGACCTGACGACCCCCGATACTTTCGAACCGACACCGTGGGAGTCGTATACCTATGATGAGCTCGACAATGCCGGCCGGACTCATCCGGCTCTGGCCGCCAGGTATCAGCACCACGCGAATACCGCCATGAGCACCACGGTCGACGCGCTGGGTCGTGTGGTGAGCATCGTGAGACGCAATCGCAACCCGCTACCGACAGGCGGATGGTCGGCGGTGGAGGAACACACGGTCACGTTTACCCATGACACGCAGGGCAATCGAGTGAAGGTGGTTGATGCGCTCGGGCGTCTCGCGGTGCAATACGTCTACGACTTGACGCCGGGTAGTGTGGATCCGGAGGAGGCGGATGAGGGCGCCCGCCTCTTACGTATCGAGCAACTCGATGGGGGTGTGCGCCGTTTTGTCCGGGATGCCCTGGGCAACGAAATCGAAAGTCGCGACGCCAGGGGCGCGTTACTCTTGCATGTCCATGATGATCAGGGCCGCCGCACTCACGGTTGGGCCCGTGATCAGAGCGGCGAACCACTGACCCTCCGGGAGCGCCTGATTTATGGCGACGCCGCAGGATCCGGGCTGACACCCGGTCTGGCGCAGGGAGCAAATCTGTACGGCCGCCTTTATCGACACTATGACGAGGCGGGGCTTGTCACGGTCAGTCGCTACGACGCCCATGGCAATGCTACCGAGGAATACCGACAGGTCATTGCCGATGCACCCATCCTTGCCGTACTGAATTCTCCACCGCCGAATTGGGAGATCGTGCCCTACCGTGTGAACTGGCAGCCGCCGCCGGGTGTCGCGCTCGACGCTTACGCGGCAACGATTCTGGAACAGACCGTCCATTCAGTGTCAGCAACCTTTGATGCACTCAGGCGGTTGCGTGAGCTGCGCTATCCGCAAGACGTCGGTGGGCACCGCCAGAAGCTGCAACTCGATTACAGTCCGTCCGGTGAGATGACGCGGGTGGCGTTGAACGGCACGGTCATCGTCGACCGGATTGCCTACAACGCGCGCGGCCAGCGCATGCTGATCACCTACGGCAATGGCCTCATGACCCGCTACGCCTATGACACTCAGAGTGCGCGTCTGGTCAGAATGCGAACCGAGCGATACGCGGAGCCCGCACCGATGACCTTTCACCCCATTGGCGCGCCCCTGCAGGACTTCGCTTATACGCACGATCTGGCCTCGAATATCCTGGCGATCGAAGACCGTGTGCCGGGCAGTGGCTTTGCAGGAAGCGCTTTCGGACCCGACCGTCTTCAGCGCCAGTTCAGTTACGACTCGCTGTATCGCTTGCGAAGCGCCACCGGGCGCAAGTGCAAAACCGCTCGCGCCGATCCTCCCTGGGCCGATGCACCATCGTGTCACGCTGCCAGTGCGACGCGCGGCTACACGGAACGCTACACGTATGATCACGCCGACAATCTGACCGGACTTGTTCATGCGGCTGGCGCCTCGAGTTACACGCGCGTCTACACACTGGCGCCGGATAGCAACCGCCTGAAGTCGCTGAACATCGGAGCTGCAAGCTACCGCTACGAATACGATGCCAACGGTAACCTGACGCGGGAAGCCACCGCCAGATACTTCGAATGGGACTCCCAGGATCGGCTGAGGGTCTTCCGGCATCAGGTTACCGGCCAGCCGCCGACTGAATACGCCCTTTATCTTCACGACACCGATGGCACCCTGGTAAAGAAGGTCTTGCGACGGCATGACGGAAGCGTGGAATCTGCCACCACGATCGACAGCGTCTTCGAACATCGCCGACGCACAAGTACGGCTGGACAGAAAGAGGAAAGCGTCCTGCATGTTCTGGACGGGAAGAGACGCATTGCTACTGTCCGTGCCGAAGAGGCACTGCATCTGAGCGACACCAGCCCGGCCGTGCAATACCATCTCGGAGATCATCTGGAAAGCAGTCAATTGGTCGTGGACGACACCGGAGGCTGGATAAACCGTGAGGAGTACACGCCCTTCGGGGACACGAGTTTCGGCGGTTTCGCCCAAAAGCGTTATCGGTTGACCGGCAAGGCGCGTGCGCCCGAAAGTTCACTCTATGATTACGGCGCGCGCCACTATGCGCCCTGGTTAGCCCGGTGGTTAAGTTGCGATCCGCTTTCGTTCGAGAGTGATGGGGAAGGTGTGCGCGTGCCGCCGCTGAATCCCTATACGTATGTGGAAAACCGGCCGATGGTCGCCATCGATCCGAACGGACGGGTTGTCTGGTTCATCGTCATCGCTGCGGTGGCCATAACCGGGCTGACCAGCGTCAGCGCCGCCAATGCCCCGATGAGCAAGAAGACCAGACTCTACTCGCGCGTGTCCCATGCCGAACACTCGGCGAACGTCGCGCTTTTCGTCATCACCAGTGGCGCCGGGATGAAAATGTCACAGGTCGTTCTTCAGAGCACGGGGCGCCGGGTACTGGCCGCAAGTGTCGGCGGCATCAACGCCGGCGCCGTGCATGGTGTCAGCTCCGTGGCAGTCCACGACGTATTTCAGGGGAAGACGAGTTCTCTCGAAACCTATGTCACCGCTGGCGCCTATGGCGCCGGCGGGGGGCTGGTCTTCGGTGTTGCCGGCGGTACCGCCTCGAGAGTCGGTCAGTATCTGCGATGGGGGCGCCCGAACAGTCTGGTCATCAACGCTCTCAAGAAAGGTGACTTGCCAATCAAGCGGGTGGCGATGAGTCAACTCAAGGGCACCTTGAAGCAGATGGGCGAGATCACGATGGCAACCGACAGGGAGGTTCTGCTCTATACGGTTGGTCGACAGCAGTTGCTGAAGCTCGGCGGGCCAGGAAGTGTCAATCCGCCGCTGCAAGCGACTGGCATCGTCGCCCATACCCATCCACCCGGTTTCACGGGAGTCATCATGGTCAAGACTGCAGGCAGGTTACGACCTGGATTCAGCCAGGCAGACAAGGAAGCCATACGCCACTTCGTGAATCAGCACGGTGGCTCGGGAACGCACATCATCGTCGTTCCCAACGAAATCAATCCGGGCAACAACGCTGCGCTCACTATTCCCCCTATCGTCGTCAAGTAGGTCCGCGCTGGCCGAACCAGATTCAGTGGCAGCCGCGGCTTCCATTCGAGTATGAAAAAACGAGGAACGTCACGATGGCTATAACTCAGGATATCAGCGTTACACCGGATGAAGGCCAGGCCCTGCGGGTGCAGGTCGAGGCCGGCCAGGGCCACGCAGCCCCATACAACACGGAGCCAGCCAACGTATTGGTGGTCGTAACAGACCCCGTAACGGGCCGAGCGGTTACGGGGTTGCGGCAGGAAGACTTCACCGTCATCAACCATTTCTCGATCCCGGGCCAGCTCTGCGGTTTCAGTAACACGATCGTTTTCTACAACGACGTGATGACCGGCGCTTACCACATACAAATCGAGCTTGCGAAAGATATACAGGGGTGTACCTGGGTCCGCGGCGACTACCTGATGCAAGTGATGATCGCCTCGCGCGCGCGCGCTGGACAGGGAACGGCCACACTACGGGTGCGATGACGGAATGTACGAATCGTTACGAGACCGCGTCGGCGAAATCTACTGAATTCTGGAGCCCAGCGGGTCGGCAACAACGGTTCGGCCCACTGGCTCTGATACCGATCGCCGGCGTGACGGCTCTCACCAGGAACCTTCGCGCAATCGGGTGCGACGACCATCGATCGTCGATATCGATCAGCCGCTTCCGTGGGCGGCGCGTCGGTAATCGGCCGGCCGAACACGCGTCCGAACGCCGGCTCGTGCAAGTAGTCGGCGATGCAGGAAGAGCCACTCAACGCAATAAGCTGTTTTCAAAGGGAAACACTGAAAGTATCTCGCACCCGTTATCGGTAACGAGCACTTGTTCTTCAAGTTTCACACCCTCGTATCCTGCATTCTCACCAATATAGCTTTCAACACATATGACCATTCCCGGCTCGATGACCCCATCGTATCCCGCGTCGGGAAAGTCGGCACGGTGATACAGATACGGATATTCGCCGGTCATGCCACAGCCATGGGCGGAAAGGTAGTATCGGTTCTCTGAGTATTGCGCGGGAATATCCCAGGCTTTCTCGGCGTATTCCCTGAAAGCGACTCCTGGCTTGATCAGCTGCAGGTTGTGTTGGACCTGTTCATACGCCGTACGGTACAAGCGCTTTTGAAGTTCTGTCGGTTGATCGGGTCCTGCGTGAAACGTCCGCGAAAAGTCCGAATAGTATCCGTGGCATCCAACGACATCGGTATCAAGGGCAATCAGTTCGTTGGCCTGGATACGCTTGGTTCCAGATTCCTGAAACCACGGATTGGTGCGTACGCCCGAGTTCAATAGACGTGTCTCACAGTAGTCAGCGTTTTGTGCAATCACCGACTGGTGAAGCACAGACCACAGTTCGTTCTCCGTGATCCCGGGCTCTATGGCCGCGCGCAGTTTCCCTACTCCAATCTCTGTCGCACGCAATGACGCTTTGACGCACTTGATTTCCTCAGTTGACTTTATGCAACGGGCCATTTCCACAGAGGCCTGCGCGTCAACCAACCTCACACCAAGGCTCTCCAGTGCCAGCACACTACCGGCATTCAGGCGTTCCACTCCCACTGTCGGATTCAGACCTACCAGCTCGACGATGACTTCGTGAGTTTCTGTTGCCCATTGCCGTTCACGGGCCGCAATTCCGGGCCCGGCAGCAACAAAGCTGGCCGTAAAAGCAGGCCTGACCTCGTCAACCGTTTCAAAGCCGTCGGCAAGGTGTTGACAACCGGTAAATTCAAAGAGCACAGATCGATCAGACGTCAGGAGCAAGTAACGTGAGGGCGTGTTCCGGGCTGAAAATACTTGCATGTTGCGGGTACCAGTGGCATATCGAATGTTCACGGGGTCACTCAGAATGAGTGCATCGATCTCTCGGGACGCCATTTCAGAGCGAACTCGATCGATTCGGTACTGTCTGACAGCAGCCAGGTCAATCCCTTCGGATTCAGGCGCACGATCAAGTAGACACAGATCGGTCAGGTCTGCGCGTTCGGCGTGCCAATCAAGTGCTGACATGGTGCTTTTTCTTCTGGTTGGATTTGGCAAGTGAAGGCAAGCCCGTGTCCCTGCCGAAATTGTCAGCCATCGCTTGCGGCGAAGGTCATACGCGAGTTCGGCGGGCTCGAGCTGCCGGTCTTGAGTCGATCGTGCTGGATCGTCAGACGCGGGGACACGGTACAGCTTCGTTGGCAGCAAAGTGCAACGTCAAGATTGTCCATGCCAGGCAGCAGGCTGTGCAATCACATTGACTCGAACGTGGCCAGCATGTGTCTGGTCGGGAAACACCGACCGTATCAGTAATCCTCGAGTCTTTGCATGTCCCGACACAGCCGGCGAATCTCGCTCTCGAGCTCGCTGGTCAAGGCCATGAAGAATTCTCGCTCGGCACTCGAGACGGCATGTTCGGCACGGTGGGCGTAAAGATCCTGCAACGTACGATGCGCCGCGAGGGCCGTCCCGAACAGCGATTGCACGCTCTCGGACGATAGGTCTCCGAGCAGATGTTCGCGCACCGGAGCAGGGGGGATGTCGACCGGATCGTCGAACCAGGTATCAAGAACGGCGCGATGTTCATCACTTTCCGAGAGATACCGCGCAAGCTCCGCCTGCATCCTTGCTTCGTGCTCGGCGAGGTAGTCGAGCGCCATGCGTACCCGTTCATCGACTTTGCCGGTGGCACATTCGACGTAAGCATCCGCGAGGCTCGTGTGGTAGTCAGCCGCCCAGCGCACCACTTCCTTGATCTGATGAAAGCGCATAGCGGTCATCCTCCTCTCGAACGGCCTGGACGTCGCTCCCGGCACCGCCGTCGTATCCGGCTGTCCGGCCCTCAGACCCGAATTTGCTCCAATGCCTCACGGTGCCGGTTGACGCAAGTCAAGTTTGATCTCAAGGTAGCTCGGCGAGAGATACGCGTCAGTCGTAGCGATCTCCCGCTATATCCAGCCGCAGCTGCGACTCGGGAAACAGGTGCAGAGCCGCGTACTGGAGCAGCAGGATCGTTTTCGCATCGCGAATCTCGCCACTGGCAACTTGCGCCAGAGCATTGTCGAAGGGCAGCTCCAGAACCTCGATGTCCTCGCCCTCGGAAGCGTTCCCGCCACCGGATGAAATTCGCTCGCCCAAGGGACTTCGGCGACGAAGAAAAAAGCTTCTCGGTCACGGATCCCGGGCTCATGTAGGCTTCGAATACCTGGCAAACAGGGCCCGATCGGTACCCTGTTTCCTCCTCGACTTCCCCCCTGATACATTGACCAGGGCTTGCATTGTCGAGCAGACCTGCGGGGGTCTCGATCAGCAACCCATCTGCGTTGCCGTTGACCCAGGTTGGAAACCGGAACTGTCGAATGAGCACGCCCGCTCTTGAAGCGCTCGATTAAACGTGCAGATTCGTGCAGTGCCAAGATTTATCGTGTAGTTTTGAGACATGCTTACACGTCAGAGGCAGGAGCTGCTGCTCAGCCGCCTGGCAGAGGATGGGCGCATTGTTGCGAAGTCCGTGGCGACCGAATTCGGCCTCTCGGAAGACACGATACGGCGTGATCTGCGAGCGCTGGCGCGGGCCGGGCGTCTTCGTCGGGTGCACGGTGGTGCTTTGCCCGTGTCAGCCGCTGACGCCGATCTCAGCGCGCGCCGCGAGGTGGCCACTACCTCCAAGCGTGCGGTGGGCAGAGCGGCCGCGAAGCTTGTCACCACCGGTCAGGTCGTCATCGTCGACGGCGGAACGACGGCCCTGCAGCTCGTCCGTCACCTGCCGCTCGATCTGGTCGCGACAATCGTCACTCACAGTCCGACCATCGCGGTCGAACTCGAGCGACACATCAACCTCACGGTCATCATCGTTGGCGGTCAGCTGTTCCGCCATTCGATGGTGACGGTTGGTGCGAGCGCGATCGAGGCCGTCTCGCATATTCGTGCCGACACTTTCTTCATGGGTGTGACCGGCGTTGACCTGGACGCAGGCCTCAGCACCGGAGACCTTGAAGAGGCGCACGTGAAGCGTGCGCTTGGTCGAAGTGCGGCCGAAACTATCGTGCTCGCCTCGAAGGAGAAACTCGGCGCGGCGTCGGCATACCGAGTCATGCCACTAGAGGACGCGAGTGGCATCGTGGTCGACAGGCAAACCCCTTCTCGACTGTTGAAGGCGTTTCGAGCGAAGGGCCTGAAAGTCACGAAGGCGTGAAACAGCTGCGCGACACGTGAAACTCTGGCAACCGCACGATAGAACTCCGGACTCGGGGCACAGCTTGTCGTTTCGATTTGGCCTGCAGCCAGTCAGGCAGCGCGCCTGGCGCTCTTGCTTCGGTCGCTGACGTAGTGCACGAACTCCTCCGGAGGCAGCGGCTTGCTGTAGTAGTAACCTTGCGCCATGTCACAGCCGAGTTCGCGCAACGCGTCACATTGCTCGATCGTCTCCGTGCCTTCAGCGATGACCCTCAAGTCCAGACTGCGCGCCAGCGCAAGGATCGCATCGATCACAGCGGCGTCTCGATCGCTCTCGAGCATCCCGGCGACGAAGGCTAGATCGATCTTCAGGTTATCGAAGGGGTATTGCCTGAGGTAGCTCAACGAGGAGTAGCTGGTGCCGAAGTCGTCGAGCGCAAGCTCGCAGCCGATTTCGGCGATGCCATCGATCACGCGCTGAGTCCCCGCGTCGTTGCGCAACAGTGAGGTTTCTGTAAGTTCCACCTGCAGTGCCGTCGGTGCGGGTTCGTGCCGTTCGAGCGCCGCTTGCAAGGCGTCGGGAAAGCCTTCTTGATGCAGCTGCAAGGGTGAAACATTGATCGCCACGCTGGCCTCTATATGCTCGTCACTTTGCCATGCGGCGACCTGGCGGGCGGCCTCGTCGACCACCCAGGCTTCCAGCTCGACGACGAAGCCACTTTCTTCGGCGATCGGTACAAACTGTTCGGGCGGTACGAAACCGAGAGTGCGATCGATCCAACGCATTAAAGACTCTACGCCGCCAAGCTGTCCGTTGGCGAATACGACTTTCGGCTGGTAGTGGAGCCTGAACAGGCAGTCATCGAGCGCGCGACGAAGCCCGCGCTCGATCTGTCGTCGACGAGCTCGCGTGGTCTCGATGGCCCGATCGTAGTAGAACACGCCACCGTGACAGTCCTTTTTCGCAAGGTACATCGCCAGGTCAGTATTGCGAAGCAGCTGCTGGGGTACGTCGCCGTGCTCGGGCGCGAGGCTCACTCCGATGCTCGCGGTTACCGAAAGCTCTGCTCCCCGTTCACGGAATTGAAAGGGCGTTGAAAATGCGGCACGGATGTCACTGCTCGTGCATCCCGCCGTTTCAGTAGCCAGTAAAGGACGTGTCAACAGAAACTCGTCCCCGCCCAGACGGGTGACCGCGGTTCCCGGGCCTGCGCGGTCGAGCAGGCGGTGCGCGGTTTCGATGAGCAGACGGTCGCCTACAGGATGACCGAAGGACTCGTTGATCGAGCGAAATCCGTCGATATCGACGCTCGCGACCAGCACGCGATCGCCACTTTCCCGTGCGATATCGAGCTGGGCGGCGAGAATCTCCATACCGCGGGAGCGCGTCGCGAGGCCTGTGAGCCCGTCGACGTTGGCTTGTCTGAGCAGCTGCGCCTCACTGCTCACAAGCGCTTTCGTACGCTCGTCCACCTTTCGCTCGAGGTCGTCATCAAGCGCATTCACCGCGGCTTCCGCTACCTCTCGCGACGCGCGTTCGTGCTCGAAGTCGCGCTGCCAGCGCCGGAGTCGAAACAGTACGGCGGTCCAGGCAATCAGTAGTAGCAGGACAGCGACAACGCCAATGGGGGTGATGACGACCATGAGACGCTTTCGTCTCTCGCTCGCAGCCCGGTTGTCCCTCCGAATCAGGTCAAGCACCGTCTGCATGCCGGAACGGTACACGCTTTTCTGATGCGCATACTTCGGACTTGACAGCAATGCGGCCGCAGCAATGGCACGTCCTTCACGCACCAGTTCGAACGAGCGCACTTCCATGTCGATCAATGCGAAATTGGCGTCTTCGGTCGCCTTCGCGGCTCGCTCTACAGGCACGCTGTCGGCCAGCTCGATCGCCTGCCCGATATCGGCCACGAGCATGGGTCATGCGACCGTCGGACGGTTCGGGCTGACCGGACATCATCTTCAGCAGGGTGTACTTGCCGCAACCGAACGCGCTGACGATGGCGTTGAAGCTGCCAGGCTCGAATCCGATCGAGTTTGATCGACCACAAAGTTGCCACATCGGTTCCAGCCGCCTCGTCGCAAGTGTCATCGTAGTGAGACAGGCCTGCATTATTATACAGTCTGCAGCGGATGCTTCGCAGGACACGGGGCTCGTGTTGGCCCCGCTGACGTGGTCCCCCGGTCAGGTCGGCGAGGCCGCACCGTCAGCCAGTTGGCTGTCGCGCACTATCAGCGCGCGGTCGAAGAGGGCCTCGACTTCCTGCATGACATACGTCGAGAGATTGACAGTCGCATGTTCTGTGACGCGCCGCTTCAATGTTTGCATTCGGTCGGTCTGCCTGAGATAAAGGCCGTCAATTTACGCAAGTCACTGGCTACAAAGTTTGCTCCCAGACGAGCTTGGGCGAACGTCGCTCCTGCAGTCAGTCTTGTGAGTCACTCCTCATTCTCGCTGAGTTCCGTACATGCTCACTTCCCTGAGGCATCGTTTCTGCAAGTGAGGTCAGTGAATACATTTCCGATTCATTAGAACCGATACCGATTCTTCCCACGTGCCGGGCCAGCAATTCGATGGCTCGCTCGGAACCCTGATCATCGAGCCTCTATGTGCAAAAGACTTTGATGAACGCGATTCCCCGGACAAGTGGCAAGCGGGTCGAGCGCGACTACTCCCGGTTCGACGAGATGCCGACCGCCCTGGCGGCCGCCACTCCGCGCCCGAACGATCAGGCCGGCGCCTGACACGTCCATGTCGTCTCGCCGGAGCAGGCCTCGTAAGCCACCTGAGTTCAGGCTGGAAACGCTCGAGACGCGCGTCCTGTTCTCGGCCGATTCACCGCTGGCGCTGTCAGGTGCCCTGCCGCCACCGGCGCCGGACATACAGCAAGTCGTCTCTGCGGCGTCGGCGAAGGATGCCGCGATTACGCATGCTGCGAACGCGGGGCTTGCGGCGGCGGCGGCACCTAACGAACTCGTGATCATCGATGCCGGTGTGCCGGACCTTGAGGCTTTACTTGCTGACTTCGAGCGCCGGGGCGACGCCGCACCGCGCGTGCTGGTGCTCGACCCAAGCGATGATCCACTTGGTCGTCTTGGCGAAATCCTGAAGGGTGAGCGCGGACTGAGCGCGCTGCATCTGATCTCGCACGGCTCCGACGGCGAACTCGAACTGGGTGGCAAACGCATCACGGTGCTCGATCTCCTCGCGCGCGCCGGAGATGTCGTTGGCTGGCGCAGCGCGTTCGCCGACGGCGCAGATCTCCTGCTTTACGGGTGTGACGTCGCCGCGAGTGACGACGGTCGGCGGTTCGTAGACACGCTTGCGCGGCTGAGCGGTGCGGACGTGGCGGCCTCTGTCGACGTCACGGGCGCGCGAGCACTCGGCGGTGACTGGAATCTCGAGTATGTCCGTGGTTCGGTCGGCAGCGATGTGGCCGTCAGCGAAAAGCTGCGGACGAACTATCAGGAAAGTTTCGCGACCTATACCGTCAGCAACCTCAACGACAGCGGCAGCGGATCGTTACGTCAGGCGATCTTCGACTCGAACAGTTCGGGCAGCAGCGACATTATCCGGTTCACCGTTACCGGCGGGATCGCCCTGGCCAGCGTACTGCCCGACGTTACCGACACGGTGTTGATCGACGGCACGACGGCGCCGTTTTACTTCGGCTTCCCGGGGGTGTTCCTGAATGGCGGCGCCATTGGAGGCTCCGCAATCGATGGTATCCGCCTTGCCAGCGGCAGCGACGGCAGTGCGGTGAAGGGTCTCTCGATCACCAACTTCACCGGCTCAGGCATCCACATCATCGACTCAGATGCGAACACCATCCAGTCGAACATCGTCAACACGAACGGCGATGGGATTCGATTGACAAACGTGACGGACTCGTTGATTGGTGGCACGGCGTCTGGTGAAGGCAACACTATCCTAGGCAACGCAGGCCATGGTATCGGCGTGACGGGGGCGAGTGCCAGTGGCAACGCCCTGCTTGGCAACGCCATTTCGGGCAATTCCGCGCTCGGCATCGATCTCCGCCTGGATGGCGTCACGGCGAACGATACGGCTTTACTCGATGCAGACAGTGGTCCTAACGGTCTCCAGAACACGCCCGATCTCATCCGTGTCGGTACGGACGAGTCGTCCACGATCGAGATTCTTGGCTCGCTGGACAGTGAAGCGAGCGCGAACTATCGAATCGAATTCTTCGCGAGTGCATGGGCGGATGGCAGTGGTTACGGCGAGGCCGAGCGCTACCTCGGTTCTGTGTCGATTACGACCGATTCCGGGGGAATGGCGAGCGTCAGTACGACACTCACTGGCGGTCTCCCTGAAGGGGAATTCATTACTGCTACCGCCACGCGCGATCTGGGCTTGGGCAGCTATGGCGACAGTTCCGAATTCGCGGCGAACGTGGTGGCTCGCGAGCTGAACGTGAGCCCGGTGATCACGTCGTCCTCCAACATCTCCTCCCCGGAGAACTCGACGGCCGCCGGTAACGTTACTGCTACTGATGGGAATTCCGACACGCTCTCCTATGCGATCACGGGCGGTGACGACGCATCGCTTTTCAGTGTCGGTGTAACCACGGGGAATTTGACGTTCGACAGTGCCCCGGATTTCGAAACCTTCGCCGATGCAGACCTCGACGGTATCTATGAGATCACGGTTCGCGTGACCGACGAGTACGGAGCTGCGAGTGATCAGGCAATATTGGTCACTGTGACCAATGTTGACGAGCCTTCAGTAATTTCCGGCACCTTCGTCGGCGCGGCAAATGAAGGCAATATCGGCGACGCGCCAGCCACCGCAAGCGGAGCGCTGTCGATCTCCGACCCCGATGTTGGCGACACGCCGAGTTTTGCCGACGTCGGTTCGACGAACGGTGACAACAGCTACGGCACCTTTGCCCTGGTGAGCGGAACGTGGACCTACACACTCGATCAGAGTGCGGTACAGGACCTCGATGCCGGTGATAGCGTCACCGACACGATCACGTACACGGCGACCGACAGTTCGACCCAGCAGATTACCGTCACGATCACCGGTGCCGACGATGCGTCGGTGATATCGGGAACGGTCGCCGGCGCGGTGACGGAAGGCAATATCGGTGATGCGCCGGAGACGGCGAGCGGCACGATCGCGATCAGCGATGTGGATGGAGACGACGCCCCGAGCTTCGCCGATGTTGCGACCACCAACGGTGACAACAGCTACGGCACCTTTGCCCTGGTGAGCGGAACGTGGACGTACACGCTGGATCAGAGTGCGGTACAGGACCTCGATGCCGGTGATAGCGTCACCGACACGATCACGTACACGGCGACCGACAGTTCGACCCAGCAGATTACCGTCACGATCACCGGTGCCGACGATGCGTCGGTGATATCGGGAACGGTCGCCGGCGCGGTGACGGAAGGCAATATCGGTGATGCGCCGGAGACGGCGAGCGGCACGATCGCGATCAGCGATGTGGATGGAGACGACGCCCCGAGCTTCGCCGATGTTGCGACCACCAACGGTGACAACAGCTACGGCACCTTTGCCTTGGTGAGCGGAACGTGGACGTACACACTGGACCAGAGCGCGGTGCAGTATCTCGATGCCGGTGATAGCGTCACCGACACGATCACGTACACGGCCACCGACAGTTCTACACAGCAGATCACGGTCACGATCACGGGCAGTGACGACGCTTCGGTGATTACCGGCACGGTCGTCGGCGCGGTGACGGAAGGGAATGTGGGTGATGCGCCGGAGACGGCGAGTGGCACGATCGCGATCAGCGATATGGACGGCGATGACTCTCCGAGCTTCGCGGATGTAGAGACCACCAACGGTGATAGCAGCTACGGCACGTTCGAACTGACGGGTGGAACGTGGACCTACACACTCGATCAGAGTGCGGTACAGAATCTCGACGCTGGTGACAGCGTCACCGACACGATCACCTACACGGCGACGGATAGTTCGACGCAGCAGATCACCGTCACGATTACGGGTTCTGACGATGCACCAGTCATCATATCGGCGGCTACCGTGTCGGTGCCCGAGAACACGTCGGCTGTGCTCACGCTCACCCATGCCGATGTGGATGCCGATGCTGACAACAGCGCCACCTATTCGATAAGTGGCGGTGCAGATCAGGCTGCGTTCGCGCTCGACAAAAACACCGGCGAGCTGTCTTTCCTGTCGGCGCCGGACTACGAGTCGAGGGAGAGCTACGACGTCGAGGTGAGTGTCGGTGACGGGGTATCGATCGGCCGCCAGGAGATTCGGGTGACGGTGGACGATGTCGATGAAGCGCCGGAAGCTCGCGACGACACGTTGAGAACAGAAGAGGACGCCGTTCGGTCCATCAATGTCGCGACCGAGTTGCTCGCGAACGATTCAGATCCCGAAGGGGCGGCGCTGCGCCTCGTGAACGTAACGGAGCCTGCGCATGGCACACTCGTCGTCGTTGCCGACGGTACACTCGAATACCGACCCGATGCCGACTTCAACGGTGTCGACCGGTTTGAGTACCGTCTCGAGGACACGATAGGGCAGCAGGTGACGGCGAGCGCGATCATCGAGGTCGCGCCGGTCAATGATCCGCCGGTCATCGCGCCATCTCGACCGGACAGCCCCGTGCGTCCGGATTTCATCGACGGGCCGGCGATATCGGTCGGTTGGACGTCGATCGAGGAGAACGTCGTCAGGACCTTGCACGTAGAGGCCACGGACGCCGATGGTCAGCAGATCGTGTTCGCGCTCGGCGGCCCCGATGCGGCGCTATTCGAGATCGATCCGATGACCGGGGACTTGTGGTCACTGGCGCCGCTCGACTTCGAGTCTCCGCGCGACGCGAATGGCGACAACCGTTATGACCTGGAGTTTATCCTGTCCGACGGGACAGGTGGCGTCAGCCGCGTGGCCTTCTCGATCGTCGCCGCTGATGTCAACGAAGCGCCTTCGATCACGGCAGGTCGGTTCGCGGTATCCGAAGGCTATGTCGGTCAGGTCGGGCAGCTGAGCGCTTCGGATCCTGATGAAGGCGACCGGCTCGCGTTCGAACTCCTCGGCGCAGAGGGCGACAGGCCAGGCCGCGGTTTCTCGCTACTGGCGGACGGCCGCTTGCTCTCCGCCGATCCACTCGTCGGCCTGCATGTCTTCGACGTACGCGTTGTCGATGCAGCGGGATTGTCCGCGGTCGGGCGCCTGACGATCACCGTGGACGCAGCGGATACCGACGCGGGCGAACCGCCGCTCGGTGCAGCGGTTCCACTGACGCTTGCCGAATCCGTGCGTCTGGGCGAGCAGAACCCGGATGACATCGAGCCGACGATGGCGCTGTCGGGCGAAATGGAATCGGACCGTGAGTCGACGTCCGCTGGCTCACCCGACATGCTAACCCTCGCAGAGCCCGCCCGCCTTGCCAAAGTGGTCGCCGGGCAGCGGTTTGGCCAGGTCGAAGCCGTGTTGGACAGGGCGACGCAGCGACTGGTGGGCGAGATTTCTGCTGACCGAACGCCAAGGCAACCTGTCGTGCTGCCACCGCTGGACTCACGCCTGTCGTTCCCGATGTCGGCCTCGGTGCGCGATGCGATCGAGTCGTTAAGTCGCCAGATGGACGAACTCGAGTCGCTCGCGGCAGCACACCAACGAATTGTATTTACCGCGGCTACGGCTGCGGGCGTGACGTTTTCCATCGGTGCGGCCTACTGGCTGCTTCAATCGCGCCTGCTGCTCGCTGCGGCAATGGCCGCCATGCCACTGTGGCGACCTCTCGATTCGGTCGCGATCCTGATCTACAGTGATGATCGACCGCGCGAGGACGATCAGTACAATCCGGAAGATGAACCAGCCGAGCCGCCAGACGGCGCCTCGGATCGCGACACTGGAGCCTAATGAACTTGAACGGGTAGGGGCGCTCGTCAAGCTCACCGAGCGCGTTCGTGCCGAAGGTATGTGGCGTGACGCCAACCAGCACGGTCGCACCGCTCTGCCCGCCGATCATGGCTTCTGTAAAGTCAGTGATCCAGCTTCCCCCAGAGAGCTTGCGCTTGATGCCGATGAACTCGTCGGCAAGTCGCATATCACCGGTACGGGGTCGCGGCAGATCGATCCGTTCAACGTGACGGATGCGACCGGGTCGAGCCGACATGACGATGGCCTGGTCTGCGAGAAAAATCGCTTCTTCCAGATCGTGCGTCACAAGAACAACGGTCTTCGGAGACTCGATCCAGGCTTGCAGTAGATCGGATTGCATGCGTTACTTGGTCTGGGCATCGAGTGCGCCGAACGGCTCGTCTATCAGTAGCACATTCGGATCTTTCGCATAAACCCGACCGAGATCGACTCGCTTGTGCATGGCTCCGGATAATTCCCACGGCCAGCGATCGGCGAAGCCTCCGAGCCCGACGAGCTCAACCCATTTCTCCTCGACGAGTCTCTGTTCGGCTGTGCTCGCACCGCGTAGTCGTGGTCCGTAGGAAATGTTCCTTGCGACCGTCATCCAGGGGAATACCGCGTCCTGCTGAAACACCATGCCACGACGCCGATCAGTGCCGTGGATCACCTCGTCGTCGAAGGTCATGCGACAGTCGGACGGTTCGAACAGACCGGCAATCATCATTGGCCGAACCGCCTCGATCAACGGATCGACGAGGTATTCGATGGTCTTGTACCAACCCACCAGGCAGCCGACCACAAGGGCGAGACTCGTTCCGATAAGAAAACCCAGGCTGATCCGGAACAGGCTCGCGCCGAGGGCCGTCAGCAGATTCCCCGATGGCAGGTTGGTGTCGTCGCGCAGCAGGCCGACAGCCTGGTCGTGGAACGCCGCAACCACCTGCTTCAGCGCCTCTCCCTTGGCGTCGAGCGTCGGTTGCGTGGTCATGAAGACGTCCATGATGCTCGGGCGCTTGTCGATCGACATGGCGACACCTTCTGCGAGGAAAGTTGCTTCCGGCAAGGCGTCGAAGATGAGGTTGCGGGAGATCGCCAGCGGCACTGTTGCATCCACCGCGCCGGCAAGGAGTGCCGCCTGCACGTCGATCGGTTCCATATGATTCGCTTGTGCGGGATGTCGGCGAGACCCGCGTCGTTCAGTGCTACGTCGTGGAAGAAATCGAAGTTCAACCCCGAGGTCACCGCAATACGTTGCCCCTCGAGATCGGCAAGTGAGCCGAGTCCGGGCTTGCCGACGATCGTGAACAGCCCACTCGCGTCCCCACAGATCTATATCTCGCGAACGTCAGCGACTTTGCGTGACATCGCGGCGAGAGGCGGCACGGAACCGACAGTGATCGCGTCCACCGAGCCAGCGACCATCGCCTCGATGGCGGGCGGACCCGACGGAAAGACCCGGAACTCCATGTCCACCCCTGGCGCGAAACCCTGATCCTGAATCAACCAGTAAAGCCCGAAGGAATAGGCGGGGATGATGCCGATCTTCAGCGTCTCGTTCGCGGCGTGGGCCTTGCCGCTGATGATGGCTGGCGCGGCAAGCACCGTACCGGCGGCGATCCCACCTTTCAGCATCGTCCGGCGGCCTGCATCGATATGCGTGGGGTCAGATATGTCTATTTTCTTGTTAAAGTCGAGTGGATTCTCGTTCGTGGTCGAGTGGGCTCTCGTGTGGACAGGCCCTTCGATCGAAATTGACCGGTGCGGTGCCGACGGGTGCGTCGAGTAGAGCGCACCCCAGCATCTTGTCGAGGCAGAGATGCGTCGCCAGTCCACCGTTCAACATTGCCGGCGCGGCGTCGCGACGACAGGTTCCGGAAACCGAAAACAGCTTCATGCGGGTCTGCAGCAGGCCGCGGGGCATATCAGCTGGACATCGTCCTGGTTTCGGTTCACAGAGGACTTTCCCGCGCATCCTGTGGTTCATGTCTCCTGTAACGATGCTGCGGCTTATGCGACATTGGTCGGCGGACGGTTGCCGAGCGAGGCCGAGTGGGCACACGCCGCACGCGGCGGAGCTGCCGAGCGCCGCTATCCCTGGGGGACGCGGAACCCGACGACCGGGATGCGGATTACTGCAACATCTGGCAGGGCCACTTTCCGACTTACAACAGCGAGGCAGATGGTCATTACGGTTGCGCGCCTGCGAAGAGCTTCCCACCGAACGATATTGGCCTCTACAACATCAGCGGCAATGTCCGGGAATTGTGCGACGGTCGCTTTCGTGTGCGTTCAGTCGGCGCTGGTAAACGTCGCAATGCCAGCGCGAAAGGTGATTGCGAGCGCGTGCTCAAGGGCGGCTCCTTTCTATGCCACACAGGCCAAATCCGCATCAAAGCGCAAGTCGTCCACCACCCTCATTAGCCGCCGCCAGCTCGAGTGCTTCAAGTACGCAGGCGGCGACCATCGGCACCTTGTAGCGCGTGTTCGGCAAGGGATTGCAGCGCGCCGTCGAAACCCTGGCCGCCGCTGTCAGAGTTTCATTGGTTGCGTCAACATCCGCCAACATCTCTTCGACTTCGGTCAGACGGAAGGGGATATTGGCAACGCCTCCGATGCCAACCCTCGCTTCCCTGATTCGCGTACCGTCCATGATCAAGCGAACCACCACTTCAACCAACGGCCACTCGGCCCAGGCGCGGCTCATCTGCCTGACATAGGCTGCCTTCTCGCCCTGTGTCGCGGGTGGCAGTTCTATCGCGGTGATCATCTGTCCGGACTGCAAAGTGTGGTCACGGCACACATCCTGACCGTCACCGACTAGCTCAGCGACCGGCACCGACTGATGAGCGTTGATCTGCACGGTGGCGTCATACGTCAGCAGGGCACACGCTATCGATGACGGGTGCGGGTAGACGCAGGGGCCAAAGTCGAAACACACGCCGAAATGATGATCGCCCTCGCGCGAGGGACAGGTAGCGGCGTTGCCTTTCTTGGGACAGCCCAGTTCAGGATGGCGGTAGTAGGTGCACCGGGTTCGCTGACACAAGACACCACCCACGGTTGCCATGTAGCGCGTCTGCGGAGTGGCGAGCGTCTGCGCCGGCAGCGTCAACGCCGGGTAGTCGCTCTGCAGTCGCTCATGCGCACCGATCGCAGCGACTTTGCTCAAAGCGCCGATCGTGACGCCAGACTCGGTGAAGTCGATACCAGCAAGACCCTCGATGGCGAAAATATCCACAAGTGATGTGTCGGCAGTCCGGGCACGCAATCGTTCCTGCAGATCGGTGCCTCCTGCGCGATACTCTCCGGTCGCGCCGATCGCCTGATCTACCGACGTGGCAAATGTGTACATGTCAGGCCCCCATCGAATGCACGTGTTCGATCACACGATGCGGTCTGAGCGGAAGGTTGGTCGGTCGCCAGCCTGTTGCGTTGAACACCGCGTTGCCCAGTGCAGGTGGCGTTGGCAGGGTCGCTATTTCCGATAGTCCACAAGCACCGCCGCGCATCATTTCGAAGCCAGCTTCGTGGTAGTGGATATCGATCTCGGGGATATCCCCCATTCCGGGTATCCGATAGTCCTCCAGACCGATACTCAACAGGGTGCCGGTCAAGGGGTCGTAGCGACGCTCTTCAGTGAGTGCGAAGCCGAGGCTCTGAACGACTGCCCCGTATACCTGACTATCGGCGAGTTCCGGGTTCACGATCTTCCCGACGCTCATCCCCATCCACACCTTTGTCGGATGTACCTTGCCTAGCCGGGTGTCGACATCTACCGCCACCAGGGAGACGGCACCGGTCATGCGAAAGAGCACACTGACCCCCAGATCACCTGATGGCATGCGGCCCAGCACATCCAGGTTGCTGTTGCCACCGCGCTTTCTGGAAAGAACCTCTGTTGGTGGTAGCTCCTTGATCAATTGATCGAGCGACAGATGACCCCCTTCATGCCCGATGCCGCCCTTGTCCCAATGCGCAGACGTGAGTTGCAAATGCTTGCTGGCGAGTTCAAGAAGCCGGCGCTTTAGCATCCCGGCAGCCTCGTTTGATGCCGGAAAGATCGAAGCAGTTGAGCGACTGGCACTGGAGATCGGCCCTTCGACGTAGCTGGATCGCCCGATGTCGACCTGAATGTGGTGCGCCGAAACGCCGAGTTCTTCAGCCACGGCCTTGCCGATGACCGAACGAGATCCTTGGCCCATGTCCTGAACGGCGCATTGCGCGACAAGCCCCATGGGCGAGGTGCTGATTTTCACCCGTGTGGCGTTGTGAAACGCATTGAACCAGTTGCCGATGGCGAAGCCGATGCCGCTCCTGAAGCGTCCTGTCGACGCACCCGCCTTGCCACGGTTGCGCCATTCCGGGACAGACTCCGCCCAGTCGTACAGGGCATCACGGACATCGGAACCTTCCCACTTGCGCCGCAGCGCGACAGGATCCGTTTGCAGCTCGTGCGCCAGCGCGTCCACACACGACTCCATCGCAAAGAATGCCGGTGGGCCACTCGGCGCGCGCATGGGCCTGGCGGGGCCTGCGTTGGTCGTTACATCGAAATCCTCGCAGTGTTTCGGCCCGCGGTAAGTGAATCTTATCCAGGGTGCAACCTGTGACTGTACGGCGATCCCGCTGTTGCCCCGGGCAAGACACTGCATGCCACGCTGCTGGTACTTCTCGTCGGTCGCCAGCGAAAATGCCACCTGAGTTTCCGGCCGGTATCCACCGAGAGTCATCTCCTCGAGCCGATCAAGCATCAGCTTGACCGGTGCACCGGTGATCTTCGCCAGATCGATCGCCGCGGTGTGCTCCAGCCGCAGTCCCTGCTTTGCACCGAATGCTCCGCCGATAAATTCAGAGACCACCAGTACCTTTTCGCGCTGGAGCGCGTAGTGGCTGCAAATCTCATTGGCGAACACATACACCGCCTGCGTACCGGTGTGTACGGTGAGCGTGTCATCGCCTTCCCATCGGGCAACGCAGCCGTGGGGCTCAAGCGCACAATGCGTTTGCGCCGGTGTCGTGAAGTCGAGATTCACCCGAGTGAAATCGATGCGGTTCGGATCGGACACTGCAACGGCACGTTTCGCCTTGCCTTTTTTTTGGACCAGGCCTTGTTCGCGAGTGGGGTGCGTACATTGCCTTTCCAGGTGCCCGGCGGGATCGGCCCTTCCGATGCGTTCGGCGTCAGTTTCTTCTTCTCCGGAAATACTGCCGGGGCGTCTTCCAGCGTCGCACGCGACGCATCGATGACGAAATCCTTGACCTCGTACTCGATGACAATGGCTTCAATAGCGGCCACAGCCGCATCGTCAGAGGACGCGGCAATCGCCAGAATCGGATGCCCTACATAGCGAACCACGCGGTGAGGATCATCGAGCACATCGACAATGGCCTTGACGCCCACCATGCCGTCGGCACGACGGGTGTCGATCGACTTGACCCGCGCATGGGCATGGGGAGAACCCAGAAGCCTCGCGGTCAGCTGCCCCTCGTAGTACACATCGGCCGTAAACCTTGCACGACCGGTGACTTTCTCGATTCCTTCGAGTCGCGGGTAGATGAACGACTCGATGTCATCGAATTCACCGGCGCACGCACTTCTCACCGCCTCGTAGATCCCCACATAGGCCCCACAACGGCAAAGGTGCCCCGACATGGCCAATGCAATGGCTGCCCGTGACGGTGACTTGCCCTTGCCGTGTCGTGCCTGCCACTGTTCGTAATAGGCAATCGCTTCATTGATGAAGCCCGGCGTGCAGTAGCCACACTGCAGGCCATCATGAACAAGAAACGCCTTCTGGACCGGGTGCAGATTGCTCTCATCGTGGTATTCGACGGTCTGCACTCCGGCATCGGCGAGTGCGGACGCCGGCATCATGCAAGCCGTCACGGGCTTGCCGTTCACGCGAACCGTACACGCACCACAGACACCGGCTCCGCAGACCAGCTTGGCTCCTGTCAGCCCCGCCTGGTCACGAATGACATCCAGAGCACTCGCACGCGAATCGTGTTCGAAGACGGCCTCCTTGCCGTTGATCGTGGTGTGGGTCCTGCAGCGATCGGGACGGCTGGCCATGTTTCTCTCCCGGGTAGATAAAGATTTCTCGCCCATCGCCCCGATTGCCAGGGTGCTTCCGTCAGCGCCTGGACTGACCGCGACACTGAGACCGTCCGAATCGTACTTGAGGGTTGTCAGCGAGAGCAAAAAACGCATGTCGACACAAGCCGTAAGCCCACGCGACGAGCGTCGTCGGTGATGCCGTTGACGTCCCCTCCCAGGATACGGCCAAGCAATCGATAAACACGCCAGTCAACGCCGAGGCAAATTTTCAGCCTGAGCCGACCGTTCCGACTCTACGAGATGGACAAGGCGTCCGGGGCCTTGTTCGTCGACCGCTTTCTCTATACGCCGAGGACCTGCCCGATATCACCCGCGATCAGGTCGAGAACATTTTTACCCACTACAAAGATCCTGGGCCGGGCAAGTGGGTTCGAATCGACCGCTGAGGCGGCACTGAGGAGGCTCGACAACTGATAGTCGACATGGTCGAGCGAGCCGGGACAGGCGCCGTATCCAGTTGGTTTATCGCACGTGTGCGATGCTGGCGCAGAGCTCCCGGAAAACGAATGCCACACGGGAATTCATCGGCGGTTGCAGGCGTGAAGGGTTACTCAGACCAGGGGATAGGGAAGAGTGCCGCGAGCATTCTCGTTCACCAGCAGATCACGCTTGGGGCGCACACGACAACGCATTCGAATTTTTTTATTGATTCCAGCACGGAACTGAATTAGTGTGGCTACGCGCTGATTGCTGTTCGCCGCTCACCTTGATTCCATTGTCAGGAGTTTTACTCATGATCCCGATCCCGGCCCGCTGCCTCGGCGCACTGACCGTCTCGCTCATCGCTTGCGCCAGCCTCGCCGATATCAAGGCGCCAGGGGATATCACGGTCGAGAATCTTGCGGTTTCCGAGTCTGTGTCGGGGACGCCAGGCGATCCGGTCGCCGGGCGCGCGACATTCGCCGACAAGTCGCTCGGCAACTGCCTGGCTTGCCACGCAAACGCCGATCTCTCCGATCAGCTCTTCCATGGCGAGGTCGGGCCTGCGCTCGATGGTGTCGCTGGACGCTGGACCGAGGAGCAGCTAAGGGCGATCGTCGTGAACTCGAAGGAAATATTCACTGATCTGACGATCATGCCGTCCTTCTACTCGCTCGATGTCGGCGAGAACGTCCGTGAGGATCTTGTCGGCAAGACCATCCTGACCGCCCAGCAGGTCGAGGACGTCGTCGCCTATCTGACCACGCTCAAGTGAGCACGCTCAGGTAGTCACGCTTTAACAATAATTCCCTTCAGTAGTTACTGAACCCTTCCAGGAGTCGACCCCATGCACTCATCTCCCCACCCTGGCCGAAGACGGCTGCTTGGTACCGCCGCCGCCGCTGCTGTCGTCGCCTTCTTCGGAACGAGCGGGCGTGGTTTCGCCGCTGTGGAGGACGTGGAAAAGGCCATCGGCGAGTTTGGCGGTGGTGCCGAGGCCGTCGACGGCATGATCACGTTGACCACGCCCGAGATTGCCGAGAACGGCAACAGTGTGCCGGTTGCCTTCACGGTAGAGAGCCCGATGACCGAGGACAGCTACGTGGAGTCGGTCATGATTCTCGCCAGCGACAACCCGAGCCCCGAGGTCGCTACCTTCCACTTCACGCCGCAAAGCGGTGAGGCGAAAGCCTCCACCCGCATGCGTCTGGCCAAGACTCAGGACGTCGTGGCAGTGGCGAAGATGAGCGACGGAACGTTGCACCGGACGTCCGCCAACGTCAAGGTCACCATCGGTGGTTGCGGCGGCTGATCACGTTGAAGCACCTCTAGCCGCCCGTCGGACAACCCCTTCGATACACGAACAGAGAATTCCCCATGGCAGCCAAACCACGCGTCAAGGTCCCCAAGAGCGCCGCTGCAGGCGATGTCATCACGATCAAGTCCCTGATCAGCCACAAGATGGAGTCAGGTGTGCGCAAGGACAGTGACGGCAACACGATCCCGCGCGACATCATCAACAACTTCACCGCAGCGTTCGACGGGGAGGTGTTCTTCTCTGTCGACATCGACCCGGCGGTTTCGGCCAACCCCTACCTCGAGTTCCCGGCCAGGGTCGACAAGGCTGGCACGTTCACTTTCACCTGGACCGACGACGCGGGAGTAGTGATTACCCACGAGCAGGACATCGCACTCAAGTCCTGATCGCCGGTTGCCTCGTTGCCCTTGTCGTACCGCCCCCTTGTCGTTACCGCTACCCGGAGTTTGCCCGTGATTCGATTCCTGCTCCCCACGAGCGTCATGGCTTGCGCATGCGTCGCGCTGTCCTCTCTGACCGTGTTCGCCGAACCCGCCGAAGACACACTCCTCATTGACGGGGAAATCGAGATGACAACGCGCACCGAGTCTGTCGAGGGTCATCCCTTGCCTGAAGTGATCTCCGGCTGGCACTACCGTACGGACGAAACGCGCGTGCTCGAGCAGGACACGTTCGACAACCCGGGAATGCTCGGGGTCGAGGCCGGTGAGGAGATCTGGAACACCGTCGACGGCTCGATGGGGAAATCCTGTGCGTCGTGCCACGACGACGCTGCCGAGTCGATGGCAGGCGTTGGCGCGAGCTATCCGAAGTGGGATGCTTCGACGGGAAAGCCCACGAACATCGAGCAGCGCATCAATCACTGCCGCGTGGAGAACATGGGAGCCGAGCCCTACGCCTTCGACAAGAATGGCCAGAAGCCGTTGACGGCGTATATCAAGCACCAATCCCTGGGACAACCGCTCGAGCTCGATCTGGCTCAGGGCGACATGCAGACCTGGCGTGACAAGGGGGAGGAGCTGTATTACACGCGCACCGGGCAGCTCGATCTTTCCTGCGCGACCTGCCACGAGAAGTACAACGGCAAGCACATCCGCGCCGATCACCTCTCCCAGGGGAACGTCAACGGCTTCCCGACCTACCGGCTCAAGCAGAGCGATCTCGTATCGCTGCACAACCGCTTCCGCGGCTGCATTCGCGATACGCGGGCGGAAATGCCCGAGGCGTTTTCCGACGATCTGATGGCGCTCGAGGTCTACACGACCTGGCGCTCGCAAGGGCTCTCGGTCGAGACACCTGCTGTTCGCCAGTAGGACTTCGGATCGCGCCCGGCTACCGATTCACCGACGTACCTCCGATCGCTCACTCCGCTACCCCGAGGCATGCCGCCCGATGAGGCTCTCGCGCCGCGAATTCCTGCAATACGCCGCCGTCACGGCTGCAGCCACCGCACCGCTGCACCGATTCGGCGGTGGCATCACACGCGCCGCCGCGCAGCAACGTCTTACTCAGGACGATCTGCTTGCCTTCGACGCGAAAGGCACGCTGACGCTGCTTCACCTGACCGATATCCACGCGCAGCTCAAGCCGGTCTATTTCCGACCGCCCGACACCAACATCGGCGTCGGCGAATACGCGGGCATTCCGCCGCACCTTGTCGGCGAGGCGTTTCTCGAACACTTCGGTATCGCTCCGGGGAGTGCGCTCGCCTACGCCCACACCATGGTGGACTATGTCGACATGGCGCGTGCCTACGGGCGCATGGGCGGCATCGATCGCATTGCCACGCTGGTCAAGGCAATCCGCGCCGAACGCGGCGATGCGAACGTACTGCTGCTGGACGGCGGCGACACCTGGCAGGGCTCCTACACCTGCCTGCAGACGGATGCACAGGACATGGTCGACTGCTTCAAGCTCTTGAAGCCCGACGCCATGGTCGGGCACTGGGAGTTCACGCTCGGCACCGAGCGTCTGCTCGAGCTCGTCGAGCAGATGGACTATCCGTTCCTCGCCAGCAATATCGTCGACACCGACTGGGAGGAGCCGGTGTTCGAGTCGACGTCGGTTCACGACGTCGGCGGGGCTCGCGTCGCGGTCATCGGCCAGGCGATGCCGTACACGCCGATCGCCAATCCCCGCTGGATGTTTCCCGAGTGGTCGTTCGGCCTGCGTACCGAGCTGCTTGCAGCGAACGTCGAGCAGGCCCGCGCGGATGGCGCCGACGTTGTCGTTCTCCTCTCCCACGACGGCTTTGACGTCGACCGGAAGATGGCAGGTGTGGTGCCCGGCATCGACGTCATCCTGACCGGCCACACCCACGATGCGATACCCGAGGCAATCCGTATCGGCGAGACGCTCCTCCTCGCGAGTGGCTCGCACGGGAAGTTTCTCGGGCGGGTCGATCTCGAGGTCAAGAACGGCAAGGTCACCGATTACGCGACGACGCTGATCCCGGTGTTCGCGGACGTGATAGAGCCGGACGCGGAAATGACGGCCAAGGTCACGGAGGTGCGTGCCCCGTACGAGGCGGAGCTCGGGCGCGTGATCGGCCGGACCGACTCGCTCCTCTACCGCCGTGGCAATTTCAACGGCACCTGGGACGACCTGATCTGCGAGGGCCTGATGACCGAGCGCGACGCGGAGCTCTCGCTGAGTCCGGGTTTCCGCTGGGGCACGACGCTCCTGCCCGACAGCGACATCACCGTCGAGGATCTCTACACACAGACGGCGATGACCTACCCGTCGGTCTACCGCCTCGAATTCACCGGTACGCAGATCAAGGAGATTCTCGAGGACGTCTGCGACAACCTCTTCAATCCCGACCCTTTCTTCCAGCAAGGCGGTGACATGGTGCGGGTCGGCGGGATGAGCTACGCCTGCGATCCGGACGCCGCGATTGGCGCACGGATTTCCGACATGACCTTCCTTGCCAGCGGCGAGCCGATCGAGCCATCACGTGCCTATGTCGTTGCCGGCTGGGCGTCGGTGAATGAAGACGTCGAAGGACCACCTGTCTACGAGCTGATGGAGAAGTGGTTCGGTTCTCAGGAGACGGTCAGCGCCGCAGAAGGCGACGCGGTCGACGTCATCGGGCGCTGAGGCTGACGTTTCGAGCGCGAGAACAGAGCGACGACGAAGGGTCGTGGAGCCGTACAACGCAGGGCATCCAGAGACACGGGACATCACGGAGCGCCTTTGACGACCGAGCAGGTCCGTGCATCCGAAAAACACGACAACACGAGCGACACCATGACCAGGAAACGAGGAAGTGAATCGTCAAGTACCTCGGACTCGCGCCGGGCTCTGTTGAAGGGCGGGCTCGGGCTTGGCGGAAGCGTCGCCGGCGCCGCGCTCGTCGGAAGCGGTGCGGTGCGGGCGGCGACTCCTGATCCGCTGATCACCGAAGTGCAGGACTGGAACCGTTACCTGGGCGATGGCGTCGATGCGAGCCCGTACGGGATGCCGTCGGTGCACGAGAACGAGGTCGTTCGCCGGAGCGTCTCATGGCTGACGGCCGATCCGAAGTCGTCGGTCAACTTCACTCCTCTGCACGCGCTTGATGGTGTCATCACGCCTAACGGGTTGTGCTTCGAGCGCCACCACGGTGGCGTCGCCGATATCGCCCCGAGCGATCACCGCGTGATGATCAATGGCCTCGTCGACACGCCGCTCGTGTTCACGATGGAGGATCTCGCCCGTTTCCCGCGGGAGAACCGGATGTACTTCCTCGAGTGCGCGGCGAACTCTGGCATGGAGTGGCGCGGTGCACAGCTCAACGGCTGCCAGTTCACCCACGGCATGGTGCACAACGTCATGTACACCGGCGTGCCGTTGAAGCATTTGCTTGCCGAGGCGGGCGTGAAGATGAGCGGCAAGTGGATACTGCCCGAGGGGGCGGACCCGGCACACATGACCCGCTCGATTCCGATCGAGAAAGCGATGGACGACTGCCTCGTCGCGTTCAAGATGAACGGTGAGGCGCTCCGACCCGAACAGGGCTACCCCGTCCGACTTGTCGTACCCGGCTGGGAAGGCAACATGTGGGTCAAGTGGCTCCGGCGCATAGAGATCGGCGATCAGCCCTGGCACCAGCGCGAGGAGACGTCAAAGTACACCGATCTGCTGGCCGATGGCACGGCGCGCCGCTTTACCTGGGAGATGGACGTCAAGTCCGTCATCACGAATCCGAGCCCACAGGCGCCGATTGTTCACGGGCGCGGGACCACCGTGCTGACCGGTCTCGCCTGGTCGGGGTTCGGCACGGTCAAGCGCGTCGACGTCTCGATCGACGGCGGGCGCAACTGGACGACTGCCCGGCTCGACGGGCAGGGTCAGTCCAAGTCCCTTTATCGCTTCTATCACGAGTTCGACTGGGACGGCTCGGAACTCTTCCTGCAGAGCCGCGCGATCGACGAGCGCGGTCATGTGCAGCCAACCAAGGATGCACTCCGCACGGCCCGTGGTGAGAACTCGATCTATCACAACAACGGCATCCAGACCTGGCATGTCCGTCCGGACGGCACGGCCGAGAACGTGGAGATATCCTGAGATGCGTCGCATAAGTGAAGGCTTTCGCTCGTCGGAAAGACAAGGGCGCGGACGATTCGTCTCCGATGTCTTCGTGGCAATGTTCGGCATCGGCTGCATTGCGAGCGCTTCGGCCCACGCTGCCGGCGACGCGGCGGCGGGCGAGGCCCTGTTCGCGCAATGTGCCGGCTGTCACGTGCTTGGCGCTGATGCCGCGCACCGCTTCGGCCCGCAGCTGAACGGTGTGCTCGAGCGCGGCGCAGGTGCCGCCGAGGGTTACGATTATTCGCAGGCGCTCGTTGGCGCCGTCGCCGGCGGGCTCGCCTGGGATGAAGGCACGCTCGATGGCTACCTCGACGCGCCGATGGAAGTGATGCCCGGTACGAAAATGGCCTACCCGGGGCTGAAGTCGGCAGACGATCGTGCCCACATGATTGCCTACCTGGCGTCATTCGCGCCCGATGGCTCGCGCATCGGGCTCGAGACCGCCGAGGCGACAGCGACTGATCAGGCCGCGGTAACCGGGAACGCGTTGACCGAGGAGCCACGTCCGCTCGCCCGCGATGTCCCGGTACCCGAACACGGCGTTCTGCACCTCGGACGCCCGGCGCTTGAGGAAGAGGTGCTTGCCTGGGACATCGACATACGTCCGGACGGTACCGGTCTGCCTGTGGGCAGCGGCACGGTCGAAGCCGGTGGTGAGCTCTACGACGCGCAGTGCGCAAGCTGCCACGGTGTGTTTGGCGAGGGCGAGGGCCGCTGGCCGGTGCTCGCCGGGGGTCACGATTCTCTGACGGACGATCGGCCCGAGAAGACGATAGGCTCGTACTGGCCGTACCTGTCGACGGTCTACGATTATGTGCGCCGCGCGATGCCGTTCGGCAACGCAAGGTCCTTGTCGGACGACGACGTGTATGCGCTGACGGCCTATCTCCTGTACCTCAACGACGTCGTCGTCGACGAGTCTTTCGAGCTGAGCTCGGCGAACTTCGGGGAGGTGGCCAATCTGCCGAACGAGCCGAACTTCAAGCCGGACGATCGCTTCGATGAGCCTGCCTACGCGCCGCCCGAGGAGCTGTGCATGAGCGATTGCGCTGCCGCCCCCGCCGAAGTGGTGCAGCGTGCTCGAGTGCTCGACGTCACCCCCGATGGCGAGGGGGACGAGGGTGGTTCCGGTGTCGACTGAGACGGAGTCCATAGCGCTCTGCAGGCAGACGACACCGTTCGTGTGCACGGGGTCCGTCCTGGTTGTGGCGCTCGCCCTGTCTGCGCTGGTCGGTATCTCGCCCGCCGGCGCGCTCGAACCGGATGCCGAAGTGGAGCACGTGCTCGGGCTTTCGGACGACGTCGACTGGGGCGAATACCTGGCCGGCGAGTGTGCCACGTGCCACGCCGTCGACGCGGCGACAGACGCCGAGGCGCCCCGAATCCACGGTGCTGAGGCGCCCTACCTGGTGCGTGCGGTGCTCGACTACCGGGGTGGTGTGCGAACGAACACGACGATGGGTAATGTCGCCGCCGCACTGGGTGACGAGGAGATCGCGGCGCTCGCACACTTCCTGTCGGCGGCAGTGCCTGTCGCCTTCGACAAAGACGCGGCGGCTGACACGGACGATTCAGCAGCCACGGACAGCGACATGAGCGACAACAGTAATAATACAAGCATGGAGGTGGCCATCCGTCCCGACGTCGCCCGCGTCGTTGTTCCGACGAGCGACGGCGAGGCCGTTGTCGAACGAATCCAGGACACCGCGAACGTCATCGCGGGGGAGTTCGCGCGCACCTCTCGACCGTGCCCACCGTTCTGCATTCAGCCGATCCGCCCCGTCGACGGGGTCGAGACAATCGGTGAGCTGGAGTTGCTCGCCATGCTCGAGGACCCGGACGGCATCGTCGTCGACTCGCGCGAGATCGACTGGTATCTCGACGGCACGATACCGGGCTCCACCCACATTCCCTACACCGAGATCGCCTCGCGCCTTGACGAGCTCGGCTGCACGCGCGAGGGCGACGCGTGGCGCTGCGACGACGCGGCGACCGTCGCGCTGTTCTGCAACGGCCCCTGGTGCGGTCAGTCACCAACGGCGATCCGCGCGATGGTGCGTGAGGGATACCCCGAAAACCGCATCCGCTACTATCGTGGTGGAATGCAGGTCTGGCAACTGCTCGGACTGAGTGTTGTGGAAGGCGATTTCTGAATCCGGAGGAAGTGGAACGATGAAAATTACACGCAGAAGGTTCACCACGCTATTGGGCACTGGCGCCGTGTCGCTTGCCGCCCCGCCGATCGTACTCGGGCAGGGGACGCCCAAAGTCGTCGTCATCGGTGGCGGGGCCGGCGGGGCGACCGTTGCGCGCTATCTCGCCAAGGACGCCGGCGACGCTCTTGACGTGACGCTCGTGGATGCCTCGGATACCTACACGACGTGCTTCTATTCGAATCTCTATTTCGGTGGCGTCCGGGATCGGGCATACATCACCCACTCGTGGGACACCCTTGTAGATGAATACGGAATCACGAAAGTCACTGCGCGGGCGACGGAGATCGATCGAGCGGGTCGCACCGTGACGCTCGATGACGGCAGTACGCTTTCCTACGACCGGCTAGTCGTCGCTCCCGGAATCGAGATGATGTTCGACAGCGTGCCGGGCTACAGCGAGGCGGCGGCGGAGATCGCGCCTCACGCCTGGCAGGGCGGCCCGCAGACCGATCTCCTGAAGACGAAGATCGACGCGCTCGAGAACGGCGACAACGTCGTCATGGTGGCCCCGCCGAACCCCTACCGTTGTCCACCGGGGCCGTACGAGCGCGCCTCGATGATTGCCCACGTGTTCAAGACGAAAGGCTTCACCGACAGTCGCATCACGATCCTCGATCCCAAGCCCAAGTTCTCGAAGCAGGGCCTGTTTGCCGAGGGTTGGGAGAAGCATTATCCGGGTATCGTCGAGTGGATCCCGGCGGAGATGCACGGCGGGGTGATTGCGGTCGACGTCGAGGCGGGCACCGTCGAGACCGATCTCGATATCTTCGAAGGACAGCTCTTGAACATCATCCCTGCCCAGCAGGCTGGAGCGATTGCGACCGCCGCGGGTCTGGCTGACGACTCCGGGTTCTGCCCCGTCGACCCGGACTCGATGCGCTCGACACTCGACGAGAACATCTTCGTGATCGGTGACGCGAGCATTGCGGGTGCCATGCCGAAGTCCGGCTTTGCGGCGAACAGTCAGGCCAAGGTCGCCGCATTGCACGTGCGCGGGGATCTCCTCGACGCGCGTACCTTCCCGGCGAAGTACGCCAACACCTGCTGGAGCCTGATCGATGCCGAGGACGCGGTGAAGGTCGGTGCGAGCTACGAAGTCGTCGACGGCGAGATCGCCGCGACCACCTCCTTCGTCAGCCAGACGAGCGAGACCGACGAGGTCCGGCGCACGACTTACGAGGAGTCGATCGCCTGGTACGAATCGATGACGAAGGACATGTTCGGTTGAGTGCTGATCCCGGTCGACGTCGCTTCGTCGCGGGCGCGCTCGGTGTCGCGGCCGGTACGGTAGCGGCGATCGGCGTACGGCCGCTCGACGCGTTCGCGCAATCGAGTGACGCGATTTCGTTCGGGGATGGCGAGCTGTTCATGCTCGGGGACGGTCGCATGCGGCTGCCGGTCGGCTTCCTCGTACCGGAATCGCTACCCGCGGCAGAACGCGACGCCGCGCTCGCGCTTGCCGGTATCGATGACGACGTGGTCGAACGCCCGCTGAACGTGACGCTCTGGCGGCGGAAGGAGCACACTGTGCTGTTCGACGCGGGGTCAGGCTCGCAGTTTCTCGACGGCACCGGGCGGCTGGCCGAAAGCCTGGAGGTGGCGGGCGTCGATCCGACCGAGATCACCGACGTCGTGTTCACGCATGCGCACCCCGACCACCTGTGGGGCGTGCTGGACGACTTCGACGACTTGCTGTTTACCGAGGCGACTTACCACATCGGCGCTCGCGAGCACGATCACTGGATGGATGACGCGACGCTTGCGCGCACGCCCGAGGAGCGACAAGGCTTCGTCGTCGGTGCACAGAATCGGCTGCCGTTGATCGACGATCGCTTGCGACGCTTCCGTGGCGGCGAGGAGCTGCTGCCCGGCATCGAGGCGGTCGACACCTTCGGGCACACGCCGGGCCATACGTCCTTTGTGTTGCACGCCGAGGGCGGCGAACCGATCATGGTCATCGGCGACGCACTCGCACACGGCGTTCTGTCGTTCGCGCAACCTGCGCTGCCGTTCAGCGGCGACGAGGACTCGGATGCAGCGGTCGCGACGCGCCGGGTACTCCTCGATCGATTGGCAGGGGATGGCATGCGGGCGATCGGGTACCACCTGCAGTCACCGGGACTCGGTCGCGTCGAGCGCGACGGTGACGCCTACCGTTGGGTAACAGGCTGAGCAGGACGAATAGAGATGCCGGACAACGCACCGGTCCCGGTCGACCATCGACAGTCGCTCGCGTGTAACGATCAGTAGACTGGTTTGACGAGAAGGGCTACGAGACCGATGAGGCCTTCCAGCGCTACCACGCCCGGCGCATCGAGGAGCGGCGCGAGAGTGCCGGGGGAGGGGCGGTGGCGACCGACTGAAGCGTACGCTCAGCTCCGCTCAGTAGCTCTATCGGGTCGGAAGCGTCGGTACAGTGAGTCGTCGCCCAGAAGCCAGCTGAGACCGATGCGCGCACCGATCAACATGGAGACGAACGTGATCGGTGCGGACAACGCAAGCACGGAGAACGCCGAGACGCCCTGACCGATCGTGCAGCCGAGCGCGAGCACACCACCGATGCCCATCAGCGTGGCTCCTGCGAGGTGGCGCCCGAGCTCCCGTGCGCTGTCGCACGCTTCCCAGCGCATGTCGTGACGGCGCGCCGCAACGAGGATGGCGCCCACGACAACACCGAGCACAAGCCCGACCGAATAGCGTGGTACGAGGCCCGTCTGGATCGTCAGGTGGAACAGGAGTTCGGCGGGCGGGCGCACGAATGAGGCGCCTTCAATCGCAACGGGACGAAGTTGGGCCGTGGCTCCCTGTGTGGTCATCCACCAACCTGCCGCGACCAGAAGACCGAGGCCCGTGCCGGTGGCGATTCCGGCGATATCGCGTCGAAACGCCCGTTCGCGCAGTATCCAGGCCGCGAACGCGATGATGACGAGAGTCACCACAATGTGGCCGATCGCGAAACCGCTCAAGCGCTCGGCGAGCAAAGGTAGTGACTGCGATCCGCCGGGCAGGCCGATCGCAAGCGGCTCGATCACATGCTCGCGGACGACGCCCAGGACGCCACGCTGCGTCGCGAGCGCCGATAATCCGATAGTCGTGACGACGACGAGCGCCTTGAGGTTACCGCCGCCGAGTTGCACGAGTGCTCCAAAGCCGCAAGTTCCCACCATCGCCATGCCCAGACCGAAGGCGAGCCCACCGAGCACGCTCGCGAGCGGATTGAACGGGGCCGATAGATAAAGGATCGCGCTCGTGTCGATGGCGCCCACCATCCCGAGCAATTGTGTCGCGATGATGGCCGTGAGTGTCATGGTCATCCAGACGCGCAGCCCGCGCGAGTCCCCGGCGTACCAGTGGCGCTCGAGTGCAGCAAGGGTGCAGAAGTGCGTCGCCCGGGCGAGTGCGCCCAATACCAGGCCGATGGCGAGCCCCCAGAGAGGCATCGACCAGGGCGCTTCGAATCCGCCGCTCATGCTGGTCCGTTCAAGGCGGCCAGCCTTTGCCGCTCGGCGTTCACGATCTGCTCGAGCGCTTCGCCGACCGGAAGAGACAGTACGGCACTCATGGCCTCGACCAGCGCGTGCACCTCCTTTGACGCCAGACGATAGTGGATCAGACGACCCTCGCGTCGCGTACTCACGAGGCCTTCCAGTCGCAGCCGCGCCAGCTGTTGCGACAGCGTCGCCTGGGGGAGCGACACGAGACTCTCGATTTCCGACACCGACATCTCGCCCAGCGAGAGCAAGCACAGTACGGTCAGCCGCGTCTCGTGAGAGAGCGCTTTCAGCAGCTCGCTCGCGCTGCCGGTCGCCTCGCGAAGCGTTACGAGTGCACCGGGGCGGCCGAGCTCCGATCGCGAGAGGCGATCAGCTTGCCGCAGCAGTCCCGACAATGACCCGAAGGTGACGTCGCTCACAGAAGGTTCGGCCGCCGCTCGGGCATCTGGCCGACAAGACGCCTGATACGCTTGTCACGCTGATAACCGAAACTCATTTCACATTGTACCCATACGTGAATTTGCCAATGCGTGAGATAGCCGACCGTCCTACTCGAATTCCATTGCACGGTAGATTCGATCAGCGTTGAGGCCGGCGAGCTCGTCGAAGGTATCAAGGTGACGGTAGGCGCTCTGATCGACGGCATAAGCGTCGATCAACGAGCCTCCGTTGGCAAGGATCGCGGCCATCTGCGCTCGCATGTACTCGAGGTAGCCGATCGTCCAGGTCTCGACCTCCTGCAGGTTCGTCGGCTCGCCGTGGCCGGGAACGATGTGCTCGGCACCAAGCGCTGCGAACGCGTCCCATGTCTCGATCCACGCGGCCGTGTCGGTCTCCTCGAACACCGGCAGAAGCCGCTGGTGGAAGGCGATGTCCCCGCTGATGACGAGCCTTTCCTCCGGCAACCAGGTGACAATGTCGCCGGGGCTGTGAGCAAGCCCGAGATGCAACAACTCGATGCGCATGCCGCCGAGCTCGATGACGTGCTCTTCGTCGAAAGTCTCGTCGGGAAGCGCGAGCACCGTATCCATCGCCTTGTCACGATTGCGTCGGCGCATGCGTTCGAGTATCTCGTCGCCGTTAGCCTCGATCTCCTCGACGGCGTCGGTATGTGCGATGACCGTCGCCCCGTGGCCTTGCCAGTAGCTCGTACCGAGCATGGCGTGACCCTGTCCGTTCTCGAGCACGACGTAGCGGACCGGCTGGTCGGTCACCGCACGGATCTCGTTGTGCAGCGCCTGCGCGAGCAACGCGTTGTCGCCCGCGTTGACAACGACGACGCCATCCCCGGTGACGATGAACGAGAGATTGTTGTTATGGCCCGAGTTTTCATACGTTGGCGGCGCCGTCGCTCCGATGGCGCTGTAGACGTCGGGCACGACCTGAACCGGGCGCCTGAACAGCATCGTGCCCGGCGCCTCGTCGGTCTGCGACAGGGGCAACCCCGCATCGCGCCACGCGAAGACGCCGTCGGCATAATTTCGAACATTCTCGTAGCCCATGCGTGCAAGCGTCGCAGCGGCGAGCGGACTTCGCTGATTCACCCCGCAGTAGACGACGATCGGTGTCGCCAGATCCGGCACCGCCTCGCCAATCCTGAACTCGAGCCACCCCCGGTTGATGTTCAGGTCACGTCGGCTCGAATCGATCGTGCCGCCAAGAGCCGCTATCTCGTCGGGCATGCGCACGTCGATCAGTACCAGATCGGGTTCGGATTCGATCGCCGCCTGCAGCTCCTTCGTGTCGATACTGGTGATCTCATCCTCGATCTCGGCAAGGAAATCGTCACCGTCGGACAGGCGCTCTGCAGACAGTACCGGCGCGGTCAGCGCGAGGGCCAGGGACAAGCTGAAAAGCCTGCGGCCAGCAAATCGAGCGGGTATCGGAAATGGCTCTGGACTCATGAACATGACTAAATCTAGCCGATTTCACCCACTGATGCGAATAGATTCATGGGTAGTATCGGATTTCGGTGATCGCATCAGCCACCAATGACAGCGATATGGCCGTAGTCCTGCCGAGGCGCGATAGTCGACGCGGTCGAGTGGGCGGCGACAGGCGCCACGTCAGGCTGATCCATCGCACGCGCAGGTGGCGTGAGCAAGAGTTCCAGGCCGAGTGGACGTTGTCAGATCAGTGTGCCATCAGTACAGGCACCGGCGTATCTCTGAGCATCTCGCGCGTCGTGCCGCCGAGTATGGTCTCTCGCAGGCGCGTGTGGTTGTAGGCACCCATGATGATCAGATCGGCGCCGAGATCAGCGGCGACAGAGGAGAGCGCGCTGCTGATCTTCGCCTCGCGGTTGACGACGCGTCGGGTGTCGGCATCGATGCCGTGTCGTCCGAGATGGGCGCGGATATCTGCCAGCGACTCGTCGCCGGCGGCCGGATTGATCGCGACGAGCGTGATGCGGCGTGCCCGCTCGAGTAGCGGTAGCGCGTCGTTGATCGCCCGAGTTGACTGACGCCCGCCATCCCAGGCAATGACAATGTGCCTGTCAAGTATGGTTGTCGGGATGCCGGGAGGCACCACCAGAACGGCTCGCGAGCAACGCTCGATCAGCTCACCATTGCTGATCAGCGGCATGCCCGCGAGCCGCTCCTCCTTCATCTTGTCGACAATGACGAGGTCAACGTAGCGGGCTGCGTCGGTGAGTGGCTGGCTACCGGTGCCGAGCACCGCGTTCCACGCGGGCTCGCAACCGCGCGCCTCGGCCATCTGCAGAAAACTCGCCCGCACCTGATCGACGCGCGCCCTTGCAGTATCGGCATTGCCGCGAATCGACTCTTGCGGTATGCGTGCGTCGGAGTAGTTCGGGAACTCGACCTTCGAGATCACGTGCAGCCCGACAAGATGTGCCCCGTGTGCGACCGCGAGCGCGATCGCGACCTGTTGCGCGGTCTCGGTTCCTGAATCGACGTGAACGAGGAGATCCTTCAGTGCCATGGCCTGCTAGTCGGGTTTCGGGCGAGTAGGTCAGAGTATAGGAAGAGGGGCGTCAGGGGATACTCGTGAGCTCGCCGAGTCGTACCGAACGCCCACCCGCCGAGCGCTGTGCAATCTGCGCGAGCAGGAGCTCGGCGGAGGCAATCGCGTCAATCAGCGCGTCGTGCGCCACATATCGCGGCAGATTGTAGTGCGCGCGCAGGGCCGCAAGACGCATACTGCCAGATCTCGGCACAGTGTTGCGCCGCGCGAGCGCACGTCGTTCCAACTCGAGCGTGTCGACGATCGGCGCCACGAAGGGATGGTGATAGAGGCGTCGGCATGCGCGATCGAGAAAGTGCTGTTCGATGCCGGCGTGGTGGGCGACGAGCACGCGCCCGGCCAACGCCTCGAGCAAGGGTGGCACCGCCACATCGAGAGCAACACCCGTTCGCGCTCGGTCATCCAGGATACCGTGGGCGACGGCTGAGGCTGCGGGGATCGCACCGGAGGGCCTGACGAGAACGTGATGACACTCGGACAAGTGCACGGCGTGATCGCGCACGAGTGTGTAGCCGATCGAGAGGATCTCGTCCGTCTCGGGGGCGAGTCCCGAGGTCTCGAAATCGAGCGCAAGGAACTCGATCTTCTCCGAGGCGCGATTCACCTGTGCGAACGGAGTCATGTAGTAGGTCTTGAGTGGCCCGTCCGGCACGCGATCGAGCCACCAGCGTCGTTGCCGCTCGAGCGAAAGCAGACGACGACCGGGATTGCTTCGAACGAGTGCGTCGAGCATGACGATGTCAGTTCTTTCCGTAGCGCTGCGCAAGCGCACGCTGCATTGTGCGGACGACGACAAACGCATCCTTCAGGTGATTGCGTTCGAAGTGCGACAAGAGCGCCGGCGAGACGAGATTGTCGGGTACCTCGCCCGAGTTCAGCTGACGCGCCTGATGTGCGAGTCGAACATTCGCGATGAAGGCGAGCGCATCGGTCAGATCCCGGGCGCCGCTGGCGCTGATCTCCCCGTGCGCGCATGCCGCTTCGAGCCGCTCCCTGGTGTGGACCACGTCGGCCCCACCAGCGAGGGCATGCACACGGGCGAGATCGACGATCGGTACGACACCGTCGCGTTTGAGATCAAAGACCGAGTCGTTGCCGCTGCCACCACTGAGCACGAAATTCCGGAAGAAGCCGAGCGGCGGCTGTCGGGACAGCGCGTTGCCCGTGAGGTGGGAGAGAAAGATGGAGTTGCCGCGTGCACGCTCCAGTGCGAAGCGGCGAAGCGTGTCGACGAGTTCGCCGTCACCGTAGACGTGGCGCATGTCGAAGAACGTGCAGGTCAGCATCAGTGCGACCGGGTCCGGCTCGTCGATCCAGGCAGCGAAGCGCGACTTCCAGCTCTCGAGCGAGAGTCGCCACATTGGGTTCGACGCCATCATGTCACCCGGGCAGTGCACTTGTCCGCAGGCGTGGAGAGCGTCGCAGACACCTTGGGTCAGTGCCTCGAAGTAGGCGCCGTGCAGCTCCGGATCGTAGGTATCGTCTAGCACCAGTGCGTTGTCCTGATCCGAGGCGACGGTCTGCTCGCCACGCGCCTGCGAGCCGGCGACGATCCAGGCATAGTCCACCGGCGGTGGCCCCGCCTTGCGCTCGGCCAGCTCAAGCAGACGCACGACAAGCGCGTCGGCCACGCCGGACAGGACGCGGCCGGTGCGCCCGGCCGGTGCCCCGGCCGCGGCGAGGCTGCCGAGCAGAGCGGGAACACGACCGCTCGCATCGATGAGCCCGGCAATATCGTCCTGACGGTGGATGTCGGCGGCGAGGTAGATCGCCGAGCTCGAGTGGCGCTCGAAGAAGTCTGATGTCGTCACGACGCCGGCCACGGCATCACCCTCGATCACCGGTAGATGATGAATGCGGTGACGTGCCATCGTCAGCAGTGCCTCGTAGGCGAAGGCGTTGATGTCAATCGTCACCGGTGCGCCGGTCATGATATCGCTGACCGGGCTTGCGGTATCGAGTCCGGCGGCGATCACGCGCAGTCGCAGATCACGATCGGTGACGATGCCGAACAAGTGCCCTTGCTCGACGATCAGCATAGCGGAGACGCGCTCGGCACTCATGTGTTCGGCGGTCTCGCGCACGCTCGCCGACGGGGGCAGGTGGATGGGTTCGCGGGCGAGCACGTCACGTAGCAAGGTCGTCATCAGGTTCAGCGGCGTATCGTCGCCGCCTTCGTCACGCGCGCGTATCGCGCCGCGCAGACGCTCACCGCCGGGAGGCGCGAAGAACCATTCGAACGGTCGATGGCTCATGCACAGTCGGTCGACCACCGCGGCGGGAAGGCGGTAGAGCAACGTATCCTCGATAGCGACCGCGCTGACGGCACCCGTCTCGTGCGCCGTGGCGCGGTAGCCGAACAGGTCCCCCTCGCCGAGGCGCGCGAGAAGCTCCCCCTCGGGGGTCCTCAGCTCGACCGCACCGGCGCGAACGACGTTGAGCACGGACTCGCTGGCGTCGTGCTCGGGGATGATGCCCTCCCGGCGGACGTAGCGGATCGAGAGCTCACTGGACACCGTGGCCAGTTCCGCCGGTGGCAACTGATCGAACGGACGCTGCAGTCCGAGAAAGTCGCCAATCTCCAGGAGTTCAACGTCCACGCCTACTCTCCGTATCGCTCGATGTGATTGCCCGAGTCGCGCGTTCTCTCTCCGCTACTCTCGTTGCCCGGGCTGCCGCCTGCGGCGACCGGCCCGGATCGCGTCTGATCGGGGCGCGGCAGCTCGAATGCGAAGACGGTGCAGCCGGGCTCACTGTGCTCGATGTGCAGACGCCCGCCGTGATGCTCGGCGATACGTCGCGAGATCGCAAGGCCGAGTCCGGTCCCGGCGGGCTTGCCGACACTGTCATCCTCGATCTGCTGGAACTTCTCGAAGATGCGTTCGGCATGCTCCGGCGCGATTCCCGAACCGTTGTCCTCGACCTCGAGCCGATAGTCCTTCGTTCTCTCGTCGAGGCGCAGCACGATGCGCCCGGACGCCGTGTTGCAGAACTTGGCGGCGTTCGAGAGCAGGTTGATCAACAGTTGCACGATCCGGTCACGATCGACCCGCGCGATCATCGGCGTCGAGGGGAGATCGCGTTCGAGCTCGATTTCGCGCTCTCGCAGCAGCTGGCTGACGGCGGCGAGCGCATCGTCGACGAGCTCGCGCAAATCGAGTTCCTCGACGTGCCAGTCCATGCGTCCGGATTCGATCTTCGCCAGATCGAGCACCTCGTTGATCAGGCGTGTCAGGCGTTCGGACTCCTTGACGACGATCTGCAGGAATTCCTCGCGCTGCGCGACCTCCATGTCGCGGTTGTTCAGGAGGATCTCCGAGAATGCACGGATCGATGTCAGCGGCGTGCGAAGCTCGTGACTGACCGTCGCGACGAACTCGTCCTTCAGTCGGTCGAGCTCCTGCAGCCGCGTGTTCGCCGCACGCAACTCCGCCGTGGCAGTTTCGAGCTCCCGTGATTTCTGCTCGAGCCGACGGCTGTAACTTCGCACCTGGGAGGTCTCGTCGAGAATGTCCATGACGTCCTCGAGACTCGGCACGTCGCCCCCGGCGAGGGCGCCGATCATTACGCGTGCGGAGGCGGCACCGATCGCTCCGGCAAGTAGCTGTTCGGCGAATCCGACGACGCTCTGATCAGCCCGATCGTGTGGGCCGAGGGTGCGCCCTCGAGCCACCGACCACGCATCGAATTCGATTCTCACGCGATCCTCGCCAAGAAAACGTCCGACGAGCATCTGCAGCTCTTCAACCGTTGCAGCACCGTGCCAGATGGGTGTATCGAGCCGGGCCGCGCCGTCACCGTAAACGTCGACGAAGCGTTCGGCCTGGATACGTTCGACGAGCGACAGCGTGCGATACAGCGAGAGTCCGACGAGCAGGGCCGTGTTCACGAGCAGGCTCCAGAACAGGGAATGGCTGATGGGGTCGAAGCCCTCGAGGCCGAACAGTCGGTAGGGATGGAGTGACGCGAGACCGAACGGGCCCTCCTCGAGAAATTGAACAGGAAGCCAGCCCGAGCGAGCGAAGCCGGGTATCAGGAGCGTGTAGAGCCAGACCAGGAAGCCACCCGAGAGCCCCGCGATCGCTCCGATCCGACTCGCACCCTTCCAGTAGAGACCTAACAGAACGGCCGGCGCGAACTGCGCCGCCGCGCAGAACGAGACGAGCCCGATCGTCACCAGCGCGTACGACTCGCCTATGTAGCGAAAGTAGAGATACCCGAGCAGCAACACAAGCACGATCGTCGCGCGGCGGATGCCGATCAGCAGCCTTGCGGGGTCGAGCTTGCCCTCGAACGGCCGCCCCCGCATTCTCAGGAGCACCGGCACGACCAGATCGTTCGATACCATCGTCGAGAGTGCGATCGTGGCGACGATGACCATGCCGGTCGCCGCGGAGAGCCCGCCGAGAAAAACGAACAATGCCAGCCCCAGCTGCCCCTCGGCCATCGGCAGGGTCAGCACGTAAGTATCCGGGTCAACGCTTCCGTCGGGAAACAACAGCGCACCGCCGAACGCGAGCGGGAGCACGAACAGGTTGATCGCAAAGAGATACAAGGGGAACAGCCAGGCAGCCTTCCTGACGTGATCCTCGTCGACGTTCTCGACCACGGCCACGTGAAACTGCCTCGGCAGGAACATGACGGCGAACATCGAGGCGAGCGTCAACGCGAACCAGCCGGTGTAACCGCCCGGAACGCTGCCCATCTGCATGCGATTCACCAGAAGGGGGTCGGCGAGTGCCTGCGTGAAGAGCGCCCCTGCACCATCGAAAAGCCCGTACGTCACGAACCCCCCGACCGCGAGGAATGCGAGGAGTTTGAACAGGGACTCGAACGCGATGGCGGCCACCATACCCTCGTGGCGTTCGGTGACATCGATATTCCGTGTGCCGAAGATGATGGTGAATGCCGCGAGCAGCAACGCGACGAACAGAGCGGTGTCTTCCCACACTGCCGGAACGCGCCCTCCCGCGAGCCGATCGAGATCGGGGTAGTGTCGTAGTACGGTATAGCTTGTGGACACCGCCTTCAGCTGCAACGAGATGTAGGGGAGGATGCCGATCACGGCGACAATGGTGACGAGCCCGCCGAGCGCCGTGCTCTTGCCGTAGCGCGACGCGATGAAGTCCGCAATCGACGTGATGCGGTAGATGCGCGAGATGCGCACGATCTTTCTGAGCACGAACCAGCCGAGCATCGCGCTCAGCGTCGGACCGAGGTAGATCGGCAGAAAACCTACGCCGGTCTCGGCGGCGCGCCCGACGCTGCCGTAGAACGTCCACGCCGTGCAGTAGACGGCGATCGAGAGCGTGTAGACGTAGGGATTGGCGATGAGACTGCGACCGGTGCCGGCCCATCGGTCGCCGACCCAGGCTATGGCGAAGAGCACGCCAAGGTAGCCAAGTGAGGCGAGCAGTATCGTGCCGTTGCCGAGCACCCGGTCTTAGTCTCTGCCGGCGCGTCGCACACCTGGCGTTGGTGTCCATTGCGGGGTGCCGTACTCGACGATCAGCGCGATCAGCACGATGAGCACGGCCCAGGCAGCGAACAGGTAGAGGAACAGGAGCGGTATGCCGAGCACTGCCTGCATGCGGTCGAACAAGCCGAGCAGCGGCGGATTGATCGACAGGGCGCCGAGCACAGCGAGTGCGATCAGGCGTTCACCCTGACGCGGTGGTTTGCTCATGTTGCTCCCCCGCGATCGGTTGTCGGCGCCGATCCGAACGCCGACTTGATCCGGTGCGCCTGCTCGAGGCGCGGCCGGTTCGTAACACCAAGCGTCCTGAGCGGCACGTCACTCACACCCCGCCCAGCAGACCTTTGACTTTGGCGACCACGTCCTGAGTGGCGAACGGCTTGGTGATGTAGTCATCCGCTCCCGCGGCCAGCCCCTTCTCGCGCTCGATATCACGCCCCTTCGCCGTCAGCATCAGAACGCGTATGTGCTTCCACGCGTCGTTGGCGCGCAGCGCCTCGCAGACGAGGTAACCGTCCAGCTTCGGCATGGTGACGTCCAGGAGAATCAGATCGGGCACGGACTGGGCGACGGCGTCGAGCGCCTGTTGTCCGTCGACAGCGGTGCGAACCGTGTAGCCCGCCTGTTTCATCAAGAACTCGAGTGCGAGCGCGATGCTTTGCTCGTCATCGACGACGAGGACTTCATGCGTCATGTCGCGAACCTCTGGAAGCGTACCTCGGGAAGTCCCCGGGGCGCAGTGCGATTTAAAGTGTAGCCGAAGTCGCCTCGACCCAACCGCGCTGGCGCCAGGGAGACCCGCGAAGGTATGGCCTTCCAGGTGAGCCGATCTCGTCACTGCCACGACCGGACGTCGTTGATCCGCTCGGTGGTAGCTACTACGTCGAGTCGCTTACCGCCGCGCTGCTCGCCGAGGCGCGTGTCGAGCTAGTCGCCGGCATCTACGCAAAAGCCTACGCGGGGCATCCGGAGTTCGATCTGCTCGAGCGCCGGATTCGGGATTACGCGCACGAACATGCCGGCCCGCCACACGTCCTGATGGCCAAGATGGGACAAGACGGTCACCAACGGGAGCGAAGGTCGTGGCGAGTGCGTTCGCCGACCTCGGCTTCCGGATGACGTCGTCGGCGCTGTTCGAGACACCGGCGGAGATCGCGACCCGGGCGATCGAGGAGGACGTCGACGTTATCGGCGTGTCCTCGCTGGCCGCAGGCCATCGTACGCTGGTGCCCTTGCTCATCGGTGCACTCGCCCAAGCAGGGCGGCACGACATCCGTGTGGTCTGTGGCGGGGTGATCCCCGAGTGCGATCACGCGTTCTTGCGTGAGGCCGGTGTGGCCGAGATCTTCGGCCCCGGCACGAACGTGCTCGAGGCGGCGGCATCGGTCATGGGGCAAGTCGAGGACTTGAGAAGAAATCGATGACGGCTCCCGCAAAGATCGGATTGGTCTCGAGGAACTGCGGTCACTACTGAATTGACTGCGAGCACTACCGATTCTGCAGGATCTTACCCATCACACGTTGACCTTCGCGCGGCTCGACGCGCACACTTTTTGTTGAAACATTGTGTGTCGAGCATTTCACAAGTCGCGACAAAGGAGTTAAAGCATGTCCGATACGATGCGTCCTGTCCCCGAGGCTGCCGCTGCCAGAGCCCACGTCGACGACGCCGGGTACCGCGCAATGTACGAGGCGTCGATAGCCGATCCCGAGGCGTTCTGGGGCGAGCACGGCAAGCGGCTCGACTGGATGACGCCCTACACGACAGTCAAGAACACGACGTTCGCCTACCCCGACGTCTCGATCAAGTGGTACGAGGACGGCATCCTCAATGTCTCCACGAACTGCATCGATCGTCACCTCGAGACACGCGGGGATCAGGTGGCGATCATCTGGGAAGGTGACGACCCCTCATCCGATGCGCGCATCACCTACAACGAGCTCCACGAGCAGGTCTGCCGTCTGGCCAACGCCTACAAGGCGCTCGGTGTCGGCAAGGGGGATCGCGTGATCATCTACCTGCCGATGATTCCGGAGGCGGCCTACGCGATGCTCGCCTGCGCCCGGATCGGTGCGGTTCATTCGATCGTGTTCGGTGGGTTCAGCCCCGACGCGCTCGCCGACCGCGTCAGGGGCTCGACCGCGAAGCTCGTCGTCACTGCCGACGAGGGCCGTCGCGGTGGGCGCAAGGTGCCGTTGAAGGCGAATGTAGATGAGGCTCTCGGCAAGGTCGATCACGAGGTGCGCACGCTGGTCGCCAGAAACACCGGTGGGGACGTGGCGATGCGAGATGAGCTCGACCTTTGGTATCACGAGGCGACCGCGGCGGCCTCGGCCGTCTGCGCTCCCGAGCCGATGAACGCCGAGGATCCGCTTTTCATCCTCTACACCTCCGGCTCGACCGGCATGCCCAAGGGGGTCGTGCACACGACGGGCGGCTACCTCGTCTACGCCTCGATGACTCACCAGTACGTGTTCGACTACCACGACGGCGACGTCTACTGGTGTACCGCCGACGTCGGCTGGGTGACCGGGCACAGCTACATCGTCTACGGCCCGCTCGCCAACGGAGCGACCACGCTGATGTTCGAGGGCGTGCCGACCTATCCCTCGCCGTCGCGCTTCTGGGACGTCTGCGAGAAGCACTCGGTCAACATTTTCTACACCGCGCCGACTGCGATCCGGGCGCTGATGGGCGCAGGGGATTCCCACGTCGAGAAGGCGGACCTGTCCGCCCTCAAGGTACTCGGTTCGGTCGGCGAGCCGATCAACCCCGAGGCCTGGAACTGGTACGACCGCGTTGTCGGCAAGGGCCGCTGCCCGATCGTCGATACGTTCTGGCAGACCGAGACCGGCGGCATCCTGATCTCGCCGCTTCCCGGAGCGACAGCGACCAAGCCGGGTTCGGCCACGCGCCCGTTCTTCGGCGTGCAGCCAGTCATTCTCGACGCCGACGGCGTCGCGCAGGAGGAGACTGTCGCCGAGGGCGTCCTCTGCATGAAGGACAGCTGGCCTGGGCAGATGCGCACCGTCTACGGCGATCACGAGCGTTTCGTGTCGGCCTACTTCGAAATGTTCAAAGGCTACTACTTCACCGGCGACGGCTGCCGCCGTGACGCTGACGGCTACTACTGGATAACCGGACGGGTCGACGACGTCATCAACGTCTCGGGACATCGCATGGGAACAGCTGAGGTCGAGTCGGCGCTCGTCGCTCATTCGAAGGTGTCGGAAGCGGCCGTTGTCGGCTACCCGCACGAGATCAAGGGGCAGGGGATCTACGCCTTCGTGACACTGATGGGCGGCATCGAGGAGTCTGACGAGCTCAAGAAGGAGCTTGTCGGTTGGGTCCGCAAGGAGATCGGCCCGATCGCCTCTCCTGATCTTATCCAGTTCGCCCCGGGGCTGCCGAAGACGCGCTCGGGCAAGATCATGCGGCGCATCCTTCGCAAGATTGCCGAGAACGATCCGGACTCGCTCGGCGACACCTCGACGCTCGCCGATCCCGACGTTGTCGAGCACCTCGTCGAGCACCGCGCCAATCGCGGATAGCGGCCTGAAGGATGATCGCGCCGTCGGTCAACGGCGGCCATCACGAGTACTGATTGACGCGAGGGTACCGACGACTATGAGTGACAAGCGCGAAGTGGTAGTAACCAGCGGTGTGCGAACGGCAATCGGTGACTACGGAGGGAGCCTTAAGGATCTCCCGCCGTGTGATCTCGCCGCCCAGGTGGTCCGCGAGTCGGTACGACGCGCAGATATCGACCCGGATAGCGTGGGCCATTGCGTGTTCGGCCACGTGATTCACACCGAGGCGCGTGACATGTACCTCGGGCGGGTGGCGGCGATCGACGGTGGCCTCCCTCGCAGCACCCCGGCACTCACGGTGAATCGCCTGTGCGGCAGTGGCCTGCAGGCCATCGTCTCCGCTTCCCAGCAGATCGAGCTTGGCCACTGCGACACGGCAGTCGCTGGAGGCGCCGAGTCGATGAGCCGTGGACAGTACTGGTTACCGGGACAGCGCTTCGGTCAGCGCATGGGCAACGGCCAGGTGATTGACGCCATGGTCGGCGCACTCACCGATCCGTTCGACGGCTGCCACATGGGCATCACGGCCGAGAACGTGGCAGCGAAGTGGTACATCAGCCGTGAGGATCAGGATGCGCTGGCTGTCGAAAGTCACCGTCGCGCGCGTCACGCCGTCGAGGCTGGGCACTTCGACGAGCAGATTCTTGCACTGGAGATCAAGCTCAAGCGCGAGACCATCTCCTTCGATCGCGACGAGCACGTGCGCGGTGACCTCGACATCGAGTCGCTGGCGAAGCTGCGCCCGGTGTTCGACAAGGCAGGGTCCGTCACGGCAGGCAACGCCTCGGGCATCAATGATGCGGCTGCCGCCGTGACGCTGATGGAGCGTGGCGCGGCCGAACGCGCCGGCGCGAAGCCGATGGCACGTCTCGTCGGGTATGCCTTCGCAGGCGTCGACCCGAAATACATGGGCATCGGTCCGGTGCCAGCCATTCGGAACCTGCTCGAACGCACCGGTCTCGCCATCGACGATTTCGATGTCATCGAGCTGAACGAGGCCTTCGCGGCACAGGCGCTTGCCGTCGCGCGCGATCTCGAGCTGCCGATGGACAAGGTCAATCCGAACGGTAGCGGCATCTCCCTCGGCCACCCGGTCGGTGCGACGGGTTGCATCATTACCGTCAAGGCGCTTTACGAGCTGGTGCGCACTGGCGGCCGCTACGCCCTCGTCAGCATGTGCATCGGTGGCGGTCAGGGTATTGCGGCCGCTTACGAGCGACTGTGAGACCGATATGACGCCAGACACGCCGACAGGGAATGGATCCACAGGTACTTACGAAGCGCTCTATCGTCGCTCGCTGTGTGCACCCGAGGCGTTCTGGGGTGAGCTTGCCGAGTCGCTTCACTGGCACCGCCGCTGGGAGTCCGTACTCGACCGTCGTGACGCGTCAACATACCGATGGTTCGCTGGCGGCGAACTCAATACCTGTTACAACGCTGGTGGCAGACCGAAACGGGCTGGGCAATCGCGGCCAACTGCCTCGGTATTGCGAAGCTCCCGATCAAGGCCGGATCGCCCACGCGAGCGGTGCCGGGCTACGACGTGCGCATTGTCGACGAGGCTGGTGAGTCGGTGCCGAATGGCACGATGGGCAACATCGTCATCAAGCTGCCGCTGCCACCCGGTTGCCTTCCCACACTGTGGGGCAACGATGCGCGCTTTCGGGAGGCCTACCTCGACACCTTCCCTGGCTACTACCTGACCGGGGACGCAGGGTATGTCGACGAGGACGACTACCTGTACATCATGAGCCGTACCGACGACGTCATCAACGTCGCCGGGCATCGATTGTCCACCGGCGCGATGGAGGAGGTACTTGCCGCGCACCCGGACGTGGCCGAGTGCGCGGTGATCGGTCCGGCCAACCCGCTCAAGGGTCAGATTCCGCTCGGCCTGGTGGTGCTCAAGAGCGGTGTACAGCGCCCCGAGGCCGACATTGTCGACGAGTTGATCAGTGCCGTTCGAAAACAGATCGGTCCGGTTGCTGGGTTCAAGCAGGCCGTGGTCGTGTCGCGTTTGCCGAAGACGCGCTCGGGCAAGGTGCTGCGGGCAACGATGAAGCAGCTCGTCGATGGCGTGGACTACAAGGTTCCGCCGACGATCGATGATCCGCTCATTCTCGACGAGATCGCGGAGTCGCTCCGGGCGCTCGACAGGCCGCGGCAGTGACGCCCGCCACAGCACTCGATACCGTCGTTCTCGCTACGTGATACCGCTCGATACACGGAGCATTCAGATGCGAATGATCCTGTTGGGCGGCAATGAACGCGTGCCTAGAATGCGTAGGGTCGAAAGCCGCGATGGTGCTCGTCAACCATAAGCGGTCTGGCCGTCGGCGGAAACGCGCGCTGGACGCAGTCGAGTCGCTCGCAGGCGCGACAGCTCGGACCGATAGGCACCACCGCATCGGGATCACCGAGATCCACACCGGTGGCGTAGATCAGTTGCGTGGCATGCTCGACGCTGCAACCGAGTCCGACGGCGAACTCCCTTCGCGGATCCAGGTGACCGCCGGCTGATTTCGTGACGGTGCGGGCGAGACAGAAGTAGGTTTCGCCGTCGGGCATCTGCGCGACCTGCGTCAGGATCTTGCCCGGTGTCGAGAAAGCATCGTGCACGTTCCACAGCGCACACGCACCACCACTGCGCGCGAAATGGAATGCCGATGCACTCTGACGTTTGGAGATGTTGCCGGCCTTGTCGACGCGAACGAAAAAGAAAGGAATACCCTTCGCCCCCGGACGTTGCAGGCTGCTCAGTCGATGGCACACCATCTCGAAACTCACGCCGAATCTCCGCCGTAACTTCTCGATGTCGTAACGCTCCTGTCGGGCTTCGGCGAGTAACGCCTGGTAGGGCATTCGCAGTGCAGCCCCGTAGTAGTTGGCCAGACCTACCCGGCACACGGTCGCCGCCGCGGCACTGGCGAATCCTGCGTCGCCGATGATCTCGCTCATCAGCTCACCATGTTCGAGCAGACCGATCTGGTAGGCGGCGTGGAAGGCTCGCCGCGCCGGTGTCTGGCGCGCCGACAGGGTAAGCGTATTAGTGCTTACGTCGAAGTGTCGCAGATCGTCGTCGCTCGTCCGGCCGTCTGTTTTCACGCAGCGGACATCGTGTCGCGAGGCGAGGTAGCCGAGGAGATCGTCTTCCATGTGCCCGATGCGGAACTGCTGCGTGCTTTGCAGCTGCTCGGCGGCCTGATCGAGCTCGTCGATGTAGTTGTTGCGCGCGAAGAAGAAGTCTTGCACCTCTTCATAGGGGAACTGGGTACCGCTGAGTGCTCCCGCTCGATCGGCCCCGATCTGCTCGACGAGCTCCTGACCACGGCCGGTGCTCTCGTGATACGCCCGGTGCAGCGTGATGAAGCGCTTTACCAGCGCCGGCGACACGCCGACGACCTCCCGTAGCTCACGCGTATCGACGAGTTGGCCTTGAAACAGGGGATCGTTCAGGATCTCGTCGATTTCGGCGGCCAGACGATCGTCATCGGCGTCGGAGAAGGCCTGCAGGTCGGTCTCGTAAGCTTCGCTCAGCTTCAGAAGTACCGTGGCGGTCAGCGGTCGCTGGTTGTTCTCTATCTGGTTGAGATAGCTCGGTGAGATGCCGAGTCGTGTGGCGAAGTCGATCTGCTTGAGCGCCTGCTGCTCGCGAAAGCGTCGCAGTTTGGGGCCCGAGTACAGTTTGCGGTTCATCCGGACACGTTCCCTGTTTGGCCTGGCACGCCGATGTTGCAAATTTATCATACGAACGAAATTTGCATTTGCTAATTTACATTTTATATTTCATCGACTTATGTATTTCTTGCGAATTCCCTAGGCATTATATTGGCTGTTTTCTGCAATGTGCCAGTCCGCCCGAATGACGCAGCTCGATACTCGAACGCTTTTATCTGTACTGAGCGCTCCCGCGTTGGTGTGTACGCGTGGTGGCACGGTGATCGGCCTGAACCCGGCGGCGAGCACGTGGCTCGATATCGACGGCGTGGCGGCGGCCGGGCAATCGCTCGGTGATCTTCTGCATGCGCCGCTCGAGAGCCTGACCGGATTCATCGAGCGCTGCTCGCACGGTGGTCAGGGTGTCTGCAATGGACACGTCTATCGTCGTGGCGATCACTCACTTGGCGTAGCAATGTCCTGTCACGCCCAGCAACTTCGAGGGACACGACCTGCCGAGTCCCTGCTGCTCGTTTTCACGACTGACACCCGTGTGCGCGACGAGCCGAAAGCGCAGGCCCGGCAAAGGGAGGCTGTAGAGCTACACGATCCGGGCGTACTGAGCGAAGTCGCACTGAGCCTGGTGCACGAGGCCAATCAACCCCTGACGGCCATTGCTACCTACGCTCACAGCTGTCGGCGGTGGTTGGACGCCGGGCGAAGCGATCATCCGAAACTGATCCCGACACTGGACAAGATCATCGAGCAAGTGCACGCGACCGGGCGGATGATAAGCAGTCTGAAGGGACTTGTGCACGGTCGTGATGACGACTGTCGGCCGTGCGATCTCAACCAGCTGGTCGGCGAGTCGCTCGATGTGCTCGCCCTTGATCCGCGCGTCGAGCGTTGCACGATCGAGTCGCGACCGGGCGCCGATGCCTGTCCCGTTCTCGTCAGCCCCGTGCAGATCCAGCTCGTGTTGATGAATCTGCTACGCAACGCTCTCGAGGCAAGTCTGGCGGCTGAGGGGAGCGACGCATGGGTACGCGTCGCCGTCACAGTCGATACGGAGTACGCCTGGGCGACGGTGAGCGACTCGGGCGCGGGCGTGACGCACGAAGCGAGTGCGCAGCTCTTTCAGCCCGTCATGTCGGGCAAGTCGAACGGACTCGGGCTCGGACTTGCCATCTGTCGCTGGCTTGCGATCGCGAATGCAGGTCGTGTCGACTATCACCCGGGCGTGCCACACGGGGCCTCGTTCCGGCTCTCCTTGCCGATCGCGCGGTGAAGTCAAGATGACACAATCGACCGTTGTGGTGGTGGACGATCACGATGCGATGCGCGACGCATTGCTGACCCTGCTCGAGAGCGTGGATATCGACGCGATCGGTTTCGATTCGGGCGAGCGTCTGCTCGAGGAGTTCGATAGCGAGCGTTTCGGCTGTGCGATGATGGACGTGTGCATGCCTGGCATCGGTGGCCTCGCGCTCGCCCGTCAATTGCACGAGCGATGCCGGCGACTGCCGATTGTCTTCATCAGCGCCCATGCGGATGTGCGACTCGCGGTCGAAGCGATGCGCGCAGGCGCAGAGGACTTCATCGAGAAGCCGTTTCGCGATCACGAGGTGATCGATCGCGTGCAACGCTGCCTCGAGCTCGATCGCGAACGGCGCGTGATTTCGCGCCAGGTTAGCGATGTCCATGAGCGTTTGAATGCACTCAGCGCACGCGAGCGGCTGGTGCTCGAGCGGATGTTGCGCGGTGAACCAAACAAGGAGATCGCCGCAGGCTTGTATCTCAGCCGACGCACGATAGAGACGCATCGAGCTCACCTGATGAAGAAGATGAAGGCTGACTCGTTGGCCACGCTGGTGAGCATGGTGACGTGGGCCAAAGCGGTCGATTTCGGTCGTTGATCCCTGTCGATGGCTCGCGGTTCGAGCGGCGGATGAGCAGCGCTCAGTAATTGCCGCAACGATTCAGGTAGTCCCCCCATGGAGCTCGATCGGAGTGCGCGTGTAGTCTTTAATTCGTTTAAACCTCAGCCAAGCGTGAATTTTTGATGCAAGCTAGCGCCTGCCTCACGCGCAACGGCGAATCATCCGGATGTGCGTAAGCCGGGTTCCGATCGCGCTTGCCACTTGCGGCTCGCGACTTCATTCGCTACCGCGATTTCGTTCACCACATGGAGATACCGAGATGAGTGAAACAAGTGATCCCAATGCCTACTGGAAGGCTAATATCAACCTTGTAAAAGTATGCCTCGTCATCTGGGCACTCGTCTCGTTCGGGTTCGGGATTCTACTACGCCCGCTGCTCTCGGGCATCACGATCGGCGGCACCGATCTTGGTTTCTGGTTCGCCCAACAGGGCTCGATCATCGTCTTCATCGTGTTGATCTTCTTCTACGCGTTTCGCATGAACGCGCTCGATCGGAAGTTTGGCGTGGACGAGGAATAGAATCATGAGCCAGTACGCACTGAACCTCCTGTTCGTTGGCGGCACCTTCGCCATCTACATCGGTATCGCGATCTGGGCGCGGGCCGGTTCCACAAGCGAGTTCTACGCCGCCGGGCGCGGTGTCCACCCGGTGACCAACGGCATGGCGACCGCCGCTGACTGGATGTCGGCGGCGTCCTTCATCTCGATGGCGGGCCTTATCGCTTTTGTCGGCTATGACAATTCTTCCTTCCTGATGGGTTGGACCGGCGGGTACGTGTTGCTCGCGTTGCTACTCGCCCCCTATCTCCGTAAGTTCGGCAAGTTCACGGTGCCGGAGTTCATCGGGGACCGCTTCTACAGCAGCACCGCCCGGCTTGTCGCGGTGGCCTGCCTGATCGTCGCCTCGACCACGTACGTCATCGGCCAGATGACCGGCGTCGGCATCGCGTTCTCGCGCTTTCTCGAGGTCGAGAACGACACCGGACTCTTCATCGGCGCGGCGATCGTCTTCTGCTACGCGGTGCTCGGTGGCATGAAGGGCGTCACCTACACCCAGGTCGCACAGTACTGCGTGTTGATTCTCGCCTACACGGTGCCGGCGATCTTCATCTCCCTGCAACTCACTGGTGTGGCGCTCCCCCCTCTCGGGCTGTTCGCCGAACACACGAGTTCGGGATTGCCGCTTCTCACCAAGCTCGATCAGGTGGTCACCGAGCTCGGCTTCGCGTCTTACACCGAGCACCATACGAACACACTGAACATGGTGCTGTTCACGCTCTCCCTGATGATCGGCACAGCGGGCCTCCCGCACGTCATCATCCGTTTCTTCACGGTGCCGAAGGTATCCGATGCTCGCTGGTCGGCCGGTTGGGCGCTGGTGTTCATCGCGCTCCTTTACCTGACCGCACCCGCGGTCGGTGCGATGGCGCGGCTGAATCTGATGGAGACGGTCTATCCGAACGGAGCAACCGGAGAATCGCTCGAGTACGAGTCACGTCCCGACTGGATGAAGAACTGGGAGGTTACCGGGCTACTCTCGTTCGAAGACAAGAACGGCGACGGTCGTATCCAGTTCTACAACGACGCCTCTGATGAATTCGCCGCGACAGCCGAGGCGGCTGGCTGGGAGGGCTCGGAGCTGACCGTCAACCGCGACATCATCGTGCTTGCCAACCCCGAGATCGCGCAGTTGCCTGGATGGGTCATCGCGCTGGTGGCAGCCGGTGGTCTGGCCGCCGCGCTCTCGACAGCGGCGGGGCTGCTGCTCGCGATCTCGTCCGCGGTCAGTCACGATCTGATCAAGGGCACGATTCGTCCGGGCATTTCCGAGAAGGGAGAGCTCCTGTCGGCACGCATCGCGATGGCGGTGGCGATCGGGGTGGCCACGTGGCTCGGGCTGAACCCGCCGGGGTTCGCCGCACAGACCGTCGCGCTCGCCTTCGGACTTGCGGCCGCGTCGATCTTCCCGGCATTGATGATGGGAATCTTCTCGACGCGCGTGAACAACAAGGGCGCGGTCGCGGGCATGCTGACGGGACTGATCTTCACCCTCATCTACATCTTCGTCTACAAGGGCTGGTTCTTCGTGCCCGGCACCAACCAGCTGGCGGACACGGCTGATAACTGGGTGTTCGGCATTTCGCCGTTGTCGATCGGCTCGGTCGGAGCGATGCTGAACTTCGCCGTCGCTTACTTCGTCTCGAACGCGACCGAGGAGCCGCCTGAGCATATCCGGCAGCTCGTCGAGAGTATCCGCGTGCCGCGCGGGGCAAGCGGAGCGGTCGATCACTGATACCCGCAGTAGCCCTTCTCGCCGCACCTGCCATGCGACGAGAAGGGCAGACGGGCTACCGCCGGAAGAGCGACAAACCTATTTCCCGAAGAGCTACTGATGTTCGTTCACCTGTTCGTGACGATCGCGATTGCCGCTATCGCTTGCCTGATGTTCTGGGCGATCGGGCGGCACCTCAATCGCCCACTACCAGGCTACGCGCTCCCCATGGTCGGCGCACTGGTCGCGATCGGGTACGGCATCTATGCCGAATACAGTTGGGGCGGACGAACAGAGGAGGCCTTACCGGATTCGTTCGTCGTGCTGCAGCGCATCGAGGCCCGTTCAGCGATGTCGCCGTGGACCTGGTTGGTGCCGGCGACCGTGCGCCTGTCAGCAATCGATGCATCTGCCGTACGCCGCCATCCGGCGCATCGGGAGCTACGTATGCTTGACGTATTGCTGTTCGAGCGGTTCTACCCGGTGCGGCGCATCACGCAACTCGTCGATTGTGCCGGAGCACGGCGTGCGGATCTGACAGCCGACGAGGCGTTCGCCACGGATGGCCTGCCGGCACAGCCCAACTGGCGTGACGTCGACGCCGACGATCAGGTTATCAGCGCGACCTGCGCCGACGCGCCCTGAGCGACGCAAGACAATGACCATCGCCTCTGATGTGTCTCTGAACCGCAACCCACCGAACATCGCCATGACCGCGCTGCAGTAATTTCTTCCAGGCGTCGTATGGTCTTTGCCGGCCGTCACTCTGGCCTTGATGAGCCCGGGACCGAACATCATGGCGGTCATCGGAACGCCCATGGGATGAACCTGTAGGATATCGACGGCGTGCCGCCCGGTGAGGATCACGAAGGCGAGGCGCAATGGCGTGCCGAGCGCTCGGCGAAAGTCATGTTCGACCGCGACCTTGCCTCGCAGCGTCTACGACGTCGTCATAGAAACGAGTAAGCGCGACAGCTAGTGCTGTTTGGTGGCCGTTCGCATCGTCTCGACGAGACGCAGGTCGATGAATCCGCTCCTGCCGGTAAGTCCGGCATGGCGACAACTGTACGCGGCGGCCGAATCTTTCGATGACGAGGACGGTGTTCGTGGCGTGGTACTGATCGCGCGCGGCCGTACCTTCATCGCCGGTGCCGACATCGGCGAGTTCGAGCGGCCGCCTGAGGCGCCGTATCTGCCGGACGTCATCGAACGCATCGAAAGCGCCCGGGCGCCGTGGGTCCGGCCATTCACGGCGCAGCGCGCGGTGGCGGGCTGGAGGTTGCGCTCGGCTGCGCTTGGCGCATCGCCGCTTCTGCCGCCCGGTTGGGGTTTCCGGAGGTCACGCTCGGGCTCGTGCCTGGTGCCTGCGGCACGGTCCGTCTGCCGAGACTGGTGGCGCCCGAGGCGGCCGTCCGGCTCGTCACTTCGGGTAAACCTGTCAACGCGAGTGAGGCGCTGGAGCTCAGGCTGATCGATGCTGTCGCCGGGGAGAACCTGCGCGCCGCGGCAATCCGCTTTAACCGTAACAAGGTGGGCCGGCAGCGACTTGAAGCGCTCGCCCGGCGCTTACCGGTCGGGTCCCCCGGGGAGAAGTTCTGGCGAACGCAACGCGCCGCGATCGCGAAGCGCGCACGGGGTCAGGATTCGCCGCTCCGGGCACTCGAATATGTGCGCCGTGCCGTCGAGGCCGCAGCAGAGGACATCTTCGCGCAAGAGCGCGAGACCTTCCTCGAACTCCGCGCGAGCAACCAGGCGAAGGCGCGAGCGACATCGATCTCGTCGAAATCCACGGTTACGGCTTCCCGCGCTGGCGCGGCTAACTGATGCACTACGCGCGAACGCGGTGGCTCGTCGAAATCGTCGAGGCGCTCGACGAGTGGGCGACGCACGGCCTGTGCGAAGCGCCCGGCAGGTTCCTCATCGATGCGGCGAAGCGGCGAAGCGGCGAAGCGGCGAAGCGGGGGGAGTTTCCGACATGAGGGTTCCGCTTGCCGCTCATCTATCCGTCGGCGCGCGTTCTTCCATCTCGTCTGCGGAGCGCAACTCCGCCGCCTCGATCGCTTCTTGAAAGCGCTGGCGAAGATACGTCACCATGTTCTTCATCGAGTGCTCCGAGATTGCCAGCAGGCTCGAACAATTGAAGCGCAACTCGATGATGCGCGGATCGTCCTCGGAGAGACTCACAAGCCGACGCAAGAGGAATCGCAGATAGGCGAGAATTTCACCGTGCTCAAACGAGCGCACGATGAGGAGGCCGCTGCTGTGGTGCTCTCGAGTTTCTGGTTCGACGCTGTGGAATCCGGTGACCGGCGTCGAGGCAAACGCGTGAACCAGGCCGATGTCCGGAGAACAATAGGCCACATGCTGGGCGATACCGCCGCCGAGCGAGTGCCCCGTGGCGATGACGGTGGTCGCTTGGTACTGATCCTTCAGATGGGCGACCATCGGGCCGGCCAGGGCGCCTGCCTGTACGTAATAATCGTTCACGCCAGGGACGAAGCGCGTGATCCAGCGGAGGTTGGCGTACCAGTCAGCGAATTTGGTGAAACGGGTACCACGGAAGGCGACGATCACGGTGTTCGAGGCTCGCCCGTACCAGATGCCAAAGTGAAGCCCCGGCAGGTTCCTGCCGCGGGATGGGAGATGCTCCTGCCAGTCTCGCCATTCGACCCGTTCCCAGTCGGTAGACTCGGCACCGATCCGAGCCGCCGGGTTGGACTTGTCCGCCTCTGTGGCGTAGATAGCGAGCGAGCAGTCGGCGCAGCGTTGCAGCTCACGGTAAGCGGTGAATTCCGGGCTTATGAGGTAAGCAGGCAGCTCGTGGCTCGTCACGCGTCGCCCGTGACGACGCAGCACAACATTCTTTGATTGCAGAAACACTTCCCGCAGTCGTGCGAGATACCCCAGGCTCCGCGTGATCGTCTGCTTCATCTTCGATTCTGACTCTGGCATCTTCTTCCTCCTGTGCGGACTCCCCAGAACGTCACTCGGTCTGTCTACGCACCAGGGCGCGTGTTCGACACGGTATCAGCCTGCTTGACTTTGCCAGGCTTGTCGACGGCGCCTTCCGGATCGAACGTTGTAATCCGACCGTGATATCCAGGCGGGGAGTCGATGGCGAGAAAAGCGATCTCTGAACGGTGATAACGTAGACCCTGGATGTCAGACATCATGTTGTACCAATCAGCATCGCTGTTGGCAGCCATGATGGTTCGATGATTTGTCATGCCGCTGCCTTTTGTATTTACTTTGAGCTCTGATATATATCAATGGAATACTTCTCAGGATCCCTCTCCTGTTCGGAGGAATGGGCAGATCATCAGGAGGAAGTGGCAGGCTTGGCGGCGCTCTGATGGTTATGTTCAGTGTCAATAAACCAGGAGTACGCCCATGTCATCCATTCAATACCAATTCCTCGATCTTACTGCGCATCATGCGCGCTACGATGCTATCGATCCGCAGTCGGCACTCAAAGACAGCGCAGCAGGTAAGGTCATCTTCATTGCGGGCGCGTCACGGGGGATCGGCCAAGCCACCGCCACGCCCTTTGCAGAGGCGGGTGCCATGGCGGTCTATCTGACAGCGCGCTCAAAGGAGGACCTTGAATAGTCACAAAATCTTGTTAAAAAAGGCAACTCTGACACGAGTTGCGCTTACTCGGTTATAGATTTCACCGATGCCGGGCAAGTTGCGGCGGTGGTAGAGGACTGTGTCGCGCAGTTCGGTGGCATTGATGTGGCCGATGCCAACGCAGGATACCTTAGGCCATGGGTCAAGATCGGTGGAAGCGACCCTGAAGGTTGTTGGCGCAACTGGGAGGTCAATATGCAGGGCAGCTATCACGTCGTCCGTTTCACGCCGCCCCATCTCATCGAGAGTGCCAGGACACGTTCGTCCGGGGGGCGCAGCGGTGGCCATCTCATCCTTCTCTCCTCAACCGGTGCGCAGTTTGTGAAGCCCGGAGCATCCGACTACCAGACGTCGAAACATGCGATCGGTCGTCTGTGCGAGTTCGTGCAAAGTGATCATGACGAGGACGGAATCAAGTGTTTTACGATCCATCCCGGGGGCGTTGCGACTGATATTGGGCATAACATGTCCGCCCACTTGCACGAATATCTTGTCGACAAGCCGGATTTGGCAACGAGCTTGGCTGTCTGGCTGTGCTCTGGGGCCGCAGATTGGGCCAAGGATCGATTCCTGAGCGCCGACTGCGATACCGGAGAATTTACCGCGCTGAAGAACGAGATTCTGCGGGACGACCTGCTGGTAAAAAGACTGCGAGCAAAATCGTGAAAACTACAAGAAAACCGCAATACCGAACATCCTGCGTCACGACCATGACGCGCAGTAGTTCAGGTACTGGAGCATCGCCGATCTGGCTGCCCACGCCGGGTTTTCGGAACGTAGCAATGAAAGCGGTGGCAGCTGGTACGAGCACTATCGCACACGACATCGCTCTCAATGGCATGGGCTTCACGCGCAGAGGAAAACTATCTTGATACAGGGGTGACTCCGTGGCGGGCGCAGCGGTTCCGGTACACATGAAAACGAGAAGTTCTCCACGCTCTCCTGAATGTGCCGCAGCCGGAACCAGATCGACCTCTCGAATTCAACGGATGTGCTTCAAGTATCGAGACCTACGGTCACCTTTTAGCGATAGTCACTCCAGAGGTTAGAGCCGCATGCTGTTTTACCCCGTAGCATTCTTCTTCCTCTGGCTTGTGGTTCGTGAACTCTTTAGTGGCGCGCCAAGAGATGGATTTAATCTTGGCTATATGGGTATCTGCCTTTTGCTCGCAGCGCTCAGCCTGTGGAGCCCCCTGAGTACCTGGCAACTTGAACGGAAACTGACAGATGTCACTCATCGCCTGGCTGACTACAAACCCACCAAGGTCAAATGTGAGGGCATCTTCGAGTCAATTTTCGATCAAAGCGGTATCAAGACAGCCGGCTACGCAAACGTAGCGACCGGTGACGTCGTATTCAAAGCCGGCTGGTGCAAGGAAATGAAGCGCTACCTTGGAGACCCGGAGAGCGCTGATCCGAGAGCGCGATTCTCAGTCGTGATGTTAGTACATGAAGCCATGCATGTTCGGGGCGAGAGAAATGAACAGCGAACCGAATGTCAGGCTCAGCAACGCTATTACAGAGCTGCCAGAATGCTGGGAATTTCAGAGATCACGGCGAAGAAGCACGGCATCCTCTACTTCAACACGCAATTTCCGAAACATCCGTATTACTCTTCAGAGTGCAGGCCGAACGGAGATTTGGACGAGAACTTGCCAGATTCGCTCTGGAACTATCTTGATTCTGCTTGACCTATCGAATAATGCCCTCGTCGCAACCACGGTGCTGATCCGGTGCAAGCGGTCGGACAAATCGGTCGGTGTTGTGCCTTGTCTTCCGTGGGCTGCTCGGGGGTGCCATTGCCGCCGGGTGGCCCCGGGAAATTTCTCTCCCAGGGCTCCCACAGATCCGGACTTGCGCGACTAACGCATCCGGCTCCTCGGACAAGGGATTCACTACGGGGGGCGCAATCCATGCGCGTAACACACGCGGCGAGGCGAGAGGATAGCGGACAAGAAGACGGTTGAACCGATCCACTTCATGCGGGCACGGTCCGAACGATGGTCCAAGCAGTAGCGCCATCGACGCTCCGCCTCATGACGGAACCGGTGAAGCGCAGGGCTGTTACCGGTGATTCCGAAGTAGGCGTAATGGCCTCGAAGTACCTTATTGATCATCGCCTGCTGATCAGCAACCGACCAGTGGCGATGACGCCGGCACAACGCGTCCACCGATTTCAGTGAACGTCCGAACCGGTCCTTCGATGTCTTCCTGCCAACGATCCAGCGGCCTTTCCTCGACCGCCGCCAGAAGTGGGTGAAGCCGAGGATGGCAATAAACCGTTTATATGGCCTTAGTACGGATTTCATACGGAGTGGAGAAATGGCCCGTGGCTGATCGACGCAAAGCCGGTGGACCTTCAAACTTGACTGTCCAATCTGGTCGGAGTGCGCATGTCTGAGTCTAGGCTTGCCGGCTGTTGTCTGCGGCGTATCCATCTTGCTAGCCATCACCAACCCCCGTTGCAGTCACGCTATCGAATCCCGGTGGTCTGAACTTTGTTGCTGCTGAGTTCATGATGGCCTTGACTTTATCGCTGAAAATTCCCAATGGCCCGAACTTCATTCCTGAAGGCCCGGCAGTTATGCCTGCAATGGCCCGGAATTCATGAGGAACGGGCAAATGAGGCGGCTCGACGCCGTACTCGATGCTGAAAGAGATAGGGCTTCGGCTCGGCCTCAGCGGCGCGACACCTTTACGCCCCTTGGATGTGCGCCTCTCAGCCGAGCACGATCAAGACGCTCGCCCGGGCGCGTGCTGCGCTTCGCGACGCGGTCCGACGCGACGACGTCGGGGAGGCGCTGGCCCGCTCGATCAACATCATCGCTCGGGGCAGCGCGTCGGACGACGCGACCGCGACGTGTCTCGTGCGCCGTCCCGATACAGGCGCGTTGCTGAGCGACATCGCTTCTGCCACCCGTGCGCTCCTGTCCGGCGAAGACGAGACGCCGTAGGTGAGTGATGTCGTTCGGCGATTCTGAAGTTCAACTGTCTGAAAACGCTCGTGCCTTATGCGCTTTAGAATCCTTGGCGCCCGATTTTATCCGAATTCTCCAGTTGCCCGAAGTACAGCTTGAATCGTGTCGCTTCGTGAGACCGACACGGAACCTACGACGTATCCACATCCAGCCACGACTGATGACAACTTCGCAGCTTCAGCGCTGCATGTTAATGTGTTGCACATATTCATGTGGATCTTGCCATGGCTGATAACGTCAATTTCACGGGATCTGTCAATGCGGATCTCTTGCGGAGAGCGAAGATTGTCGCCGCCAAACTGGACACGTCCGTCAATGCGCTGTTTCGAGCCGAGCTCGGGTATCTGGTCGATACCTTCGAAGCCGCGGAGGCCGGTGGCAACCGGAATTACTCCGTGTTGGTCGAGTTCGCAATCGGGCGCGTGGACGCGTCTGAAGCGATGGAATCACTTGGCGTCGATTCGGACGAAGACCTGTTTCTGCTGATGGCGCGGGCTCGTCTACCCATGCCGAGGCTGGCGGACAACCGTACCGAGGCGATGGTTGAAGAGTTGGTCAGAAGACATGGACGCTGACGAATGAGCGCCGCCAACCAGACCGAACCGCTCATCGTGATCCCAGATGCCGGACCTCTCATCACGTTGGCATACGCCGACTCACTTGACCTTTTGCATGCAGCAGATGCTGAAATCTGGATCATCGACATGGTCAGGCACGAGGTCACTCGTAACAAGACGCCCACGAGTGAACGAATCGGGCATTGGATCGATACACGAGCCGACAGGATCGTGACGACCGAAGTGTTCGAAAGCTACCGGGACCGACTGGGATCGACGGATGTACTGACCGACAAGGCCAACCTGGGTGAGCTTGCCGCTCAGGAGTTCATGATTTCTCAAGCCACATCGGCGTCGTTACGAACGATCATCTTCCTGTTTGAAGACCACCGAATAGCGCGCACGGAGATCGTGCTTCCCGACCGTTGTACAAAAGTCAGCACTCGTGCCTGGTTGCGCTTTCTCGAGCGCACAGGGCAGATAGGGTCGGCGAGAAGTGTGGAGCGTCATGCTGTCCGGAACGGGCGAGCGTTTTCGCAACTCCGGTTTCCATCAGATGGTCACGTGGCTGAATCAGCAGCGAGCTATTCGGCCTCTGCAACCTCCGCCACTGATGGCGATGCTGCTGTTGCCAGCACTCAACCCAGACATCGAGCTACTACCATGAACGACTTGAATCGGAATACGCCGCCGGCAAATCGCCGAGGGCCCGCCACTGTCGAAATCCTTCGCCTGATCGTCGAGCTCGATGATGTGCGGCCACGTGTCTCCCGCACCTTGCTGATCCGGGCAAGCAGCCCACTGTCCACGCTGCACACCGCGATACAACAGGCGATGCCCTGGCAGGACAGCCATTTGCATGAATTCGAGAAGGACGGGGTACGCTTCGGGCCAGACTGGTATCTTGATGAAAACCCTGAATTGACACTTGAAAGCGAGCGAAAACAGCTGGGTACCTTGTTTCGCCGTGGCTCTGACTCACTGCGCTATCTATACGACTTTGGTGACGGTTGGAGTCATACGGTAAGGCTCGACGCGCGCTTGCCACCTGATGTTTCGCTGCGTCGGCCACGGTGCATCGATGGCGAGAGTCGCAGTCCTCCAGAAGATGTGGGCGGCGTACCAGGCTACTCCCGTTTTCTCGAGATCATGAGCGATCCGACTGATGACGAGCACGACGACATTAAAGCCTGGGCGGGTGGTGAGTTCGATCCGGCGCATTTCGATTCGGTCGCCGTCGAGAAGCGAATGGCCTTGTGGTTCCCCACTTCCAGACGGGGCAGGGCAGGGGCAGCAGCGCCCATCTGAAGACGGACGAGACACGGTGCTCCGCGTGCGACGAATTGCTCGACCTGACCGCGCACCGCCTTGATTTCTGTATCGACATCGCTAATCCAGCAAGGCACTCGAGCATCGCTCACCCCACAGGGCGATGTCGGCCGCATCCATCCGCACAAGCAGTGCGCACGTTCGCCGATGCGCGGGTCGTCGCGACCGCACCGATCACGCCGCTAGGCGCGGCGCGGCTCGGCGCCTTCGATCGCGGACCGGACGCGAATACTCAACGCGCGTGCATGTCGAGCGAGAGCCTCGCCGCCAGCGCGACCATGCCGCGCTTCGAGCGTTCGCGCAGCATGGCGCGTTCGAAGTGTCGTGCGCTCAACCCTAGCGTGTGTCGAATCCATCGTAAATGATTGACGGATCGCTCGTCCAGGCAGACTCGGGCAGGCGGTGCAATTGCACGACGCGCGCCTGTGGCGGGCCGTGCTGAAGCCACCTGTCCAGCGCGTCGAGCGCGCCGTTGTCACCCCTCGCGACCACGTGCACGCAACCGTTGACGAGATTGGTCGCCGTGCCGTGCAGGCCGAGTTCGAGTGCCTTGCGTCGTGTCGCCGCACGAAACGCAACGCCCTGGACACGGCCTTCCACAGTCCATTCTCGCCTACGCGACGTCGCATCGTTGTCACTCATGACTTGCTTGCACAGGTTGATTGAACCCCGGACCTTGCCTTCCATTTTTTCACTCTCGGCTGAACGTCGTGGCCGTGCCGATCAGCCGTCGACGCTGTGAGGCGGTGCGCAAGCGGTTCAAGCGGCATGTGGCACTCTGAGTCACCCGCGCTTCTGAGAAAGGGAAACACGGCGATCAGCGGTAAAGTCTGTACCTTCCTGGCACACGTGGCGGCTTCCCTGCCGCTCTGTCGCATGCAAAATACCGCGATTCGCCGTCACAACGACGGCTTGGGGTCAGGGACTGCGTTCCGGTGCCCCGCTACTTCGCGAGTGAGGTCAACTCCTCGGCGGAGATCTCGTTGTTGCCGTAGGCATCAAGCGTATCCCACTGGCCCATGATCATCTCGTTGCCGCTGGCTTCCTCCTCGCCGAGGGTGCCGCTGCCGTCTGCATCCAGCGTCTCCATCATTGCGGCCGGATCTTCCTGCGCCACGACTAGGCCTGCGGCGAACGTCAGCGGAAAGGCGAAGTTCGACGAGGCGACCAAGTCCGCATCATTGTCAGCATTAGAGCTCATTGCGCATAATGTATATTATGTTAAATAGACTGTCGCATGCGAAAACGGCTACCGCTAACCTCCTCGCTGTCATTCCTCACAAAACTTCGATACGTCAGCGGCCACAACTACCGGATGAAACAGACCGGTCGACAAACTAGTGACTTCGGAATCGCGAATCAACCCAGGTCAGCAACGCATCGATCTGTTTCTTATCAAGCGGCAGACCTTCGAGTCGCTCGCAAAGCGTTTCCCGCGCGATGAAGCCATATTCGATCATGGACATGACGAATTCACGGTCCTTGTCGCGAGCAGCGGCCAACTTCGATGCCGCCAGATCGTGAGTGTCCAGGCAATAGCCGATTTTCAGGTCTGTATTCTGATTCTGAATCTTGACCAGTCGATTTTCCCAGTCCTTTGGCAAAACGGCGGTCTCGGGCCCGACACCTTGGGCGTAGTAACCGAATCGATCCTGAAACGGTGACAACTCTCCTATTGAACCGTCAATCAGATCTGCCAGATCCGGCGCGTTCAATGGGTACATATCCGCTTCCATCGAGCGAAGAAGGTCATCGGGAGCATCGGGTAGTGCGCCAAGTATCGACTGGCTACCGATAACGACAATCTCGTACTGGTCGGTAATTGCGGCAGCCGATCGGATCAAGTGTTCTAGCTCACTGCGCTTCACGTCCCTGTTACCGAATTCGAATTTCCCTGCTTCCAGGATGTTAGAAACTCGAACCGTTCCTTGTGCGTCAAGACAGCACAAAAAGGAGAACTCTGGCGCATTGCCGTCGCGTATTCGGAATCCTCGACCGCAAGCTCAAGGCAACGTTCGACATCCTCGCGTGCAGCGCGAGCCCACGCCGTCAGATAAGGCCTGGCGGAGGGCGAAACGCTTGACTGCCAGCGTGTCAGCGTTGCCAATACATTTTCAAACAGTTCGGGTTCGCGACGTATCTTTCGAACGACCAACCTGTGAAGGGCCAGTGATCGAGCATCCAGTTCCTCATGCGACGGCATGGCGGCAAATCGTGTGTGACCTCAGTCGTCAGAAGTATCGCACAGCGAACAAACAATCAATCACCTGATCGGCACTAACCGCATTCATGACCTCAGTCGTTGACTCAATAAGGGACCTGGAAGCGTTCGCCTGTTCGGGGAACCGGGCGACGATTTCATCCGATTCGGCGTAGGCGAGCACAAAAGAGGAGCGAACACCGCCTCCCCTGCCCTACGACCTGCTGAACCTGCAGGTGGACGCGAGCCGCAAGTTCGGATTGGCACCCGACAGGGCGCTTGCGATCACGCAGTCGCTGCGCGAAGGGCAACCATCACAGGAACAACCTCAGCGCGGCCCCCAAAAGCGAGGCAGTCAGCAAAATCTTGATGATGCCCCAATGCAGCCGGAAGGCCAGAAAGCAGCTAAGGAAGAACAGCGCAACTGCCAGCCATTCAATCGTAGCCAGATCAGGCCGCCAAAGTGTTATAGGGCCCAGCCTGTACCGGCTTACATCGGCAAACACCACATGCAGTGCGAACCAGATCGAGAGATTCAGGATGACACCAACAACGGCCGCCGTGATCGCCTTGAGCGCGCCGCGCAGCCTTGGTTGGTTAGAAATCCATTCGATATAGGGCGCACCAGCAAATATCCACAAAAAGCATGGTGAAAATGTCGCCCACAACGCAACGACAGCGGCACTCAGGCCTAGTAGAAGCCCGCCTTCCTTGAACCCGGCGAGGAATCCGACGAATTGCGTGACGAGGATCAGCGGTCCGGGAGTGGTCTCTGCCAGTCCCAAGGCGTCAACCATCTCGCCAGCGGTCAGCCAGCCGAACTGGACAACAACATCTTGTGCCATGTACGCAAGAACGGCATAGGCCCCACCGAACGTCACGATGGCGAGCGTGGAAAAGAACCTGCCCGCATCGACAAGCAGTTGCGGCGCGCCCAGCCATCCCAAGGCCAGCAATGGCAACAACCATATTGCAAGCCAGGTGCAAATCGTACCAATCGTCTTTCCTACCGAAACATGCGCCATATCGACGATCTCGTGCTCTTCTTCCGTGATTGCCATGAACCAGCCGACAAGCGCGGCCGCCAGTACAATCAGTGGATAAGGCAAGGAGAGGAAGAATATACCGATGAACGCCAGCGCCGCGATGAGCCAGTGCATGTTCTGCGTAAGCGCCTTTCTCGCAACCCGCAAAAGTGCCTCGACGACGATTACCAGGACTGCCGCCTTTATCCCATAAAACAGCGCTTCGACTAGCGGGACATTGCCGAAGATGCTGTAAATCGTCGCAAGTGTCATGATCACGACCGCGCCAGGAACGACAAAGAGCAATCCAGCGATCAAACCGCCAAGAGTGCCGTGCAATCGCCATCCGGCATAGGTCGCCAATTGCATCGCCTCCGGCCCGGGCAGGAGCATGCAAAAACTGAGTGCATTGAGGAATTGCTGCTCGGTAAGCCAATTACGGTCCTCAACGACCTCCTTGTGCATAAGCGCGATCTGAGCCGCCGGGCCGCCGAAGGACAGGATTCCGATCTTCCACCAAACCTGGGTCGCCTCTGCAAGGGACGGATTCCTGTCCGAAAGGACGTCGCAGGAACTACTCATGACTCAGGCCTTCGTCGATGAGGCGGGCCAGTCATGCCCTTCTTGCGTAGCGTCGCGCGCCCAACGGTAAAAGGCGTCGTAGAGCATCATGCCGGCTTCGAGCTGCTCCAGGTCTACGCGGTAGATTCGCGACAGGCCCAACGATGCTGCCAGAAGTCCTGCGGCTTCCGGTGCCAGATCATGCCTGTTGGTGTCGGCGCCGCGTACGATCAGTGCCAATCTTGCAAGTGCCTCGTTTCTGATGCCGAATTCTTCGATCATCGTATCGAAGGTGCATGTCTCGCCCCGATGGCTCCAATACACGCCCTCGATGTCGAAGGGGGTGGCATTGAATCGATTGGCCACATCAGTGACCTGTGATGCCGCTACGTACAGGATCTGAGCCTTTGGATCGACGAACCTGCGAATGAGCCAGGGACAGGCAATTCGGTCGATTTTCGGCCTGTGACGCGTTACCCAGACAGTGCGTCCGTATGCATCGTGTTGCGGCAGTTTTTCCGCGTGAACCATGGGATATCCGGCATCCCGCCAGGCAAAATGTCCGCCTTCAAGGACTTCCGCCTTGACGCCAGCGGAGCGCAGGATTGCGGCAGCACCTTGACTGATCTTCAGGCCCTTTTGGCAATATACGATCACCGGACGGCCTGCGAGATCGCTGACCACATCAAGCACGTCCGGGAAAGGCTGGCGAACAGCGCTCGGGATCAGTCGAGGATCGTCATCGAAGTCTTCATCGATGCGCACATCGAGCAAAACGGGACAATCGGGTGTTCCTGCCAGTCGCGCAAGAGCGGAAACGGGGATTTCATTGTATGACGCCATCAAGGCATCCTCCATGAACGGGTTTGAAGGATGCAAGATTGGGCTGGCGCCTCACGAGGTCCTTGCTGACCCCTGAACTACCTTGTTAGCAGTGAATTGCACGACAGTCAAACTCGAGTGCGATGCCTGGCAGCTCCGCAGAACCAATGCAACGTGCTCAGACCAGCCAATCGCTGCAAATACGCCGAGTGACTTGTCGTCAGCGCGCATATCGGGTATGCGCAGATGCGGCGACCTCGTCGCGGAAGTGTCGGGAGAGATCACCGAGCGTCCGAAGGTCGACCGTGCGATCACCCAGCATTTGCGAAAGCTCGATCTCCATCAACGAGATGGCGATGAGCCCGGGGATGTGTCCGTCCTCGAACTCGACCAGCAGATCCACGTCGCTGTCCGCTGTCGCGGTGCCATGCAGGTGTGAGCCGAAAAGCGCGAGACGCGCGATGTGATGACGGCGGCAGAAGGCGTCGAGCTCCGCGTCATCGAACACGACATCTTCCACGCTCGCGCTCACGATCCGCCGCTCAGCTGTCGAAACTGCTATGCGCCAAACCCCTGTCCTTCATCGGCACACCGCTCGCCCGGGTAAGCATCCGATCGAGGTCGTAGCCCTTGTCGGCGATCGCCTTGTGGCGCTTTCGCACCGCCTCGCGTGTCGGCTCGAGCACGCACTCAAGACGGCGCAGGACGGTGAACGGCAGAATGACGAGGCGGTACTCGGACTGCTTGAAGTCACCCCGCAGCAGCTCGGCGATCTGCCAGATGTCGTTGGCAAGGTTCGTCTGGTCCATCGGGTCGGAAGCTCGTCAGGACAGAAGATGAACTGTGCATGATCGTAGTCGAGTTTTCGCCTGTGAACAGATTGACGTCAACGACGCGGGTCGTCCGCCACTCCGTGATTTCACGAACAATGACAGAGAGTCACCGATCCAAAGTACAGCACGTGTCGTGATACTAGTGTGTAGTAAGGTACACACCTTGACGCGCAGGTATGAAGCGATGAGCCGCCGCATAAACATGATGATCGACGACGACACGTGGGAGCTGCTCAGCCGGATTCCGTCGGGCGAGCGCAGCCGCACGCTGAACGATGCGCTTAGAGAGTGGTTGAAGCAGCGTCAGCGCCAGGATGCTCGAACCGAGTTTGATTCTCTTCGCCGCGCCCTGCCGTCAGTCAGCACCGAGGAGGTGGTGCGTTGGGTACGCGAGGATCGGGGACGATACGAACGGTGACCTTGCCGCTCGTCGTTCCCGACGCCTCGGTGATCCTCAAGTGGGTTCTCCCTTCTGAGGACGAACCCAGGGCCGACCGTGCACTGATGTTGCTTGATGCCATCATCGACAACCGCATTCACGCGGTCGTGCCTGCATTTTGGTTGTACGAGGCCGGCAACACGGTCTCGAGACGGTTTCCGGAACACTCGGGGCAGTGGATGAACGCGCTGATGAAGCTCGACCTGGAGGTGTTCCCCGCGACCGGTCGCTGGCTCGAACTTGCCCTCGAGCTGACCCGCGAACACGGCGTGACTTTTTACGATGCGGCGTACCACGCCGTCGCGGTGACGGGCGGTGGCGTCTTCGTCACAGCGGACGCGCGCTATGTCGACAAGACTCGGGCGGTAGGCCATCTAGCCCTCTTGAGCGACTGGAAGGCTCCATCGGTCGAATTGCCCTGAAAGAAGGCGGCCAGGCGCTCTGTGCGGCGCGACGAAAAGGTCGACACGGCAGTACTCCGGTTGCGGCCTCGTGCCTTGAACGGCGCTTGCCACAAAAGCAACGCGTCGGCTATCCCCGCCGTCGCGCACTGAGCAAAGAAACGCGTCTGAATCGCGGAGCCCGGTATCCTCGACCAGCTTCCTGTTCGCGGCCACCGCTATTGCTTCAAGGGCTGCGCCCGGCAAGCACGCCGGGAATCCTCTCGTCGCGCCGCCCGTCGATACGACAGGCGACGTCGTCGCTCGCCGGTTCGTGGCATCTAGCGGGCCGTCGCGAACAGGCGGGCGTAGCGCAGCACGAACAGCGCGTGCGCGGCGCACCACGCGAGGCCGCCGAGGATGAGCAGCGGGCGGTACTCGAAGCCAAGCCCGCCGACAACGCGAGCGGCCACCGCGAGCACTACCGCAAGGTAGATCGCACGGATCGCTCCGTCGGCGACGAGTGCCTGTCCGGTGTGCCCGAGACCGGCACGTGTCATGACGGCGAGCGACATCAGCGCGATCGCGCCGATGGTCCACAGGTGCACGGCGACGGCTCCCGGCACCTGTCCGGGTGCGAGCGTGGCCAGCGCCATCGCCGCGAATCCCACGGGCACGAACGCGTAGGCGAGGTGCAGCACCGCGACCAGCGGGTCGGCGAAGGTACGGTGGCCGTGCCAGCGGGCGAGACGCCAGAGGTTCAGGGTGGCGGCGAGCATGAGCAGCGCGGCGAACGCGGCGGCGGGCGGTGTCAGGCGAGTGGCGAGCACCCAGCTGGCGAGGGCTAGCACGGACACCACGATCGCCACGGCGTCGAGCGTGCCGAAGGCCGCGGGGCGGTGCGTCGATTCACGGCGGATGAACCAGTTGCGCGTGAACGCCGGCACGATACGACCGGCGATGACGAGGATCAGCAGGAGCAGCGTCGCGATGCCGAGACGGCTGGCGAGCGCCGCGGTGCCGGCGAGCGCCACCTCGCGGTGGAACACCGCGTTGCCGAGCGCGAACAGTCCGAGGACGGCGAGCACGCCGAGGTTGCGCCGATTGCCGGCGAGCACGAGCTCCCGGCCGATCCAGGCAAGTAGCACGACGAGGAAGGCGAGATCGATCGCCGCGATCGCCGGCAGACCGAGCGGACCCGGGAAGAGGATCGCGATACGGCCGGCGAGCCAAAGCAGGACCAGCGCCCCGAGCGCGGTGCCCGAGAGCGGCGCGCGACCGGTCCACTTCGGCACGACCGTGAGGAGAAAGCCCGCGACGACGGCACCCGAATAGCCGTACAGGAGCTCGTGGCGATGCCAGTCGATGGGGGCGAAGACGCCCGGTATGGACCACAAGCCCGTCAGCGCACCGACCCAGATCGCGAGCGTCGCCACGGCCCACAGCGCGGCGAGCAGGAAGAACGGTCTGAATCCTTCTTTCAACAGGAGCGGCCCGTCGTAGCGCTCGGTCAAGCTCAGCGTGACAGTGCTCATCGGTGCGCCTCCCGTCTCATGCCGCGTCGCCCGACACACGGCGATGCGCCCGGCAGCCCAGGTACCAGGCGTGCACCACGTCGAGATCCGGGGCGAGACAGCAGACCAGGTCACCGCCGAATGCCCGCCAGCCATCGGCATGGCTCGAACGGACGACGCAGAGCGTCGGCACGTCGCGCTCGAGGGCGGCGGCCAGTTCGGCGCGGCAGCCGCCCCCCTCGCACTCGCGCCGGCCGAAGCGGTTCAGGATCAGCAGATCGACCCCCGCCTCCATATCGCGTACCGTTCGAGCGAAGAACGTGGCGAGCACCGAGTGGTCGACGGTGCAGGCGCGGTGCGAACCGTGTGACGCGGCGCCCCACGGTGCCGATAGAGGCGTTTGCGATCCACTCGCGAGATCGACGAGGGCGAGGTACGACCCGTTCACATCGCCGCTGGCGAGCGTGCGTTGCGTGAATCCGGCGAGCCGCGCACCGGCCGCGCGAAGGGTGCGCACGAGTTCGTCCAGCAAGTGCTCGACATCCACGTCGTCAGCCACCTCGATGGCCGCCAGCCTGGGTAGGGTGGACACGCCATCGACCGCTCGCTCATCGATCGGCGAACAGGCTGCCCCGTCATCCCAACTACTGTGTCCAGCACCCCTCGCCCCGATACCTGTCGTGTCGTGCAATCGCGTCTCCTGAGACCGGACGCTCGCGTTTTCGTGTCCTCGCGAGCGCACCCACCAAGAAGCGATCGATTGTGAACGAGCGGGGTCTGCCGGACTTGATGTTGATCAAGGAACCGCGTCTGGTCTCGCGATCTGCTGTGCCCGTGCCCATGCCGCACGATCTCAGCGCCGCTCGAGACCCCGAAGGCCGGTTCGGCTGCGTGCTCTGGCAGTGCACGTCCTGGACGCGTGTGGGCGAGACTGTGCTCGCGGCAGGCGATGGATTGTCAGACTCGCGCGCCCGTGTATCGCGTAGATCCGCGCGATCGATCGTCGACCTTGGTAGTGCCCGAAGGCGTGCTAGCCTGCCGGCGCCTGGTGGAGCAAACCACCATACGACCAGAGGTTGTCAACGTGATTGATTCTGAATCGCGCTCCAGCGCGAAGCCTTCCGTGCGCCCATCCGACGCACATTTTTCATCCGGGCCGTGTCGCAAACACCCGGGATGGAGCCTGTCTCGTCTGGACACCGCCAGTCTCGGCCGCAGCCATCGAGCTGCTGCTCCGAAGGAGAGGCTTGCACTCGCCATCTCGCGCTCCGCCGAGCTGCTTGCGCTGCCGTTCGATTGGCGACTCGGCATCGTGCCGGGCTCCGATACCGGGGCCTTCGAGATGGCGATGTGGTCGCTGCTCGGAACACGGCCGGTCGACGCATTGGTCTGGGAGAGCTTCTCGAAGGACTGGTCGAACGACTTGCGCGCGCTCGGCCTGCCCGATTTGAACGTGCTCGAGGCGGACTACGGCGAGCTGCCGGATCTCGCTGCCGTGAACACCGGGCACGATGTCGTGTTCGTCTACAACGGCACGACCAGTGGTGTTCGTGTGCCGGATCTTGGTTGGCTGGAGACTGGACGGGAGGGACTTGTATTGTGCGATGCGACCTCAGCCGCTTATGCGATGCCAATCGATTTCGACCGCCTCGATGTGGTCACGTGGTCATGGCAGAAGGGACTCGGTGGGGAGGCTGCGCACGGTATGCTCGCGCTCGGGCCGCGTGCAGTCGAACGTCTCGAATCGACGCCCGCACCGCGTGCGCTGCCAAAGCTGTTCACGCTCTGCAAGGGTGGAAATCTGATCGAGGGCATCTTCGAGGGTGCCACGATAAACACGCCGAGCATGCTGGCTGTCGAGGATCTGCACTCGGCGCTCGACTGGGCGGACGAACTCGGCGGGCTCGCCGCGTTGCACCGTCGCACGGCGGATAACGCAGCGGCGCTCGACGACTGGGTCGCGCGCAGCAACTGGGTCGAGTGGCTGGCGCGAGACCCTGCAACACGCTCACAGACATCAATGTGCCTGACTGTATCCGACCCTGCCCTGACCGCCCTTCCCCCAGAGGAACTTCAACGGCAGATCAAATCAATGACCGCAACGCTCGCCGATGAGGGCGTTGCCTACGACATCGCCAACTATCGCAGTGCGCCGCCGGGCTTTCGCATCTGGGGCGGTCCCACCGTCGACGCTCACGACATCCGTGCGCTGACACCCTGGCTGGACTGGGCGCATGCCCGGGTACGCCGTGCGATCGATGCAGGTGAGGCATGAGCATGGCTGCTCCGCGTGTACTGATTTCCGACTCGATGTCGAGCCTTGCCGGCAAGGTATTCGAGGATCGTGGTGTCGAGGTGGTGCAGTCATCAAGACTCTCGGCCGAGGAGCTCGACGACGTCATCGGCGAATTTGACGGGCTTGCCGTGCGGTCGGCCACCCGAGTGACCGAGTCGTTGCTCAAGAAGGCTCCACGGCTGAAGGTTGTCGGCCGAGCTGGCATCGGTGTCGACAACATCGACGTGACTGCGTGTACCGCGCGGGGCGTCGTGGTCATGAACACCCCGTTCGGTAATGCCATCACGACGGCCGAACACGCGCTGTCGCTGATGCTCTCGCTCGCGCGACATATCCCGCAGGCAAACGCATCGACGCATGCCGGCAAATGGGAGAAGTCCCGCTTCATGGGCATGGAGCTGACCGGCAAGCTGCTCGGCATCGTCGGGGCCGGCAACATCGGCTCTATCGTGGCGACGAAAGCGATCGGCTACGGCTTGCATGTGCAAGCCTACGATCCATTCCTGACTGCCGAGCGTGCGGCATCTCTTGGCGTGCGCAAGGTTGAACTCGACGCGTTGCTGGAGACCTCCGACATCGTCTCGTTGCACGTGCCGAAGACTCCCGAGACGGCAAATATCATCAGTGCGAGCGCACTCCAGCGCATGAAGCCTGGCGCACTGCTGGTAAATTGCGCTCGCGGCGGTCTTGTCGACGAAGCGGCGTTGAAGGCCGCGCTCGAATCCGGCCACCTACGTGGTGCCGCGCTTGATGTATTCGAACACGAACCCGCAAAGGACAATCCGCTATTTGGATTGGCGAACGTTGTCTGTACGCCGCATCTGGGCGCGGCAACCGCGGAGGCCCAGGAAAAGGTCGCGGTGCAAGTCGCCGAACAGATGAGCGATTACCTGCTCGACGAGGCGATCACCAACGCGCTTAACGCGCCGAGCCTGAGCGCCGAGGAAGCGCGCCGGCTCAAGCCCTATCTGCAGCTGGCGCAGCGACTCGGCTCTTTCGTCGGTCAGCTGACAACTGATCCGATCCGCATGCTGACGATCACTTACGGGGGCGAGGCGAAAGATCTGAACACAGAGCCACTGACCACTCAGATCATTCAGTCGGTGCTCGAACAGCACAGCACGAGCGTCAATTCGGTCAATGCCCGCGAACTCGCGCGCCAGCGCAACATCGACATCGTCGACGCGTACAACGACGGCAAGGACGAATACCAGTGCCGGCTGACGGTCGAGGTAGAGACCGAGTCGATGCGCCGCCACATTGCCGGTACCTTGCTTCGCAACCGCCCGCGGGTCATCGATGTGAAAGGCATCCCGCTCGAGTCGGAACTCGGCGAGCACATGCTTTATATCACCAACGCCGATCAACCCGGCGTGATCGGCTTGATCGGTACAACTGCGGGCGATGCCGGTATCAACATCGCCAACCTGCACCTGGGTCGCAGCAATTCCGGCGACGGCGCGATCGCGCTGCTCGAGCTCGACGGACCGCTGGAGCCGTCGCACATCAATCAGTTCCGCAATCTACCCGGCATCCGGGTCGTACGCTACCTGCACTTCCCGCCACTCGGCTGAGCGAACCCGATCGACTCATATCGCCTCCGTCAGGTAGCCCTTGCGCCGATCGTCGGCCCGCTGTTCAGCCAGGCGACGCGATGGCTCGCCATAGCCGCCGCCACCGGGTGCCTCCAGAACGAGCCGTCTGCCAGCGGGGACGAACTGCCAACCCTTGGAGCGCAGCGGCGTACCGTCATCGAGCGTCACGCGCCCGGATTCGCCGGGCAGTCCGCCTGCACGCCCGGCAGGCGCCGCAACCTCGGCGGACAGATCGCCCGCCTCGCGCACGCTGATCGAGAAAGCCGTGCGCAGTAGCGTCATGGCCTGTTCCTCGACTACGGAATTCAGGCGATTCCACATCACCTGCAGGCGGATTTGATCAACGTGCGACATGGTCAATCTTCTGGATCACGGCATCGAATGGCAAGGTGCCGCCGATGTCAGCGCCGAGGCGCACGCCCTGCGTCATGCTCATGCGTCGCCTTGCCGTTGCAATGCCGCCTCGCGCATCTGTGTCAGTGTGGCCCGCGGCGTCACCGCTTCGGCAGAAATGTGCAGATCAAGGACCGCGCCCGTCGTCGATGCCCGCGCCCGTTCGAAGGCGGCGGCAAAGTCCTTTGTCGTCGCTACCCGTTCGGCGTGATAGCCGTACGCTTTGGCCAGTGCCACGAAATCGGGATTGACCAGAGTAGTTCCCGATACGCGCGTGGGATAGTGCCGCTCCTGGTGCGCGCGGATGGTGCCGTAGATGCCGTTGTTCAGAATCAGCACGATCGGTTGCGCACCGGCCTGTGCGGCGGTGCCAAGCTCCTGGCAATTCATCTGGAAATCACCGTCGCCCGCAAAACAGACGACCGTACGCTCGGGGAAGGCGATCCTGGCGGCGATGGCGGCCGGCAGGCCATAGCCCATCGCACCCGATTGCGGGGCCAGCAAGCGCGCTTCGGGTCCGAACCTGAAAAACTTGTTCGGCCATACCGTGAAATTGCCGGCGCCGTTCGTGAGGATCACGTCGGCGGGCAACACCGCTTGCAGATGAGCGGTGACCTTGCCCATGTCGACCGGCGACGGCAGGTCGGGCAGATCAAGACCCGCTTCGTAGGCCGCCCGACCGTCGGCACGCCAGTCAGCCCAGCCGCCGGTGACCGGCATGGCGGCCACGGCCTCGGCAAACGCGTTCGGCCCTGCCTGGATACCCAGTTCGGGTTGATAGATCTTGCCGAGTTCCCGATCCGAGCCGTGTACGTGGATCAGGCGCTGGCGTGGCATCGGTACGTCCAGCAAGGTATAGCCTGCGGTCGAGTTTTCGCCGAAGCGATTGTTCAGGGCGAGGATCACGTCCGCGTCGGCGATCAGTTTGCTGACCGACGGCACCATGCCGACGCCGGCTTCACCACAGAAGCTTGGCGAATGATTGTCGTACTGATCCTGATAGCGGAAGACGGCCACCACGGGGATGTCGGAGGCTTCGGCAAAGGACTGCAGCGCCGAGCGGCCTTTTTCGGTCCAGTTGCATCCGCCGTACAGGATCAGCGGACGCTGCGCACCGGCCAGGATGTCGTGCGCGCGTGTCAGGGCCGCGGACAAAGGTGCGGGTTCGGCATAAGCGGCCGGGCCCGACAAGGGCACGGCGTCGGTCCGACTGCTCAGCATGTTCTCCGGTAGCGCGATCACCACCGGACCGGGACGCCCGGTCAGCGCCGTCGTCCACGCCCTGGCCAGGATTTCAGGCAGACGAGCGACGTCGTCGATCTCGACCGCCCACTTGGCCACCGTACCGAACATGGCCCGATAGTCGATCTCCTGAAACGCTTCACGGCCCCGCATGTCCGTGCCTATCTGGCCGACGAACACCAGCAGCGGCGAACTGTCCTGCATGGCGGTGTGAATCCCGATCGACGCGTTGGCAACGCCCGGCCCACGGGTGACGAAACAGACGCCTGGCGTACCCGACAACTTGCCGTAGGCAGCCGCCATGTAAGCCGCACCGCCTTCGTTGCGGCAGACCACGAAACGCAGCTTGCAGTCATCGTCATGCAGCGCGTCGAGTACGGCGAGATAGCTCTCGCCCGGCACACCGAAGCTCACGGTCGCACCCAGCGCGACCAGACTGTCCACCAGCAGTTGACCCCCGTGTCTCATCGCTGTCGTGCTTCCTCGTTTCCAGGTGAATGACCGATCACTCACAGACCTCCAAGATGACACAGCATGCTCGAAATCTCAGTCAGGAAGGCCTGTCTCTCGACAAGAAGACCTTGTCACCCACGGCCCGCGAGCTTGCGAGCGAGAACCCTCTGCGGCGGCTCCGACGCTCCAGGCAGATATTCGCGGCGGACGCACGTGATCCGCTAGCCCACCTCCTTGAACGGATGCCTGGTCGATTCTCGATCCACACGGGCATCCTTCGGTAGGCATTCAGGCTTCGGAGAGCGGATCGGCCTAGGCGCGGAGCACGTCGATCAGCTGCTTTCGCGCGTCGTCGGACAAGACGAACGATCTGCTTTCCGGCAGTGAATCGAGCTCGATCGATGGATCGTGCTCGTCGCCGATCCCTTCGAGCGCGCAGACCCTGTCGACGTAGCGCACGAGGCACAGCGCGATGTTCGTCCCATCGGGCGGCTCGTCCTCGAACCGGCACACCAGCTCCTGGAACATCTCCGGCAGTCCCCATCGCTCAAGCAGCCACGCCCCCTGCGCGCAATGCACGCCAGCAAGCACCTCGTCGATCTCGCGCTCGGTCGGGTTCGTGCCGTCGCGTTCGCTCATGTCCTCGAGCGCACGCAGCACCAGGAGCTTGCCGACGTCATGCAGCAAGCCGGCGACGAACACGTCGTCGGCCAGCGCCCGGTGTCCGCTGTGGAGCGCGAGCCAGTACGCGCCGTTCCCGACACTCGACATATGTCGCCACAGCTCGTGCAGACGATCGCGGAAGCGCGAGCCGGACGCGCTGTAGAGGCGTTTGCAGCCGGCCGACAGCGCAAGCACCGAGAGCTGCCGCGTACCGAGGCGTACGACCGCATGACGAAGGCTCCGCACCTCGACGAGTCCGCCGAAGATGCCCGAGTTCGCGAGTCGCAGCACCTCGCCGACAAGCACCGGATCCTGGTGCAAAAGATCGCAGATGCCCGCCGCGTCCAGCTCGCCCGAGCGGGCCTCCCGGTATACGCGCAGCGCCACCTCGTCCAGGACGGGAATCTCGATCTGGCCGTCCAAGATACACCGCTGCACGCGCACGGCGAGACTCGTCGCAACGCTCATCGCGGACTCGTCTCTCATGGTCATTCAGGCCGCCGAATCCAGGTTGTAGCGGCGCCATTCGTCGGCCAGATAGGCGGTGGAGTCGGCCACGGGCATCGGTCGGCTGTAGAAATAGCCTTGCGCCTCGCTGACATCGCGCTCGGCCAGCCACGCCGCTTGCTCGCCCTTCTCCACACCCTCGGCAACAAGCACAAGATCGAGTGCCTGACCCATGCGAATGATCGCCTCGAGGAGCGTGGCGTGCTCGGGGTCGGCAATGAACGCACGGTCGATCTTCAGCGTCGCGAGCGGGTAGCGCCGCAGATAGGTGAGGTTCGAGTAGCCCGTGCCGAAGTCGTCGATCGCAATGCGCAAGCCGAGCGCTTTGATCTGTTCGAGCGTCGCTGCCACCGCCTCGGCGTCGCCGATCATGGCGCTCTCGGTGATCTCGAGCTCGATTCGCGTCGGATCGCACCGCGCGCGTGCCACGTTCCCGGCGACGACGGCAGGGAACTCCGGGACCGCGAGCTGGAGAGCGCTGACGTTGATGCTGACCGTCAGGTCGTAGCCGGCCTGCGCCCACGCGCGTTGCTGCTGCATCGCCATGAGCATGATCTGGCTGCCGAGCTCGACAATCTGGCCGGTCTGTTCGGCCACCTGGATGAACGCCGCCGGTACCAGCAGACCGCGCTCCGGATGGCGCCAGCGGGCGAGTGCCTCGAACCCGATGATTCGCCCGCTCGCAAGTGATACGCGCGGCTGGTAGTACGCCTCGATCTCCCGGCGCCTGAGCGCGAGCACGAGATCGTTCTCGAGTACCAGTCGGGCATGAATGTCCTGGCGCATCGCCGCGTCGAACATGCGGTAACCGCTCTGCCCCCGCTTTGCGGCCATCATCGCGACGTCCGCGTGACTCATCAAGTCTCCGAGACTCTCGCCTTGCTCGGGGCAGCAACAGATACCGATGCTCGGCAGCACGTGCAGTCGGCTGCCCGCGATGCTCAGAGGGGTGACCATCGCCTCGAGAATCGCTCGCGCGAGCCGCTCCGGATCGGCGCCCGATGCCGTTACGACGGCGAACTCGTCGCCGGCGAGTCGGCTAACCAGACTATGTGCGCCCGCCAGATCGGTCAGGCGTCGGGCAAACGCCTTGAGCAGGGCGTCGCCGGCCTCGTAACCGAGACTGTCGTTGACTGGCTTGAATCGGTCGAGGTTGATGACCAGCACCCCAAAGGCATCGTCTCCGTCATCGCGTGCGAGGAGTCGCGCCTCCAGCTTGCGCATGAACAGGATACGGTTCGGCAGGCCGGTGAGCCGATCGTGGTAGGCGAGGCGCCACGCCTCCTGCTCGGTGCTGCGACGGGCATCCACATCGACCGCGCTGAACAGTGTCACCACCTCGTCGCCCGCCTCCCTGACGGGGCGAACGCTCACCGCGTGCCACGAGATGCCCCCACTCGTCTGCAGCGGAATCTCTAGATCGCAGCGGTCGCCTTGCCGCACGCACGCCATGACCCGCTGCAGATCCTCGCACCGCGACAGCAGACCGCCCAGCGAGTCGCATCCTGCCGCCAGCGCCGATTGCGCGGCCGCATTGGCGTAGACGATCTCGCCGCCGCCATCGAGAAGGATGCACAGCGTGGTGGTGTTTGCGACTGCCACGGCGCCGTAGCGCAGGTCGTCGCTCAGCGTGGCAGGTGCACGGCGCGTCACGAGCGAGCGACAGGCATGACCGCTCGGCACGGCACAACGGAGTGCAGAAGTTCGCCGAGTGATCGCATCTCGTTGGTTTTCCTCTTCCCTCTTCCGTCGGGCTAACGCGCAGCGACCGGACTTTGCATCCGAACATGGCGTCCGGCCATCTTGCGCAAGGCCTTGGAAATATAGCGCCCCGCAGGGACATCTCTTGAGGAGAGCGCTCAGGAATCAGACAGCCGTCCAATGACGTCCATTCACGGTGTCCTGGTTTGTCCAGTTGGACGTCAGTGGCCTCGTGCCTCCCGACCGTGCCAGATCTTGACGACGATGACCTCGTCGTCACCCCGCACGACGTAGCGTGCCCCGTAGTCCCCGGCGACCCACTGCCGCACTGGCATATCCTAGAGAGAGCGTCCGGCGAAGGGTTGTTCGGTCAGTGTGTGAAGGCTCTCCAGCAACTTATCCGCGATTCGCTCAGTGGCCGTCGGATCATGCTCGGCGACAAACGCTTTCAGACGGGCCAGATCCCGAACCGCGCGCTCGGTGAGCTGGAGATTCGCGGGACGCGCGGCATCGGCAGCTCGTCGCCCTTGCCCCACGACTCAATCCAGGCAAGCACCTCTTCGCCGTCCACCAGTCGTCCACCAGTCGTTCAGCCTCGACGTCGGCGAACCCTTCGAGCGTTTCACGCCGTATCCGTTCGCGTACCTCATCTCCGCGCAGGTACGCTTCCAGTGCCTCGTTGATGATCCAGCCCTTGGGCCGCTTCAGTCGTGCTGCGGCCGCTTCAAAAGGCTCTTTCAGATCATCTCTCAACGGTACGCTTGTCACTGCCATGCCATTCTCCTACATCGCCATCAGAGCAACATGCTACATGTCGCTACGTTGTAGTAGCGGCCAGTGTATTACGTCGCAGCAGTCAATCTTCAAGAGGTACATGTGACGACTACATCCAAGGTACGTCCCGCCTCACCGACCAACGCCCCGGCCGACTTCATGAATAGATCGGGTCAGTAGACCTGCCCGCGCGGGTGCGGACAGCCACCTCCGTGATCGCGCAGCCACCCGTTCGTGTTTTTCCAATTCCGCCACGACCCCACGCTCTAGCCAGTGTTTCCCGGCGAGTGTGATCATAGCGTTATGCAGGCATGGCCCTATTTGTCGCGCAGCCGCGTCAGTGACTTGATTGGTCAGGCTGTTTTTTTAAGTCGATCGCGCGGCCGAACTGTTATCTCGTCGGGTGTGCCGTGGGTTTTGGAAAGCGAGATTCTATTATCCGCTCTCGCTCGTTGGCATCAGAACGCGATCTGGATCGATCAGCAGGTCCATCATCATCTTCCAGCCCGTCATTCGCCACGTCGTCATCATCGCTCTCATCTGGAGCCACAATGTCGCCTTCGTCCCTCGCTTCGTTCGCGCCTCCTTGAACACCCGGCAGGCGTGTTCCTGGATCTGATCGACCAGGAAGGCGAGCATCATCAACGCCGCTAGCGTGCTCGACAGATGTCGCTTGCCGTGCCCGAAGTTGTGCTCGTACTCGTAGCCCTGGTTCTTTAGGGTCGAGAAAACCTCGTTTTCGATCCGCCAGCGCGCGCGTGCGGCGCGCATGATCTCGAACACATTCTCGATCGTGATCGGCAGGTTCGTCACCCAGGTGAAGCTCGTCTGTTTGCCGTTCTTGTCGCACTCCCACCACTCGAGATAGTTGACGTCGAGGTTCTCGTGGCTCGCGTTCAGCGCCAACGAGCAGGTGAAACGATAGCCGGAGATGCTGCCATCGGCGGCTTCCTGATCTTCCCACTCGACAAGCTCCCCGGCACCTTGGCGGCGGTGCACTTCGGCGAACAGCGCCGCGTTGCCGTCGGGCTTGACCCCGAGGATGAAGTCCATCCCGAGCTCAAGCAGCAGCTCGATGTGCGGCCCGTTAGAGGCGAGCGCGTCTTCGACAACGCAGAACCGCCGTCGGGGATAGGCTTCCGCGATGTAGGGCAGCAGCCGCTTGGCGGCATTGCGCTCGCAGTCGTTCTTCGCCGCCCCATCGGCGCGCGTGATCGGCTCGAGCGCGATCGGTAGGGCTATGCCCTTGATGTCCGGATGCACAAGGGCGGCGGCCAGACTCTGGTGATAGAACTGGTCGCCGCCGCCGGCGTCGTCCTTGCTCGGTGACGCCGCGTTCGCCTTCTTTGACTTCTTCTTGCTCGCCTTCTTCACGCAGCAGTGCGGGCAGGAGATCGCCGTCGAGGCGAACTGCCCGGTGCCGTCGACCGCGAGTAGATAGCGCCCCTCGAGAACGGTGAAGCTCTCGAGTGCCTTGCCCCGCTGCAACTCCCCCTGCAACGACTCGAAGGCAGGGCGAAGCTCCACGGGATCGACCTTGTCGAGGATCTCGCGCATCGAGGTATCCGACGGCACGTGCTCGACACCGTAAAGTGCAGCAAGATTGTGGATCAAGCGCGGATCAGCGTGCGACTCCTCGTCGAAGCGCAGCATCGAGGGGTACTTCAGCGAGAACATCGCGAAGGCCGAGCCGAGAGTATCGGCGAGCGAATAGCGAACGCTCTTGGCGCGGCGCGCGTCGGGCACCGCCTAAAAAGTGCGACGCAGGGACTTGATCAAACCGGGCGCGGACAACGCCCCTCGAAAACGGGCGACGGGTGCTGCCATGGGAGATGAGACGATAGCGGACTTGCCCGTTGAGGGTAGTGCACGAAGAGCTCACCTGCCATGATACGCCAAGCTCCTGATACTAATCATGTTCTTATCTGAGCGGGAATCGCTGGCTTAAGTGCTGGATGATAAACATGTTTTTCTCACACAGTGTTCGTTGGAAAGATTCAATCACAATTCCGATCTCGCAAATTCGGACGTTGGCATAGAACAGTAGACTCAGGCAGCGTTCACGACGACTCTACTCATTTGCGTGACGCTCAGGCGGCCAAGTGCAAACGCTCCAGATTAATATTAATAGTAGTGAATCACGCTCAACGCCCCCGTGCAGACTCTCGCTAGTACCAGGCCATTAACATATTGGCAGCTTGCCGCCCAGGCAATCTCTATCGCGAACGTCCGAGTGAACAGTATCCTGACAAGGTGCTCATCTATTCGTCAAATCTTTCAATACTACGATCGCTCACTTGCGCATTCCCTGGAGACCTCGCTACCTTCTCGACTGTCGCGCGTTCACAATTTGAGAACGCGCGTGGCGTCCGCGATCAGCCGAGCCGCCATCGCTTCGCCTCAGCCCCTAGCATTGTCGCCTGCATCGTCAGCGCCATCGCCATCAACTGAGTCTGCGGCTCGGGTACGGTGAGCACGGTAACCAGCTTGCCGGAATCATCGGCGCGAACGGCGGAAGCGCCGACGAGCACGGCGGCGAGGAGCGAGTGCAGAGTTCTGGACATGAGTGAGATTCCAGTGTTTTCAATATAATTGAGCGTCAGTGTCCACGACACGAATCGTGTTGTCGGTGACATGCTCACACGGTGCGATGACATCGAGTAACAACTCCTGAGAACACCTGCCTGGCGGTGACTTGATCACCGTCAAGCACGACCGATCGGACGTACCGTCCACTACCCGACCGACCTACCGCGTCGGCCCTTCTCCAGGACGAACGAAACCATGAGCATACTGATCGGCAGCACGGCCCCCGACTTCGAGGCCGACACCACACAGGGTCCCATCCGCTTCCACGACTGGATCGGTGACTCCTGGGCGTTCTTCTTCAGTCACCCGGCGGACTACACCCCCGTCTGCACCACCGAGATGGGGCGAACCGCGCAGCTCGCCGCCGAGTTCGAGCGACGCGAAACGAAGCCGATCGGGCTATCGACCGACACCGTGGAGGAGCACGTTGCCTGGATCGCCGACGTCGACGACACGCAGAAGACGACGCTCCGCTTCCCGATCGTCGCAGACGCGGACCTCTCGGTCGCGAAACTCTACGGGATGATCCATCCCAAGCAGAGCGAGACCAAGGCGGTGCGCAGCGTCTTCATCATCGACCCGCACAAGAAGGTGCGGCTGACGATGACCTACCCGATGAGCGTCGGGCGCAACTTCGACGAGATTCTGCGCGTCATCGACGCGCTGCAGCTCGGCGACGCGAAACGGATCGCCACGCCTGCCGACTGGCTGCCCGGGCAGAGTGTGATCATCCCGCCGTCGATCGCCGACGAGGAGGCGCGGGATCTGTTTCCGCAGGGCTGGGACGCGCCGCGCCCTTACCTGCGCCTGACCGACGTGTAGGAAAACTGATCGCGCTTCCGTGACTGGAGATCGACTGTCTGCAAGATTAAAGTCGCGGGAGGTATGCCACCATTCAATCGGTCGATGCGACCGGGAGGAGACTTTGATCTGGGACGAACGATACGGCGGAAGCGGGTACCTGTTCGGCACCGAACCAAACCGGTTCCTGACCGGGCAGTCCGAACGGCTGCAACCGGGGCTCGACGCGTTGGCGGTCGCTGACGGTGAAGGGCGCAACTCGGTGTACATGGCCGAACGGGGAATCAACGTCACGGCCATGGACAGCTCCAGAGTCGGACTGGCGAAGGCCCGTCACCTGGCTGAACATCGCGGTGTCGAAGTTAATTTCGTCGAAGCGGACCTCGCCGACTGGGCGTGGACGGCTGACGCCTACGATCTCGTCGTGGCGATCTTCATCCAGTTCGCCAATCCCGCGTTCCGTACCGCGCTGTTCGATGGCATGCAGCGCACGCTCAAGCCCGGCGGCATCCTGCTGCTGCACGGCTACACGCCTCGTCAGATCGAATACGGTACCGGTGGCCCGCCTCAGGTTGAAAACCTATACACCCGAGAGATACTTGCCGACGCATTCCCGGGATTGGAGATTCTAACCCTCCGCGACTACGAGGCACGGCTTGCCGAAGGGTCCGGGCATGCCGGCCGATCGGCACTGATCGACCTCGTGGCGAAGAAACATCCGGCGTGAATCACGGCAGGCGCTTCGATCACCCTGCTGCAGGCCGAGCTCCGGGAGAGGCGGCGCGGGCCGGGTCCGATCGACAAGGTCGCGCCCGCCCCTTCGCACCGGGAGACGGCACCGCTGCCGTGGGCGTTCGACGACGGATCCGAACCAGTCGCAGTGAGTTCAGCGACACCGACACCGAACTGGCCGCCATTGCCAGCACGCCCATCAGCGGGTGCACATACCCGAGCACTGCCGCCGGCAGCATCGCCGCGTTGTAGAACAACGCCCAGAGAAGATTCTGGCGCAGTACTCTGGCGGCTCGGCGGGCGAGCCAGAGGGCGGTATCGACGCGATCGAGTCCGCCGTGCAGGACCGACATCGCCGCAGCTCCTCGGGCGAGATCGCTCGCCTCACCGGTCGCGATACCGAGATCGGCGAGCGCAAGCGCCGGTCCATCATTGAGCCCATCACCGACGAACGCGACAGGCCGCGCCTGTTGCTGCAGCGACTCGACGAGTGCCCGTTTCGCTTCTGGATCGAGCCCCGCGTGCCAGTCGAGCCCTAGCGGTGTCGCGAGCGCGTCGACCGCACCTGGCGTGTCGCCGCTCGCGAGCACGATGCGGAGCCCCTGGCACCGCAAGGAGTCGAGCAGCGCAGCGACCCCGTCCCGCGGCGTGTCCATCAGCTCGATGACACCGATGGCGCGCGCGTCGAGCGCGATCAGCACTCGGCTGCAGGCGTGGTTGCAGGCCTCGCCACCGATCGTGGCGCCGCCCGCGCCATCAAGCGAAGGCGGATACCCGACACCGTGGCCGTCGAGCCACCGCTCTGAACCTGCGAGCAGCCGCGTACCGTCGGCGAGCAGGATCCGCACCCCGCTCCCGGCCCGTTCGTGACGCTCGATCACGCAATCGTCGAGCTCACGGTCCCCTCCGCCGGCGCCGAGCCTTGCGAGTGCCGCCTCTGCCCGCGGTGCGTCCCGCTCGAGCGCGTGCCGGACAACGGCACGTGCAAGTGGGTGGTTCGAATCGGACTCGAGCCATGCGGCCAACGCAAGCACATCGTCAGTCGTGTGACCGGTGGCGGACCGCACATCCGCGACCGATGGGCGGCCCGACGTCAGCGTGCCGGTCTTGTCAAGAAGCACCGTGTCGATGCGTCCCGCATTTTCGAGCGCAGCGGGATCACGCAATACGATGCCGCTCCGCGCGGCAGTGGCGATCGTCGCCGAGACCACTAGCGGCGCGGCGAGCGACAGCGCGCAGGGGCAGCTGACGACGAGCACGGCAAGCGCGCGAACGAGCGCGTCACACACGGTCCCGCCGGCGCCAAGCGCCAGCACAAATGCGAGCGCCGCCGCCAGCGCTACGATCACGACAAGCCGTCCGGCCACGCGATCGACGAGCCGCATCAAATCGCTCTTGCCACGTAGCGCGCAGCCGACGGTCGTGGCGAGCCGATCCAGAGTGCGCTCGCCGCAGGCGGCGGTGACCTCGATCCGCAATCGGCCGTCGACGTTCAGCGAACCGCCGACCACATTGTCGGCGGTGGTGACCGCTAACGGCAGCGACTCGCCACTCATCAACGCTCGATCAATCAGCGCCGCCCCGTCGATCACGTCGCCGTCCGCAGCGATCCGCTCCCCGGCGCGCGACTCGATGACGTCGCCCGCCACCAGCTCACCGACCGCCACAGACCGGACTTCACCATCCGCCGCGACGAGCCAGGCGCGCTCCGGTGACAAGTCGAGCACCGCGCGCACCGCATCTGCGGCACGCCGCCGCGCACCGAAGTCGCTCAGCCGCGCGACAAGCTGGAACGTGATCAGCATCAGCGGCACTTCGAACCAGACCTCGGCGCTATCCGTCGCGAGTGCGGCGATCGATGCAGAGACCGCCGCCACGGTCGCGACGAGAATCAGTGACTCCATCCCGGGCACGCCGGCGCGGAGCCCGCGCCAGCCGACGCGGAAGAACGGCCCGCCGGACACCGTGAGCACGGGTAGCGACAGGAAGCCCGCCACCAGCGCGATCCACCAAGCAAAACTCTCGCTCGGGAGCTCAGTGGCGTAGCGGGCGATGCTCGCGAGCATCACCCACATGCCGAAACCGAGCGCGACTGCCAGCCGGATGCGGTGGGAGCGCTGGAATGTGTTTGCGGCGAGCGACGCACCGTCGCTCCCGGACAAGCGGTTCTCATAGCCGAGCGCGGCCAGGCGTTCGGTGAGACCCTGCCGAGTCACACGCGACGCGTCGTGACGCACGAAGACCGAATCGCTCAGAAACGACGCCGACACCTCCTGCACGCCGGGCACCCGGCGCAGCGCGCGCTCGATCGTCGCGCCGCAGCCGCCGCAGAACATACCGTCGACAGCGAGCACGGTCTCGCATACGGGTTCGTGCATTGCCGCCGATCGAACGGCGGCGGCGACCTGGCCCGCCGCCGTCACCGGGCGGCTGGCGCGGGCTCGCCGATCTCGGCAATGAGTTCCGCGCCGCCCTGCCATGGTCCACGCTCCACGAATCGCGCGCGCTGCTCTGCGAACAACTCGGCCGTCACCGGCGACGCATCGTTGCCCCATTCGGTGCGAATGTAATCGAGTACCGCCGCAAGTTCGGCATCGGAGAGCTGAGACATCGACGGCATGACGCCGGCGTAGCTCTGCTCAAGCACGTCGATCGGCCCCTGCATTCCGTGCAGGAGAATCTGCGCCGGCACATCCGGTTCCGCCAGCACCCAGCCCGAACCCGCGAGTGGCGGGAAAGCACCGGCGATGCCAGCTCCATCACCTTGATGGCAGGACACACAATTGGCCGCGTAGACGACCGCACCGTCCGCCGGCGCATCGCCTGCTGGCGCAGGCGCCGTCCGGCGGTCACCCGCGTCCGCAGGCACGACGCCTTGAAAGTAGAAATAGCCCGCCCCCCAGATGACGAACGCGATCGACATCGCTGCGTACCACTTCGGCAGCGGGTTCGAGAGCTCGGCCGGCTCGTAGTTCTCGCGCTCGTGGGCGCGGTCGGTCGGAACCGCGTTGCCCTGCAGCTCGCCTTCGCGGACCGGTTCGTCCGGGCAAATCTCGTCGTCGCGATTCATCGCTCACCCTCCGCCAACGGCACGTCCCGATTTCCAGCGGCCGGACCTCCTTCGGCGACATCGGCGACAGACTCCGCGACGTCCGCATCGTCGACAAGCTCCTCGGGTGCGCTCGGCAGCTCCTCGGCCGGGTACGTGTGATCGAGCGACAGGAGATAGTCGACGAGTGCGAGCGCTTCCGCCGTCGGGACGATGTGACGCACATCGTCGGGCAGGAACTTGGGCGGCACCTTCACCTCGATGCGGTCGCCGACGAAATCAGTCTCCTCGAACAGGAAGGGGTAAGCGGCCATGTTGCTGCCCGGCGACACGGCACGCGGCTGGTAGAGGTGGGTCAGATGCCAGTCGACGCTCGGTTGACGCGCGCCGATGTTGAACAGATCCGGCCCCGTGCGCATCGTGCCCAGAAGGTGTGGATTGTCAAAGCTGTAGTCGCTCGGCACCGACGGCCGTCCCCAGCCGCGGGACGTGTCCGGGGCCTGCGAAGGATCCCTCGGCTGCTGGCTATGGCAATAGACGCAGCCGAGGGAGATGTAGTGCTCACGCCCAGCGAGTTCACTCTCGTTCCAGGGCTCGAGCGCCTCCGGGGGGTTCGCGCCGGTGTTCAGCTGTACCGTCGGCATGACGATCAGCAGGAGCGTCGCGAAAAGGAGGATGAGAGCCGTTCCGCCGATGATGCCGAGCGCGCGGGTCATGCTTCAGTGTCACCGATTCCATGAATGGCTTCGTCGCGTCGAGCATCGCGAGCCCTTGCAGCCAGCCGCCGACCGACAGGGGCCAGAAGTAGATACCGAACCCGAGGAACACAAGCCAGAAGTGCAAGCTGATCGCCCAGGCGTGCGGCCATTCCCAGGCAAGTAACCTCGGCAGAATGAAGTAGATCGAGCCGAACAGCACGAACGAGAAGAAGCCGTAGACGCCCATGTGCGCGTGAGCGACGGTGTAGTGGGTGAAGTGCGTGACCGTGTTGACCGAGCGGAGCGCCTCGATCGAGCCCTGCACCGAGGCGAACGTGTACATCATCGCGCCGAGTACCACGAAGCGCAGCGTCGGCGAGTGCAGCACCATGCGCCAGCGCGGCTGCACCGTCATGTGGTGGTTCACGGCGACAGCGACGACAGGGATGATCATCATGACGCTGGTGACGATCGACAGCGTCGCGAGCCAGGTCGGCACCGGTCCGCCGATGAGGTGGTGAACTCCGACCTGGCTATAGAAAAGTGCGAGCGCCCAAAAGCCGATCAGGGAAAGTGTGTACGAATAGATCGGCGTGCCGGTGAGCTTCGGAATGAAGTAGTAGGCCGCGGCGAGTCCGAGGGGCGTCATCCAGAGCCCGAGCACGTTGTGCGCGAACCACCAGTTCAGGATGCCCTGTTCGGTGCCGGTGAAGAGTGCGTGCAGGTTCCCCGTGACGAACAGCATCGGGAACCAGACGAGCGCGCCGATCAGGTACCAGGCGCTCACGTAGAGATGGTGCACGCGCCGGCGCAGGATGGTCATGATCAGCGGCACGGCGGCAAGCGCGCCACCGAGGACCAGCAGGATATCGATCTGCCAGGGAAACTCAAGCCACTCGAGCCCGTCGCTGAACCCGGCCAGGAGCGCGATCGTGCCAAGCGCGACGCCCGCATTCCACAGCACCGCGCCGAGCGTCGCATAGCGCCCGCCGACGAGCTCGGTCTTGAACAGGCGCGGTACCAGCCAGAGTCCGACACCGACGCCCGCCATCGAGGCCCAGCCATAGGCCACGACGTTCAGGTGCGCAGGCCGGATTCGCCCGAATGTCAACACAGCGTCTCCGGTCAGCCAGTCGGGAAAGTGCAGCTTCAGTGACGCGATGACGCCGTAGACCGAGCCGAGCAGCAGCCAGACGATCGACGAGGTCAGCCACCACAATACCGGCTGCCGACCGGAGCGATCGAACACCCGCCGGTCGGCGAGCTCTGCCTGATCGATGTGCATCGCGTCAGTGTCACCCTCAACTTCCTTCTGCAGCTCCACCCGGCGAGGTCCGTCCAGGGCGGGGTCCTCGGCACGACCCACCTCCCCTTCGGCAAAGATCGTCTTCGACGCGGCCTCGCCGTCACCCCATTGATCGTTGGCCAAGCCCCAGACAAGGACGAACAGGCCGCCGACCGAGATCAGGAAGGTCATGCTGAGCAGGAACGCGATGGTCGGGTTCATTTGGAGGCGTGGTTTGGCGAGGGAAAGAAGGGCGCGGCAGACGAAGCTCCGTCGCGCAACGATCGGTTCGAATCGTCACCGGTGGCGACGGGGTTATCGTGCGTACTGCCGAGCGCACGCACGGCGTCGTGATGGGACAGGAACACCTGCCCGCTCATGTCGTCGAGGAAGCTTGATCGACGCAGTCGATCCATCACCGGCCCCTTGATCTCGGAAAGATGCAGCTCGATACCGAGGTCCCGCAGTCGCCGATCGATCATCTCGAGCGACTCGAGCGCGCTCATGTCGATCTCGTTGACCGCCGAGCACAGCAACACCACATGCCGGATTCGCTCGTCCCCGATGACGCGCGACTGCACGCGATCCTCCAGATAGGCGGCGTTCGCGAAGTACAGGCTCTCGTCGACGCGCAGGGCCACAATCGTCGGATCGGTGATGACCGAATGCCGCAGAACATTCCGGAAGTGCTCGGTACCGGGCACGAGACCCACTTCGGCGACGTGCGGTCGCGACGTGCGGTAGAGGAAGATCGACAGCGACAGGCTCAGTCCGGCCACGATGCCGAGCTCGACGCCGGCGAGCAAGGTCACGACGAGGGTGGCCAGCACAGCAGCGAAGTCTGCGCGCGAGTAGCGCCAGGTGCGTGCGAGGATGTCGAGGTCGACGAGCGACAACACGGCGACGATGATCGTCGCTCCGAGGGTCGCCTTCGGCAGGTAGTGAATGAGCGGGGTCAGCAGGAGTGCGGCGAGCGCGAGCCCTGCTGCGGTGAACGCGCCGGCCGCGGGCGTCCGTGCGCCGGCATCGAAGTTGACCACCGAGCGTGAGAATCCGCCCGTCACCGGGAACCCGCCGGAGAGCGCCGCGCCGACGTTGGCTGCCCCGAGACCGATCAGCTCCTGATCGGGGTCGATGCGCTCGCGCCGTTTTGCCGCGAGCGTACGGGCGACCGAGATCGATTCGACGAAGCCGACGAGCGAAATCAGCGCTGCCGGTACGAGGAGTGCCTGCACGAGCTCGACAGAAAACGTCGGTACAGTCAGCGGCGGAAGCGCTCGCGGCACCTCGCCGACGATCGCGACACCTTGCGCGTCGAGTTCGAAGGCCCACACGACGAGGGTCGAGGCCACGACCGCCAGTACCGGACCGGCGCGTGCGCCGGTATCAGCAAGGCGCTCGCTGAGACCGAGCGCGAGCAGGCGCGGCTTCAGCCCCTTGCGAACCCAGAACAGGAAAGCACAGACGCTTGCGCCGAGCACGAGTGTCGGGCGGTTGATCTCGCGCGCAGCGGACGCGAGCGACATGAGCATCGCCGGCAAGTCGTGCCCACCCGCGTCGATCCCGAGCACGTGCTTCATCTGGCTCGCCGCAATGAGAATACCCGACGCCGAAATGAACCCGGCGATCACCGGATGGGACAGGAAGTTGGCGATGAACCCGAGCCTCAGCAGCCCGAACGCGAGCAACATCGCCCCGGACAGCGCCGCGAGCGTCAGCGCGGCCGCCGCGTACTCGGCGCTGCCCTGGGCAGCGACCTTGCCGATCGCGGCCGCCGTCATCAGCGAGACCACCGCGACCGGTCCGACTGCAAGCGCACCGCTCGTGCCGAACAGCGTGTAGAGAAGGATCGGCACGACAGAGGCGTAGAGCCCCGCCTCGGGCGGGAGCCCCGCGAGGAGCGCGTAGGCGAGCGACTGCGGGACGAGCATGATCGTTACGATCACGGCCGCCGTCAGATCGCTAGTCAGAATCCTCCCGTCGTACGCCCTGCCCCAGACAAGAATCGGTAGAAAGCGCGCGAGGCGCCGCACAGTCATGACTCGACGTTCAACGCCTCAGGCTTCGCGAGCCACTCGTGACCACGCAGCATGCCTTTCCAGTAGATCGCCGGGAGCAGGCGCTCCTTGAGAAACCAGGCGGCGCGTGTGGGGCGCTTCCCGTCAAGCAGCCACGGCGGGAAGCTCGGCAAGACGGCCCAGTCCCTCCGAACCGCAGCCCGCCGTTTCGAGCGTACCGAGCACGCCCGACACCGGCTCACGCGTGGCCTGGTGCAGCGCCCAGAGCGTCGCCGAGCGCGTGCCGCTTCGGCAGTAGGCGAGCACCGGCGCTGGCAGCTCGTCGAGCAGCTCGCCAAAGTGCCGGATGTCAGACTCGCTCGCCTCAGTATCCGCGATGATCGGCAGGTGGTGCGCCGTCATGCCGTGAGAACGTGCCGCCGCGTTTATAGCGGCGAAGTCGGGTTGCCCGTCGGACTCACCGTCGGGACGGTTGCAGATGATCGAGCGGAAGCCGAGTGACGCGGCCGCTGCGACATCATCGGGCGTCAGCTGGGCGGTGACGGAGAGCGTATCGGACAGGCGCTTGGGGTCCATGGGGTTCTCGGGTGGCGGACGAAGGCAGAGGGACAAGTGCCGAAACCGTGTCCGGGTTCGGCCGTTTGGACGCGAGTCTTCAGAGCTCGTTGAGAGGAACCTTCAACGCGGGTTTGCCGTCACCGTCGACAGGAAATTCACCACCCCGCATGTTCACCTGGAGCGAGGGCAGGATTAGCGAGGGCACGCCAAGCGTCGCGTCGCGCTCCGTGCGAAAGCGCACGAAGTCCTCGCGGGTCTTGTCCGCACCGACGTGGATGTTGTACGCCCGCTCGTCGGCAACCGTTGTCTCCCAACGAATCTCGCGGCCGTTCGGGCCGTAGTCATGGCACATGAACAGCCGGGTCGCGTCGGGCAACGCAAGGATCTTCTGGATCGAGTCGTACAGTGTCCCGGCGTCCCCTCCGGGGAAGTCCGCACGGGCCGACCCGCCGTCGGGCATGAACAACGTGTCGCCGACGAACGCGACGTCACCGATCACGTGCGTCATGCAGGCCGGTGTGTGCCCGGGGGTCGCGATCGTTCGCGCGCTCATCGAGCCGATAGAGTAAGTGTCGCCGTCCTCGAACAGGCGATCAAACTGGCTGCCGTCTCGCTGAAACTCGGTGCCCTCGTTGAATACCTTGCCGAAGGTCTCCTGCACGACGGTGATGGCAGAGCCGATGCCGAGCTTGCCGCCAAGCCGCTCCTGAATATAGGGCGCATCCGACAGATGGTCGGCGTGTACGTGGGTCTCAATCAACCACTCGAGCTCAAGCGACTCGGCCTCGATCCACCGGATCATCCGATCAGCCGACTCGTGGCTGATGCGCCCCGCCGCGTAGTCAAGATCCATGACAGAGTCGATCACCGCGCAAGCCCGAGACTCGGGATCCCGAACGACGTAGCTGATCGTGTTCGACGCCTCGTCCAGGAAGGCCTCGACGGGAGGGCGGACAGTTGTCGCGGCGGACGGTCCAGTCACAGAATTACCTCGGAGTGGTTGGCAAGCGCGGCGCAAGCGTCGTCGAGCGACATCTCCGTGTCGGTGACAAAATCACATAAGCCATTAATTCAATCTATCTTCAACGCGTGAAAGTTCGTTCGAAAAGGGAGCACGCCTGCCGCTTCCGTGACATTGTCACCGACCGCCTCGATACCACCCACTACGCTTCACGTCAACGCTCGTCACCATCCATCGTCGCCTGATCGCGCTCGTGCTGGGAACGGCGCTCGGTGGAGGCGCCGCGACGCTCCCACGTCCTTTCATGCACTTTGGAGACCCGCTCGACATGTTCAAGACAGCCAACGTCGGCACCGCCGACCGCATCGTGCGAATCGTTCTCGGCATTGCGCTTTTCGTCCTGCCCCTCGTGATGGAGACGGCGATCTGGGCCACACCGCTCGCCCGATGGGTGACGATCGCGGTAGGCGTCGTGCTGATCGCGACCGCGCTCGTGCGCTTCTGCCCGCTCTACCGGCTCGTCGGCACCAACACCTGCCGGACCTGATCTTCCCGTGATCGACAATCTCCCCGCCGCTCGGATGCGGAGCTCACTTGCGCCCCTCGGGCTGCCTGATCGGATGCTCGCCGCGCTGCAGATCAATCTCCGTGGCACTCGCCTGCCGTCGGCAGTGTCGGACCGCCTTCACTACCTGAAGATCCCGCTCGATCGGTTCGGGTCGGAACGACCCTCGACGTGAGCGAGCAAGACAACTCAAAACGCGGCACCGGCTTTCTGGCCGTCGTACAGAGCGTGCTGGCCGCGGGCATCGGCGTACAGTCGAAGGCGAACAAGGAACGCGACTTCCAGCACGGGAAGCCCTTGCACTTCATCGTCGGCGGGCTGATCGGCACACTACTGTTCGTACTCGGCATCTGGCTATTCGTGCGCTATCTGATCGCCTCGGCGTAGACACCGAAGAGGAGGCTCGCCCACCTGTGAGGACGAGCCGATCATGACGACGATCGATCGTGGAAGTTGCCCGTCGCAACCGCTCAACGCTGACCGGCGAGCGTTCTCACCGCTTCCTCGTCCCGAATCTCCACGCTGCCTCGCGAGAGCGTCACCCAGTTGCGACGCTGGAACTCCTTCAGCTGACGACTGACGACTTCGCGCGCGCTGCCGAGCTCGGTGGCGAGCTCCTGGTGCGTCAGGCGTATCTGCCCGCCGCCGTTCGCAAGCTTCAGAAGGTGTTGGGCAAGACGGATGTCGATGCGCTCGAACGCGACCTCCTCGATAACCCGGAACAGATCGGTGACACGGGTGCTGAAGGCGGTGAACACGAAGCGCCGGAACTCCGGCGAGCGGGCGATCAGGGAATCGAACAGCGCCCGCGGGATCGCGACCGCCCGGCTCGCCTCCTCGACCGTACCCTCAGCCAGGTAGTCCTCAAACCCCATCAGGCAGGCCGTCGTCAGCGCGCAGCTCTCCCCCGCACTGACGCGATACAACACGATCTCGCGACCCTGCTCGGAGATCTGGCTCACCCGGATGGTGCCTTCGAGCAGCATCAGGTAGTGCGTTGGCGACTTGCCGGGCCCGAAGACTCGGGTGCCAACCTCGAGCGTGACGATCTGTCCGTCAGCACGCAGCTCGTCGAGGATCGCGGGCGAGAGGCACGCGAGGCCTGTGAAAACGCTCGTCCAGTCGAATTCGTTCATCGCTTCGGTTCTCCACCGCTTTCCAACAGAGTAACTTCGACCGTCAACGAACCACCCGACAGCGACATGCACTCCGGTCGGGACTCGTCGATGGACGTCATGCGCTTACCGTGTCGGTCGCGGGCTGACGGCGCCATACCGAAAGCGTGACCTTGCGTTCGACGACGCTCAGTGACGAAGTCACGGTCAGCTGTTTGGACGCGAGCGCGTCGGTGCCGTGCTGCATATGTTTGCCACCGCGATGGTGGCCTTCGGCACGCTGCTCTCGGCCACCTGGATCCTCTCGGTGAACTCGTGGATGGATGCACACACCGGCGGGCCAAGGCATGAACGAGCTCGGGAAGTATATCCCCGAAGACTGGTGGGCGATCATCTTCAACCCCTCGTTCCCCTACCGCCTGGTGCACATGACACTCGCAGCCTTCCTGACGGTCGCCTTCGTCGTCGCAGGGGTTGCCGCCTGGCATATGCTGCGCGGCCGTCAAGACTCGGCCACGCGACCCATGTTCTCGATGGCCATGTGGATGGCGGTCGTGGTCATGCCATTTCAGATCGTCGCCGGGGATCTGCACGGGCTCAACACCCTCGAGCACCAGCCGGTGAAGGTCATGGCGATGGAGGGTCACTACGAAACATCCGGACGGCGCACCGCTAATTCTGTTGCAATGCGCCAAGGGCCAGCGCATCGTCGATATTCGGACCCATGTCGGTGCCGAAGATGACGGCGGGAGCGCCGTCCGGCGGTGCGCCGATCGTTATCGAGTTCCTTGACACTCCGCCCCCGTTCGAGTCACCACCCGCCGTAAAAACCGCCACCTCCTTCAAGAAAGCGCGTTTCCGCCCAGCGCTCGGCGGTCGTGCCGACCTGCGTGAATCGGAGCAGTGACCACGACTGATAGGTCACGATCGCGCCGAGTTCTTCGACCCTCAGGTTACCATCGGCCCGGATCGTAGCCGATAACTGAGCCGAGACCGGAATCGGCGTGAGCGCCGCCGCGAATCCCCACGCAAGAAAACACAGGCTGCTCAGAGCCGCGCCACGTACCAGTCCGAAGGACGTCGCGAGCCGCTGCAGACCGTGCCGACCGTTTTCTTTCAAAACCTCGATGTCTTTCAATGCCTCCATCTCCTTGACCCTGAACGCTAGAGGACGTCAGCCACACCGTCACGTGGCTACCGTGCAGCCCGGGTGAGATCGTATGAGGGGAAGGCCCGTGGGATCCTCCTGAATCCTGTTTCAGGAGAATGCATCGGGCGGATTGCCCGTGCAATGACCAACGAGGAACATGCTGGCCGGGTTGCCTTTCCAGCGCTGCCCAACCCACTCCATCCAGGCGACATGACGCGTCTGTTTACGCCAACCTCTGCTGAGGTCGGTTGGGCCAGTGACGTGACCCGGCACGAGAACCTGCGACATCATTTCACGCGACATCATGTGTTGACATTGCTCAAAGTATTCCAGTCCTTGGGTCGCTTCATAGTGCCAGCGGACATCCCTCGCGCGATCATCGACCACGTTGCCCTGCGCATTGGGCTCACGGAGCTGAACGAGCTTTCTTCCAGCCGGCCGACGCTTTCCCGTCACCAACATTCGGATCGCGAGTTCCTCGGCGTCTCCCGATGGAACGCTACTGCTCGCCAGCGAGTTGAGGACGCAATTGAAGCACTGGCGACCATTCACACCCATCCGGCTGAATTACTCAACGGCGCTATAGACGTACTACTTCGTGAGCCGGTTGACTGTCGTCAGCATCTGCCCCACTTCGGCTCGCGTGTTGTAGTGACTTGTCGAGGCCCGCACGCAGTTCTCGAGTCCGAGTGGCTCGAGCACACCGCGGGAGTAGTAGTCGCGCTTGCGCGCATGCGTGCGCACACCGTCAGCGTTGAGAGCGTCCACCACGTCGAGGCTGTCGTGGCCATCGATCGTGAACGAAATCATGCCCGAGCGGTGCTCGCTCGTCGTTGGGCCGACCACGTGGACATCGTCCACTTGACCCAGACCCGGCAAACCACCGCTCCCCCACATCATCGCGTCGACCAGATCCTGTTCCTGGTCACGGATCGCGCCCGCAGCGGCTTCGATGAGAGCTCGGGGCGAGTCGGCGTCGCTGACTTTTCCGCCGAGCCATTCTAGATAGCGAACGACTTCGGAGAACGCGGCGTACGCGGAGGTGTCGCGCGTGCCGAGCTCCCAGACGTTGGCCGGCGCGCCGTCAAGCTGGTCGTGCGGTGCGTTGGCGAGCCGATCCGATACCCAGGCGACGCCGAAGTTGTGTCTGGAGAAGAGCTTGTAGCCACTGACGACATAACCATCGATGCCGTAGTCGTCGATGTCGACCCGCCCGTGGGCAGCGTGCTGGATTCCGTCGACGATGATGAAGCAGCCGGGCGCAGCCTTGCGGATTTCGGCAGCTATCGCCTTCACATCGACGTGCATGCCGGTGACGGGGCTGGCGTGGATGATCGTGGCCACGGCCAGATCAGGCGTGATGAGTGGTCGGTACTGCTCAACGTTTACTACCGTCGTCTCGGCGTCGAAGTCCACTTGCTCGTAGGACATCCCGGCGACGGCGGCCCAACGTCGACAGGCGCTATAGGTCGCCGGGTGTTCAAGATGGCTACCGATCACCATCGAGCCGCGGCCGGCGAAGATCGCGTTGCGGATGAGGCGGCCGAGCAGCTCGGTCCCGGACTCGCCGACGAACACCTCGCCTGCTGATGCACCGAGTAGCAACTTCATGTCGGCGCGGCCCTCGGCGATGACCTCCATGAGGTACTGCGACGCCACGTTGCTGCGTCCCTGATTGTCGGGGAAGGCCATGAGCTCGGCAGTTCGTTCGACCGCTCTCTTGAGGGTGAGCGATCCACCGGCGTTCTCGAAGAAGGCCCGCGGCCCCTGGATCGGGCACACGTCCGCGTGGTGAAATCGCTCGCGGATGGCGATGAGTAGCTCGGGATCGAAGGTCACAAACGTAGTTTCTCCCAGGTGTCGTCGAGCGCGCGGGCCAAGCGACGCGTACCTTCCTCGACAGGTTATATCTGCCGATTGTCTTCCATTGACACATGAGCAGCAATCTCGAAACAGCCAACGCTAGATGAAATCCGCTCAATCCGGTCTCAGACTTGTTCTCGACGTGGCGCATCTTGAAGCGCTCCGGGCCATCGACGAACATGGTGTCGAAAAGCTTGCGTGTATCTATCTTATCCGAACCCATGACCGCACCTCGATGATATGAAACGACGATCGAAACCGGCTGTATTTCCAGTTCTCGTCGCGCTGCAGTTCGCGTCGTGCGCGCTTTCAGGATGCGGGGCTCGGATTTCGTCTGGACGTGCCGAGCGGCCACTAGGCAGCGACCGTCACGGCGATCGAACGTCCGAGTGACGACTCGTTTTGCTATCTCGACGTCGACGATCCGGAAGGTCCCATCGCCGACTACGTGATCCAGCTTCGGGAAGTCGGCGATATCGAGAATGCCCCGATGATAGAGGGGCAGCCGGTTCTCATCGCAGGTGAGAGAGTCCATCGGTCCGACCGTTCGAGCCGATGACGACGTTCGCAGAGCGATGCGACGAGGTTCCGGCAACGGCGATCTTTCTGCCGCTTGGTGACGGGCGGCTTCCACCGCCGGATGGCTATTGGAGGGATTCCAACGCACTCGTCGAGGCTTACATCGCTTGGTTAGGGCGTGGCGCAGGATATGTACGATCCAGCGGCTGGAGCAGCTCGCTCAACTGCCCTCATCACCTGCTTGTGTGTCGTGCCAGAAGGGAGGGCAACGTAGTAATTATCCGATTTCTTTGCCTTCATGCTTGTCTTGCCGGTGACAGTTCGAGCACCGCATTGAACTGATACTTTCCAGATTCCGCAACCAGCTCGTTTGACGACCGTCGACGAAGCGCTCTTTCAGTAATTTTACATCGTCCCGTCTTGCAGCCTCACGACAGGGTGGCTGCCGAGTTGGTAGCTATTACGCGCCGCAAGTGTTTCATCGAAGTCGACTCCCAGGCCGGGGGCATTGCTGACATGGAACGTTCGTACATGGTGCAAACCCGCAAGATCGACAATAAAGAATGCGATCGAATCGAGCAGATCTTCGAGGTCCGCTCCCGTGGCATGCGCATATGACATCGCTACCTCGCGACTCCTCGAAGGATTCGCGCCTGCACTGTTGGAGTCAGGCAGCGGTTCATTGAACGTCATTCACGAGCGTCTGCAAACGCTCGTACTCCGCACGCAACGCGTCGTCTTCCTGGACCAGTTCGTCCGCCAGCGCCGCGAACTCATCCATCATGGCAGCCTGTTCGCCCTCATCGAGTCGGGTGACTTCTCCGCCGTTCTCGGTCCAGGTCGCGTAGGTCGTCTCCACGTTGTTCACACCCCACTCGTAAACTCGTTCTTCCGCCGCACGGCCCGCGTCGACGATGGCCTGCTGGACCTTATCGTCTTGCGACTGGAAAAAACCTTCGTTGACGACCGTCACTGAGACTATCTGCGTCAATCGAAGATCGGTTACGTATTTTCCAATGTCGTAGTACTTGAAGGCGGTGAGAATGGGCATGCCGACCAGCATGCCGTCGAGACCCCCGTTCTGCAGCTGTGGCACGACTTCACTGAGCGCCAACGGCAGGGGAATCGCACCGAGCTGCTTCATCGGCTCGGTCTGCATCGGAGACGCAAATGTCCGAATCTTCATTCCGGACATGTCGACAATCGAGTTCACCGGCTCGAGTGAGAAAACCACGGCGGGACTGTTGTAAAAGGCACCGATGACGCGCAATCCCTTGTCGATGAACATAGTCTCGAGGTGACCGCGATACGTCGGGTCTTGAAATGCCAAACGAACATCCCCGGAATCGGTGAAGAGACCCGGCACATCGAACGCCTGGAAGCGCGGATCCACATTCGTCATGAAGGCAGTTGGGGTGGTGAAGGCCTCGATGGTCCCAAGCAAGACACCTTCGGCCATCCGCGGAATCGCTCCCAGCTGACTGGCCGGATAGAGTTCGATCGTCACCGCATCGCCAATCCGTGTGTGCAACTCGTCGGCAAAGACCTTCTGCCATTCGTGTTGCACGTCGTTGATGGTCGCCGACGCAAGCTTCATCGTATCGGCTTGCGCCCGAGTGACTGTCGCCAGCGCAACCACAATCGCGACGGCCCAGAGAGCGACAGCCTTCAGAAAGCATTGGTGGCAGACTCGAATCATGCGGTAACTCCTGTAGTTGTGTGTTCCCATTCTCATGCACCAAGCGTCAGGGATAGGGCCGGCAAGTAGGTGATCAACGCCAGGGTCACGAGCTGCAGGCCGGCGAAGGGCAGCACGCCGGCGTAGATCGTGTGCGCAGGCAGTCCCGTCACCGACTGCGCTGCGAACAGGTTCATCCCGAAAGGCGGCGTGAACATGCCGATGGCGAGGTTCACGGTCATGACCACGCCAAAGTGAATGGGATCGATCCCGAGCGACACCGCCAGCGGTACGAGCAGCGGAGCAAGTACCAGGATGGCAGAGGTGGGATCGAGAAAACAGCCCATTAGAAGCAGGAGCAGATTCACGACCAACAGAAACTCGACCGCCGACAGATTCATGGCCTCGACGGTCGCGCTCAGCGACTGCGGAATCCCCTGTGTCGTGAGTAGCCAGACCAACACGCCTGCGCAAGAGACGATGATCAGGATCTTCGCCGAGAGCAGCGCCGCGTCAGCCGCCGCCTCGACAATGTCGGACACGCTCATGCTGCGATACACCAGTCGCGCGACCAGCATCGCGTACAGGCATGCGAAACCACCGGCCTCAGTAGGCGAGAACGCACCACCGTAAATGCCACCGATGACGCAGATCGGCATGAGAAGAGCCCAGATCGCATCCTTGCTGGTCTGCACAACCAGACGCACGTCGAGACGTGTATCGCTTGTTATTCCATCCCGTTGCGCAATAGAGGCAATGAAGACAATCATGGCGCCGGCGATCAACAGACCGGGAAGGATGCCTGCGATGAACAGCCGCGCAATGGACTGCTCCGCCGCCAGGCCGTACAGGATCATCGCGATACTCGGCGGAATGACGATATCGATGGCGCCGGATGACGCGAGCAGACCGACCGCACGCTTCTCGCCGTATCCGGCCGCATGCAAGCGTGGGTACATCGTGCCGCCCAGTGCGCCCACCGCGGCCATGCTCGAGCCGGAGATGGTGCCCAGTACCGTCGATGCGCCGACGGTTGCCACGCCGAGACTGCCGGGTAGACGACCGGTCAATGCAAGCACCAGGTTGATGATGCGCTCGGCGATGCCACTTCGGCTCATCATCTCGCCGGCGAACACGAAGAACGGCACGGCGAGCAGAACGTAATTGTCGAAGCCGCCGAACAGGGTCTGGTGCACCACCATCAATTGTGACGGCGCGGTCAATAAGACGAACCCGGTCGCTGTGGCCAGAAAGACCATGAACACTGGAAATCCCAGTGCCAGTAGCAGCAGCGGAATGACCAGGATTCCCATCATCGTCACGACCGAGCTCGACCGAGAAGGGAGAGCAATGCCGCCAGCGACATTCCGATGAGACCCACCAGCACGACAACATGTGGAATCCACATCGGCACACCCAGCGACATGCTCTTGATATCGAGTGACGCCAGGCGTTGCACGAACTGCCAGGACGCGAACGCGACTGTCGAGCAGACCACGAGGGCCAGGAAATCATGTAATCGGAACAGCCATGTGCGCTGTCTGACCGTGATTCGAAAGACAAGCAGAGACACACTGATGTGATCTCGCTGGCGCAACAACACGACGGAGCTTCCCATCACGACAACTATCAGCAGGTAGACCATCAACTCATCGGCACCGGCGAGCGACCAGGAAAACAGGTAGCGAAACGTGGCGTTGACGACATTGATCGCAACGACCAGGATGAGGCCCAGCCCGAGGCATTTCCGAAGAACGCCCGATGTCACTGTATGGCTCGCGCCCGGCGAAAGCGCAGCCTCGGCGGAGCCCTCTTGTGCTGAAGGGCCCGGGGAGGTCATACGCTTTTGCTCTCGAGCACGCGGCGAATCGCAATCAGCTTGTCGGCGCGTGCCCGCTGCAGGGCCGGTATGGCATCGAGATCGTAGTCGTAGATACCGCTACCACTCTTCAGACCCAGCCTTCCTTCGTCATGCCGTTCGGCAACCAGCGGCGACACGTTCGCTCGCGTGCACAGTTCCTGGTTGAGAAAGGAGGAGACCGAGCGGTAGATATCGAGACCTGCCATGTCGAGCAGCGCCATGGGTCCAATGACGGCGGTCTTGAATCCGATGCCCCACGATACGCAAGTGTCCATGTCCTCGGCATCGATTACCCCGCGCTCTACCAGGTCGACCACTTCGCGAAGCATCGCGTAGAGCACGCGGTTCTCGACGAAACCCGGCACATCCTTCTTGATGAGCACGGGCAACAGACCCATTTCGCGAATGAACTCACTGACGGTGCTGACCACTTCCGCGCGGGTCTGAGCGCCAGCGATCACTTCAACCATTGGTACGATATGCGGTGGGTTGGACCAATGCATGCCCACGAATCGACCCGGGTGTTTCAGCGTCGCCTGCAGCGTCGTGATCGGAATTCCCGAAGTGTCAGTGGCTATCAGCACGTCGGCGTCCACGATGGCCTCGACGTCGCGATAGACGCTGGCCTTGATCAACGCGTCTTCCGGCACGTTTTCCAACACCAGATCCGTGTCCGTCAGCGCCTCCACCAGTACTTGAGTAAAGCGGATGCTCCCCTGACCCGACGCCGGTGCATGGACCCCCAAGGTGTCCAGCACGTCGTCAGCTTGGGTGATCTGACCTTCCGCACGTTCCAGCAGTGACTCGACGATGTCGTACGCCATTACATCCACGCCGCTGCGCGCCAGCCGCGCGGCGATTCCCGGTCCCATTGTCCCGAGACCGATCAGTGAGACGCGTCGAATCATCGCGCGCTGCCCGCCACCACGCCGGTCGCCCGCTTGAACGCCGGACGGCTGCTGATGGTGTCTACCCAGCGTTGCAGTTCTGGCAAGGCGGGTCGATCGATATCGAAGTCCATGCAACGCCGAACAATGGGCGCCAGGGCAATATCGGCAGTGGTCAGTCTCTCCAGTGCGAGAAACGACTTGGCACGCAGATGCCCGTCAAGAATGGCCAGCTGCGCACCCAGATCGGCGACCTGAGCGGCAAAGTCGGCCGGACGCTCTGCCACTGCAAGCTTGCTTCCCTTGAAGGCCGCGAGGTAGCCTGGATTGACAGCGGCCAGCACGAAGTCCATCCAGCGCTCGACCTGCGTTCGATCAGCCGGGGACTTGCCTTGCACATCAGGGGCATGGACCGCCGCCAGATACCGAAGGATCGTGTTGGATTCCCACATGACCAGATCCCCGTCAAGCAAGGTCGGCACCTTGGCAGTCGGGTTCATTTCGAGGTACTCGGCCGTTCGCGTGTTCTCGAATTGCTTGCCGTAGTCCTCACGCTCGTAAGCTACTCCAGCTTCCTCGAGGAAGAAGAGCACCTTCTGGACGTTTCCTGATGTCGCTCTGCCGAGAATCCTGATCATTGCCTTGTCAACCCTGTGCTTTTCATGGCCTGTCGATTTCGTGGAGACTGCTGCAAGTCCTGCCCTGTGGTGTGCGTCATCGCTTGTCATCTTCGATCGGCTTGTAGACGATCGCGTCCATCTCGATCTTGGTGTTGATCACCGCTGTGGTTCATGTTTCCGGATGGGTCGGCATGTTGGTTCGAAGACGTGTTTTGCCGCACTACAGAGCGCTCGTTTCGATGATGTCGACGCCGCTCACGCGATCGACCAGATAGACGATGCCCCGGTCATCTATCGTGACGTCGTTGGACGACGCGCGCTCAGCCCCGTCGGGCGAATCGGGAACGAAGTGGGCGATCTCTGCAGGCGCGAACGGATCCTTGAAATCGACAATTCTCAATCCTTGCGCAAACCACGCGAACGGAACGATGGAGCCGCTGAATCGCTCGGACGGTTGATGGCAACCGGTCATGGGATCCTGGGGCGACCCGTCGGTGTCGACGCCGGCTACCTGGAACGTTGAAATGGGAAAGGGGTTGGTTTCATCCGTGATGTCGTAGAGCCAGGTGAATGCCGGCGCGTGTGGGCGCAGTTTCGCGACATCTTCGTCAGCCACCACCATGACCTTCCGGCCCTTGAGAGGCGTTGGTATCGGCAGGCAGGTGTGCGTCGGATGCGGAAACGCCGGACTCGAATTCCGATGCCCCACCAGCGTCGGTTTCGTCATGTCGGAGATATCGAGAATAAACAGACCATGGTGCCAGTAGCTCACGTAAAGCCGGTCTCCCATCCTCAAGGGATGGTGGCAACGAGGCGCGACGTAATCGTCCCAGGGATACGCCTCTCCACCTCCGGTCCATTGGCCCGGAATCCACCAGCGACCCACTTCCTCCGGCTTGGCCGGATCAGCCAGATCGAGAATCATCACGATATTGCCGACGTAGCCCTCCGCAGTCGGCGATATATAGGCGTAGCGTCCGTCAAAGTCATAGCGATGCACCCCCTTGCCCTCAGTCAACCACTTCGAGATCAAGGACGGTTTTTCAGGATTGCTGACGTCGTAGATCGCGAGGCCACCGCCAAAATCAGCCTGTCCCGCGTTTCCGAAACGTTCGTGATTGATCAACATGAGACCGTTCTGCGCCCGCACCTTGTGCGAGTGCCAGCCATCCGGAACTTTCACGTGCGCCAGTACTTTCGGGTTACGCGGATCGGCGATGTCGACAATCGTGGTGCCGCTGGGGGGCCGCATGTGCCCGATATACAAGATCGTCCCTTCGACCCAGACCTGCCCTCCGCCAGCGCAGTCGATGTGAGCGATCAGTTCCGTGTTGCTCGTCGAACCCATGAGAGAGACCTGTGCGAATGTAATGTGTCGTGGCAGTAGTACAGGCTCAACCAAGGCGCAGCAGATCGCCCGCCTGATTTCGCCCCAATCGCTTGTAGAGCAGCAAGGCCTTCTGTGTCGGCGCGTCAGTGGCTCCGAAGAACACCGCCGGTTCACTGCTCGACCCGTTCACGTGCTCGACCCAGCAACCCCCGGGAATCGCCAGCGTGTCGAAGCGGTTCCAGTCGTATCGTTCGCCGTCGATCAACGAATAGCCACTCCCGTTGAAGGGGGAGACCAGGAGGTTGGCCGATTCACGCTGCGACTGGGTATTCTCACCGGGGCGCAGCATCTGCACATAGAAGTTGATCGTGTTGAACACCGGACCGCCCGTGGTCGGGTCGACGTAGTCGATGACGATGCCCTCGTACGGACACCCGTCATGGTCGGCATATGCATCCAGCATCTTCTGCATGTGTTCCCAGCGATACACATACATGGGAGAGGAGAGTCCACCGCCCCGCTTGTGATCGACAAAACGCGGCCGCAGACCTCCTGTCCCGTAGGCTGCCTGCGAATAATTGTCGGCGTAGCGCGCGGTCTGAACCTTTCGCTCGATCTCCTTGCCATCTTCCATTTCGGTATAGCGGTGATCGAACTGAACCGCATTGAGCGTTTCCACCAAAGGCAGATCGAGCACCGAGAGGTTGACCGCTGGCTCGCCGCCAACGGTGCCATGGTTGTGCCATGCGTCATTCGGTGTCAGCACCATGTCACCTGGTCCGAACGTTATGTTCTCGCCCTCCACGCCGGTAAAATTCCCCGCACCGGTGAGTCCGAACCGGATGGCGCTCGGCGAATGCTTGTGCGGCGGCATGATCTCGTCCGGATCGTTCAAGCGGTACGCGGTGTACATGGTCGACACGGAGGCACGCCGCGGGACGAGTCCGGGGTTCACCAGAATCAATGAACGACGCTCGCTGTCGTCCATCGTGACGAGGTCAGCTGCGCGACGCAGCAGAGGTTCGATGTCCGTGTACTTCCAGACGCAGGGTTGTGCTCTGGCTGTCGCCATCAGCTGCTTGACCTCGTCATGATCCGTTTCGGAGGTCGCCCAGAACGGAAACATCCGGCTTTGATGTATGTCGTTGTAAAGCGAGTCGAGTGCCGTCTTGCGCTGCTCGACATTCGGGGCTGTTGTTTGCGCGACGCTCATTCTGCGGGCTCCGAAAAAAATAGAATGGCCTACTGACTGCTGGTCAACCGATCAGACTCACCCACCAACCGGTGGTGACTTGCCTCAATTTTTACCGGATATGCCAACCGTGTCAACAACCAATTGAATTCTGGTTGGTAAATTGGTTGAGAATCGAAGTTGGTTGAGAATCGAAGAATGAGCAGGGAGCCTTGCGCGGCATTCGACCGGCTGTTCGACCCGGCTGCCGATGTGCCAGGCAGAGGGACCCCTCGAATCGCAGATGGCAAGCACCCGGACTCGGCACAAGCTCGTGGCCGCTTAGCGCTGTGCCGCCGCATCCTCGCGGATCAGATCGGCGGCTCTCTCGGCGATCATGATCACGGCGGCGTTGATGTTCCCGCCGACCAGGTCAGGCATGACCGACGCGTCAACCACCCGCAGTGAGCGAAGACCGCGCAGATTCAGACGAGCGTCGACGACCGCCGCATCATCGGTTCCCATTCGACAGGTTCCAGCGGGGTGGTGGACGGTGATGGACGTCTGCCGGATGTGTTCGTCGATCTGCTCGTCAGTGACACAATCGTGTCCCGGCAGTGTCTCCGCTGCGATGAAGGGTGCCATTGCCGGCTGCGCCGCGAGATCCCGCGCGACCTTGACACCCGCGCGCAGCGATCGCCAGTCGCTTTCACAGGCCAGAAAGTTCTGCCGAATGAGCGGCGCGTCTTCCGGTTCGCGCGAACGTAACACCACTTCGCCGCGACTTTCGGGTTGAACGGCAACGATGCGGGTGGCAAAACCGTCGGTGAAAGGCTTCTTGAAGGGCGAAAAATACGGCCACGCAGCCAGTGGTGCAGCCGTGAACAGAAACTGTACATCGGGAAGTCTTCGCGCCGGATCACTCCTGAGAAAACCCGCCGCTCCTCCGGGCACATCCGATGAGAAACCGCGTCCCGTCAAGAGCGTGCGTGCGACGTCGACGCCGATTCTGTCGGCCCGCATCATCCGATGAAACGGCCCGTTTCCCCGACGCCGGTACATGAGGATTACCGACACGTGGTCCCGAAGATTCTGCCCCACACCCGGTGCATCCAGTTGCAGGGGAATATCGTGCTCAGCCAGGCTATTCGCGTTTCCGATTCCGGACAGCATCAGAATCTGTGGCGTGTTGATGACGCCAGCCGACAGTAAGACCTCACGGTTTGCGGCAACCACACGGCGTTCGCCCGCTCGTTGGTACTCGACTCCCGTGGCCCTCCCGTCCGCGATCATGATCTGTTGCACCTGCGAGCGCGCTCGGATAACCAGATTCGAACGCCGACGAACTGGTCGAATGTAGGCGGTAGCCGTCGAGCAGCGTCGGCCCCCCTGGATGCTCATCTGCAGCCGGCCAAAGCCTTCCTGCTGAGCGCCGTTGTAGTCCTCGGTCATCGGATGCCCACCTTGCCGGGCCGCATCGAGAAAGGCGTCGACAAGTGGATCCTCATACTTGCAGAACTGCGTATTGATCGGGCCGTCAGCACCGCGGAAGTCGTCGCTTCCTTGCTCCCAGCTCTCCAGCCGCTTGAAGTAGGGCAGGACGTTCTCGAACGACCAGTCCGGCAGACCATTGCCTGCCCATCGGTCGTAGTCGCCCCGGTTACCTCGCACCCACGCCATCGCGTTGGTCGATGAACAACCGCCCATGACCTTGCCACGTGCACACTCGACACGCCGGTTGTTGACGTTTGGCTCGGGTTCGCAGTAGTACCTCCAGTCGTGGCGTCTCTCTGTCAGGATCTTGCCCCAGCCGAGCGGGATATGAATCATCGGATCGCGATCCCAGCCGCCGGCCTCGAGCAACAGAACGGACGCCGAGCGGTCTTCACTGAGCCGATTGGCAAGGACGCAGCCTGCCGAACCAGCGCCGATGATCACGTAGTCAAAACGCTCTGTCGCCTGCATCTAAGATCACCTTGATTACATCGAGACTTCGGCTCCAGCAGCCGCGTTCAACTCAACCACTGGTTGACCAGATTGTCAACCAGATAAGCAGCGGTTAGACTCCGTGTCAGAAAACGAGAGAAACCTCAGCATGGCGGCAGTCCGGAACGAAATGATTCCGAAAGGCGTCGAGACCATCGTCCAGGCACTCAGGACGCTGATCGTGGATGCCGATGATTTGCCATCGGAGCGCGAACTATCCCGCGAACTTGACGTCAAGCGACATCAACTGCGCAAGGCGCTCGACTACCTGCGGCGAACAGGCGAGATCGACTCGCCATCAGTCAAACGTCAAACGGGCTGGAAGAGCAAGTTCAGCGAGCGTCTCGTCAGCATTTCGAGTCCCATCGAAGTCATCGAGATGCGGCTGATCCTCGAGCCGAGCCTGGCCCGACTCGCATCGTTGCGGGCCTCGCCTCGAGATATCGAGCGAATCTCCGAGGCCGCCATTACGCCTGCAGGGGCGGACGCATCAGCGGTAGATCGGGAGTTTCATGACGCAGTGGCTGCGGCTGCGCGCAACGATCTCGGTTTCGAGATATTCCAGACTGTGCGTAGTGTCGGCTTCGACGCAAGACTCAAGCTCGATCCACCGAAGAACATCTGTCCGAATTCGAGAGTCAGGCAGCGAGACGCGGAACACCAGGCGATCGCTGACGCCATAAAGCAGCGCGATCCGAGTGCCGCCGAGGCCGCGATGATGGAGCACCTTCAGGAGGTGTCCCGGCGCATCCAGGAACGCGGCAACGCGTCTGGATCGAACGTCGCCTGAGACGGCAGCGGTTCGCGCAAACGCAGCGTACGCACGCCGCTCCTGGAAGCCGTTCACCGATGCCCTAACCCGACGCCGCCATTACAACGACACAACCCTGTACTGCAGGGGCGGCACTACGACTGGGCCTATCGCACCCTGCCGGATACCGGCACGGGCGGTCGCGAGCACGAGTGGCCCCAAGGTCGCATCGTCGGTGGGTCGAGTTGTCTGCACGCGATGACACACGTGCGCGGACATCTCGAGGACATTAAAGATCGGGTATTCGCCGGAGGCCCGCCCCGGTCCTACGCTGCGCTTCGCCCTTTCCATGCATTGCAGTTCGGCGTAACCGCGCCCGAAAGTGGTGGCCGGATTCGACCAAACGGTCAGGCGCTGAGCGACGCGCCGTCGATCGAGCCGAACTACCTCTCGACAGAACGAGATCGACAGATGATGCGCGCTGCTTTGCAGGCGGCGCGAACGATCGGTCATCAGGCGGCGCTACGGTGGCGTGCTGCCGAGCTTCTGCCCGGTGATCACGTCTTGAGCGATGAGCACCTGGACGCATCCTGCGCCGAGGTCGCGTCGACGCATCATCATCCGTGGGGTACCTGCGCACTGGGCCTCGAAAACGAAGCCGTCGTGAACCCCGATCCATGTGTTCGCGGCCTCGATGACGTCTTCGTGGTCGATGCATCGGTCTTCCCGACACTCACCAGTGGGCCATCAATGCAACGGTGGTCGCGCTGGCGGAGTACTGGGCCAGCGGATTTTCAGACTAAGCTGTCGACGCGCAAGGTGATGGGGGCTGTCTATTCCTGACTATATGTATAGTTGATTACACACTCGGTACGGTTGTTTCGATTCGGCAGAGCAAGCTAGCGGATCAGATCGGCAGACGGTGTAAACGCGTTCTCGAGCCGTTTGTCCACGAAGTACCGATCGAGATCCGCTCGCGTGATCGCGCCGACATGGACGTTCGCGATTGCCCCCGTTGGATCGTGTACGAGGTAGGTCGGGGTGCCGATGAAATCGACGCCCGTCCGTGAAAGATAGTCGCTGCCGAACGACGGACCGTTGTACAGGTAGTTGCGGAAACTGACGGTCGTTCGATTCAACGTGGCCCGGGCTTCCGGTTGCAGACTGGTATCGTCCGACGAAAGGCCGACGACGCTGACACCGTATCCGAGGTTGTCCCTGTTGAACTGGCTGAGCATCGGCTTCTGAGCCTCGCACGGTATGCAGTCGTGCGCCCAGACGATCACCAGCGTCCAGCGGTCGCGGTTCACCACCGTTTCGTAGAGCGCGGCTTCGCCGGTATCAGCGACGAGCTCGAAAGACGCCGCGTTGCCGGCATGCGCCGCAAGCGAGAACAGCAGTGCCAGCGATGTAATGCGAGTCGACATTTCCATCACCCGTCAGCCATTGCGCGCTTGTGTGTCACCACGACACCTCGGCGTGGCACGGCCTCGTCCCACGGTGTTTCGGCCCAACACGCTTCGTCGAAAATGAGCTTTGCGTCGATGCCTGCGAACATGAGCCACTCCTTCACGCGGTTCGTCCGCCCTTCCGCGAGGATCTGGTTGCCATTGTCGATAGCCGTGCCGCCGAGGCTGCACCCGATGACCGAGATGATGTCCGACGCCGGATCGACACTTGCCGCCATTCGTTCGAGGACACGTTTGTTGTCAGCCGCAAGGTGAAGCGAATCGTTGGCGAAGATCAGCGTCTGCGTATCGAGGTTGGTGTATCGGCTGAAGGCGCTTGCGTAATTGCTTCGCTGACGATCGAAGACATTCGCCACCGCCTTGCCATTCGCCTCGGCGGCTCGCCGATCATCAGCAACCAGAGCGATGATCTTGGGGACCGAGGTAAAGGTGACGCTCGATGACCTCGGTCCATCGCCGGAGGCGATCGGCTGTTCACGAACACCGCTCACCGCGATTGGCGATGTGGGTGTCAGTTCGGCCCCGGTACGGGTGTATTCGCGTTCCACATGGATCTCACCGATCGACACGCTGTAGGCGTTCCGGTACCCGTCTTGAGTCTGCGAGTTCTCAGCCTTGTAGGAGAGAAAGTAGTTGCCGAGATCGCCCTCCACCATCTGGATGCCGTAACCGATCTGTTCGATCGCGTCGAACATCTCGTTGCCAAAAGCCGTGCTCGGCTCGACCATCTGAAACGTCGTGACACTCGGATCGACTTCGTCGAGCGCCGCCAGGGTGTCGACAAGATCATTCGCGATCGTCGCATAGTCGGCTTGCGACAGAGTGGCGCTACCGAGGCCGGGCAAGCTCGGCTCACTCAATTGACTGCATCCGCCCAATGCGGTGCAGAGTGCCGCGCTCAGCCCAAGCAGTGTCCTTGAAGTTGTCGCTTTCAATGGGTTTACCCCGCTCGTCTGAGTGTCAGAATCACCGACTGCTTGGGCAGTCGACCCTCGAACGCCGTGGAGAAGCAGCCTTCCTCGCGGATCCGGTGCTCCGCGACACCGGCGACGAGCAATTCCTGATTGACACGTTGTTGGCGCTCGAGGGAAACGCTCTCGGTGCCATCCCAAACCAGGCTCTTTCCATGACTGCATCCCTGGATCATAAGCCGATCGCTCTCCGATCTGAAGGTCTCGAGTAGCGCGGACACCGCCCGCTTGTTGTGCTCTCCAAGGACGTTCGGATCGGTCGTCGGAAATCTCAAGACGAGTTGCGAGACGGGCCGGTAGCTGCGATTGTCGAGTGATGCGGCGCTGCGCTGTCGGGTAAAGAGCTGCGAACGACTGATGATGAGGAAGCGCTCCTCGGCGATTCGCTCACCCAGTCGCGCACCTGACGAGCGCGCGGGGCTCGAACCCGCGGCATACATGTCGACCACACTGCCGCTCTCGTCCAGAAAGAACACACCGGTCGGGAAACGCTCGGTAACCCCGTTCTGCCGATGAAGATCGTCGTGCATCAGCACGGGTGTCGGCGCTACCCCCTGAACGATCAGCAGTGACGCCGGCGTCCACCGACCCTCCGAATACCGGTAGTTCCGCTTGAGCGTCAGGGTGCGAATCGAAAGCTCAAAGGTCGCCGGCTTGTCGGCACTCTCGTCATCGGCAAGGGTCTGGCGGTAGGAGACATAATTCCTGCCTTGATCGGCATCGACCATCTGCACGCCATACCCGGCATCCCGGAACGCTCCCTTGAGTGCCCGGCCGAAGTCGGACTGCGTCGGTGTCAGCTGGACCGTCATGGACCAGGCATCAAAGCCCGGAATCTGAATGAGGGCGCTCACCAGATCGATGGCGATCGTTCGCGTCGATAGCTTCTGATCCGATGCTTCAGGCAGTCGGGTCGCGGTATCCGTCAATACCACACCGCCCGTATTGACGCACCCGCTCACCGTGAGACTGCCCAGCGTCAACGCCGCTAGAGCTATCGCTGATCGCACCGCGCACGGACGGATCACAACCCGGTTGCTTCCCGATAGCACCGGTCACAGACTTCGGGGAACTCCAGCTGCTCCGAGATTTTTGACCTCTGTACCGGCGTGTTTACAGGCTTGTCTGCGCTGGCAAACCGGGCTCCGCTCACGACGTCCGTGCCGTCGTCAAGCAGCCGACCGACGATGCTCTGTTCGAGATTGCAACTCTCACTCTTGCTCAAGAAATCGTCCATGATTCAGCGACCGCGCAGGACGCGGTAGTTGGCCCTGGCGCCCAGGGTATCGGTGTCGATTGTCATCAACGCCGGTATCTCACGACGCTGGAACTTCACAGGATACTAGCACTGTCGAACCCTGGGCGGGCCTCCACTCACCGTCCTTCCGGAAGCACGTCAAGCATCTGCAAATGCGACTTTCCCTCATTGCGATCCACTTCGTGCATTGCCGCTCGGGCGAGAAACAGACCGGCCTTCTCGACATCCTCTTGCAGGGTGAGGATCGCAGGACGGAACAGTTTCAAGAGCGACACGGTCTCCTTCGAGAACACATCCGTGTCGCTTATCCGCCCGTTGTCATCCAGAACTTGCCCTGACGCAGAACTTGCCCTGGCGGCTGGAAACTCGGTTCAACCGCTTGATTTTACAGACTAAACCGTTTTATAATGTTAGTCATATCGATTTAGTAAAGGCACACGGCGTAGGCACCCTCGAATGCGTTAAAGAAACGTCGACTGGATCCACGACGACGCGCAGACCTCCCACCCGCCTGTGATCACGCCCCGTCAACAGGCAATACGCCGAACTGACCTCTTCACGGCTGCTGATGTCTCAGTGCCCTTCGGAATACCGCTCGCCTTCAGCGAGCTGGCCCCGAGAAATTGAAAACATCGGCCTGCGTGTTACGGCGCATTCGAATGCCGCAAAACAATCGAATACTTGGGTGAGTAAGCCGAAGGAACTGCCCCTTCGGCTTCTCGCGGAACCGGCATGAGCGTCTCCACTCACCGGGCTCCCATCGTTCCAACCGCCGTATCGCCGCGTCCGTTCCAATGAAGGAACAGGTTCGGTTGGCAACGCCGCTGCCGGCGTGACCATGACACGGCTCTGCGCGGATGACCGCGAAGGCGTTCGTATTTCCTCATGGCCCATCGCATCAGAACACGGTCCAGATGGTCAGCGATGACCTGAAACTCCGAACCGCGAAAGCGGCCGTAGTACCGCTGCCAGCCACGATAGCGTGGCGCGATCAGACGAGCCAGATCATCGAGCGAGGAAGCACTTTTCAAGTGCAAGCGCCAATGCCTGATCGTCTGCCGCATCGATTTCTACGACGCGCGGCTTACCGCTGGGGTAAAGCCGATGAACACTTCGCCATGCTGATCAACAGCTGACCGGGGACGGAAAGTGTAGCCGAGGAAATCGAACTGGATGTTCTCGTGTTCTCGTGGTCTGTTTACATCCTTGCAATACACCACCCGGGTTTTCTCCGGGTGAAGCTCCAGCCCTACTGGTTCGTGGCCAGCCAGTGATCCGGCGCGTAGTACAGAAACAGATTCGAAAGGACGGGGGACAGCGGGCGCCCTGAGGCGTACCCATTACGCGCCCGGATCGAGCTCGCGCCACCTTTACGCCGGATACTGCCCATTCGGTAAGCAGGATGTCTGATGGACTTGTCCCGGAGACAAATCAGGGCTCCGGTTTGGATCAGACAGACTCCGGAGGGCCACGATTCCTCCATCACGTCCGTAGCTTCTCGTACTGCATGCGACTATCCCTATGTCGCAATGCCGCACTGCTGCGGCACACTGACGTGCATGAGCTTGTGCTTGAGCGTCCAGACGGTGTTGTACTGCACGCCGAGTCGGCGCGAAAGCTCGAGCGCGGAGATGCCGTTCTTGGACTGGGTTAGGTGGTAAATCCCGCGAAACCAGACTGTCAACAGCAGCTTGGTTCGATGGAAAACAGTAGGTGATGACGTGGTTTTCATCACCCACGATGTGATCACCCACAATGTGCGTCACGCCATGGCAGTCGGCGATCGTTACACAGTATTCAATCGCGGCAAGACGCTCGGCACCGCATTGAAAGACGAAATCACGGCGGAGAAACTTTCGGATCTGATGGCAGGAGAGGAAATGGCCCAACTCGAAGGAACTCTGGGTGGCACGGTGTAGCTGGCTCGTCAGCGTGCTTTGTCCTGGATCAAGGCCGTAGAATCTCAAACCTGTATCAATGTCCACTTGCGACGAGGAGCATGATGTGGAGATGACAAAAATAGCCGCACACGCGCAGGCGCTGTACGCATCGCAAGGCAACGAGGCAGAAGCGAAGGCCGCGCAAAAGGCGAAACAGTACGACGAAGCGGGAAACACAAAGGAGGCGGCGATCTGGCGCGCCATCCGTGAAGCGATCTGCGAGCTCAGGGGCGCGCCGCAAAGTTAGCGGTTTTCAGCGAACGCCGCGCTTGCTCATCGGGCCGCACCGAAGGGATGTAGTCGAAGTCGTCGGCCATTGCTGTTGTCACACCGTCAGTACCGACGCGCCACAGTCGCCCTGCTCCTTCTGTGCCGTCCTGCGACAGCGAGCCGACCCATAGCCCGCCGCGTGAGTCGCACTTGCCGTCGTTGAACCGATTGCGCGGGCGATCCGCTCCGGGCTGCTCAGGTCAGGAGACTGTGCCACCCACATCGACACGGCTAATCGAGCTGCCGATTGCGGCAAGCAGGCCACCGTCGCGGTACGGTACGGCAACACCGACCAACTCCGGTAAGGCGATCGTGCGGCGCTCATCGCTGCCCTCCAAAGAACAGTGAATGGCCGGTGCGAAGATGTCGACCCACCACAGGCATTGGTCGGCAACTGACCAGAAAGGCCCTTCACCGAGCACATCCTCGCCCGCGAAGGCGACGCGCGGCAGCGACGCACGCGCCACGTGCGGGTCGCTCAGGACAGATCTCCGAGCCGTGCCGACATCCCCTGATCGGCGATCAGATCGGTCCCGGTGACAGCACCCGCCGCGTCCGACAGCAGGAACGCCGCGCATTCACCAACCTCACGTACGGAATTGCAGCGATTCGTCGCGTGCCAGGAACGGAACCGTGCCTCGGTCGCCGGGTCGGCCTCGGCCGCGGTCGCGACGATTTCGGTTCGGGTCAGCCCCGGACTCAGTGAGTTCACACGAATGCCGTTCGGGCCCAGACTCCAGGCCATCGCGCGGCTCATCGCGACAATCGCCGCCTTGGTGGCCGCATACATCTCGTAGCCTGCGTCCGAAGCGCGCGCATGGTTCGAGGCGACAGCAACGATCGCACCGCCCTGCCCCCGCTCGACCATCACTCGCGCGACCGCCTGTGCGCATACGAACACGCCACGCTGGTTGACGCGCCAAAGTCGATCGAGCGTGTCGAGATCGGCTTCGAGGAACGGTGGATGCAGCGTGAGTCCGGCGTTCGCGACGAGCCCGTCGATACTGCCGTGGCGCTCGGCGGCAGCGACCACCCAGCGCGTGACGGCCGTGGGATCGGCAACGTCGAGACGCTCTACCTCGACGCGCTCGAAGCCGTCGAACGCAGCCGCCTCGAGAGTGCCGACGACGACCGTCGCTCCGCCCTCGTGACAGACTTCGACGATACCGCGACCGATGCCGGCTCCCCCGCCGCTCACCAGCACGATGCGACCGTCGAGTCTGCCGCCGCTTCCCTCGCTCACTTCACGGCGCCTGCGGTGACCCCGGCGACAATGCGGCGCTGGAACAGGATGAACAGCACCAGTAGCGGCAGCGAACCGAGTACCGCGGCGGGGAACAGATCCTCCGGTGACAGCGTGTGGTTGCCGACGAAGCGGTAGACGCTGATCATGACGGTGAACTTGTCCTCGTCGGAAACGAGCAGTAACGGGTAGGTAAAGTCGTTCCATACCATCAACATGACAAACAGGGACAGCGTTGCAGTTGCCGGTCCGAGCAGCGGGCGGATGATGTACCAGAAGATCTTGAAGTCGCCACAGTTGTCGAGTCGCGCAGCCTCGTCGAGTTCAACCGGAATACTTCCGATGAAGCTTGTGTAGAAGAATACGGCGAGCGGCAGATTCAATGCGGTGAAGGCGAGCACGAGCCCGAGATAAGTGTCGAGCAGACCGATCTCGCGGAAGATGACATAGATCGGTGTGATGGTGACGAAGGCGGGAGTGGACAAGCCGAGCGCAGTCAGAAGCACCAGCGCCCGTGAAAGACCACTGGTGCGCCGAGCGAGCGGGTACGCCGCCAGCGCCCCGATGAACGACACCAGTACGGTAACCGACAGCGTGATGCCTATCGAGTTGATGACACTCCGCGCATAGCTCATCTTCGACAGTGCGTTGGCATAGTTGCCAAGGAACAGCCCCTCGGGCAAGCCCAGCGGATCGCGGACGATCTCGGGACCGGTCTTGAAGGACATCATGACCATGTAGGCCACCGGCAGCAGCATGAGTGTGACCAGGGCCACCACCGCCATCGACAAGAGTAACTTCGTCGCCCGTCCACGCAGGCTCATTCGGGTACTCATACTATCTCTTCCGTTATCTATACGGTGTGTGCGATCGTCTTTACAGTCGCGCCTCGCGCGCGCGCAGGACCCGATTCTGGATGTAGGCGATCAGCACGACGAGAATGAGCATGACGATCGACAACGCACTGGCGAAGCCAAACTTGTATTTCCCGAACAGCGAATCGATGATGTGCAGGCTCAGCGTTCGCGTTGCCCCGTCGGGGCCGCCCCGCGTCATGATGAACGGCAGCTCGAATGTCTTCAGTGTGCCGATGGTCGACAGCACGATGTTGATCGTGAAGCTCGGGGCAAGTAGCGGCACCTCGATATGCCGGAAGCGCTGCCAGCCGCTCGTGCCCTCGAGCCGGGCGGCCTCGTCCAGATCCTGCGGAATGGCGGCATAGCCGGCAAGGAAGATCGCGGTCGTGTAGCCGACGAACATCCAGACGTGCGCGAAACCGAGCGCCAGCAGTGCGGTGTTCGGATCCCCGATCCAGTTGTGTTGCAGGGACGCAAGCCCGAGTCGCCCGAACGCGGCGTTAAGCCCGCCGTTGAAGGGCGAGTAGATGAATTGCCACACGTAGCCGACGATCACGAACGACATCATCGCAGGCATGAACAGCGCCGCGCGACAGAAATCCCGGATTGCCGGCAGCCTGTGCAAGAGTGCCGCGAAGCACAGGCCGATGGCGGTCTGCAGCGTGACGACCAGCAGCGTGAACAGCAACGTCACCTGCAGCGCGTCGAGGTAGCGCGAGCGCGTGAAGATGCGTTCGTAGTTCTTCCAGCCGACGTCCTTCGGTATGCCGACTCCGGTGAAGTCGGTGAAGCTCAGCCTCAAAGACAATAGGATCGGGTAGATGAAGAAGATGCCGAGCACGAGCACGGCCGGCAGCGTGAACAGGTATATACGGTACTTGCCCATGTCCGATTCCCGGGGTCAACCGACAAGACCTGACGCCGTGCCCCGCGACACTGAGGACAGGCCGCAAGGCAAAGGACGACACGTTGCTACTGGTCCTCGATGATCTCGTCCCAACGGACGAGTACATCTTCCGGGTCCTGTTCGATGTCGAGGAGGTATCCGGTCATGCTGTCGAACAGCTCAGCCTCGAGCTCCTTGGGCCACTGCAGCACGCTGAACGGGAACAGGATCGAGGCCCCGGCCTCGCGCGCCGCGTCGTAGGGCGCGGCAAGCTCCGCCATGCCACTCGAGCCGTCGGCGAACGGGCTGTAGGCGGACTCGGCTTCGAGCAGCGTTTGCAGGTTTGCGTCGTCGGTGAAGAAGTCGACGAACGCCTTTGCAGCCTCAGGCTCCTCGCTCTGCGAACTTATCGTCCAGCCGAACCCGAACAGATCCAGCGCGACGCCGCTGTCTGCCGACGCGGGAATTGGCGCGAACACGAAGTCGAGTCCGTCGACCTTGCCGAAGTCCAGTATGTTCCACGCTCCCTGCGGGATCATCGCGAAGCTGCCGGCCTTGAACTCTGCCAGCGCCGTCGACCAGGGATCCACTCCGGCCACCTGCTTCGGATCAAAACACTTCGCTTCGGCCAGACGTCGAACCTTGCCGAGCGCCTCGGCGAAAGCCGCGCTGTCCTCGAAGGTGCTCTCACCGGCACCGAGCGCGGCGGCAACCGAGGGATCGGGCTCGAGTCCGTTGGCGGTCACAAACAGTGCCGCAGGGAAGCCGCCCGTCAGCAGCATCGGTGAGGTGCCGGCGGCGTCGAGCGTTTTGCATGCCTCGACGAGGGCATCGACGGTGGTCGGCGGTTCATCGATGCCGGCGGCGCGCAGCAGCCCCATGTTGACGTAGTTGCCCATGCCGATGACTTCGAGCGGCATGACGTAGACCTCGTCGCCGGAATCGACTGTCGCACTGACGGCGGGCGAGAGCCGATCGAACCATGTGCCCTTGTCCAGAGGCGCAAGCAGCCCGGCGTCGCTCCACACCTTGACCAGCGGCATGTCGGCCATCATGACGTCAGGTGCGTCACCGCTCTGCAGTCGTGGCGGCAACACGATATCGGTGTCGGTGCGGCTGATGTAGGAGAACTCGACGTCGATGTCAGGGTGCGCCGTCTCGAAGCGTTCGATCAGCTCGGGCATGCCGGCGGGTTCGGCGTCATTGCCCTTCCAGGCGGAGACCTCGATCGTCACGGCCTGCGCGACGCCTGCGGCGGCCAGCAGGGATACGGCGCCAATCGAGGCGATCACGGGAGGGGTTGTGCGTTTCATCATCTACGTCTCTCGCAAGGAAGTCGATAGCTACACTCAACAATACACGATATTTTATTTATAGTGCATTATTGTCAGCGAATCCTTTTCGGATCTGCCGAGAGACTAGAGCATGCCGACTACCCCTCTGCCCATCGCCGCCATCGAGCCGATCCACGCCGCCGTCGGCCAGCGCAACCAGCTGCTGGTGAAGATCACCACCGAGGACGGTCTTGTCGGCTGGGGCGAATCCGGCCTGTCGGGGCGAGAGTGCGCGGTCATCGGCGCGCTCGAGCAGATGGCTGGCTTCCTCGTCGGTCAGGACGCCCGACGCATCGGCCGAATCTGGCAGGAGGTGTACCGCAGCCAGTACTTCGAGGGCGGACGTGTGCTTACCGCCGCGCAATCGGCGATCGACATCGCCCTGCACGATCTGCTCGGCAAGGCGCTCGGCGTACCGGTCTACCAGCTGCTCGGCGGTCGCCACCGGGACGTGGTCCCGTCCTTCGCCTCCACCTCGGTCGAATGCGCCGGCCCGGCAATGATCGAGCAGGTACGCGAGCTTGCGGGTCATGGCTGGGACTGCGTGCGTGTGATGCCCGAAGGTCATGGCAGTGACGACGGTACCTACAACCCGCGGACGAGTCTCGCGCGTACCGCCGAGTGGCTCGTACGGCTTCGCGAGGCGGTCGGCACCATTGTCACGCTCGGCATCGACTATCACCATCGACTGTCGATCGCCGAGGCGGCGAGTTTCTGCCAGCGCATGCCCTCGGGCACGCTCGACTTCCTCGAAGAGCCGATCCGCCACGAGACACCCGAGGCCTACGCGACGCTGCGCACGATGACCGATGTGCCCTTCGCCGTCGGCGAGGAGTTCTCGTCGAAGTGGGCGGCGGCACCCTACATCGAGCGCGGCCTGACTCAATACATGCGGCTCGACCTGTGCAACATCGGTGGCTTCACCGAGGCCATGAAGGTTGCCGGTTGGTGCGAGCGCCACTATATCGACCTGATGCCGCACAACCCGCTCGGGCCGGTCTGCACTGCGGCGAGCGTACACCTCGGCGCCGCCGTACCGAACTTCAGCTGGCTCGAGACGCGCCAGGCTCCAACCGAGTCGCTCGGTTTTCATGACGAAACACTGTTTCCCGGACAGGTGGAGATGAAGGGTGCGGTCTACGTCGTCGACGACCGGCCCGGTCTCGGCGTCACGGTTGACGAGGCAGCACTGCGGGCGTCGCCGCCGGTCGACTGGGAAGCGCCACATCTGGTACGCGCGGACGGCTCGGTCACGAACTGGTAGCGCGGCCCGAAGCGTCGAACAACAGGGCGCGTCAATCAAGCGCCTCCCGTGCGCACCTCAAGTGCACGCCTCAGTCGGGTACCTCACCCGCGCGCTCGAATACCTTCATCTGTTGCGTCATGTGCTCGCCCGAACCCTGCACGTGCTCACGAATCACGCGCGACGCCTTGTCGACATCGCCGGCACGGAGGGCCTCGAGCAGTTCGCGATGCTCGCGCAGGATGTCGCGTTCGCGCCGCGAGCTGATCGGCAGCGCCAGCGAAAACACGTTCAGCGCCCGCTTCTGCCGCTTCCACAGTTCGACGGCTCGTCGGTTGTAGTGCCGTTCGTACATGAAGCCGTGAAACTCGGCGTCCAGCCGACCGAAGGCAGCGCGTTCGGCGACCGGTGTGGCCTCGATGCGCGACTGAATGCGCTCGAGTTCGACAAGATCCTCCGGTCGCACGAACTGCGCGTACCAAGACAGGAAATACGGCTCGAGCAACTGCAGCAATTCGAAGATTTCGGTGATCGTGCCGATGTCAGCCACGGCCACCGTTGCACCACGGTTCTTGCTGAACTCGACAAGACCTTCGCCCTGCAGCAAGCGGAGCACCTCGCGCACCGGACTGGTGCTGACGCCGTAGCGCTCGGCGAGTTTCGCGACCTTGAGCCGCTCACCACCCGCAAGTGCACCGGTATCGATGTCGGCCATCATCCGCTCGTACAGCGATGACTTTGCGTCGTCTTCGGACGGGCTGGACGACATCCTGGTGAGCACCGGCGACAGAGGGATTTCGAAGTTTAGCAGAGGGACATCGCACCCTCTCCGAGTCGGCTACTCGTCAGATCCGGCGCATGATCGGTTTCTCGCGAACATTGCACTTGACATAGATAGTGTTTTTTACAGTCTGCATTGTGTACTATTTATGCAAGAACGATAGCCTATCGGCTGCGGGCTGACCAGGCGTTCCTAATCCCAACCCGAGGAGGAAGAATTACATGAAACCGATGAAGCTGACGACCGCGATACTCGCGCTCGGACTCACCGCGGCGGCGCACGCTGCCGACGAAGTGACGCTGACCGTGTTGTCCTCGACCATCGTCGAAGGACCGGAAGGCAAGGCCGAGCAAAGCTATGCCGACGAATACATGTCGCTCAACCCCGACGTCACGATCGAATTCATCGGCGTTCCGGCTAACGAGCTGTACGCAAAGGCCAATGCGCTCGCGATCAGCGGTCAGATGCCGGACGTCTACATCAATTCCCCGGAGTTCATGGCGCAGGCCGACGACCTTGGCATCGTCGCCGATCTGGAAGCGGCCTTCGGTGCGGAGTATTTCGACGGCTTTGCAGAAGGACCACTGGCGCAGGCGACGCTCGACGGCAAGTATCAGTTCGCGCCGTGGTTCACGATCCCCGTCACACTGCTCTATCGCACTGACTTCTTCGAGGAGGCGGGGCTCGAACTTCCGGGCACCTGGGATGAGTTTCGTGAAGTGGCGAAGGCACTCACCGTCGATACCGACGACGACGGCAAGACCGATCGCTGGGGCTTTGCTCTCATCGGCACCAACAACGGTTCTGGCGCGTCGCGCTTCTTTCAGATCATGCGCAGCCACGGCGCAGCCGAGCTCATCGAGGACGGTGATGGCTGGACGACCCAATTCGACTCACCCGAAGCGCAGGCGGCGTTTACCTTGCTCGGCGATCTCGTTGACGACGGCTCGATTCCCCCGGGTCCCTTGCAGACGGGTTACGGTGAAGCTGTCTCGCTGATTGCCAGTGGCAAGGCGGCTATGATGATTACAGGACCGCACTCCATCGGCGCGATTCTCGAACAAGCCCCCGATCTCGCAGGCAAGCTCGCCGGTGCGGTGATGCCGTCGGTCGAAGGGATCGATCCCGATATCAACCTCGGCATGTTCGGTTGGGCGATCGCATCTGACAGCGACAACAAGGAGGTCGCCGCCGACTACATCAAGTTCGTCTTGAACATGGATAACCAGCTCAGCTGGAATTCGGCCACCGGCCGCTTGCCGACGCGCCTCGACGCCCTCGGCGATCCACAGATCGCACGTCCCGAGCTGGCTGGCTTCATCGAAGCCGCGCAGTTCGGCTACCAGCCACCGACGGTCAAGTACTACCCCGAGGTCTTCAGCATCGCCGGTGACAACTACCAGGCCGTGCTCATCGACCAGATGACGCCTGAAGAGGCGACGAAGAATGCCGCCGAGCGGACCGCCCGACTCATTGAAAACAACCGCTAGGGACGACATCGCTCCGCTTTGACCTCCACCGAACAGGGAGGCTTGACGAGCATGGCTGCAACATCCTTGAAAGGCGACGCGCAGGCGAGCAGCCGGACTCGCTTTCCAAACGGTGATGCTCGCCCACCGCGACGGCGGACGGCCGCTGCAAAAGCCCGTGCACGAGCTGGCTTTACCTTCGTCTCGCCGGCGATGCTCGTGATGCTGCTGCTGGTGGTCTATCCGCTGGCTTACGGCATCTACATCAGTTTCTTCGACACCAATCTGCTCAATCGCTGGGACTTCGTCGGACTGAAGTACTACGCGCAAAGCATCAGCGACCCGGGATTTCTGAAGAGCCTTGTCATCACCGTCGTCTACGCGATTCTGGTGATATCGGGGCACCTGATCGTCGGCGTGACGCTTGCCGTCGTACTCGCCTCCGACATCAAGGGCAACGTGCTGTTTCGGGCCGTGCTGATCCTGCCCTGGCTGTTCCCGGAAGTCGTCGTCGCGATGATCTTCCGCCTGATCTTCGATCCGGTTTTCGGCATTCTCAACTATGCGCTCGGGTCGGTCGGGCTGATCGACACGCAAGTCGCCTGGCTCGACCACCCGACCTGGGCCTTTGCCGCCATCACCGGGGCGGCTATCTGGAAAGGCTATCCGCTCGTCATGCTGCTTGCGCTGGCCGGTCTCCAGTCGATTCCGCGTGATCGCTACGAGGCGGCGGCACTCGATGGTGCGGGGCGCTTCCTGCAATTTCGCTACGTCTCGCTACCAGGCCTTGCGCCTATTCTCGGCGTTGCGGTCATCCTCGAATTCGTCTGGTGGTTCAAGCATTTCACGATCGTGTGGCTGATGACCAAGGGTGGGCCGGTGGACGCTACCAACGTGGTCAGCATCGACATCTACCGTACCGCCTTCCAGAGCTTCGACTTCGGTCGTGCCGCGTCGATGGCGGTCATCGTGCTCTTCATCTGCATCCTGTTTGCAGTCATCTATCGCAAGACGGTGCCTGACGATGAAATCTAGTGCCAATGTCGGCGGTGCCCATCCGCTCTTCTACGTCGTGCTTGCAGGTGCCTGCGCGATGGTCCTGACACCTGTCCTCTGGATGGTCTCGACCTCCTTGAAGGAGCGCACCGAGCTGTTCTCCGATCCGCCGTTGTTGTGGCCCGAGAGTCCAAGTCTCACCGCGTTCCGGAGTGTCTTCACCGACTACCCGTTTGCCGACTACATCACCAACAGCCTCGTCGTCGTGCTCACGGCAACCGCCATCTCGCTGGTATTCTCGACACTTGCAGGCTATGGGCTGTCGCGTTTTCACTTCAGCGGCCGCGGTGCCTTCCTTGGCTTTCTGTTGCTGTCGCAGATGTTCCCCTCGGTCATGCTGGTCATTCCGTACTTCAAGATCATGAAGACCGCGGGGCTCCTTGACTCACGGCTCGGCCTCATCGTCACCTACATATCGTTCACGATCCCGTTCTGCACGTGGATGATGTATGGCTACTTCAGGAGCATACCGAGGGACCTCGACGAGGCGGCGTCGATCGACGGCTGTGGCCCGGCTCGCACGTTCATCACAGTGATTCTCCCACTCGCCCTCCCCGGCATGGTCGCAACGGCGGTCTACGCCTTCATCACCGGCTGGAACGAATACCTGTTCGCGCTGATCCTGACGAACTCCGAGACCCAGAAGACGCTGCCGGTCGGCATCGGACAGTTGATCGGCCAATACAAGGTCGAGTGGAACGAATTGATGGCCGCCTCGATCTATTCGACTATCCCGCTGATGCTGTTCTTTCTCTTCCTGCAACGCTATCTCATCAGCAGTCTGACGGCTGGTGCGGTCAAGGACTGACGGCGCAGACCACTGGCCGGACTGGAAGGCCGAACTGACGGCAGATTGAACGCACAACCGAGGAGATCGAACCATGGCAACTGCCACGCTCGACGGCATCAGCAAGATCTACGACAACGGCTTTCGTGCCGTCGACGAACTCAGCCTCGATCTCGAGGACGGTGAATTCCTCGTCCTCGTCGGGCCCTCGGGCTGCGGCAAGTCCACTGCCCTGAGGATGATCGCCGGCCTCGAGGAAATCTCGTCCGGCGAGCTCCGCGTCGGCGAGCGCGTGCTCAACGAGCTCGCACCGAAGGATCGCGACGTCGCGATGGTTTTCCAGAACTACGCGCTGTACCCGCAGATGACGGTGGGCCAGAACATCGGCTTCCCGCTCAAGCTGCGCAAGGTCAGCAAGCAGGATCTGGATGATCAGGTGCGCCGCGCCGCCTCCATCCTCGAACTGATGGAGCAGCTCGACAAGAAACCCGGGCAGCTCTCGGGCGGGCAACGGCAGCGCGTCGCCATGGGCCGTGCCATCGTCCGTCGCCCCTCGCTTTTCCTGATGGACGAGCCACTGTCGAACCTCGACGCGAAGCTCCGCGTGCAGATGCGTGCCGACATCGCGAGCATCCAGAAAGAACTCGGTGTGACAACCTTCTATGTCACCCACGACCAGGTCGAGGCGATGACGATGGGCCATCGCGTGGCGGTCATCAAGGATGGAGTACTGCAACAGGTGGCCGCACCCGAAGCGCTCTACGCCCGACCGGTAAACGTCTTTGTAGCAGCCTTCATCGGCTCACCCTCCATGAACCTCTGCGAGGCGACGCTGGTTCACGCCGGCGCAGGCTTCCGACTCATGCTCGGTGACCAGACGCTTGCCGTGCCCGACGACATCATCGACAGACGACCGGCGTTGTCGACGTATGTCGGGGAGCCGATCGTGGTGGGCTTTCGTCCCGAACATCTCGAGGACGCCGCGCTCGTGCCCGACCATCCTTTGGCACGGACCCTGGAAGCGACGGTCGGTGTGCGCGAGGCGCTCGGTGCCGAAACCTTGATTCACTTCTCGCTGTCCGCTGCACCCGTGGACAGCGGGGATCCGGACGCGCTCGACAAGTTGGGGGGCGACGAGACGAGCCTGTGCACCGCCCGTTTCGGTCCGGCCACGCGAGCCCGTGTCGGGGATCGTATCCGCATCGCCCTCGACACCGAACACCTGCACTTTTTCGACCGCAAGACCCATCTAGCCGTATAGGCTCGTGCCATGGCATCGTACGCGCCGGCGAGGCGATAAGAGTATACCGCCGCAGGCTGGATCGGCGTCGACTGGGGCACGACCAGCCTGCGCGCGTGGCTACTCGATCGGAACGATCGGGTCCGTGACGAGGCGACGAGCGATCGGGGCATGTCGACGCTCCGCCCAACCGAGTTCGAGGACGCCCTTTTCGAACTCGTCAAACCCTGGCTCGACCCGACCACCGCGCCGATGCCGACGGTCGCCTGTGGCATGGTCGGTGCGCGCGGGGGCTGGATAGAGGCACCTTACGCGTGCGTATCCTGCGTCCCGGGCGGCGCCGACGCAGCAATCGCCGCCCCGATGCGCGACGATAGACGTGACTGCCGCGTACTCGCCGGCATCTCGCAAGACCTACCACCTGACGTCATGCGGGGTGAGGAGACGCAACTCGCCGGCTTGCTTGCCCGCGAGCCGGAGCTCGACGGTACGATCTGCCTGCCCGGCACTCACACCAAGTGGGCTCGCGTCGCGAGTGGTGAGGTACAGGCGTTCAGGACCTGTGTGAGCGGGGAACGGTTCGCGCTGCTCGGCTCGGCCTCGGTACTGCGCCACTCGATTGCGCCGGAAGGCTGGGATGCCGACGCCTATGCTGCGGCAGCAGTGCCCGGCGCACTCGGCAACCCCGGTGCATTGCCACCTACGCTGTTCGGGCTGCGCGCAAGCACTTTTGTTGGCTGACGCTGACCCGGTCTGCGCCCGGGCTCGGTTGTCGGCGCTGTTGATCGGTGCCGAGCTTGCGACGATGCAGCCTTGGTGGGAGGGTGGCGAGGTTGTGCTCGTAGGCGCAAGGGCATTGGTCGATCGTTACCGGGTCGCGCTCGCTATGGGCGGTGGCTCTTCACGCATGCTCGATGCCGACACGCTCACGCTTGCCGGACTTGCCGCCGCCCGTCGCCAACTGTTCCCCGATCTGACGATCATCCCGCACCCGCCCGGAGGAAACCCGTGAACCGTCCCCTGATCGAGATATTGCGCGGACTCCTTCCAGACGAGGCCGTTGCCGTTGGCGAGGTGCTGCTCGATGAAGGCTTCACCGACATCGAAGTGCCGTTGAACTCGCTGCGTCCACTCGAGAGCATCGCCGCACTCGTCGATGCATTCGGTGCGAGCGCGCGCATCGGCGCGGGCACCGTACTCAAGACCGACGATGTCGCGAACGTCGCCGCCACCGGCGCACGGCTGATCGTCTCACCGGATGCAAACGCTGCGGTCATCAACGCAAGTGTGGCGACCGGCCTGGTCTCCAACCCCGGAGTCGCGACGCCAAGCGAAGCGTTCGCCGCGCTACGCGCCGGTGCATCGGCGCTGAAGGTGTTCCCCGCCGCGCAGGTCGGCCGCGACGGCGTGCGGGCGTGGCTCGAGTTACTGACTCCAGGAACCGAACTGTACGCGGTCGGCGGTGCTGGCGCGAAAGACTTCGGCGATTGGCTCGATTCGGAAATCACCGGCCTCGGCATTGGCTCGGCGCTGTACCAGGCCGGCTATTCCACAGCCGAGGTGCGTGCGGCGGTCCGGGAAATCATCGGGGCTTTCGATGCTGCAGCGGATGCGACAATCCGCACGACCGCATTTGATGGTCGCTCTCACGCCCCTCCTTAGGTATTCGGACTTGCATCGATGAGGTGACGTCAAGTACAGAGGTCAAGCTACCCGTCACTTCAAGCTGCCCGTCACTATTCAAGATGCTTGCTGGAATGCCTGACCGCGTTTCCCGTCAACAAAACGGTCAACAGGACCAGCGCGACAATCATCATCCCCATACCTTCTCGGGTAGCTTCCACGCTCTTCCAGATATCCTCCGTCCACCAATTCGGCGTTCTCGGCCAGAAATGAATTGTGGCCACAATCGCGGCGAGGATGAACCCTGCAAGCAACCTTCGCATCCACGGCCTCATCAGCCGTTCAGGCGCAATTGCGGCCGCTGCCGTCCATACCGCGGGAACGGCGTAGATGATCATCCACATGATACCGTCGGGGTCATTCCACTGAACGGCCATGAAACTCAGCATGAGTAGCGACAAGACAATGTGCAAGTAGCGTATTGAAATCTGCATCCGAAAGATCAGCAACGGATGTGCCACAGCTATTTGCAGAAGAACCGATTGGGTGTCTCGGGTGTCATGTGAGGGAGTCAGTGCCGCCAGCCAGCGGCGCTGACTTGGTCAGCCGTACACATGAAAGCCATCGTTATTGACGATTCTGAAAATCACTTCACCAACAGCTGATAGTGTTCGATTTTCCGGTACATCGTGCTGCGGGAAATGCCGAGTTGCTTTGCAGCACGGGTCAGGTTCCCCCGGTTGTCCTCGATCGCTTTCTCTATGGCCTGACGTTCCGTCGCCTCGAGTCCTCTGACCGGCATATTCTCAGCCGCTACACTGGTTGTCGTATTTTGCTCGAACAATTCTCTGGGTAAATCGTCGAGGGTTACCGCCGTGTTGCTCTTGGTCAGTAGCAGACTCTCGATGACATTGCGAAGCTCACGAACATTCCCCGGCCACGGGTAGCAGCGCAAGGCATCGAACACCTCGCGACTCAGGCTGGGCACCTCCAGATGGTGCAAGGTGCTCAAGTCTCGCAAGAAATGTCGAATCAACTCGTCAACATCGGCACCACGTTCACGCAAGGATGGAATGGCAATGGTGGTCACACCGATGCGGTAGTAAAGGTCTCGCCTGAAGCGGCCGGCCAACACCTCTTCACGCAGGTCTCGGTTGGTCATTGCCAGCAATCGAACGTCTACCTTGCGTGGCTTGTTCTCACCGATCCGGTAGACAAAACCCTCATCGAGAACTCGCAACAGGTACGGTTGCATGCCCAATGGCATTTCACCGACTTCGTCCAGGCACAAAGTCCCGCCACTGGCCTGCTCGAAACGACCGACTCGCCCATCGGTACTTGCACCGGTAAAAGCGCCTTTGACGTAACCAAACAGTTCGCTGCCTATGAGCTCTTCTGACACGGCACCACAGTTGCAGATGACGAACGGCCCTTCAGCAAGTGTCGACTCTGCTTGTATTGCTGATGCGAAGAGTTCCTTGCCAACGCCTGTTTCGCCTTCGATCAGTATGGGGGCCTGACTGCTCGCTAATTTGCGTGCCCGTGCCACCGCCTTCTCTATGGCCGGACTGCTACCGACAATGCGAGAGAACTTGTCGACCTTTTCACTCGATTCTGAAACACTGACCCTTTCGCTCGACATCGAACCCACCCGCGCGGCCTTCGAGGGAAGGTAGTGCTCCCCCTGACGAGGAATCAGAATGACCGCCCCCAATGTATCCTGCTTCTCGACTACTGGATGCAGCCACTCTGCTTGACATTCCGGAGGCAGATTTTTCCTGAGTGCGTCGACATCCAGATCTTTGCCGGGCTCTATCAGGCGCTTGCCTACACTCAGCGCGGCGCTGATTTCACCACGTTCAATTCGTTCAGAAGCCTCATCGTTTACACAGACGACGAAGCCATTGTGGTCGAGCAAGACCATTCCGCCATCGGATTGCCGACTCGTACTCAGACAGGCTTCGAAGAGACGCGTCCGCTTGGCCAGCAACCGCTCGAGAATGACCGCTTCGATCTGATGCGCAGCGCTCAACACCAGCGCAAGGTTGTGCTGACAAAAGCTGACATCCGGACCGGAAATATCCAGCACGCCCAGCAAGGAGGCGTCTCGCGGATCATGAATGGGCGCGGCGGCGCAGGTCCATTTCTTGACACCCTCGCAGAAATGTTCGGACGCGTGAACCTGTACCGCTTGATCAGTGGCGATTGCCATACCGATCCCGTTGGTACCGACATCCGACTCGTTCCAGCTACCACCTCGACTCAGATTGATACGTTGACCCAGGTCTGCAGTCGATGGATCACCCACGACATCGAGTATCACACCGCCCGGATCAGTCAGTATCACTATCGAACGAGTGCCTCTCAACAAGGCAGCATTCTGGTGCATCGTCGCCGACGCTGCCCAGGACAAGAGTCGGTTGCGCTTGAGTAATGTCTGGAATGACCCCTCTCCCAGAACAAGAGGCGAACGGTCAGCACGAGCATCGACCCCACGCATCAGGCTGCGTTTCCAGGAGCTTTCGACGACGACTCTGACCGAGGGGCCTACCGGCGTTACACCACTGAGAAAGCCTTCCCAGGCGCGAAGGATATCCCGCTCATTTCCTGCTTCTGCAAACAGGGAACCCACCCGATCAACCGATTGATCGACATCCTTGGCAAGCGCAGTGGTAGTGTCCAAACGCAATACCTCCAGCCATCCTCAGCGGGCGGCTCAACGTCTATCCAGCATCTTTTCACAGGTGGCCAGTTGTCCGCAAGTTCTGCTGAATCTGGGTTAATGCAGCACTTGTTCCCCTATCAAGGGGCCATGCTACCAGGCAAGAGTGTTTTCACCGGCCAAACAATCGGCAAGACTTTGATTTATTTGTATTTTAACGCAACCATGTCACTGACTGAACGCTGCGAATTCTAGTAGGCGCGACCGTAACCACGAGTCAAGTCGCGAAGTAAATTCAGCACACGTTCTTGCTCGGCTGTAACACGCCACGGCGAGGCTTCTGCAACGCCTCCGGATGTCGCTACCAGAGGTATGTCGCTCTCGCGATGTTCCAGAACCAGCGCCATGGCCCATCGGCGAAAAACACCCGCATCTACGGCGTCCGCGTGGCGAACGTCGACGTTGTCGTGTCGCGAGTCCTCCTTGATCTTTTCGAACAAGGCGCGGACGTCACTTTCCGCGCCTTCAAGAACCTGCGCAAAGCGGTTCTTGTGTTCGTAAAGCACCAGCGCACCGGTCACGCCTCGAGCGTGGTTGTTGCGCCGAGCTATCTTCAGGATCTCGGAGAGTCCCTGATTTCCTCCATCCGCCCTTGGCGGCAGCAGGCTGCGACTTCGATAGATCAGTCGAAACGTTGTCTCGACACCTCGCTCGATGGGCACTTCGGCGGTATCGGTTTCGCTGCTCACGCTGGATACCTGTCGTTCAGCGATCGCGTCAAGTATTGACTTGTCATTTGCCTCTCCAGATTCACTCCAGTTTTTCTCCACCGCCACCCATCGCGGGTCCGGTCGTCGGGTCTTCGTGTTCGGGGAGATCGGCCACTAGTGTTTGAGTGGTGAGAATGAGACTGGCAACCGACGCTGCATTACGCAAGGCCGTGTAGGTCACCTTGACGGGATCCATCACGCCTGCACCAATGAGACTTTCCATATCACCGGTCCGCGCATTGAACCCCACTCCCTCGTTAGCTGCGGCCACTTCGCTCACGATGGCGTCGCCATCTCGACCACAGTTCTCGACGATCTGTCGAAGCGGTCGCGACAGGATTTGCTGCACCAGCCTGATGCCCGATTGGACACCGGTATCACTCGAACCCGACGCCAACAGCTCATCAAGCCCTGGAGCCAGCTGCAACAAGGCGGTACCACCTCCGGCAACCACGCCTTCCTCGGCAGCAGCGCGTGCAGCATTCAGCGCATCTTCGATAAGCTGGGCAGTGCGCTTCTGCTCTACTGGCGTTGCGCCGCCTGCCAGGATGATCGCGGTACCACCTGAGAGTCTTGCCAGGCGCTGTGTGTATTTGTCGCGTTCGATGTTCTCTGGCGCATCGTCATATTGACGCGCGACCTGTGCTCGTCGGGCACGTATCGCTTCGGGATCACCGCCACCGTTTGCGATACTGGTTTCACCAGCCGACACGCGTATCGTTTCAGCGCTTCCAAGATCATCGAGACTCACCGATTCGAGATCGCGCCCGAGATCCTGCGCAATCACTCGGCCACCGGTATAGATAGCCAAGTCTTCCAGCATTGCCTTGCGCCAGTGCCCGAAATCCGGCGGGTAAATGGCAGCTACCTGCACACCGTCCTCGGCACGCGTCTTCAGCAGTTCAACGATAGTCGAAGGTGATATTTCGTCGGCAATGATCAGCAGGGGCCTGCCAGTCGCGGACACCTGCGCGCGTATCGATTGTATTTCCGATGGCGACAGGATCTTCCGGTCAGTCATCAGAATGTAGGGCTGGTCGAGCACCGCTAACATCTTCTCGACATCGGTCACCATATGATGCGACAAGTAACCTCGGTCGAACGTCATTCCCTCGGCGAATTTCGTCGTGGTCTCGACCGTCATCCCGAAGTCGACGTCGACGGTCCCGTCCTGGCCAACCCGCTCCATGGCTTCACCGATAAGCTTTCCAAGCACAGCGTTGTTGGCACCGATGGTGGCCACCGCCTCAATGGCCGCATTGTCGACAAGAGGCTTCGCCGAATCCTTGAGCCGCCGGATCATGAATTCGACGGCACGTCCGATTCCGTCCACAACATCGACCGGACTGTATTTTCCGTCGACCAGCTCGAGACCGTCCTGGATAAGCGCGTTTGCCAATACCGTCGCTGTCGTCGTTCCATCTCCTGCAACCTGATTGGTCATGCCCGCAACTTCTCGCACGACCTGCGCGCCCATGTTCTCGAACCGATCGGGCAACTCGATTTCCTCGGCGATACTGACGCCGTCGCGCGAGATCATCGGCGTGCCGATCGGCCGATCGATGATGGCGTTCATCCCCTTGGGTCCGATCGTCCCTTGCACGGCGCGTGTCAGTTTCGCGACCCCGCTTGCCAGTGCAGCACGCGCCTCCTGGTCGTGTAACAGCATTTTCGTCATCGCTCAGCCCACTCCTGGTTTGTTGTCGTGACCTATGTGCCTTGCAGCGAGTCTCTGGCCTGTTGTTCCTCCAGAGCCGGAAAAGCGACGCGCACCTCTGTCGGACTCGCTTCGCTATGTCCATAGCGCGCCGCGAGCAAGCCTCTGCAAATTTCGCCGTTGAATTGTGTATTGATTCGGACGCTGCGAAGCTCAAGCAAGTATTGATCGAAGGTGTCGACACCGAGCTGCACACCGTCGAGCCTGACGAACGCGAAGTTGTCGGATTCGCAGGCACCGCCGAATTCTTGTCGAATTTCCCGGTAACGACTGAACAGCCGCTGACCCTCGTCGTCTTCGAAGGGCAGCACATCGAGCTGGAACATTCGCACGGCGACTATCGACTCTATCGTGTGATGACGTGCCAACAGATACCGTATCAACAACTCCTGGCGCTGCTGGAACGCCTTCCTCCGAAACTTGTCGCGAACGACATGGATCTCGTCGTTGGCCTCGTCACCGAACGTATCCTGAAATGAGAGGCTGGCGGCAATACCCCGATTGATCGTCTCGGAGTACATGTGCTCGTCGAGCTCGACGCAGACTGACGTCACCCATGGTAACGCCATGGCAGCACGATGCATGTCGGACGCCATCATGTAAGCAAAATTGGCGGCACACCAATACGTCGGAAGATGAAAGCCGATGAATACCGCTCTCTCTTTCACACTGACGGTCGTGACGAAGCCCAACGCAGTGACCGACTCGTCCAGCTCTGGATCGGTTACCGCAGCCAGACTTTCCCAGACTTCATGCTCCCTGGTACCCGTGACTACTGCCGACAGTGACTTATCGTTGCTCATCGCTCCTTGACTGGTCATGTCATACCGCTTCTGCTACCCGCTCTTGCGACTTGAGCCTCTTCTTCCTGGCCGGTATGTCGATGTCATACAGCGCCGCAGCATTCAGTCCAAGAATTTTCTCCTTGATATCCATCGTCAGCTCGACACCACGCTCCTTGGCTATGTCCTCCGGTAATTCGAAGGCCATGAACTTGTCGACGATCCACTTCGGCGTCCAGATAGCGTAATCGCTCCCGAACAGCAAATTATCCTCACCCACCCAGAACAACAGCTCAGCCATGATCTCGGCAAAATAGCGTGGTCGGCTGTGAATGAAGGGCATGGCTACCGCCAGCCCGCCATAGACGTTGCTCTCCTGAACTGCAATCCAGCAGAAGTCATCGAGTCTCGGCAGGCCAACGTGCTCGACAATGAAATTCAGATTCTGAAAGTCGGTCGCCGCATAGTCGACATCATGAACATCGAAAGCATCCTTGTTCAAGGGAATGATCGTCGGGCCCTTGTGCACGTGCATGTTCTTGATACCGAGCTTGTCGCAAAGCTCGAAACACTCATACGCTGCCGGATCGTTGAGCTTCCAGCCTTTCGAATCACCTCGCCATTCGGCGGTGTAGAGCTTGATGCCCTGGATATCGAAGGTTTCCTTCATGTAGTGGATGTAGTCGAGTGCCCCTTTCCCGTCTCTCGGATCGAACGAACCATTGACGATGAACCGATCCGGATGCTCCTTCGACATCTCGTGATTGCGCTCGATAGTGTTAAATCCCTGTTTGTAGAATTCCTTCAGATACGTCGACTGAATGATGGCCATGTCATCCGGCCCTTTGACGAACAGATCCTCATACATGGTATTCGCGCTGTATTTGGCAAACTTATCCGCAGGCCAAATCTCCTCCGGTGGACTTAGCGCCGAGTGATATCCATAGAAGCAATCGATGAACTGCTTGCCATGAATATTCTTCTGATTTTCCTTGCTGGCATCCCAGAAATGGGTATGCCCATCGATGATGAAAATTTCCTTGCCGCTGTCTGTCGTGTACATGCGTGAGTCCTCGTCTCTGCCGGATTCAGGTGTAGTCGAGCATCTCGTTCATGTCGCCAAACATCTTTACAGTGTTGTCGTCGACCATGACCATGCGCCCGTAGTGCGTGGAGGTGCATATCTCGAACAGATGCGGCGTCATCTCACGGCCCAGCACCTCGCTGATCTCGTCCATCTTGAATTCGATCGAGCCGTCGCCATCGATTCGAATCATCGCTGGCATGTAGGTCACCTTCAGACCTGGCTTCTCGGCCATGACCTCGGCAATGCAGCGCGCCTCAACGCTGTCGTTCATGGTGACACCACACTGGTGCGAAACGGTCTTCTCGAATTTGATGTCGTCCATCGATTGGAAGATGTTGTCTTTCGTCGCTGCATTCATGATCTGATCCTGTTATCCGTTGTTGGCAATGCTGTATCAGCCGAGACCGAGTTCGTTGGTGATCTGCTGAAATCGATTTTCAGCTGCGGCGAAAGCATCGATATAGGTTGCAGGTTTAACACGCGGTAGTGACCACACTGGCTGCAACTGATTGGCTGCCGCCTGGCACAAGGGCTGATACTTATCTATCCAGCCTTGCATTATAGTCTTGTTTTCAGCTCCGTGCTCCGGATCCTCAGCCATGAGATAGAACAGCTCCATGGCATTCGCGAGGTTGTGCTCGTAGTCCGCCTCGCCGGCCGAAACGATGGCCGGAGTGACAAAGTCGTTGTTGGCAGCTGCGCATTGCATGAGAAAACCGCTTCTGAACAGTTCGGCGACCATAGGCTCGAACACGATGTTGACGGCGAAGTACTGTTCCAGATAGTCGTTTGAGCCGCTAATGGTCTCAACCGCCTCTCGTGTTCCCTGCCATATGGGGTCGTTCAACCAGTGCTCCTTGCCCAGGTCGGGATCCAGATCGTCGATATCCATCGCTACTTCTGCAAGGTAAAGAGTCAGATCCTGCGAGAACCGGAGCTTGTAGGAGGAATTGGTGAGGATGGCGTTGTTGATCATCTGCGTATAGCCATACCGCTGCGCGAACATGGTTGCCGTGCCCAGGCCGAACTCGACGTGCTTGTACGCACCAAGATGATCTTGCAGCACCTTCACCCAGCTTTTGTCGAAGCGGGCGGGCGCGCCACTCTTGCGCGCGTTGTCAGAGATGTTCTTGACCATGCCGCAAATAGTGGACTGCCGCATGTAGTGGGTCTTCTCCCACTCCTGATCAGGAGCTCGAAAGGCATGCCAGTCAGCACTCTTGAGTTTCGTCCAGGCCTTGCTGTATGCGCCCACGCCATCGGGAGATGAAATGATCCAGTCCTGGATCAGGTAGCGTTCGGGATCCGGCTGCACATCGACCGTCATGTCCTCGTAGTGAGTCGCCCGCCGCCCTTTCGGTTCGTAGTAGTTGTATTTCCTACTGTCTGATCCGACAAACGTCGCAGCACCTGCAGCACCGGAATTCACGTGAACTTGCGGCATGACACACTCCTTGGTTTTGTTGGTCTTGAAGAGTTCTGGATAGATTAGGGAGTTGATCTTGAGAGAATCGGCCTGTCATCAGGGCGGTTCGAGAACAAGCCCGGCAGGAACGGGACCTGCATCGACTGGCTTTGATACACCGCTGCCAGCGACTGATGGCGTGAACTTGTCGAAGTAGATGCGATCGGGCTCGACACCGTTCATCTGCAGGACAGGTAGCACGGCATCGATCATGGGCGGTGGTCCACAGGTAAAGGCATCCCCGTCTTCGTCCATGTCGAGCTCAGCAAGATGACGGGCAAGCACCTCATGGATGTAGCCGCTCTCCCCGTTCCAGTCATCCGTATCGCTCGCCTCCGAAAGAGCGGGAATGAAGGTGAACGTGGCGTGTTCATCAGCCAGTTGGGCGAACTCATCGAGATAGAACAGATCGGCACGCGTGCGCGCACCATAGAAGAAGAAGACCCGGCGGGAGGGATCGTCACGCAATTGATCGTGCAGAATCGACCAGAGCGGCGACATGCCGGAACCTCCCCCGACGAGCACCATGGTGCCCTTGTGTTCTTCTCGGCGAAAACACGTGCCAAAGGGGCCGTTGATACTGACGTCGTCCCCCTCATGCAGCTGATTGTCGAGCAGTGAAGAGAAGGCACCATCAGGGTACTTCTTGATAATGAACGACAGTTGCCCGGAGTCCTCGTCGGGCGAATTCGCCATCGAGTACGCCCGCGTGATACCCCTGCCGATGATACTGATATCGACATACTGACCCGCCCAGAACCTGAAGGATCGTCCTATGTTGATGTCGAGACGAACGATGTCGCCAGTCAGCTCGGTAATCGATCCGATAGTGCCGGCGACCTCCCCAACGGGTATCGATCTGGAAAGCAGATCCTCGTCGTAGTTGAGCAACTCGATCGTGACGTCACTGAACAGTTGTGTCCGGCAAAGCAGGACATGGTTCGTTTCACGTTCCATTTCCGGAAGCGCGAAAGTCGAGTACTTCAAAAGTTCGATGTCATCGTAGACATCGCCTTCGGTCACCACGGCCTTGCAACTACCGCACTGACCCTCCTTGCAACCGTGCATCAAGGCGATTCCCTGCCTGAACGCCGCGTCGAGCACGGTTTCATCTTCCTGCACTTCCATCTCGATGCCGACCGGCTCGATGCGGACCGTGTAGACCTCTCTATTTGACATGCTGGTTTGACATGGTTGTAGTTTGACCTCTTCCGGGCTTGTTCCTGTCAGTCGGAACCACATTTTTCCTGGATGGCGAGGCGGTCGCTGCGACCACCTCGCTCCTCCCTGCTTGTCGCTACTTCAGTGGCAAGCCTTGATCTTGAAGCCCGCCTTGTAGTCGGCAATGTGCTGCTCGCGATCCTCGGCAGACATCTCACGCAACAGCAAGAGCGGACTCTGGATCGTGTGACCCTTCACATCGTCGAGTGTCCACATGTCCTTGTTGTCGAAGCGCAAGTGCGGCTGCGGCACGAGCGTCTTGCCATCGTTCCGCACGAAGCCGAGATCCTTGATGCAATCCGCCAGATCCCAACCGTGATACAGCTCTTCCCATTGTCGACGGCCACTGAACCGACCCATGGCCGGTGTCGGGCGTCCCTTGTAGGTATCGGAGAACGCTACCTTGTGTGTCCAGCGACACTGCTCGGAGCAATAGGTATGAAGTTCCCCATCTACCTCGTCGACGCAGAAGTCTTCGCGAATCAAGGCGGGAACCAGGCAGCTCCAGCATCGGTGCGGATACGCGTACCCGTTTTCCTGGTCAAAGAGCATATTGGTCTGACCGGGCTCGCTCTTCTTGGCGTACCAATTCCAGTAGTCGCCGAACTCCGCATACCAGCCCGGGTACTTCTTCTCGAACCATTCGAAATCCTTTTCAGTCTGTGCCTCGATTCGCCAGAAGTTGACGGGCCACCCTACCGAGAAGAATTGTGCAACCTTGTGGATGTAGTTCTTCTTGACGATTCGATCCCAGGCTTCAGACACATCATCGTGATGTACCTTGATTCCGTATTTCTCGAGCGGCAGCATATAGGTCCGGTAGTAGTCCTCGTAAATCCACCGGTGCCACAACTCGGCGTAGGACTCCTTGTTCTTGTCGCGGTCAGTCGTGCCGTACTCGATAAACGTACCGATCGCGGCGTCCACGATGGCGTGGTTCTGCCAGAACGCGTATTTCAGATCACGTTCGATCAGATCGTGGTTTTCCGGATTGTTGAGCATCGACATCAACATGGCGTGTCCATTGCCGATATGCCGAGACTCATCTGACTGGACCGACAGAAAGACAGTGGGCAGCGCGTAGTCGCCGTTACGGGCAGCTTCTGACGGCATGGCAACGAACAAGGTATTGGTGAAGGCAGTTTCTGCAACGACTGTGAGATAGACGTTGGCCGACGTGATTGCATCGCCAGTGACAAAGCCTTCAGCAAACTGCCGACCGATGGTGGTGGCATAGCACTTGCCGAACGCTGCCTCGGTGATATCGAAGCCAGCCGGGTCGATGTAGTTCTCCATGTACCACTTCTTCAGATTCATCTGAATCGTGGAATGCCGGAACTCATCGACCATCTGCATGGTAAAGCCGGTTCTCAGCGCTTCACCCGGAGCCAGCTGCCCGACCATTGCCATCGACCGTGCAGCCGAAATTTCCGGGAACGGGATGATGGCCAGAAACAGCTTCATCCACTCGATCCAGCGGGGTTCCACATTCCGGAACATGTCACCGCGTAGTGCCGCATCCAGCGCACCGTATACGCGGTTGTCTTTCTCCTCCTGCATCGGAAAGTAGGATCGCAGAACCTGCTTCATCGGATCCTTAGGTGGCTTGGTGATCTTGTAGTCGGTAGGAAAGGTCATTGCTTCCTGGACATAGCTCGGTGTCCAGCCGAGATCTGCCACTCGATTGGCCGCCTCGGTAATGCTCATACCCTTCTGACCGGTGATCTTGTTCAGTGTTAAACCATCTGGCATTGCTGTATCTCCTCGTTGGATATCCTGTGCACTGAGAACTTCAAAGATTCGACTATCTGAAAAAACTGCTCCCGGCTGCCTATAGCCGATGTGAGCTGACTTCCCTGCGGGACACTGCCTTAATACGTCTTTGAATACGTCTTTGAATACGTCTTTGAATACGTCTTTGAATACGTCTTTGAATACGCCCTGAACTGCCTACCCATTCAAGATAGCTGAGTCCGCCATCTGTCATTGCAACTACGGAATTAGTACGGCACGTCCCTTGACCTTGCCCGAATTTAGATCACCCAAAGCCTGATTCGCTTCGCTCAGCTTGTATTCACGGGTTTCGAGTTCGACAAGACCACGATCAGCCAATGCCATCAACTCGACCAGCTCCGGATAAGTTCCGACCAGGTTTCCGACTATCGTCTTCTCTGAAACGATCATGTCGATGGTTGGAACCTCGATCTTTCCACCATAGCCGACGATGTAGTAGTAACCGGCGTTGCGCGTCATTTCGAGACCTTGCGCAATGGAGGACCCTTCGCCGACGAAGTCGATGACAGCTTCTGCGCCCTGGCCACTGGTAAGCTCGAGAACGGCCGCAACCTCGTTGCCATCTGACTTGACCGCGTGATGAGCACCGCACTGTCTGGCCAGCTCCAGCGCGATGTCAGATCGATCTATGACGATGACTTCTGCCGCACAAAGGGCATTCAAGACCTGAATGCCGATGTGACCCAGACCGCCGGCACCGATGACGACTGCAAATTCACCGGGTAGCAGATGCCGAGAGGCCTTCTTCGCCGCACGATAGGCAGTAAGACCTGCATCGGTGTAGGGCGCAACATCTTTTGGTGCAAGGCTTTGCGGCAACTTGATCAGAGATCGGGTGTTCGTTCGCAACAACTCCGCATAGCCACCGTCGGTATTGATGCCAGGAAACAGGCTGTCGTCTGCCTGCATGTCATTCCCACGCCGACAAGCCAGACAATGACCACTGGTGACCAGCGGATGGCAAACCACAGGGTCGCCGACTTTCACGCCTGTCACTGCGCTGCCGACTGCCTCTATCCAGCCGGCATTCTCATGGCCCATGATGTAGGGAAGTTCGACTTCGACCTTCTCACGCCACAAGCCTTCGACGATATGCAGATCAGTTCGACAGACACCTGCACCACCGACTTTGACAATGACATCGTTCGGGGAATCGATGGTCGGATCATCGACCTCTTCATAACGAACGAATTCCGGCCCCTTGACCGCCTCGTCGTAACTGTGTAGCACGGCTGCTTTCATCGAGACTCCTTGCTTGTTCCGCTTTTCCTCCTTGTAGAAATGCATCTGCGGTGCCAAAACATGCCAACGCGTTCAAGTACTTGTTTATACTAGATTTATACGATGTGATCAATAACGTGAAATATTTATGACTGTACCAATACGGTACACATTCTCAAATAATGTCCCGAAACGAGACGGTTGATACACTTCGATTGATACGCTTCAGTTGATACGTCCTGGTTGATAGGTCTTGGCTGATACGTCTCAGTGCGCTGAGCCATCAACACGGCCAGCGTCGACCAGCGGCTTGTCTTCTGCGATGAAGCGAGCCGCCAGCACCAATGTTCCCATCGCAAAGTCCTTCCCGTGAAGGTCGATCATCGAGTTGGCCAGTGTCGCCACCTGTCGAAAACACGCATCCTTCGAATCCTCTACATCCTCCGACATGTCGACATCTGTTCGATCTGCTGGCTTCTGTGTTTTTGCAGTCACTTGATTCTCCTGAATGGTAGTTTCAATACACTGACCAACATGATGGTCAGCTGCGGACCTGAATCTTCTCATCGAGCTTCAACAATTCCTCGTTCAGTGCAGCTCGCTGCTCGTCGATGTCCTTTCTTACATGCTCGATCTCGCTGATTTCGCGTTCATGAATTGCAATTTCTCCAATGAAGTCTTCGCTGTCGTCACCTCGTTCACAGGCTTCGCGACAGCGATTGACAAGGAGTTCGATGCCAGAGAGCCGGGCTTGAGAACTGATATGCCTTGCATTCAACTGTGTCAATTTCAGGACGATGCCCTGTCTGGCACGTTGCAATGTCTGGTAGCGTTCGGAGTCGACAACCATGATGGCATCTCGTGAAACGAATTCTCGCGGGAGTTCCAACCTAGCAGACCAATGCATTCGATGGAATTCAGACGAATATCAAGGTAGACATGCTTACGCCCTACGCATCCGGTAATCTTCAGCTTGACAGCATTCACTGCATGTACTGGGAGCGGACCGGCAAGTCCAACGGTCAGACCGTCGTTCTCGTTCACGGCGGCCCTGGCGCCGGTATGGATTCGTCGAACTACTCCTTGTTCGATACCTTGCACTACGACATCGTTGCCTACGATCAGCGCGGCGCGGGCCGGTCAACCCCATCGGGTGAGATCATCAAGAACACGACAGGTCAACTCGTTGCCGATCTGGAGTCACTACGCCAACACCTCTCGATAGAGAGCTGGCTAGTCTCTGGCGGCTCATGGGGATGCGCTCTGGCCATTGCCTATACGCAGGCTCACCCCGACAGGGTCAGCGGACTGATACTCCGCGGGATCTTTCTATGTCAGCCAAGCGAGATCGACTGGTACTTCAATGGCATTCGAAATATCTATCCGGAAGCCTGGCGTCAATTCATCGAATATCTGCCTGTTGATGATCGCGATCATCCCGCCAAGGCCTATCACCGACACGTGCTGGATCCCGATCCTGCAGTGCATCTACCGGCGGCGGAGCAATGGTGCCTGTACGAAGCACGATGTGCGACACTGCTGCCCGACCCGCACCCAGTCAGCGAAGGATATACGCGCCATTGGCATTCTCTGGCTCGAATACAGACACACTACTTCAAGAACCGTTTTTTCATCAACGGACGAACCCTTCTGAATGACATCGACTTGATAAAGCACATCCCGGCTGAACTGGTCCAGGGACGGCATGACGCCATATGCCCGCCAATCAGCGCCTATCGTCTACATCAAGCCTGGCCGAAAGCGCGCTTGCGAATGGTCGCCAACGCCGGACACGCCGCATCGGAACCCGGTATCCGGCGTGCCCTGCTGGCTGCCAGTGAGTCATTGAAGAACATGGGCACCGCCAGTCCCCGTGTATCAGCGAAACGAATCGGAGCACATTGATGACACCCCAATCCGCACCCACACCCTCATTGTCCTCGAGCTACGGACTCACTCCTGACTTGCGTAATTTGTGCGAGAGCATCAACAAGGTTGCAGACGGCCTTCCGGTCCTGCTTTTCATTCCGAGTAGTGACCACAGCAGGTTGTTTCCGCTTGTCGTCGTTCGCGATGACGCCACCGAACATGCGCGCCTGATAGAGGCCTTCCTGGAGGGTGAGCGAATGAATCCTCCCAGTGAAGCCATGCAGCGTCAGCAAGATCTGCTGCTGGAAGCTATTCATGCAGCTGCCGACTACCTTCCGGCTATTGTATTCCTGCCTGCTGGCAAGACCCTGCATCCGATCAATCTGGTGCCGGAAGTCGTTCCCGCGTCATTGCAACCTTGCTATGTTGCAGTACAACACGCTCAAAAATCAGCTATCGGCAAAGGACCGATCACCGTACCGTCGAGTGTGTGTGGATGAGGCATAGTGTTTCGTCATCGATCACGCACCCGGTGACCACTAGGTGCCAAACAGATCATCATCCTTTCCACGGGCCATGCCGTGAGCCATGCCGTGAGCCATGCCGTGAGCCAAGCCTTGCTCTCCCTTTAGCGCTGTTTCATTTTTCCTGCACGCTGTCGGCGCGAAACAGAATTCTCCCTCGACGAGCAACGAGCATTTTCGACCCGTAGCGGGATAGAAGTAGGCCTCTGCGACAGGCTCGCACTCCATTCGACCTGTTACGTACAGCTGCATCGGGAAGTTGATAAGCGCAGCGACGACCTAACCACGCAAGTCTTTTCTCATCTTAATCCTTCCAGTTTAATCCTTCCAGTTCTTGACAGTTAGGGGGGGTCACTGGCAGCCGCTGAAGCAGGGTGTAGCGCGTAGACTTTCCAGATTCGACACAGCTCCAATGTTGCCAGGGGCAGGAATTGCACCAAAGCCGCTCCGAAATCGTTATTAACGAGTAACCTGTGCAATAGCGTTGCAATGCCGACTATGTACACCATTTGCTGCAATCGCTTCTTCACCACCTGAAACAATACACACAGTCAATCGGGGTCGACGGGCATAGCGAGGACGGGCTTGGCGAGACTTTGATGGATTCAGGCACGAAAATCAGACGACTCGCATGATTAATGAAAAGGCTGGTATCTCATTGGTGAACAAGGCCTACAAGCTAGAAACACCCGCAGACAATGTCGACTACTACCGTGACGTCGCGTCGACTTACGATGCAGACTTCGCCGACGGTACCGGATACCGTTTGCCGGACGCCGTAGTAGCTCGATACCGGCAACTCGCGGCACCGACAGACGTCCCGGTGGCCGACGTCGGTTGCGGCACCGGTCTGATAGCCGACGCACTCGACGACACCACGTTGGTTGTGGATGGTATGGACATTTCGCCGGAGATGCTGGCGGCCGCAGGGCACAAAGGTCGGTATCGTCGCTTGCAGACAATCGACCTCACCCGTTCGCTCGAAACCCTGCCGAGCAACTACGGTGCCGTACTATCTGCAGGCACCTTCACGCACGGGCACCTGGGCCCCGAAGCGCTGGTCGCTCT